>Ga0208034_1001385_pt1 | contig 14901 bp, 16 predicted proteins | sample June2015DPH_8_10_FD_184699 | JGI IMG/M metagenome (GOLD analysis project Ga0208034, IMG submission 184699) | Peatland microbial communities from SPRUCE experiment site at the Marcell Experimental Forest, Minnesota, USA - June2015DPH_8_100... | ecosystem: Environmental > Terrestrial > Soil >...
TACCCAACCACCGCCGTTACTGTGTTGATGTTGCTCTTCTGCTTTCAAAAATGTAATCATGACCCATACTCTCCTTTACGACTGACGTAGTTGATTTCGCTGGTTGACGTTCCGAGCAAGCCCGCGTGAACTTGCATTACTCTTCTCCTTTTAGAAAATCGTCGAAATAGCCTATCACCAGGCGCGCGTCCATCTTGAGCCAGTATACACGCGCGTGTTTGAAAATCAAGTTACTTGTGGCCCTGAACGCTTCCTCTAACGTCTTTCGCTCGCCGACGTACTTCTGGCCCTTCAGTTTCACGGCCATCAGCCACTTGCCGTCCTGCTCCGTCAGCGTCGCCCAGACATCGGGTGACGGCGCGTACGTGAACTGTTTGCCCAGCAGCGTTGTCCAGGGGAACAACATGTGTCTCCTTTCGTTTACCGACATCCGCGACAGTTCAAGCCTTCGAGGATCGCGATGGCGCTAAAGCGGTCGGTCGGCACCTTGATAAAATTGACCCGCGCGACCTTCAGACGACCCGCCGCCAGTTCGATAATGTCTTCGGCGGCGACGCCATCGTACTTCGTGGCAGCTTTCGCCTTGTCGATGTTGATGCCCAAAAGAACGGCGTTGCCCGCAAGCGCTTCAGGGCGGTCAGCGACGTTGCCGCAAAATTTGCTGCTGATGAGTGTTGTAATCATGTTATTATCTTGCATGGTGTTGATTAGGTTTTTCATAATGCTAGGATAGCACAAGGGCAGAAAGACGCAAGATAACGAAGGTAACGTTACTGAAGGGTAGGTATCGCGGGCGGCGGAACCGCCCGCGAATCCGTTATGCCGCCAGCGCGACACGTGCATTGCTCTTGCGAGCGAACGACATGCCGAATACTGGGCGTCGAACACTTTTGACTTTGGCAGTTAAAAGTTGAGTTCCCGTCACGGCGGGCACCCACGAGTCCGGCACGCAGAAATGATAATCAAGCGTCGCCGTCGAATCTCAGTCATCCCCGCAGAACGCTCTCAACGCTCTGCGGGAATGGTGGAGATGGCGGGGTACTGCCCCCCGCGTCCGAACAACGTGAAACCATTCCATTATACGTGCGTATTTGTGACTATACCAAAATGGTAGGGCGGTGTCAAGTCCGTTGTTGCAGGCTCCTCTTAGGACTGGCTTGTTGCGCCGCACCTGCGTTCGTCTCTACTTCCGCCCTACATCTTCCCAAAAAGTGTGACGGGCCTAGTAGATATTCAGAACAGCGGCGGCGTTATCAGCCTGTACGATTTGTCTTTCTTGTCTTTCTTTTGCTTCTTGACGATGGTCTTGAATGCGCCTTCTTCTTCGAGCCTCTTAGCGGTCTGATGCAAGCGGAAAAGTGTTTGCCGCACGTGTGGCGGTTTGAGTCCAAGTTCAGACCCGACACCCACCGAATCGAGTCCAGTTCGATAATAGAGATATACGGCAGCAGCGACGACATCCGCACCGCCATTTTCTGAGATTCGAAGATACGTGTCGATGCCTTCGATTTCGCTTTCTAGTTGCTTGATGCGCTTTTGCTCATCGACGTAGCGCGCTTCGCCTTCGGCGAATGGCATGTAAGGCTGCGGTTTGCTTTCATTCCACTCCTTGTCGGTCATCTTTGGATTGAGACCGCGCTGACGAATCGCGACGTGTTCTTCGCACAGCTTGTAAAGCGTCGCTATCGCGCTTGGGCGTTTCGATGCGACACGCGCGGCAGCTTGTGCCAGGCGCTCACGAAGACCGCCTTTCAAGGTCGCTCTTTCCTTCTTCGAAAAGGCGCGCTCTTCCATAAAACGGACGAGCACGCGGCGCAGCATAGCGTTGTTCATTGCCCACAATGGCGTCGGCAAGCGACGCTCGCCTGTGGTTTTCTTCAGGCGCGTCTGCATCCGCGAAAAATCATCCCAACTAATTCCGTTACTCAGCCAGCCCGTCGCGGTCATCTTGACATTGATCGGCGCTTCGCCAGCGACGTGACTACGGCGATCTCCGAACTCTTCCTTACGCCACTTCATCTTCGCCGCCCTTCAATCGCGGCGCGGAGTATTCCGTGTCGCAATCTGCACACTGCCATCTGCTTTTCTTTTTCGTCTCGTAATGAATCGTTGACCCGCAGGCAGGACAGATGCCCTCAACGCGGCGGTTGCATGCTAACCTCTGACCGCGCAATTCTTTTTCAGGAAAAGCAGCGCCACAGTGCAAACAGGTCGGCGTGTAATAAAGGCGCAACGCACCACAGGTGCAATATGTGCGGGCGTCATCGCGGCCCAACGGGTCGCCGCTCGACTCAGGAAACACTGGTGTCTCTGCACCTTCATGCCCATTCGGATAGCACTGGACGCAGCCCCAGGATTTCGTGTCTCCTGGCGTCAGGTAAATCCCGTGTACACACTTGCTTACTGCCACACTCTTCCTGCTTTCTGACTCGATTATAATGGTAACATCATCCCTGGTTACTGTCAACCTGTTTCTTCCACTGCGGCTTGCGGTTGCCGTGGCCTGCTACAGGGTCATTGATGTGACAGCCAGCGCACAGTGTCACTCCGTTCTCGACACTCACTTCGCCACCGCGCCCACGCCAGATTCTCTCGTGCATTTCCATCGACTGCCATGTCACCGTATTGCCGCAGTGTGTACAACGCCGTTTGTCTCGTTCCCAAATCTTGCGCCGTATCTCACCGACCGCAGTAGATAACGCGAGGCACTCGACACGCCCGTAGCCGCCCGCAAGATGCTTTATAATGCGAACCGCTTTCCCGTCGTCGCCGATTTGTGCCCAACACATGCGCGGCATTTTATTTCTCCACCAGCGACGTGTCGAGTACCGCGCTCCGTTGAATGAGAACAGGCACTGCGTTCTCAGGCATCTGCCCGCCGTTGACTTCTACAGCGTGTGTGCCCCACCATTCCCGCATCCACGCTAGAACCACTTCCTTCCGCCTAATGTGATCGGGTAGATCGTTCTTGATGTTCAGTAGCGCTTCGGTGCCCAGGAACGCTTCCTTGAACTCCTTGCGCTCTTCGGGCGTCATAAAGAAGCCTTGCAAGTCCATCCAGGTGCCCTTCGGCTCTTCGGTGATGTTCAGTGCCCGACCGATTTCGCCGCGCAACTCGCTCGCGGTCTTCGCTGTATCGAGAGCAGCATCAAGCAGACCGGCAGGCAGCGGCTTGCCTTCCAAGCGCTTCACGGCCCTCTTGAGCTCCAGTGCTTTCGTCACGCCCATTTGCTCTAGCTTCTCTTCGCCGATGGTCGGCAGCAGAACCTCAGCGACGGCCAGGTATCCGTAAAGTTGAGTTCGCCCGCGCTTGAAGCGCGTCTTCAGTTCGGTAATGAAGTCGTCGAACGTCTGGTAAAGTTCAGGGTACTGCCGCCAGCATTCTTTCGCTTTGAACTCATAAAGCGAGACGCCGATTTGCGTGTACGACCGTTCGAGCGCGAACGATTGATGCGTCGTGTTTTCGAGAAGGTCGAAGATGCGACAGCGCAGCGCTTCGGCTTCAATGACTTCTGTATCCATCACTGACATAAACTCTATTCCTTTTGTGCGGCGGTATTTCATCGTTCGGTTTCGATGCAAGAATCTCATCGGTGACGACAACCTGCGGTTGCCGAATAAGCCCAGGGTGCGCCGCTACTGGTGTTAGATGCCTCATCGCCAGATGCAGTGCATACATTGCGCGCGGTTCATACTCACAAAATGCCGTGCCCTTCCTGAAAATGTCAGCACTCAAGATCGCGGGCGCATCCATGTGTGGCCCAGTAACCATGTAGTTCCTTGGGTCATGATAGCCGATTATACCCCAGTGCGCAAGCGCGGTTGCAACAAATCGCTCATCCATCCAGTCGCCGTTCCACGGTGTTCCTGCGACAAATGCAGCAGCGCGGTTGCTCAAGGTGTAGAAGAAGCCGCTGGCGAAGTGCGGCGGGTAAACGGTGCCGTATGGTGGCCTGAAGCGTCCTACATAATTGAAGGGTTCGGTCGGCAGCGTCTTGTAGCGCTCAGGCACGACGTATACGTCGTCATCGCATAGAGAAACCTGGTCGTAGTTGTGCTCGACGGCCCAGTCGCAAATCGCGCGCACCTTCAGCGGAATACCCGCGTAGTCGTCAGGCACATCGAGAAAAACTTCATCACCACACGCAGCAGACTTGATGCGCGCGTCCCATGCGCCCATGAAGAACCGAACGTCGGCGTAACCTTTGCCGACGACATCTCGCACCCACGTCTGCCGCTGTGCATCAGCCCAGGCTCGCTTCACGCGACACGTCTTTATTGCGATTAGTTTTCTCATAGAGCTGCAAAGTCCGTCAACATCGAAGTGAAAAACTTTCCTTTGTATGTCGTAGCAAACTTATGTGCGATCACTTGTGCATAGTTCCAAGTGAAGATGCACGTGTAATCAGGCTGAGCAGCAAGCCACTCCTGCGAACTCCTTACCTGAAAGGCAGTGCCGGGTATGTATTTTCCCTGCTTTGCTGGTGTGTCATCGGCAACAGCTTCGAGCAGATCATCGGTTATTCCAGCATAGTTAAGAAAAACCGTTGTCTTGGCAGCAGCGCCGAAACCCCACACACGCCTGCCTTGCGCCTTCAGTTGCGTAAGTGTGTTCCGAAGTTCCGGAGCATAGTAATCTGTTCGCCGTTGCATTTCGGAAGGGTTCAGATACGCATCCACTTCCTTGGTGATGACGCCGAACTTCTCAACAGAAATGCGGAGCGAACCGCCAAGCACGTCGGGCAGACGTTCGACTTTTGTGACAAGAAGCCCGTGCCGACCAAACAACGTTACGAGCGACTTTATGGAGTGGTAGAAAAGATGCTCGTGATAAATCGTATCGAAGTGAGCGCCCACAAGAAGGTCTCCCAGATATGGGACTTCCACGAAGCAGATGCCTTGCGGTTTCAAAACTTCAGCAATCCCTGCGACAAAATCGTTCGGGTCAGGAACATGAGCAAGCACGTTGTTTGCATGAACCACGTCCGCTTTTGGCAAGGTCTTCGCCAGAGCCAATGAGAAGAACTCTTGCACCGTTGGAATACCTTTGATTGCCGCTGCGTTGGCCGGGCCTTTGGCCGGGTCAACGCCCAGCGTTTCAACACCGTGCCAGCGATACGCTTCGAGAAGGTATCCGTCGTTGCTGGCAATTTCTATGACAAAGTGCGGCGCGTGCTGCGCGACCACCTTGTTGACGAGCGCTTTTGCACGCTCCACCACAGGACGCATGACGGAAGAGTAGAAAAGATATTCGCTGAACATCTCTTCAGGCGGAACATTGTCACGAAGCTGCGCCACGTTGCAAGTTTCGCAGAACACAACGTCGAGCGGGTAGCGCTTGACGGGTTCAAGCGGAGAATCAGCAAGGTTGTTCACAAGAGGCACGTTGCCCAAGTTCACAACAGACTCAGTGATAAGCGATCCACATATTCTACAGTTCATTTTTCCTCTCAGTATCCGCTCTGCTGTACACTCCAGCCATTACGTGGTTGGAGGTCGATGTGTTGAAATTTGCGAGCTGTCACAAGCAAGTAAGCATATCCTTGTTGGTGTGTCGGCGGTTCAACTTCTGCACCGTTCACATATCGCATTGACGGACCGACGCGGCGATGCACAACGGACGGATCCGGCATCTCTTCCCACGATTCTCCAGTGAATCCGTCAGAAAGCACAACTCGGCAATCCGTGAATCCATTTACTGAACTGAGCACTCTATAAAAAAGGTCCGGAGCGAACTGATAGAAGCCGTGGCCGGATGTGCAGTTGCACGGAGTGTTGGCCATAAAGTGTCCGCCGACCTTCACCATCCGCATACAATTCGCGATTGCTTGTGGAAAGTTGAAAATGTGTTCGAGTGAGCCGGAGTCAATCACAGCACTGTAGCGCTCATTGAACTCGTACGGCAGAGGTGTGTTGAAATCATGAACGTGATCAGCTCCCTCATCATATGAGCAATCAAAAGACTCAATCGTGCTTGCTCCGAGGCTTCTCAGGAAAGGCTCACAGTATGAGCGCGAGGCTGCTGGATAGCTGTCATTGATGAGATTTGCTGTGGAAGCTGACAGATAGCCGAACCGCGACAGGATGTGCTGAAACTCAGCAAGCTTCAAGTGCATCCCCTGACGGCCAAGTGTCGCAGTCGCTGAGAAGTTGACACCGCGCTTGTGTGCATCAACTATAAAACTGACGCCATCTTTATTCAGACCCATTTTCGTAACTCCTTTGGCGTGCACGATGAACTTCATACATGCGCTGCGGATTGTAGCGCCCTGTTGGTTCTCCGAAGAGATGTGACGTTATGTACTCATTTTCCTTCAGCGGTATTCTCGGATAGTCTTGATAGCGGACATCATCGTACAATGAGATGCCGCTTTCTTTAAGAACTTTTCCGATCCACAGATCAGCAACCCAGTGTGATATGCCGGCATTGGAAATAATGCTGAGCGCTCTGCTGTTCAGCCAAAAACCTCTGCCGCCGCCGGCATATGCACAGCCGGCATCTGCATTGATGTAGCTGCTCCCCCAGTAGCCGCTATACTCATGCGCCGCAAAGTCACTAGCTAGCAAGCGCGGCATGTCGATGTATGTGTCTCCGGCAGCAATGAATGCGTAGTCGAATTTACGTGCCACAGCCCACCGACATTGCTCCCGTAATTTGTAGCTCAGATGGATATAGTCGTCTGGAACATGCAAAACTACTTCATCTGGAAGCGGATTGTAATCAATGTGCTGATTCGGCAGAGCTGTCGCGTTAGCTTTTACTTCCCAAACATTGCCGATCCAGTTCTTGCGCAGCAGTGACTCATCTTCGCCTGTTGCCGTTCCATCACCAACAAAAAACTTGTGCTCTATTTTCCAGCCGGTATATTGAGACATGCAAGCATCGCGCACTGCTTGATGCTCACCGTGAAGTGCACCGCTGACCCAGCTTGTAACTGAAACAAGGACTTTCATAAAGTGACCTTCAACTTTTCAAACTCTGCAAGTGCTGCACCAACAGCTTGGTCCATGTTGATGTACGCGTACCTCGCAAGCCGACCGACAAAAGTTGTATTCGGCACAGCTTTCGCCATTGCACTGTACTTAGCGTAGAGCGCGTCAGCAGCCGGACACAAAATCGGATAAAGAGGTTCGCGTCCCGGACCGAAAGATTCCGGATACTCTCGCACGATAGTAGAGTTCTGACACACCTGACCTGTCGCGTGCTTGATTTCTATGATCCTCGTAAAGTCGTAATCATTCGGGTAGTTAACCTGTAGCGTCTTCTGCCAGAACCCATCTGTTAGCTTTTCCGGACCGAAAGATTCATGCTCAAAGCGCAGAGAACGGTATGGCAGCTCACCGAGTGAGCAATTAAAAAAGTGGTCTATCGGACCTGTGTAAACAAGATACTTGTGCTGGATGCAGCGCACCGCTTCTCTGTGCTCAAGCCCGAGGATCAGCTCTGCGCGCTGCGGAAACATATTGTAAAACATTTTCGTGTAGCCTTCAGCAGGCATACAGGCATACTTTGCGTCAAAGCGAAGTCCGTTGCGCGTAGTTCTGATCGGTAGACGGAGGCAGACGGCAGGATCAATTTCGGTAGCCGGAACGCCCCATTGCTTCATCACGTATCCTTTATAGAATAGCTCATACAACTCCGGTCCGACTTTAGAAAGTATAGCTTCTTCAGAATTCTTCGGATGAGCAATCGGCACACGAACTTTTGCTAAGTATGCCTCCATTTCCTCAGTTGTGCTCTCATGTCCGATGAGCTGCTCAAACGTAGTCAGGTTAACTGGAAAACTCCACAGGCGCCCTTTTGTATAGCTAGCAGCAGTGTACTCAGCGGGGATCCATGAAGTGAAGCGAGACAGATATTGAAAAACTTTTTCCGAGTTTGTGCTGAAGATGTGCCCGCCGTAAGGATGAATCAGCACTCCGGCAGCGTCTTTCACATCGTAAGCATTTCCGCCGATGTGCTTCCGCTTATCTACTATGATGCAGTGCTTTCCGAGTTCGTTGCTCAGTCTTTCAGCCATGACAAGCCCGGAAAAGCCAGCACCGACAATGAGGACATCACACTTCATTTCATCTTCCGCAATTCTGTGCAGCGTAGATCAGGACAGGAGTGATGCCGGTCAAGTCTTGGTACGGAGCAACACTCTTTAGCCGCTCAACAAGCAAGCCATCAGAGTGAATCGGCTCTTCAAGCGGGAATCTTCCATGTTCACGCTTTACAAGAAAGTTTCCGGTGTCTGTGCGATCAACTCCTGGCGGGATGTTGCAGAAGCGCTTTCCGTAGTGCATGATCGGAAACAGCGCCCACACACCCGTGACTTGCATGAAGTCTTCTAGCACACCGTTGTGACTGAAATAGTTGTCATCATCGAGATAATAAATGTAGTCGCCTTTCGCATGCGGCCAAATCTCATGCTTGCATGTGCTTCCGTAATCTCTGTGCTCGCGAGAGCAATCAAAGATCATGCGCTGTGGATGTGCAATCTTCGCAAGCAGCTCTTTTGCTTCTGGTGTATTGCTCGGGCGATCGCAAGTTATGATGTGCTCCCAGTCTTTGTTCGTCTGAGCATCGAGTGATGCACAAGCGGTGAGCAGTGCCGGGCGGAGTATTGTAGCTGTGATGATAGTGTACCTCATCGTCCCCTCTCTTCGTGAAAGCGATACATGATGCGTACGTCATAAGGAACCGGCATCAGAGCAATGTGCGATGTAATAAAATCATTGCTGCGGAGCGGATGCTGTGGAAAACTCACATAACGGCGGTCTATATTCACACCAATTCCTTTTCTGTTCAAGATGCCACCGACCCACCGATCTTCTGCCCAGTCTGTCACTGGTGAGTCTATCACACACTGAGCAGCTCGCTTGCTAAGCCAGTAGCCTGGTCCTCCGATGCCATAATTGTTTGGCTGCAAAACTCCGCCTGCCGTGTAGTCGGCGCGCTCAAAGCCGCTAGCCATAAGCCGCGAAAAATCAATGTAGGTATCAACACAGCAGTGGAAAGTAAAATCAAAATCTTGAGCAACAGACCAGCGCAAGCTTTCACGCGTCTTGTAGCTCATATGTTTATAATCATCTGGTATCGGAAGAAGAACCGTGTCTTCTTTCGCAACAAATCCTCGTGGCAGCGGCGCTAGAGGAATGTCTTTCTTTTCCCACACAGATGGAGAAGACGGAAAGCGTGTTGTCCATTGCCGCCAGTTCTCATTGAAAGCTTGCTGTAGTGCTGTGCTGTCCTCCATTATCGGTGTTCCGTCACCAATAAAAAACTTACAGGTAAGTTCAGAGAACTTTGCGGCATCTTTCAAGCACGTGTTTCTGAACGCCTGATTCTTCCCGTCAAGCTCATACTTCGCGCAAGTGCTGATGGCTACTAGGACGTTCATTGATACTTCTTTGCGATTGGAAGTTTCCAACTGTCATCACGATCATACTGATGAAAGATGACAAACGGTGCTTGCGAATCAGGAGTGAACACGGTAGTTGTAGCAACATCAAAAATTGGCGCATCATCAGTCAGTGGCGGTCCGGCAGAATAGCTCTTGAACCCCTGAACGTTGAAAGCGCCGACTGTAGCAGCAAAGCCCTCGCGCATTGCCGGAATCCGAGTGATCTCTTTCAATGGGGGAACACGCAGCACATAGTTCAATGCTGCCTGATCATTCGCGCGCGGTGATGCTGACACGATATTGTAGACAGCAGAGAGCGCATCATAAACGGCATCAGCATCCCCTGCTAGTGTTCCTCCGCAGCAAGCAACTTCTTCCCTCAGCCACGTGTACTCTGCCGGTGTAGTCTCTTTTATCCACCTGTCATTCATCGGCTGGTTCTTGATCTGCCAGCACTCACTTGCTCCGAGAAGTCTATTCGGTGCTAAGTTTTGCTCTAGCCAAAACGATGGGTTCTCTTGAAAAACCAAATCGCGAGTATCCGCCCAGATGATATACCTAAACTCGCTGCGATGCTCTTGAAGAAACAGGAGCACTGCTGCAAACCGGCTGTGCGTAATAAAATGTGAGCGGTCTGTTGGCTGGATGTCTACGATCTTGAATCCCAAGCGGAGAAGATTGGTACGGGCAAGCTGTGTTATGTTTGCAGCAAGGAAAAGCTTAGTGCCACTGAATCCGGTACGCGTGAGTGAATTCGCATATGATTGCAATGCCGGCCAGTCAAGCCCTTGAACGACTGTCACTACCAAGTCATCCATTGCAGTCTTGTCCGGAGCTTCTGACTCGCCGAAGAAAGCACGCGGAATTTCACTAATGTCAACAAGCGGTATATGAGTCTGGCCCATTGACTTTGCTGTTTGACTCACGTTACCGACAGCACCATCGGCAGCTTCATGTGCGCGCACGACCATCTGCTGATGTGAGTTTTCATAAAGCATCTGACCTGCGCGCATAGCCGCCATTCCAAACCGTGTGTCTTCCCCGATGTCATCTGTGAACTTGTTTTGTTCCCAGAAGGATTTGTAATAGCAAAAGGTTGCGCCATGCGGCCCTCGAATGCTCGTTGGCCAGCAACGATACACCTTCTTCGTATCCTCGTTGTAGTACAAAATATTGTAGTAGCTCAGCAGTTTTTTTCCTGATGCTTTTAGAAGCCTAACCTGATCTTCAATCCGTGTCGGTGCGGACCAGTCATCGTCATCAAAGTGAATAATGATCTCGCCCGTGGCAAGTTCACAGCAAACGTTTCGTTTTTCACCTTGTGGCAATCTACCACTATGCAGGCGAATGTAGCGGACGCGTGGGTTGACGGGCACAAGATCAGATGAGCCTTCTTCTCCGTCATCAACAATCACCAATTCAGAGTTTTTGTAGGTCTGCGATAGAAAACAAGAAATCAGTCCGGGTAAATATTTGCGCCGATTGTACGTCGGACAGATGGCAGAAACCTTGAACTCATACTTCGGCAACAACGGCTGCACGACATGAACAGGCTCGTCGAACAGCTTCGCATATCCCGCGATGATAAGGCGTTCCGCGGTCGTGTACGAAATCGTTTTGACTTCGCCAGGGTTCCCGTAGCGACACAGCCGCGTGAAAACGATTTTCAGACCATCTGGTCGATTGGGCAGCACAGCCTTCCCCCTATTTTTCCCAAAAAGTGTGACACTCCCGCATTGCTTGCGGATTCATCTTGTGGGCTGCGATCGCGTTGTTGCCCTTCTGTGGCCACCATACACGCTCTGGATATGGCACGCCGATAGAGAAGCGGTGTTCGTGAGTGAATGGCACTTCGCCGTAGAGACAGCGGCCTACAGCGCCGTCGTCGGGCACGCCGTTAACCATGTACTTTTTGTGATTGACGACCATCTCCATCGCCCGCTGATTGAGCCAGTAACACGAACCCTGCATGTACGGCACTGCGCCATAGTTGCGGACGAAGCCTAGGTAATCGAATTTCTCGAATCCCGAAGCCTTCATGCGCGGCCAGTGGATGTACGTGTCATCATCGCACACGAGCAGGTTCGTCACGTGCTCTTCGAGCGCGTATTCGACAGCGCCGAGCACTTTCGGCGCAATGTTCGCAAAGTCATCTTTCGCGCCGCACACAAAGAGCAGGTCAGTTTCGTTGATGCGCGGCGTCGTCAGGTTATAGTCGCCAACCACGAAGAAGTAGTCGGTGTCAACGCTCTTCAACCACGTAGCTCGCTGTGACTCGCGGCGGTCGTTAAACTTTTGGGCGCTCTTGATTGCGATTGCTGTTTTGATAAACGCTCCTTGAGAAAACAGGCCGCGCGGTTTCAGCACACGGCCCAGCCATCAACAGTACTTATTCGGTCGGCGGCATCGGCGTCGAAGTGGCACCGCCTTCGGCGCGCATCGGCATGATGAGGAGCCGATAGGTAGGCTTATCAGGCGTGCCGCCGTTGCTGTGAAGGTCGGCGATGTTCGACGGTTTGTTGAGATGCAGCGCCATCGGGAACGTGCCACGCTCCAAGAACGGTTGAAGCAATTTGATGTCCAACTTGACGCGCGTCTCGTCACCGACGCCTTCGACCGTAATCGTATCAGAAGTCATGTCGGTATACGTGTTGCCTGTCGCGAGAACTTCTTCCTTCACGGCGACGAGTTCAACTGTGTCGCGACCATTGAAGACGAAGGTCACTGCTGGATTGTCTTTGCTGAAGCAGAACGGTTTCTGTCGCCCGATTGCGGCGACGAGTTCGGCTTTGTCTTTGAACGTGACCACGGTCGGGTACGTCCCAGCCTTCGGCACGATACCGCCGTAGTTCGGGAACTCAGCGTGTGTCTTGTTGTATGTTATGAGTTCGGTTTCCGTCTCGAAGTAAAATGCGCCTTCAGTGTCGGAAATCGTCACCTTACCGCCGCCTTCCATCTTCTTCAGCAGTTCGAGCGCAGGCTTTGGCACCGTGAAACGGAACTCGCCGATGTCGCTGGGCGTAGTCGAGATTACGAGCCGCACGCCGTCAGTAGAGACAACGCTCAGTTCAGTTGCGGTCGCAAATATCAGCGCACTGGCAACGACGTGCTTGCCTTCGGCTTGTGGCACCGCGAAGTCAACCATCTCGATTTGCTCTTTCAGTCCTGGCAGGCCGAACACGTAACCGCCGATTTCGGGCTTGTCAGCAATACCCGCGACCAGCGACAGGTCTGTAAACGGCGCGGTCGGGAACGCCTTCAAGCGCGCTCGGAACTTGCCAGCGATGAGAATCGCTTCAGTCTCGCTCTTGCTGTCGATGGTGACTTCCTTCGTGGTCACGTTCGGCAAGACTTCGTTCAGCTTATTGAACTCCGTCAGCAGGTTCAGCGCCAGCCCGTCGAACTTCGCGGACGGCACCTTCAGTGTCATGGTCGTGTCAATGTCGATACCCTGTAGGTTGACGACGCCTTCGGCGTCAGTGAAAAGTCGGATATTACGGTACAGGGCTTCCTGTGATTTGCGAGCAACCACCGACCCAAGCTGCCCCAGCCGCTGCTTCAATTGCTGCGCGTCAAAAGTTACCTTCATCAGATTTTACGCTGCAGAAACCTCGCCGTTAACGGCGGGGAGGAGCAGCGTCCTCCATGTTTCAAAATGGGTTGGGGTGTTAACCCCCAACCCTTGTTGCACTAGACAAGCGTCTAGTCAACCGTTTAGTCCTGCTTGGCAACCTTGGTGAGGGGCCGCTTTTGCAAGCCTCTGGTTTTAGCCAGAGGTGGTTGACACGTCTCCTTCAAGCGGCAAGCCGCTATTCGATTCAGGTTCTATGTTACCAGAGTTCTGCTGCATTGTCAACGGATAAAAACGACTGCATTCTTTTTTGTAGGTCAGTTTCGTGTATTTGCCCGTCGTGCCCTGAATACGACCCTTGACAAGCACGACTGTAGTTTCGTTTTCGAGCAGGTCTACGCCTTCCACCTGCTCTTGTTCGGCCTTAGCATTGCGCTTTCTGTGCAGAAGGTAAACCGAATCAGAAATATCGGTTATTTCGCGGTTGCCGCGCAGAGTGCCGTGCGCGTCTTTGCGAACTTCCTTCAGGTCTTCGGCTTCTTTGTTGCTCTGACCGATGATGATGACAACCAGATTATGCTCTATGGCAAGCAATTCAAGAGCGCGCATCGTACTGCCTTCGGCTTCGACCACGCTTTCGCGTCCTGACGGCGACACGATGCGGTGCAGCGTGTCGATTACGAGACGCGTCGCGCCCGTCGCGCGACAGACCATGTGAAGGAAGTCCATTACCTTTTCGCCCTCACTGACAGGCAAACTGTGCCCGACATAAAACTGAATCGGCTCTCCTTTTTCAGAAGGCGCTGCCAGTGCTGTATATGTGTCTAGGTAGTCCTGTGGCGTAACAGCGCCAGCACGATTAAGACCTTCAGGAAGTCTATTCGGTCCTAGCGTCTGCGCTGCAATGAGCGCTAGATATTGCTGATCGCGCACTTCAGGAGAGTAAACAACTACAGTCTCCCCGCGCTCTGCTTCTTTGAGCATTACCTGCGTCGCAAACACCGTCTTACCTGTGCCGCTGTACGTCGAATAAAAAGTAACGACGCTGCCAGGCATAGCGTAACTCATGTTGTCAAGACCTGGGAACGGAAAGTGAAGTCGCGTCGGGTCTTTTGCGATGTCAGTTCCGCCTGCCAGCGCTGCTGTCTTCAACCGCGACAACAACGACGTAAAACCCTCTACGGGAGTTTCGAGCGCCACTCTGACGAGTTCGTTTACGCGCTCTTTGAAAAGCAAAATATCACGTTTGCACACTTCATCAAAGTATTGATTTGCGTCTTTTGCGCCAGGCCACTCGATGATATACGCATTCTCGCCAAGTTCTCGCAAAAGAGTTCGCATCGCTGCATTACCAGCGCCGCCGTCGTTATCTCCCGCCAGAAACACGCGGCGTGCGCGCTTCATTATCGCCTTCCCTTCGGGCGTAAGTTTAGAACTTGCGTTCGGAATGCTTACGGCGCGGAAATCGGCCTGCTCCATGATGCAGGTGTCAAACTCTCCTTCGGTCACGAACAGGTCTTCGAGTGCGTTAGGCGCGTCGGCATTGAAGAGCGCTTTCGCGTCCATCCCAGGTATCTGTGAAAAAGCCTTCATCGCGGTGCAGCGCATCTTTACCGCCACTACCTTGTCGTCTTTGAAACGCGGAAACAGAATCCAGCCCGCGTTGCGTGCAGATTCGTCATCGACGTGGCCTTTTGTTGATTGAGAAAATCCCAGGCGCATACTAACCACCGTGCTCTCATTGATGCCACGTTTTTCACTCAGCCACGACATCGCTGCTTTGTTTCTGAGCAGCGCTTCTTCGCGCTGCGGCCGCTTGTCAATCGGGAATGTTACTTTCTCTTTCAGGTCGGACAAGTTTGTGAACGTCTCTGCTACGAGCGTGGCTTCTGCTGCGTATGCCGCATTACCTGCGAACGTTGATGCTGATGTCACCCTCTT
>Ga0208034_1001389_pt1 | contig 14877 bp, 15 predicted proteins | sample June2015DPH_8_10_FD_184699 | JGI IMG/M metagenome (GOLD analysis project Ga0208034, IMG submission 184699) | Peatland microbial communities from SPRUCE experiment site at the Marcell Experimental Forest, Minnesota, USA - June2015DPH_8_100... | ecosystem: Environmental > Terrestrial > Soil >...
TGGGTGGACCCTGCCGCAGACGCGTCGTGAGATCCAACGCCTGTTGTTTACCTGGACCGACGAGTGTGCGTATTGTGGCAGCGTAATTCGCAAACGAAACCGACCGCCTTAACTTAACGTAGTAGTACTAGAAACTCCAAGACAGGCAGTCCCTGAGCCTTTTATTGCTCGCGGTAACCCAGAATTTCCGCCACCACACCTCGGAGTACCCGGCCTTTTTCCGGCGCATTCTTGTCAATGCGCGAGGCATACTCGATGCGCTGGATCATCAGCCGGTACTTTTGGAATTCACATTCCTCCGGCAACACCAGGTTATCGCTGCCATTAATCTCGGCAAAGTGAATCTCCCGGGAGTCCCGGCGTATTTCCGGCTCCCGGACGCGAGCCACAACTTTGCCCTCCTGGTAGATCGCGTCTGCTTCGTAACTGATCTTCTGCCCGGCCGGGGCAGTTGCCGTTGCGGCTGATTTGGTTTCTTCGCTCACAGTGTTGTTGTGCTCCTCCATAGGACAATTTCTCAAGAACTCAACCCGCGGTCAAATTGTGGGTGTGCGACACAAAAGTGAAAAAGCGAACGTAGCGCGGGCGTCCCGCCCGCTGGTGCGTGGGCATCCTGCCCGCGCATTCTTGGCGGGAGCGGGACGCTCCCGCGCCAGCGGGCGGGACGCCCGCGCTACGTCCAGGGGATTTCCGCTTTCACTTCGGTCTCGCACACTCTCAAGCTTGTAGCAGCGACTTTATCTCGCCACAGTCTGTGGCGACGAGTTTATCTCGCCACCCTCAAGCTGTAGCGGCGAGTTTACCTCGCCACAGGGCGGCGTAAAGCCGCCCCCACATCCGCCTCACCGCCCAAACGTCCCCACCAATTCTGCCTGCGCCAGAACATGACCCTTCATGGCCGAATCAACATCCGTGCGGTGAGCGGGAGCGTTCAGTGCTAGAGTTTTATCCAGGGCATAAAGCCGGAAAAAATAGCGGTGGCGCTTGCCGCGTGGAGGACAGGGCCCGCCATAACCATTTATGGGGAAGTCATTGATGCCCTGCTTGCCCCCGCCAGCAATAACCTCGCCCGCGGGTATATGTTCGGGCAATTGCCGCGCCGCGGCCGGCAGATCGTACACCACCCAGTGAACCCAAGTTCCGCCGGGAGCGTCCGGGTCATCCACAATCAACACGAAGCTCTGGGTGCCGGGCGGAGGTTGGGTCCAGGAAAGAAATGGCGATCGGTTTTCCCCGCTGCACGTAAACTGCGTGGGAATGGTACCGCCCACGTGGAAGGCGGTGGTCATTAATTCCAGCCTCGCGGCAGAATCCTTGGCTACAGAAATATTCGCCGCCAGAAAAGCGAAGACGACGGGTAACATCACATCGGCAATGCCTCGAAAGTCTCTGCGGTAAAATGGTTCTCGGCATCCCGCCGTTCGGGAGACTCGCCGGCCAGCAATATCAAATTGAATCGAGCATTCCGGCATGGCGCGCGCCCTCCATTTGAGATGAGCGGTGAGACACCCGGGCTAGCGCCCTGAGAAGAGGAAGGACTCCAGCATGTCGGCCCGCGCCTTCTCATCGGAGGCGATGACCCGCAGCAAATCCTGAACGGAAATCATGCCGTGGTAAGTTTCACTTTCATCGACGACGGGCAGATGGTAGATGCCGTGCTTCTCCATCAGCAGCACACACTCATCCAGATTCGTGGCAGGCGGCACGGTGATGGGGTTGGGCGTCATGACTTCGGAAACCCGCATCCAGGCCGGGCACTTGTTTTCCGCCGCCACTTTGTCCGAAATGTCGCTTTGCGAAACGACACCCACCAGCTTCCCTCCGGGCTTGAGGACCCCCACCGCACGCACCTGCCTTTCGCGCAGGTAGCGCGCCACATCGTAAACCGTAACGTCTTCAGTGACTGAATAAACTTCGCTTCGAGAGCGGATTAGATCCTCAACCTTCATGTGAGCCCCCCCCACATATCCCAATCTAGGGCCATGTTAAGCCGGAATCGCCAAAATCGCAATATGATTTTCGGTAGAAATATCGGTAGAAATGTCGCTAACCGGCGAGCGGGAAGTTGCGCCCAGCATCGGGGATTGGTGGTTTATCCACAATGCGGTTCCCCTTTACCTCAGGAAGACAATATTCGCCGGTGTGCCAATCGGCGTGTACTGCCCGGTGAAGGTCAGCGCTCCGGTTCGCCGATTGACGCGGAAAGTGGTGATGGCATCGGCGCGCTGATTGCAAGAGTAGAGAAAACTTCCCGTGGGATCGATGTTGAAGCTGCGCGGGTAATCGCCGCGAGTCCATTCCTCCCCGCCAAAGGAAAGCGTGCCCGTAGCGCTGATGGGAAACCACGCGATGCTGTCGTGCAACCGATTCGCGGCGTACAGGAACTTGCCATCCGCGGAGGTCATGACTTCGGAAGTGAAGTTCGTGCCGACAAAACCCTTGGGCAGGCTGGAGAGGGTCTGCTTTTCCGTGAGCCTTCCACGGCTCGCGTCATAGTCATAGGCCACAAGCGTTGAGCCCTCTTCCTGTAACGAATAAAACCATTTGCCATCCGGATGAAATACAAAGTGGCGTGGGCCGTCCCCCGGCGGCAGCGCGACCGAGTCAGGATCATTGGGCGTGAGCTTGCCATTATCCGCATCGAACTTCCAGATGAATATCCGGTCCAACGCCAGATCGCTGGCAAACACAAAACGCCCCGCGGGATCCGCCTGGATCATGTGCGCGTGGGGCTTGTCGTGACCACTGATGGCAAAGCTGCCCACCGGCGCGCTCTGGACGTGCTCGGGGCCCAGGCTGCCCTGATCGTGAACCACATCCGACGCGGGGCCAAGTTCGCCACTCGCGTGAATCGGCAGCACCGCCACGGTCCCTCCCGCATAGTTGGCCACCAGCACGTACTTTCCCGAAGGGTGAATGCTCAAATGGGCGGGGCCGGCCCCCTCGGAGCTTACGGTGTTGAGCAAGGTCAAGTGCCCGGTCGCGCGGTCGACCGCGTAAGCACTGACCGAGCCGGAGTTCGCGCCCTCGTAATTTGCGATTTCATTCGCTGAATACAAATATGCGCCTGAGGGGGTAAGCGCCAGGCATGCAGGGTTCGCACCATTGGAAATGATTTCACGTTGGGTTAGGACGCCGCTCGCGGGATTCATTTCAAGCACGTAAATGCCCTGCCCGCGACCCTTCGCTCCTTCCGGCCCTTGCGGTGAGCTGTAGGTGCCTACCCACGCCAGAATGCGGCGGGGGCTTGACTCGGTCGAACCCTGTCCCGCCCGAGCCAGCGCTGCGGGCACGACCGCCGCGCTGGCGGTCGCTTGCAGAAAGCCTCGCCGCGAAGTTTGCCCCCAAGGCTCACTCGGGGATTCCAGCTTATCGGGTGACATATGAAATCTCCTTCAGCTTGAACCGCGCGAGCCCGCCAGGGAGCCCGCGCAGTTTGGGCATCGGAGCCGCGTCCTCTTTGATTTCGTCGGGGGAAGATAAACGATGAAGTATGGGACTGACCATCCGTAGCAGTGAGTGGCGCAGGATTAGGACTTCTTCTCTTCCTCCGGCTTCTTCTCATCTTTCTTATCGGAAGAACCGTCCATCCCACCGCGCATGGCGTCCTTGAACTCGCGAATACCTTTTCCTAAGCCTTTACCTAGCTCCGGCAGTTTGCCGGGCCCGAACAGAATCAAGACGATCACCAAGATGATAATCAGATGAGTCGGTGATAGCAAACCTTCCATTCGTTACTCTCCTCCAGGCTTTGCGCAACCGTCTAAGGTTTTATTTCTTGTCGGAAGAACCGTCCAACCCCCCGCGCATGGCTTCCTTGAACTCTTTAATACCTTTTCCTAAGCCCTTGCCCAGTTCCGGCAATTTGCCGGGCCCGAACAGGATCAAGACGATCACCAAAATGATAATAAGATGAGTCGGTGATAGCAAACCTTCCATAATTAATCTCCTCCACGGTCCGTCGGCTGACGGACGGAACAGTCAAGCGCATTATAGCCCATGCTGCGACAGAACCCAATCACGATTCGCGCGAGGGGAAAATCATGTTCCCCGGGGTCTTGTGCTCGGTCTGACACTTCTTCCGGTAAAGCGTTGCGTAGCTGTCCGTGATGTACTCCCGTCGCGGGTAGCCAAGTTGGCGCGCCACTAGGTCGATCCAGCGCTGCGGGCCTTCGAGTTCCAGGTAATTCCCGATAGGCGTTTCGTCAAGAACCACCTGGGGCGCCTCGGCCACGTCGCGTTTCCCCGGCGGCGCGTAAATTGTGCGGAACTTTTCATAGCTGAAAACCTCGCACAATCCTAACAGGAGTAGGATCTCGCGCAGGCGGTGGCCGTCTTCCACGTGGGTCTCAATCTCCCGCCGAATTTTGTAATCGTGGGAACGCAGCGGCGCGCCCTTAAAGGTCAGCAAACAGTCGTCCCCGACAAAGCGCAGGCGAATGAGGCAGCGGGATTTGCGCAGCCGCTGGTCAGGAAAATCGAAGAGATAATTGCTCTCAAAGTGGCGCGCCAGAACGAGCCGAAAGCCCAGCTCCGCAAAGCGCCTGCGGATTTCCCCGGGGTCCTGGACTGCCAGCTTGATCTCGGTTTCGTGGCGATGTTTCATGCCGGAAGGTGCGCGCGAACTTAGGATTCCCGTTCCAAAATAAAATCCGGCAGAGAGTGCAAAGCGTCTTTGTAAGTCGAGTGAGGAAGGCCTTCCAAAAAACCCCGAGCCTTGTCGGAAAAATCCTGGGCTTTTTCACGCGCCGCTTGGAGGGTGCCGTAATGGTCGATGAGGTCGAGGATTTCCACAAACTGCACAGATTGGAATCCCCCATCTTCCAGCACCTGGGAAACCTTGCGCGCTTCTCCCGGAGTGCACCGTTGCAGGAGGTAGATCAAGGGCAGCGTCATCTTGCCCTCGCGCACGTCGTTGCCGATGGGCTTGCCGAGAACTTCCTCGGAAGAGGTGAAGTCCAGCACGTCGTCGATCAGTTGAAAAGCCAGGCCCAGGTTAATACCGTAGAGGCCTAATCGCGTTTCCTCTTCTTCGCTCTTTCCCGCCAGCAAGGCACCCAATCGCAGGCAGGCGGAAAACAAGCACGCGGTTTTGCGATAGGCCAGTTCCAGGTACTCTTCCTCGGAGACGGTGGGCCTGCGCAAGCAAGTCAGTTGGAGCAACTCGCCCTCCACCATGACTTGCGTGAGCCGGATCAGAACGTCCAAAATGCGGAAATTCCTTTCGTTCAGGGCGATGTTGAAGGCCTGCATGTAAAGCCAGTCACCCGCCAGCACGCTCATGGGATTTCCCCAGCGCGAATTCGTGGAGGGCCTTCCGCGGCGGGTGTCAGCCTGATCGATCACATCGTCGTGCACGAGCGTGGCGGTGTGTATCATTTCCACCACGGCGCCCATGCGAATGGCTGCCGCACCTTCGTAACCGCACATCCTTGCCGCCAACAACACCAGCGCCGGACGCAGCCTTTTTCCCCCGCCTTCCTGCAAGTACTGGCCGATTTCGGTAATCGGGCGGACGCCCGTGGTGGTCTGGATGCCGAACTCCTCCTCCACACGGAGGAGGTCGGGGCGGACCAATTCCAGGACTTCTTTGAAGGTCAAATTCTTGACGGGCGCCAAGCTCAACTTCTCCCTCGCCCCGTCTGTAGGCCTTGCCAAATCAGTTTTGGAGGACAGACTGGAGGGCGATCCCACAAATTATGATAGTCCCATAAAAACCCCAGCAAGGGAAGCGGCAAGTGAGTCCGTAGCCGAAGCGCGGGGAAAAAGGCCAGGTTATCGCGCTCGCTGGAACCGAATGCTCCCGAAGGTATTCTAACGGAGTGCCTCATGAAAGTTATTGCTTCTGAGGTATTGCCCCGCCCACTTCATGGATCTCCTGCTTGGATTTTTGCATTTTGCGCTTTGCCTTTTGACCTTCTCTTTGCGGTTCCGCCGCGCAGCGCTTCCCCCCTCAGTTCCCTGCCCCATGCCGGTGTCGCCTTTTCCCGTCACCTTATTGTCGGCTATGGCATCCACCTGCGTCGAACAGAAGGCGCGCAAGGCCCTATCCGCGGGTCTGGTTGACCTTCAAGCTACTGCCGACATCTTCCTGAGAATCAGATTGATCCAAAGAAATCTATTTAAGTTCGTGGCTTCTATTGCCGATATCAAGGACTTGGAGAGTGCCGTGCACCCCCCTGGGGCAGGAGGCAAACGGTAGTGCGCTCAATTCCCTGGAAACAGTTGTTCATCTCTTTGGGAGTCGCAGCAGTAATTATCTGGCGCGTTCCTATCGCGGGGCTGCGGGAGGCATTTCGCAACCTCGAAGTGGGCAGTCTGTTCTTGGCGCTTTTCTGTTTGCTGGTCTTGCTCTTCCTGCGTGCTTACAAGTGGCACCGTTTGTTGGCGGCCGCGGGCAACGGCTATATACGCCAGTCTTTGCGCTCACTCTTTGGAGGCTTTGCGCTGGGATTGATCACGCCCGGACGATTGGGAGAACTGGGGCGATGCGCTTTTGTTCGCAAGGAGGAACGCGCTCAAGTCGCGGTCCTGACGGTGTTCGACCGACTGCTGGATTTTTGGGCGTTGCTGACGGCGATGGGCGCTAGCCTGTTTTTCCTCGCGCCCCGCCCCGCCGCCGTCTTCGGAGTCGCTGTGTGGCTGGCCTTGCTCCCTGTGGTGATGGGGTTCCCCGCCTTGGTTTCCCACCTTTCGAAGCTCGCGCGAAATTCGCGCCGTTTTCGCGGGCATTTCATGGAAGCGGGAGGAATGCCAATGGTAGAGACGCCGCGTTTTGCCCTTATGGCCGTGGGCGCGATGTGGGCGGAATTGGCTTCGTTCTTCTTTCTTCTCCGCGCGTTCTTCCCGACAGAATTCTCGACGACCCTCGCGACTTACCCCTATATTGTGCTGGCAGGAGATTTGCCTGTCTCCTTCAGCGGGGTTGGCGTGCGTGAAGGCGCTGCAGCTCTGCTTTTGTCTCCTTATGCGGTTCCCACAACTGCCGCAGTGGACGCCTCCCTGCTGTGGTTTGTCTTCGGGATGCTGCTGCCCGCCGCCTTGGGAGTCTGCTGGTTGGTTGCCGAACGCCTAAAGTCTCGGGTGCGAAGATTGCAGAGCGTGGTGCCGAAGGCCGACCCAACCTGGATGCCCGTGGGCATCCCCCCAACCACTACTACTCTTAGCCCCGAAATTGTCGCCCCGCGTTGCGAAGTGGGGTGATGTCCGACAAGGCTCCCAACGACGGGGCGGGGTGCCTCGCTCTCTCGACAAAATGTCATTTATTTCATGCCATTGAGCAATGATTCTGGATGTACTTGTTTCACTTTTGCCGTCTGCCTTTGGATTTGCAGCCGCGGGTTTGCTTCCTCCCGGTTCCAGCCGGATAGGGATGCCTCCTTACTTCCCCAGCGCCTCGAGCAATTCTTTCTCGATGGCGCGGAACTTCTCCGGATCCCGCACGTAGTCGGTGAGGCCCGCGACAGCTTCTTGGGCCAAGCGAGTGGCTGCGGCGGGGTTTTTGGCTTTCAGTGCCATCAGCATTTCGTAATCCTCGGTGCCTTGCAGCATGGTTTCCAGGCGAATGGAGGAATACACGGACTTCCGCTCGCGGTCGGGATAGACGATGTACGCGTCTCCCGAGGGCAGCAGTTCGGTATTAGCGTCGATCACCGGTTGGGTGTCGAGGACCGGGTCGGGCGTCCAATAGCTCCATCCCCAGTGCAGGAATCCGGTAAAGCCGTAGCGGAAGTCGAGCCATTCCAAGAGGCGTGCCTTGACCAAGGGGTAATCCATGAGCCGATTCATGTAGCGCCCATTGGGAAACAGGCACACATAGAACCAGACTTCGTGTCCGCTCGCGATGCGTTGCTGAATCAAATCCATCTGCGCGTCGAACCGGCCGAGTTGGGGAACCCAGATGTCGCAATTCTTCTGCAACTCGTCGGGCATTTGGGCCGCGTCCACGGCATCCATGGTGGGAACGCCGGGAAGGTAGCGGTGCACCAGTTCGGCGAAACGCGCGTAGTAGGGCGGCTCAGCGCCATGCGCCTCGTCCAGAATGTGTTGATAATAAATGGACTTCCAACCTTTCTCCTCCAGGTGGGAGTTGAGCGCGGTGAGGAAACCGGCCAGGAAAGGCTCCACACGTGGGTCGTCGGGGGGCAGTGTTTGCCTTGCCACTTTGCCGTTTTCGATTTGAAACGTGTTCACGGTCAGACCGGCGTCGTAGCTGCCCGCGCGGTCGAGCAGGTGAGAGCCTTCGATGTACCCAATAGCGCCGGCCCGCTGAAAGGTCTCAACCCACCGGTCGAAATTGCCGAAGTCGTAAACCAGGTGGTCGCCCTCGATTCGCGGCTCGACGAGATTCATCAGGGGCGTGATGACGACATTTTGCCGATGCTCGGCCATTACGGCCCCGAGGTTGGCCATCAGCGTCCACCATCCGGGGGAGAATTGCGCGACCTTGTAAAACTGCTGGGAGGCCGCGTCGTCGAATCCGAACCAGTTGGTGACCTTCAAAGTGCGCTGGCTGGGCACCTTTGCTGCGAGCACGGTGACGCGGAGTTCCTGGCGCGCCAGTTGCCGATCTCCCGCGCGCACCACCACCGAGCCGCGATAGTCGCCCGGCTGGGCGTCGGCGGGAACCGCAACGTTGATCCACAAGGGTTCGGTGTGCCCCGCCTCGAGTTTCACGGGAAAATCCCACAATGGGTCAGGAAACCAGCCGGGCGTTTCTCCCACCCGCTCGTCTTCGGGCGTGTTGCGGCTGTGCGAGCCCACCACCACGTAACCCTCCGGGCGTACCGTGACACCGCCCAAGGTCGCGCCAGCAGAGTCTTTGAAGGGACCCGCCTCGGCCGTTACGCCTTCCAAAGGTCGGGCCGAGCGCACGGCGAGTTGCACGCTCACATGCTGGCCGCGCGCTGCGACGAGCTCCGTGATGGGCAAATCCGAGTGCACGGCGAGTTGTACACTCACATGCTGACCACGCGCGGCCAAGACCTTCGTGCGGACGAGACGATGGCTTCCCACAGCGTCGCCGGGGAAAATCTTGATGAGCGAATCCACAAACCAAACCTGCGTGCCGGCCGCGTCTCCGGCCCGCGCGGGGGTCAGAGCGAAAAAACACAAAGCTGATAGAAGGGAAAAAGCAGAACGTGTCATGATTAAAGTCCTCACGAGAATGAATTCCGAATCTACCAGGGGGAGATATTCTCACCGAGCGGCGGCAAGAGCAAGGCAGAACCTGTACCGATGTATTATCTCGGCAGCGCGGATGGGGAGAAAACAAAATGTCTAAAGTGTGAAGGGTAAAGGGTAAAGCCGCTGTAGCGGGGACCTGCTCCGAAAATACGACTAAGCCCTTTGGATGGCCGCGCAGGGCGTGACCCATGTGGCCATGGAATCGACCGGCGTGTTTTGGAAACCGATCTACAACATCCTGGAGAGCCGCTTCACGGTACTGCTGGTGAATGCTCGGCATCTGAAGCAGGTGCCCGGACGGAAGAGCGACGTGCGGGACGGTCAGTGGATCGCGCAACTGCTGCAACACGGACTGCTGACAGGCAGCTTCATCCCGCCGCGACCGCAGCGCGAACTGCGAGACCTGACCCGGCACCGGACGCAGTTGGTGCAAGAAAAGACGCGCACCATCAACCGCCTGCACAAGGTGCTGGAAGACGCCAACATCAAGCTGGGGTCGGTGGCGACCGACATTCTGGGCGCTACCCCGGCTCAGAGATTTACTCTATGGTTCTGGTATGTGATAATTGCTTGAATTGTCGCAAACGATTTCCCATTGCTCGGTTATTTCCGAGACAGGGCTCCTCGCAACTCGATAACTGTGGGCGGTTCGCGCTGCCCCGGTGCAAGTTGTAAAAGCTAGGGAAACAATGGATAGACTCCGTCAGGACTTGGTTTACGCGCTTCGGACTCTCGCTTCGGACCGTTTGCTCACCTTAACCGTCGTCCTCTCACTTGGATTGGCCATCGGTTTAATAGCGGCAGTCTTCAGCTTCGCCGATGCGGTCCTCTTGCATCCTCTTCCTTACCGCGACGCCGATCGATTGGTTATTCTTTGGGGTTCCAAGACAACAACGGTCAAACGGGGAATTTCGGGACCTGACCTGGCTGATCTGCGCGACCAAACTCGGGCGTTCGAAGGCGTCGTTCCCTTTGTGGATAACGAGGCGCCTCTCGAATTCGGAGATCAGAGTTCCCGGAATGTTACCGGCTTCCATGTGGGAGCGGAATTCTTCTCCCTTCTCGACGTTCTACCCTACCTCGGCCGAACGTTCCGCCAAGACGATAGCCAAGCCGGCGCAGAAAACGTTGCCGTCCTCTCCTATTTGTTTTGGGAAAGTGCCTTCGGTGAGAATCGCAGGATTATTGGTCAAAGGATCATCTTGGCGAGCAAGCCTTACGTTGTGGTCGGCGTAATGCCCCCGCAATTCTTCTTTCCCGATCGGATCGTGCAAGTTTGGTTGCCGATCACCCCGGCGACGCTCCCCACGGGGAGGGGAGATATTTCCTTCCATGCCATTGCGCGACTGAAGCCCGCGGTGACAACAGCGCAGGCGCGGGGTGAGGTCGACACGGTAACCCAGAGGTTGGCCTCAACCTACCCCAATACCGATAAGAATCTTAGCGTCGGCGTGTTTTCACTCCACGACCAAATGCTGGGGGATTACCGTGCGCCCTTCGCGACTCTATTTGCGGGGGTGGGATTCCTGCTCCTTATCGCATGTGCGAACGCGGCCCATATGCTTTTGGCGCGCGGGATGCGGCGCGGAGGGGAAATTTCAATTCGTCTGAGCCTCGGTGCATCTCGGCGAACGATTATTCGCCAACTGCTTACCGAGAGCATGCTTTTGAGCGTCGCCGCCGGAGTGGGGGGAATTTTCATTGCCCTTTGGGGGGTGAAAGTCCTTCAGCGGCTGGGCATGACGGACATCCTCCGTTTTGACGAAGCTAGCATCGACCACCGGGTACTGCTGTTCGCGCTCGGAGTTTCAATATTGACCGGGGTATTGTTTGGGCTGATGCCTGCGCTGCGAACCTCACAGCCCAAGCTGGCGGATTCGCTCAAGCAGGGCGGCACCCCGTATTCCACCGGCGTGCGAAGCAATCTGCGCGACATGCTGATCGTCAGCGAAATCGCTTTTGCCTTTGCCCTGATGGCCGGCGCGGGATTATTGATCAAGACCTTCGTACGCTTGACGAGCCTCGATTGGGGATTCCGCCCCAATAACGTACTCGTGATCGACGTTCATCCGCCCGGCCCCTTCATGGACGATATATCTCAAAACGCAGCTCTGGCGCGGCAGGTGCTTCCGAGGCTCAAGGCGTTGCCCGGAGTGCAGTCGGTCAGTGTCTCTCGCGGATCACCGATCACCGGAATTGATGGGGGGCCAAATGGCGTGCCCTGGGGCGTGACCCTGGACGGTACCCACATCCTTTATCCCAGCCTGGGAATGGTTGGGGCGAGCTACTTCGAGACCCTGGGGATAGCTCTTCTGCGTGGTCGCGAATTCAAGGATGACGATGACTCTGAAGCGCCTAAAGTGGTAGTCCTTGACAAACGTTTGGCTGAGCAACTCTGGCCCGGCCAGAACGCGCTGGGGAAAAGAGTGCTGATACTTGACCTCAAATTATCCGTTAACAAGGAAATCGCAAGCATATACCGGTCTCATCCGCGTAGCGAGGCCATGCGGCTCCTCGGGGATCTTTACGATGATCCCAATAACTATGACCGGATTCCCTACCACGTTGTAGGGATAGTGGGGCCCGCTCGCATCTACTATGGCCTCGGCGAGATTCCTTTGGGCATTTACGTGGACTATCGGCAACGTCCGCATTACATTCCGATGATTACCGAAAGTTTCTTTCTGCATACTTCGACCCAGCCTTCGACGGTCGCTAAGGCGGCGAGCGAGGTCATTCGAGCCGCCACCGGCCCGGAATTCGTCGTCCGCGACCCCGACACTTTGGAGCAACGTGTGCGTGGAGCATTAGGCGGGCGAGGATCGAACCGCCTTCTATTAATTGTGTCTTCAGTGACCAGTGGCCTGGGCCTTATCCTTGCGGCGGTTGGGATTTATGGTGTATTGGCGTTCCTGACCTCGCTCCGAACACGTGAGATCGGTATACGCTTGGCGTTGGGAGCTCAGCGAAGCCAGATTTTCCGAATGATCTTGCGCCGGGGATTGCTTTTTACAATCGCCGGGGTTCTTTGTGGGTTGGGGTTGGCGATGGGAACTACAAAGCTGCTTGCAGGCTATCTTTTTGAGGTCTCGCCAAGCGATCCTCTGACGTTTACTGAGACAGCCGTTCTATTCCTCCTGGTTGCGTTTATGGCCTGTTACTCGCCGGCGCGGCGGGCTATGAATGTGGAACCTACGGTCGCGCTGAAGTATGAATAAGGGAAGCGTTACGGGAAAACCGTCGGCTGGCGTATACACCCGACTTTTGGTGTCTTCGATCCCGAAGACAACCCATAAGACGAACGCACCCTATCCGATCCGTGCGGAGAATTGACGCATCCTGCGAATGGTAGAACCTCCAGCTTGACCGCGGCCCGTCCCCAGGGGAACACACCGGTTCGCGCGTCACCGGGTTGTTGTGCATGGATTCCAATTCCTGGCGCACCTTGGCAAGCCTCTGGACAAGGCGAAAGAGATCCGAGAGGAAAAGGGGCGTGCGCCGATCGGTGCTGATGGTGATGAATTGAAGTTCACCTGGGCTGTAAACGCGGTGGTAGAAGGGCATGGCGCGGGAGAGTATACTCTCGACGGCGCGCGCCCGGAAGAAAACGCCCCTTCGGGAAATCGCAGGGTCGAAAATGCAGGTCCAGAATGTTAGTTTCATGCGCTTTCGCGGGCCGAAGGCCCTAAATGACAGACACCAAAAGTCGGGTGCGCCAGCCGGTGTCGTCTTGGATCCAGGGATTCTTCTCCTTGAACTCTTCCGACTCCTTCTCTACTCTGTCGGGAGACTAAGTCAAACCCAAAGGGGGGGCGAAGCCGCAGTGATATTCCCTGCAATTCGCCAAGGGTTTCAGTGCCGGCTGACCCGTTCGACCTCCAGCGCCGCTCGCCCTTCGCGCTGCCTTCTGTTCTGCTTCTTTCTTCTCATCCCCTTTGTTCTTGGATCGGCGCAAGAGAAGAAAGGTTGTGGTGAAGTGTTTGATCGCGAAGCCCTCCGTCGGGTAAGAACTGCGTGTGTGGATACAAGTTATCTAGAGGGGGCGGACGCCCTCGCCATCAAGGACTTTGTGGCAAGGGAAAACCAGCCACGTCAACTGCTGAGTCAGATACCCTGGAAACTTACAGACCAGTGTGCAGCGGCTGACGCGGTCATCAGAGTGTATTTCGCCCAGAGCGAGCTTCTGAATAGGGAGGAGGGGAATCTCCTGCGTGGGGGATTGCCAACGATTACCTATTCCGAGCAGGTGATCCAGGCCGTGTTGCTTATCTACGATCGAGCGTCCGTAAGAGTGCTTTACCGAACGGAAGGTCACAACAAGGGAACAAACCGGGCGGCACTGCTGAAAGGTCCCTTTTTAAGGCTGGTCAAGGACCTGAAAGGTGCGAACCGATTGACCGTACCGTAGGCGCCGGCGTGCCGGCGCGCGTCCGCGACGGGTTGAAGTTCCAAGGTGTACAGATGCGGCTGAAGGTGGCCACCACGAAAATCAGGATCCTGGCGTCCACGCATTCCACAGATTGCAACGTGACTGCGGCCAGCGTCTTAATCGCATTCACAGCCGTGTCGGTATATTGCGGAGCAGGCCTCCGGGCGAGTTGGTCCCTGCCACTTCAGATCTTGGATACCACTGGGCAGTCTTATTACGAAAACGCTTATACTCTCATTGATCTGTCTGCGGAGGATTTGGTCGAGGCCCTGCCCGACCTGCGCGGACTGGAGCCTGCTGCCGATCAGCAACTACTGCCTCGCATAATGAGCGAGGTGGGCAAGAGCGCCGAGGAGTCCTACCAGAAGTTTACTGAAATCATCGCCGACGAGCAGGTCACTCACGAACAATACGGTCCTGACTGTCACCTGGAAAAAACTGCCCACCAAGAGTTCAGCTATTTGATAATTCCCCACAACGAGCCCGGACTGGAGCGAACCGACGAGTACCGTCTTGGTGTTGATGGAAAATCCGTTGAGGGTCCTGCGTTAGAAGCTCCTCTCACCGAAGGATTTGCGTCCCTGTTTGCGCTGTTCTATCCGGCGAGCCAGTCGGGTTCGAGGTTCCGTTATCTAGGACAACTGCGATCCGGTGAATCTGCATCGCATCTCATCGGCTTCGCACAAAGACCTGGCTGGTCCACCTTCAGGGGTAAAGTCAACTGGGGGAACCGGTCTGTATTGGTGATGTATCAAGGGGTAGCGTGGATCGATGCGGCCACTCACAAGATTCTGAAAATGCGGTTGGATTTGTTGAAGCCTCGGCTCGATGTCAAACTCGAAATGCAGACAACCGAAATTCGGTTCGGGGAAGTCCATATCTCGGACGCGGCTTCTTCTGCCCTGTGGGTTCCCCTTCGGCTGAACGTAACTACGGCGTGGAATGGCCAGGTCTTCCGTGACCAGCATCTCTATTCAAACTATAGGCTCCCGGGTGCCAACACCAAGATCAAATCCGTGCCGGAAGAAACCGTCCCCCCACCTAAGACGAACTGAAACGCGGGGTTTTGTCGAATCAAGCGAGCGTAGCGCGGACCTTCAGAACAGATCTGATTGGATAACGGCATCGGCTCCGGTCCGGTAGACTTGGAAGTGCTCAACGACCAAGGCGAGCCGGGAAAGGAGCCGAAGCCATGCAGCATTTTATCGGATGTGACGTGCACACGCGCAACCAAGTGGTGGCCTGGATCGAGGAGGAGACGG
>Ga0208034_1001401_pt1 | contig 14801 bp, 15 predicted proteins | sample June2015DPH_8_10_FD_184699 | JGI IMG/M metagenome (GOLD analysis project Ga0208034, IMG submission 184699) | Peatland microbial communities from SPRUCE experiment site at the Marcell Experimental Forest, Minnesota, USA - June2015DPH_8_100... | ecosystem: Environmental > Terrestrial > Soil >...
TTCGCGACTCTCAGGCCGCGACCTGTAGCAGAGAATTTCTCTTCTGGTTTACTAAAGCCGAAACCCTCCAACATTCTCTGAACGCCAAAATCCGAGTACAGGTCCAGGTCCCTTCTGAGGCGAATGGAATGCGATTTGAGAGCGAATGACTCGCGAACAGGCCCCAACAGGTGGTTGCCAATTTCCAAGCCTTAGGTATTTTCTGCGTATCTAGCGTCCGACCCCGCCAAAATTCTCGGAACGGCAAAACAGCAGTACAGGTCCGCGAGCCGACCTGTGCGGAGAGTTCGCCAAACCAGGGATGGGACTATCAGCAGTGGGTCAAGTTCGGTTCGCACGCGGGACAGCCCGAAAATCGCCATGGTGTGCAGTAGAACACCGAGTAATTGATTGGGCGTCCCGCTCCTCTTCACGGAGGAGTTCGAACTAGTAATCATGATCGAGTTGCGACCGAAGAGATGCATGGTCGGACCGAGTTTTCTGACCTGAGAGGATTACGACGCGAGCTTTGGTTGGATCGGCCATTTTTTCCTCGAGAGCGAAATGGCGCTCTTCTTCCGAGTGCATGCCGTCGTGTGCTGAAAAGTGCTTGACACCGCCGACATTGTCAGGGAGGCGGTTTTACACCAACAACCCTCTTCAACGACCGTCACATGGCTGTGGGTTGAATGTCACTGCGGATTACGGGAATCGGCGAATAATCGAAAACTGAGGTACAAAGCGCGGATCAGCTGCCGGCAGGACCGCGCCAGTTGAGCCAAGCGCGAAGACCCCACATTCACGACGTATCGTTTACGGAATGAACCCAGCAGCGAACATCGAACGGCAATGAACCCTCATCGCAAGTTGGCTTCATAACCGCATAAGGAGAAGCAATGAGGCTCCGCATCATCGCTTGTGTGTCTATGACCGTGGCTGTCTTGACTTATGGGTCGATTTCTTCAGCTCAAGTAGCAACCCAGGGTATGCCACAGGCCTCTGTCGAGTGCAGCGGTTGGCACGCACTCTGCTCCCTAGCTACCGATTGTAAAATTGACCCTTACCAGGCGGGCTGTGACTGCTGGAAGGTCACTGAACAACATATTGTTGTGACAAGCCATATCAAGGACGAAACATTCGGCGGCGCTCCAATCAAGGAGCTTACCCAGTCTAAATGTACGAAACTCCATCCTTGTGGTTTGGACCAGGCTCCTGTTTGTCAGGCCATCAAGAATCTGCTGCCGAACGGGCAGTGGGTGTCCACGTTTTCCTACCGGGGCTGGTGCGAACATTGGGACCCGGTGAAATGTGAAGGTCCAGATGCAGGGCCCTGGGCGGATTGCATGACTTCGCTATGCACGAAGATCCAGGACCCAAAGGATCCCAACCGCCCATTGAGCTGCCAGTGCCAGGTAAATACCGGCAATTTCGTTGGTACCGAAGGTAGCTGCCAGACCCAACAAGGGACGGTAATGTCCACCATTCCGCTGGCCTCTTGGGATTTCAGGAACGGGACTTTCTCTTTTTCCGTGCCGGGAGATGAGTATGTAAAGGAATCGTGTTTACCCGTGAGTTCAGACCGTGAGCCAGCAAATCGCTATCCATCCGTCTCTGAACGCCAAAATCCGAGTACAGGTCCGCGTCCCTTCTGAGGCGAATGGAATGCGATTTGAGAGCGAATGACTCGCGAACAGGCCCCAACAGGTGGTTGCCAATTTCCAAGCCTTAGGTATTTTCTGCGTATCTAGCGTCCGACCCCGCCAAAATTCTCGGAACGGCAAAACAGCAGTACAGGTCCGCGAGCCGACCTGTGCGGAGAGTTCGCCAATTCCTCCGGCCTGGGGGGCAACAAGTCTTATTGCTTAGATCCGACTCTCCGCCACTCAATCAGCTCGCGCATCGGGACCGCTTTCATGGGTTCAGAAGCGCAGATTTCTGTCTGCGCCAATCGAGCGGCAGCCGGTTGACGAGTCCGCTTAACGGGTAGTCAGAGAAGTCGCCATGACGAGTCAGCGAATCGACCAAGTCCGGTGACAACGCGGCAATGCGGAGTATGCGGCCTACGTAGCTGGCATTAAGACCTGCCTCAGCCGCGAGTTCTTCCTTCGAGTGAATGTCTCCCGCAACGATTCGTTCTCTCCATTGGAGCGATCGTGCGATCGCTCTCACGATCGAGTGATTGGGCCGCTCTGCACCCAGACGAGAGCCGGGCAGAACCAGCCGCAACTCGCCGCGACGGTGCGCCGGGCGGAATGGGCAGGCCAGGCGGAAACCACGTGCTCCGGGGTGTGGCCTTCGATTCTCGATAGCGGGGCCTTCATCGTCATCACCTAGCAACCTCACCGCCAGCGCTTCAACATCGATTTCGATCTCAGCCTCCGAGTCACGAACGACAATCCGCAGCACGATTCGTCGCACTAGTTCCGCCAGTTGTTCTGACGATAGATCGGGCCATTTTCCCGCCAACTGCTGAGCCGCTTCGATGAGTCGATTGAATTCGTTCTGGGCTACCGTTGATTCCGCACAGGCCGAGCTCAGTTCTTGCGGCGAGGCCAGCAACGCCTGGATTCTGCTGTAGACCAGTCGTTCGAGTTCCTGCGCCGGGATTCGGTCCAGGTAGGACGGCTTCCGTTGCTTCCGGATGACGGCCTGTGAGGTGTAATAGCGATACCGTCTGCCATCCTTAACCGCATGAGTCGGTGTGTACCGGTTGCCTTCCTGGTTAAAGAGAATGCCGACCAGTGTGCTGGAGGCAACCTTACGACCGCGGGCGCGGTTGCCTTGGTTGTTGTTAACCAGCAGGGCTGACACCTTCTCCCAAATCTCGGTCTCGATGATTGCTGGGTGCTGACCGGCATAGGATTGTCCTCGGTGAGCGATCCTGCCGATATACACCTCATTCTTCAGGAGCTTGTACAGCCCACCACGCGAGTAGGGCTTGCCGCCGAATACATTTCCGCTGGCTGAGGTGCGAACCTTGGTGCGGATCCGTTTCCGGTAGAGGTATTGCTTCAATTCAGCAACCGAACCGAGGCTCAGGTATTGGGCGAAAATCTCCTGAACGATCTTCGCCTCTTTCGAATTGACGACCAACTGTCTGCCCTTGAGACCGTAGCCCAAAGGCACCACCCCTCCCATCCACATGCCTTTTTTCTTGGAAGCCGCAATCTTGTCCCGGATCCTCTCGCCCGTAACCTCTCGCTCGAATTGGGCAAAGGACAGCAGGACGTTCAAGGTCAGCCGACCCATGGAGGTGGTGGTATTGAACTGCTGGGTTACAGAGACGAAGCTCACGCCCCTCTCGTCGAAGGCCTCGATAATCTTGGCAAAGTCGGTGAGCGAGCGCGTAAGCCGGTCGACCTTGTAGACGACCAGGGTGTCAATCAAGCCGGCGGCTATGTCTTCCAGGAGCTGTTTCAGGGCTGGTCGGTTCATGTTGCCACCTGAAAACCCGCCATCGTCGTATGGTGTAGTTATCGCATGCCATCCTTCGTGGCGCTGGCTGGCGATATAGGCATCACAGGCTTCGCGCTGGGCCTGCAGAGAGTTGAAGGATTGTTCCAGCCCTTCCTCGGAGGACTTCCGGGTGTAGATGGCACATCGGACGCGGGAGCGAACGTTGGCAGTCATTGGTTTAACCTCGCTTTCCGCGGCGGCTTCAGCCCAAAGAACAGGGGCCCAGACCAACGGGTTCCGGTTATCTCCCGCGCGATCTCGGACAGGCTCTCGTAGCGTTTGTTTCGATAATTAAACCCTTCATCGACCACGAGGACTTCATGGATCTTGCCCTGCCACTGTCGGACCAGCTTGGTTCCGGACTTGAACTGCTGGTTGGGCGGGAGTTGGGCCTTCGGATCCCGCTCTAATTCCTCGGCCAGTTTTTGCAAGCGTTTCCGGGTGGAGAGTTTCAGGCCCCCATAAGCCTTCTCCTGCATGCGGTAAGCAAGGAGGGGGATCATCAGGTCGCGACGCAGCCTCGGGTGAGCAGGCCTGGCGAATAATTCTTGCCACAAAGCCCGGAGCTTGGAGGTCCGCAAGTGGGGTAATTCTTCGAGTTTTGCGCTGATTGCATCGGTCATGCGTGTTCTCCGGTTCGCATGACATTGCCGCTTGCCGTGGGCAACAAGTCAAGCGAAAGCGGATGTCATGCCCGCTTCGCCAGGTTCAGCTGGTGAAAGCGCGGGCGAGCATGCGCGAATAATCAGAAAACCTGCGTTTACGGACAAGGGCTGCCGGAGAGTCTTTCTGTACTCCGGACTGTCCGGTGAGGAAGCAGTCATCTGCGAACCATTTTGAGAGTTGAGCCGGCTCGACAACAGCGCCCTATCGCCCAATGATCGCTAATCCTTCGCTTGGAAGGCGCCCGGCAGGACGCGAGCGCGGTAAGCGCGAAACATGATAGCCCCGTGTCGTCGGTGGGTATTGGGGCGGTGTTGGCCACGCCCCGAAACTCGTGCCTGACATCTATAGGCGAGCGCGATGATTGCGATTGCAATATGATGGGACCAGGGAGAAAACCTTTGTCGATCCCACGCTCACGGCTTTACCGCACTGTTCTGTTGGCGGTTATGATCGGCCTGCCTCCCGTGGGCGGTATGGCCTCCGCTCAACGTGCGATCCCGGACGACAATCTTGCGTATCCTGTCTTGATAACATTAAAAAATGGTGCCACCGGCTCCGGGTTCTATCTAAACACCGACAAGGCGATCTATCTCGTCACTGCAAAGCATGTGCTCTTCGATCCTGCCACTAATAGGTTACTTGATCGGGAACTTGAGTTGCTGTCCTATTCGAGGGACCCGTCGGATTCTACGCGGAACTTAGCAACATTAGACCTGTTGATTCTACAGAACGACGGCAACATCAAGCCCCATCCATCTGAAGATGTCGCAGTCGTAAAGGTCAGTACAGTAGTAACCGAGAATTTGACGCCCGGTACGGGAGGAACCAGATCATTCTCAAGCTCGCTGGTGCCGGGCGTCACAGTCAAGGAGCAGTCCAAGGGCGGGCTGCTCGGGGTAGGTTTGGATACCGTCAAGCGCTTTGATCAAGTGCTCACGGGAAACGAAGTAATGGTGTTCGGGTACCCGACCTCCATCGGGCTCCAGCAACTCCCGCAAATCGACATCCACCGTCCTCTGCTTCGCAAGGGAATTGTGGCCGGGACAAATCCGCAGAAACGGTCGATAGTCATCGACTGCCCGACTTATTTCGGTAACAGTGGTGGCCCAGTTGTAGAACTCGACAGGGAAGCATTCAAAACGGAGTTTAGCGTAATCGGTGTAGTAGTCCAGTACGTACCGTTCGCCGACGTGGGACGCTCTTTCATGATGCTGAGTAACTCTGGATACTCAGTTGTTACCCCCATGGATTTCGTCTTGGATCTTGTCAAGTAAGCAACGCTCGGTACACGGCCCGTCGTGCTGCCGAACTGGATCCTCCGATTCAGATGAGTGATGCGCTGTCGCGCAATCTGCCCAAGACCTTGAAGGTCATTTTGGGGCACTGTCTGGCCCACGGCCGACGCCGCTTCGTGAAAGTGGCGCAGAACTTTCCTGAGGAGTGCCGGCTGGTGCTGGAAACGCTAGCTGAGATTTATCACAACGACGAGCTGACACGGGAACAAGGGATGTCACCGGAGCAACGGCTCGGTTTCCACCAGGCGCGCAGCGCTCCGGTGATGGAGGGATTGCATGCCTGGCTTACGGCACAACTACAAGAGAAGAAGGTGGAACCCAATTCGGGTCTGGGTCAGGCGATCTCTTATTTATTAACCTGAATTCCGAAGCTCTGCGTTTTGTTTTCTGGCAGACATCTGAGACAACAGGGGGATGAAACCAGATGCAGCGGACAATTCAGTCCCGCGCGAGATCAGTGCCCTGTTGTCGAACGAGCGGCTGATTCTGCGCGAGACACGACGTGCCGTGACGCCGCTAGGCGGGGTTGCGGTTTTTGTAGCTTTCCTTCACAAGCTGAGGTTTGTAGAGAAGCTTCGGCAGCACATGCCGATCCAGTGGAAGTCCCCCAACCAGATCGATCCCACGGCAACCTTCACCGCGTTTCTCGTGGCCGTACTGGCGGGAGCCAGACGTTTTGCTCACGCCAACTGGTTACGCAACGATCGCGCCTTGCACGCCTTGCTGGGGCTGTCGCGCTTTCCCATTGACGACACCATCCGCAATCTCTTCCGTCGTTTTGGCATGGGCGACGTGCATCGCCTCTTCGATCCCTTGGCCGAGTGGCAGATGGAACGTCTACCGCAACGCAGCGGCGGTTACAGCCTGGACTTGGACTCCACCGTCTTCGAACGCTATGGCCAGCAGCAAGGTTCGTTGAAGGGCCACAATCCCCGCAAACACGGACGCCCCAGTCATCATCCCTTGCTGGCAGTGCTGGCCGAAGCCCATTTCCTGCTCCACGGCTGGCTCCGCAGCGGCAACTGCGGAGCAGCACGTGGAGTGGTGGAGTTTCTCCAAGAAGCCCTCGCGCTGTGGGGACAGCGCCAGATGATCCGCTTGGTCCGAGCTGATGCCGGCTTCTTCGAGGACAAGCTGCTGAGCTTTTTAGAACAGCGCTCGCTGCCCTACATTGTAGTGGCTCGGCTGACCAAATGGATCAAACGTGAAGCCCAGCGAGTCCCCAGCTGGAAGGCGGTGGACGAAAGCTTTTCGGTGGGCGAGTTCCGCGTGCAGCTACTGGGGTGGGAGCGTGAACGACGCTTCGTGGTAGTGCGTGAACTGCTGCGCGAAGGCCGTAACAGCGTAGGTCGCAAACTGCTGGACGTGCCCGGCTACACCTTTCTCCTCTTCGTCACCAGCCGCAGCGATGCCCCAGAAGAAATCTGGCGCGATTACAACCGTAGAGCCGACATGGAAAACCGCATCGCCGAACTCAAGCATGATCTCGGTGCCGACGGTTTCTGTCTCAAAGAGTTCTTCGCCACGGAAGCGGCCTTCCAGGCAGTCTTGCTGGTGTTCAACCTGCTCAGCGAGTTTCAGCGCGCCGCCGGTCTGCCCGTCTACCGCGAACCGGCCACCTTGCGCACCCAAGTGTTTACCTGTGGCGCCATCCTGGGGCGGGCAGGCCGCCGCTTGGTTCTGCACCTGTCCCGAAGTTGGGGCGGGTTGCAAACCCGCAACCCATTGCTCGACAAATCTTAAGCTGGGAAATTCCAACTTCGCCGAAGTTGGAGTCTGTCGTAGCTACCTGAGCCGAAGCCATTGCTTCAACCCCGGTCCCAAGTGCCAAGAAACGAGGAATCGCACGCCTCAACTTCGGATTTCAGGATTAAAGTACTGGAGGGAGCTGACGCTCTTCCTGCGCCAGCCGGGAGCGCCCCTGGACAACAATGTCTGCGAGCGCGCGCTCAAAAAAGTCATTCTGCATCGCAAGAACGCACTCTTCTATAAAAGCCAGAACGGTGCCCAAGTAGGAGATCTGTTCATGAGCCTGATCCACACCTGCGAACTCTCCGCTGCCAATCCCTTTGCTTATCTAACCGAGTTGCAGCGGCACGCCTCGCAGCTGGTAGAAAGTCCCCGAGATTGGATGCCGTGGAACTATTGCGATACGCTGGCGCAGTTGGATACCATCGCGTGACCGGGAACCCCCAACCAGGAGTAGCTCATGCCATCGTCCAAGAAGAAGTCCAGTAAACCCTCCATCTGCCCAGGCTGCGGAGGCGTTGACCTGGTCCGAAAGATCGCGACCTATCTGGTCCCACTCTCCGGCCCGCTAGAAGGCAAGCAGATCCATGTTGGCCGTGTTGCTCTCCACGAATGCTTGACCTGCGGACACCTCATGCCCACCCCTGCTGGCCAAGCCAAAGTCGATCGCAATGTCGATATGGGCATTCGCCTGTTCCTCGGACAACTGCCTTGATCCGCTGCGCTCGCCCCGCGAGCCCTTACCGGCTACACACTCTGCAGAGGCTCAACATGAATCAAGCCATTTCGATTTTGGCGAACTGCGGACCAGATCTTGTCACGTATTATTAATTCGTAGGATTGGAGACAGGATGTCTCTCACGCCATCATTTATCCCTTCTGTGTCGGATGTCGATCGTTACAAACGTTTGCGCCGACTCGCTCGGGATCTTAACCATAGAATCGTTAAGACGGTTCCCAGGGAAGCCATGCACTAGGTCGGAGAAACCATCGGTATTCTGCATCGAGGAGTGCTGGTGTTTGACACTGAAGATGAGACCAGATCGACAATATTGGAATGATATCTGGCAATCTTATTGAACCCCAAGCCCTGACAGTGCGCTGTCCAACATGTGGCGCTGCTCCCAAAATGCGGTGTGAACTTGCCATTGGTGGCATCCGTCCGCAATCTCACTTGGAGCGTAGGCTAATCGCATCGGACAAGATCGTGAAGATGAGACATGCGGGGCTGGCTAAGTCACGCCCCTAATATTTCAACCCCAACGCCTTCGTCGTGAACTCGACCAGAGACATCTTGCGACAGGCAGCAGCGAAATCGCGCAGGAATTTCTTGCCGCACACCTGCGACTGTTTACCACACTATGATCGGCCAACTCGGGCGCACCGTTACAAAGGGCGAGGAGGCCTTTGTAACTAGGCGGCAGGCCCCCCTAAAAAGCCCTGAGGTACCCCCGATGAACCCCCGTGTTCGAGTGATTGGAGAACAAGCACTGCGCCGCTTACACCTTCATAAACTACAGACTGCAGGGCAACGCATCACGCACCATTTTAGGCCGACTTCAAAAAGGAAATGTGGGGTTGTTATTTACCGCCTTGTGATGTAAGTCACTGCACGTGTGGGTGCCGACAGTTAAATTTAGCCTGGATCTCAGTGGGGTTACGAAAGCGGCTTCGCGCCGCCACCGGTCTTTGCCGGAAGGTGGACACCATGCATTCGGGATTACGTTACCTCTGTTGCGCAGCTCTTGCGCTGATGCTGGTCCCAGCCGGTCTGGCTCAAGATCAAAGTCAAACTCAAGATAAGCCGGACAAGAATGCTCCCCCTCCCAGCGCCCTGAACAACATTGATGCCATCGGCAATCGCAATGTCGGATGCAACACGGGCATGGGCAACTGGTATTCACTGGACAAGCAAGTGGCGATGGGGCGCGCGTACTCGCAGCAGGTGGAGCGCAGCGCCAAGCTGGTCAGCGATCCGCTGGTGACCGAGTATGTGAACCGCATCGGGCAGAACCTGGTGCGGAATTCAGATGCCAAGGTGCCATTCACCATCAAAGTGATCGACACCGACGAGCTGAACGCTTTCGCGCTGCCGGGCGGTTTCTTCTACGTGAACTCGGGGCTGGTCCTGGCGGCTGAGAATGAAGCCGAGCTGGCCGGGGTGATGGCGCACGAGATCGCCCACGTTGCGGCCTGCCACGTTGCCCGTGAGCAGACGCGTGGAAACATCGTCAATTTGGCGAGCATTGCTCTGATCTTTGTGCCGGGTGGCTGGGCGGTTTACGAAGGGACGCAGGCGGCCTTGAGCATTGGCGTGCCGCTGACCTTCATGAAGTTCTCGCGCAACTTCGAAAGTGAAGCGGACTTCTTGGGCATGGAATACATGTACAAGGCGGGCTACGACCCGCAGTCGTTCATTTCGTTCTTCGAGAAGATCGAGGCGGCGGAGAAGAAGAAACCGGGCACGCTGGCCAAGGCTTTTGCCTCGCATCCGATGACACCGGACCGGGTGGAACACGCGCAGCAGGAAATGAAAACGGTGCTGCCGCCGCGTGACGAGTACGTTGTAGATACGTCGGAATTTCAGCAGGTGAAGTCGCGCCTTACCTCCATCGAGAACCGTCACAAGGTGGATAGCGACAAGGACAACAAAGATCGCCCGACGTTGCGGCGTGCTACGGCTGATCATCCACAGGACAACGGAAACGGCAGCACCCAAGCTGATGATGACCGCCCGACACTGAAGCGGACTGACGGCTCGGGCTCCCGGTAATAAGGGGGCGTGTTCCTCAACGGCCTGCCACCCGCGACTGTGCCGGAGATTCAAACCACGCATCACTCTCTCCGAAATCTGACAAGTGCCATAACGTCGCGTTGTTCGGTGGCTGTGACAATTGTCACTGACTTGCGAGAAAAGTAATGAGAACATGAATGCAGATGTATGGACGCAAGTCTGTGCATCGTGCACCTCTCCAGAGTCGGCCTCCCATTTTTCAACCTTGCATTGCGTCGTCACCGGTGCAGGAGGTCTACCATGCGACATAAAACTGCGAGTGTTTCAACCGCGAAGCCCGACGAAGCCTCGCTCGACTCGACCGAGGAATTAATTCGGGTACGTGCGTATCAGCTTTACGAGGAACGGGGCTGTGAAGACGGCCACGACCTCGAAGATTGGCTCCGAGCAGAGGCCGAAATAGTTGTAAAGAAACCCACTGCTGCTGGAGCAGAGGAAACGGAAGGCGGGAGCATGGCGGCTGTAGCGTAAAGGGCTATTCTGCTGGTTATTGTCTGCTGTGGGATATTCCTGTATCGAGTGCTCGTGGCGATAAGAAAACTGCTCGTAGAGATCAACGGGAAACTGCCGTCATCTCGATTACTTACCACACTCCTCTCCATTTGACCCGGCGTTCACACAGCACTGGCGTCCCCTTATTGAGCGTACCATTGGCTATGAGCAAAATCCGTCCCAGACGGCTTGCCGAAGCCACTGTTCGATTGCTAGCTGCCAATGGCCTCATTGCCCAAGACTCAGAAGAAGACGAGGAGGAGGACAGCGAGGACGAAAGCGACGGCTACTCGGAGTGAACGCGCGCCCACGGGACGGGCGTCGAGGACTGCGGCGGAGTTGGAAGGGGCGACCCGGATGAAACTCAAGCTCAAGGCACGTGTCCAGAGTCGCGCCTGCGAGTCCCACATATCTGCATCCACTATCCGAGACAGACAGCCCGCCTCGCGGCAATGAGCGTCCGTACGGCCCAAGAGATGGCGGCTTTTTTCATCGGATTCTCTTTTGGGCTTGACCTGTCTATAACTAACGGGTTCACACTGAGGACAATTCATGTTGAGCGTATCGCAGATCGCCAAGCGCTGCGGATTGAGTCGGACCGCAATCCTGTACTACGAGACTTGTGGACTGCTGAAACCCGCAATACGAAGCGCCGCGAAATATCGCCTCTACGGCGAAAAGGAAGTGCGGCTGCTCGAACTTATATGCCTGTATCGATCGGTCGGCATGAGAGTGCAGGACATTCGAGTCATGCTGTCGGCCCCAGAAAGCAATGCCGCATCGCTGTTAAAGCGACGGTTACTGGAGATGGACTCGGAGATCATGCGCTTAAGGAATCACCAGCGCCTCATCCTGCGCCTGCTGCGCGACAAAAACATACGGAGGATAAAAAAGAAAATGACGAAGCAGAAGTGGGTTTCAATCATGAAATCGGCTGGACTGACGGAAGCAGACATGCATCGATGGCATCAAGAATTTGAGCGTTCTGCTCCCGAGGATCACGATGAGTTTCTTCATTTCCTGCACATTCCTGAGGAAGAGATTCATGCTATCCGCGAATGGAGCCGGAACCGGATAGCAAACGGTGAACAAAGAAGTTGAATGTCTGCTTTTCTATGCCTAATCGATGCCGTTCTTGGCCGTGATGCCGATGTCGCGCCGTTTCACGCAATGGCTTCCATGCAGGTTCTTTACCTCAGCCAATCATAGCTCCATGCGTCGAATCGGCTCCGGAATTGTCAGCACCGGGCAAGGTGACTCAGCCACGATTCTGTAAGCTTTGTCCGCCAGGTGAGAAGTCCAGGGCTCCGCCCGCCGAACAGTTAGCACGATCAGGTCGGTTGCTTGTTCCTTTGCAACTCTCAAGATAGGCGTGACAGCATCTTGTCCGAATTCAACCAAGTATTCCGGCGGGTAAAAGAGATCAGAGCTGGTCGCGGTCAACTGTTCTAGCCGGCGGCGGTACGGCTCGATGACCGCTTCCTTATCTTCAGTAAGAGGCGGTTCGGTGCCGATCATCACGTGCAGCAGCGTGAGATGGGCTTTGTACTGCATCGTCAGCGAGGTCGCATATTCCACAGCTCTTGATTCGTCAGACAGGAGATCTGCGGGGAGCAGGATGTGGCTCAGCTCCGGGATCGAGTCCTGACCGCGCACGTCAGGTCCAACAGTTAGCACGGGACACCGGACCTGCCTGAAAATCTGTTCGGCGGTGGAACCCAAGACTAGTTTTCCGAATCCCTCGGTTCCACGCGTCCCCACCACTACAAGATCGATGTTGATGAGTATCACCATTCTTTGAACGGCTTCCACCGCGGTACCCTGTTGTATGCACTGTTGGAGTTCGAGGTCGGGAAATAGCGCAGCCTCGTCATGCATCTGCTGTTTCGCATTTTTTATGAGCTGATCAACCGTTCGGTCCATAGTCTCTGGTTGTGAGAAGGCGTAGGTTTTAGGTTCAATCGCATGGACGAGAAAAATGCTTGACCGATAGTGCCTGGCAATCACAGTGGCGTAGCGAAGAGCCGATTTGGATGTGGGGGAGAAGTCAGTCGCTACAATGATGTTCTTCAGCAGGATCTGGGAGGCGGGGTCGAGCACTGGCATGATGTACCTCTTCTGCAGCCTAAATTTTGGCGATCCGTTCGCGGTTGGCGAGATAAGCCCGAGCATCGAATCGCCTCTGTTGAGCATTGTACGTGGCGCCCCAAAAATTGCGGAACTCTTTCTGGCAAACCCCGTGGCCTTCGGGATTTGGAGAAGATTCGCCGCTCTTAATGGATCTCTATGCCCGGCGGAATGACCAAATATTGGCAACGTTGTCACCGTTAGGCCAGCAAAGAGGAAGTGCTGGTAGTCTTTTCGAATCCATCCCACATCACAAGAACGAGTTTCCGAATTCTTTTCGTTCTGGGAACGGATGGTAAGGGCGTATTCTCAGGTCCTTGGAGTGCCGGCAGGTTCGGTGCAGTGCCTTTACATCATGGACACCATTTTGTCAGTTCGAAACCTGAGCGTTGCATTCGGAACTCGTACGGTCATTCAGAATCTCAGTTTCGCTATAAATGCTGGGGAGAACCTAGCCATCATAGGGCCCAACGGGTCGGGCAAAACCGTCTTATTGAAGGCGTTGCTCGGGCTGGTTTCCCACGAGGGCGAAATTCGGTGGTCGCCAGAGGCCCGGCTCGGATATGTCCCTCAAAAGATCGAGGCTGACCGAGAGCTGCCTTTGCGGGTCAGTGATCTGCTGGAAGCCAAAGCCCACCTGTTAAAGCTGCCAGCCAAGGCCGTGCAATCGGTGTCGAACGCCGTGTCCCTTACTGCGGACGTGCTTAGCGCGAGCGTCGGAGTGATCTCGGGAGGACAGTTTCAGAAGGCATTGATCGCATTTGCCCTTTTGGGAGATCCAAATGTCCTTCTATTCGATGAGCCGACAGCAAGTCTGGACGAACTCGCTGAGGAGCGCATTTATGAACTCCTGGAAAAACTAAAACAGGAGCGTCGCTTAACAATTTTGTTGGTGTCCCATGACCTCAGCATTGTATTTCGGTCCGCTACTGTCGTCTTGTGTCTCAGTAAAGGAGAGCCTTGTTTCGGCCGGCCGAAAGAAGTGTTGACGCCTCAGACGTTGGAGGCTTTGTATTCGGCCCCGCCCAAGTTCTACCAGCACCTCCACAACCATCAGCAGTTTAAGCGCTAGCGAGAAGGAGTAGACCATGGGCACAAGCGAGATCTATTCGGTGCTGCTGGCTCTGCTCTTTGCAGTGGCCGCAGGTCTGGTGGGAAGCTACGCGCTGATGAAGCGAATGCTGCTGGCCAGCGATGTTATCTCCCATGTTGCTCTTCCCGGACTCGGCTTGGCGTTCCTGCTGCACTTCAACCCCCTGCTGGGCGGCGGTGCCACCCTGCTAATCGGCACCCTGTTGATCTGGCAGTTGCAAAAGCGGACTGGCTTGCCTACGGACGCCATGATCGGCGTGATATTCGCCGCCTCGCTTGCCCTGGGAGCCATCTTGACGCCAAAAGAAGATTTGATTGATGCGCTGTTCGGAGAATTTCCGGTGCTCTCGTTGCCGGTGTTTATTGCCGGATTGTCGGCGATCCTCGCGATCATCCTGTTTGTCTGGCGCTTCCGATACGAACTGGTCCTCAATCTTTTTTCACCGGAGTTGGCGGCCAGCACAGGTGTGAATCTTGAACGCCTGAATCTTTATTTTCTTCTGATTTTCAGTCTGACAGTGCTGGTCGGCCTTCGCACCATGGGAGCGTTGCTGGCAGGGGCGCTAATCATAGTCCCCGCAGCGACAGGGCGCCGCTTCGCAGATAGCCTGCCACGTTTCCTGATAGCATCCTGCGCCGCGAGTCTGGTAGCTGTGGCAGGAGGCCTTTCTTTGAGTGCGTATTTGTTCCGCGGCCACAACGTGGGTCCTACAATCGTCATTGTTGCGGCTGCGCTTTTTGCCTTGACCCTGCTGCGGCGCCCAAAGTAAGATGCTGCCCAGCCTACGATTTGTTCGTTGATGCCGGCTCAGGTGGCGACGTACGAACCGTCAGCACAGGACACTCAGCCTCCCGCACAACCAAGTACGTTAGCTCTTCCCCGAGTTATAGTTCGTCGCGGAAATGGTCAGGGCGTAGAGATGCCCGCGCTTGATGTTGTCCTGGATTCGATTGCAGTCGAGGTGTTGGTTCAGAAAGCGCCGCAAAGGAGTCGCATCCAAGAACGATCGGGCGTGACCTCCGCCCAGAACTGCTCCAAAGGATTTCCGGTCTCATAATCTTCAAGGCTACGAAGCAGTCCACATGATCCGGGAGGGGCAAGTTCGATGGGTGGCAGGAGATGATCTTCTTCGACAGATTCAGTTCATCGA
>Ga0208034_1001403_pt1 | contig 14797 bp, 15 predicted proteins | sample June2015DPH_8_10_FD_184699 | JGI IMG/M metagenome (GOLD analysis project Ga0208034, IMG submission 184699) | Peatland microbial communities from SPRUCE experiment site at the Marcell Experimental Forest, Minnesota, USA - June2015DPH_8_100... | ecosystem: Environmental > Terrestrial > Soil >...
AATCGAAGCACTTTGCTGTTCGGGGTGCGTCAGTCCTTGGTAGCGACCGATGTCTAGCTCTACCGCCACGACATCAGGTCTTTCGGCTTCGATAGTGCGCCGCACCTGATGGATGCTCTCTTCGGAGATGTGTGCAGTTCCGACGACGATGATCTCCGCCGGTTGATCGTGGTTCTCGTGCATTGCGCCTATGCTTTGATCAAAGTGCCGTCAGGGCCGACGATCTGTTCTCGCGCCTCCCCCAGCAGGGTCATCGCGCTCGTGACATCTTTCTGTGTGACGATCCCGACCACGCTGCCTCCCTGAACAACTGGAATCGACTCCAGCCGCCGTTGGGCGAGCTTGACGAAGACGTCAGAGGCCTCATCATCGGGCGTTACGGGCTCAACGTTGCGGATCATCACGTTGCCTACCATGATGTCATCTCGACGGTTCGGGGGCACCTGATGCACGTTAGTGAACGAAATTAGGCCCACGAGCGTGCCGTTGTCAACGACCGGATAGGTTGCGTGTTTGCTTTGAAACATCACCTCAATCAGTTGGGTGATCGTCATCGATGGAGGCACGGTTGCTACGTCAGCCGTCATGATGTCGTGCACCTTAATGCCTGCAAGCGTCTGCGTAATCGTGGTCTGTCGCTCCTCATCAGACGCGGCGATGTAGATGAAGAAAGCTATGATGATCAGAATCGGACTGATGAATAGTCCAACGATGCCCATCGCAACTGCAAAGACCTTCCCGACTTGGACGGCGGTATGGGTCGCCTTTAAGTAGGGCTGCCGACTGGCAAGCCATGCCCTGAACACGCGTCCGCCATCCATAGGAAACGCTGGGAGGATATTGAACCCGCCAAGAACGAGGTTGATATACGCAAAGTTCTGCAAGAACAGATTTGGCACGGTCGGGGTTGGCGCAAAGCTGAGCGCGAGAAAGAGCGCACCTAGGCCTAAGCTCACCAGTGGCCCGATTAGCGCAGTTCTGAACTCGAGTTTGGGATCTGTCGGGATTTCGATTGCGGAAACCCCTCCGATGAGGTAAAGGGTTATGCTTTTTACTTCGATGCCGTAGCGCATGGCAAGAAGCGAGTGCCCAAGTTCGTGGAGCAGCACGAAAACAAAGATCATAATGCCCGCTATCGTCCCGTAAACGTATGCGTTGGGAACGGTTGCAAACCCTATGGGTGGGCCGGAGATGGCAAACACGAAGGCGAAAAGGGGAATAATCAGAAAGAGCGTAATATTGACTAGAATCGGGATTCCGCGAACGGTAGCGATTCGAAAAGACCAAGCCATATAATCCTGATAAGCCTTTATTTGGCAAACTATATATTACTTTAGTCGATAGTGTATGGCGGAGTTTGTGCACGAAATTCAAAAGGGAGGTTGAAATGCGAATCGAGCTGACACAAATCATGGACCTCAACGTGTATACTGACAAGGGGGATTACGTAGGAAAAGTTGAGGATATCAAGATAGACACGAACGATAAAAGGGTAACTGGCCTCGTTATAGGCGACATTAACCATAATATCTTCGATATAAAGTACCGATTCGTAGTGATACCTTATAGGTTTGCAAAATCGATAGCCGACATAATTCTCGTAAGCAGCGTCGTGAAAACGCTCATCGGCCGAGCTAAGCCAAAAGAAGAAGTGTAATGAAAGAGCGCGAGATCTACGCAGGCTTGCGCACCGTCGCCCCCTTTTTTGTGCGTGTTGACGGACGCAATTTCCAGCACGCGCTTTCGTTGCTCAAGCGTGAAAAACCGTACGATCTCGCATTTGCCGAGTCAATGGGCGCCGCATCGGAAGCGCTCATGCGACGCAGCGGACTGCCCGTGCAACTCGTTTTCGCATTCTCTGACGAAGCAAATGTCCTCTTTTGTGAATCTCCATTTGATGGCAGGATCGAGAAGCTTGACTCCGTCGTCGCTAGCTTCTTCGCCAGCGCAGTGACACTTAACCTCTCGTCGGGCGTCCCTTTAGCGTTTGATGCACGCGTTATTCCTGTGAGCGCAATGGACATCCCGATCTACCTTGAATCGAGGCAAAATGAAACGTGGCGAAATCACGTGCACGCGTACGGCTACTATAACTTGCGACAAAGCGGTCTAACAGGACGAGAAGCTCATACGACACTGCTTGGGATGACCTCGAGCGAGATGCACGAGCTCGTGTTTAGCCACGGAGTCAATCTGGCGAAGACTCCCGCGTGGCAGAGGAGGGGAATCCTCGTTCATAAGCAAGGCTATGAAAAGGAGGGCTTTGATCCTATGGCCCGTCGCCCGAGCACTACATACCGATCAAAAGTTGTGCAAAACTGGGACCTTCCCGTTTTTAAATCGCCTGAGGGGCGCAAGATGCTCTTCGGGCTTATCGGCCCTACCATAAATAAATATCAATAATTATATATTAATATCTAGAGAAACCGGCTTTTTCAGCAACAGATTCAAAGACATAGTCGCGCGTGTGAAACAGCGGGAAGAAGTCGGTAGTGGCTAAGGGCTAAGGAAAGGAAAGCATCGTGGCTTTAGGTCTTTTGGGAGCGAAACCGAAGGTTGCAAAGAATCAACAGGTGTCCCTGCTTGACATCAAGAAGGGCCCATTCTACGTTGTGGCGTCCGTAGAAGTAGGCAACACGACGACGAAGTGTATCCTCACCGCGACGAACATGCTGGACGGCAAGGCCTACGTCGTCAACAAGGTCGTCAACATGACGCGCGACGTGCGCGACCCGAAGCCAGGCGAAGAAATCTTCGGTCGGACCCTAACCTACAAGCCGCTTACGCGAAACAGCATTGCTGAGATGGTGAAGCGTACTCTCGTCCAGTCCGTGCGAAACGCAAATCTCGAGCTTGCTGATGACCTCCATTTTGTCGTGCGTTCCACCGGCGTTGTCGCTGGTTTTGATCAGCCCGAGGATATTGGTGAGTTTATAAAGGCACTTGCCGACGGCTGCTTAATGGCGGGAGTGACAGCACGTAAAATGACGCCAGCGATGAGCCTTCACCACCTCCCTAAGAAGTTTCGCGAGTACAGTCTTCTCGATAAAGTCGCTTTTGATGGTTCGGTAAGCGGCGTGCTCCCTCCGATAGGCTCGACAGGTGTTGAAGTTGTCGCAAATGAAATGGAGGGTGAACTCGCGACGGCTGGAATCAAGGAAGGCGCGAAATGGGCAGACGTCGACTTCAGAAATCCGTGCCTTTCTATGGATTTCGGGACAACCTTCAAAGGGCGCATCACCAATGACGTACTTCCCTACGCGAACACGATCGCGAACTTCTGCGGGATTTCTGGGGAAATCGTCGATTCCGTAGGCCGCGGCACCGGGCTGGTAGACGAAACGAGCGGCACGACGTTTGACCTCCCAAAGCTGAGCCGACTTAAGGTGAGCGTTGCGAGAGAACGGGACGTAAGAGCTCTCGCAAACGAGATCCACGAACATATTCGAATCGAGGAAGTCCCAAAAACGTCCAAGCGCTTTGGCAGCGTCCCCGTGAATCCTCACGCGGCTGCGCAAATCGGGTTGACGCTTATCGGCGTTGATTCCGGTGAAAACGGCAGTGACCTTCACCGCATTTCGAAAGTCGGTGGCGAGATCTACAAAGATTATGGGCTCGGAATGCTCTATAGCGTGATTGACTGGGTTTCAACCGGCATAGCCGAACGGATCATTAATACAGCATTTACGAAAGGTCTGATCAATAACAAGGTGAGCATCGGGATAACCGGGCGCGCAGGCATAACCGGAAACAAGCCAAGTCATATCTTAAAGGTCATCAAAGAAATGGGCATCTACAGCAAGCCCGAAGAGTATGTCGTGTTTGTGGATGATGGCCTAGCGCGAGGAGCCGCCATCATGGCACGATGCATGAATTCGCTTGGCACGCCCAAGAATCCGTTTGGAGGACTTAGAGGCGGCAAGTGCATATTAGGTCAGCGAATCAGACTGCAGACCTATTGAAAAGCTCGTCCCGAGCCCTACTTTTTTGCGGAAATTACCACGCCCGAGCCACGCGGTTCACAAGCTCTGAGAGGTTTTTGCAGTCGTGTGCACCGTCTTGGAAACAGCTAGAATTTTGAAAGCTTTGTGTGGAAAAAAGATTCTCAAACAAGTCCGCGGCACAGTTTGACACGCGTGCGACCCGTCAAAAAGAAAATCGGAAGGATTATTAAACAAAAGCCGCACATAAAAATATAACGATAATTATAAAGATATTGTTTGCATCGACAGTTGCTAAAGTGACTGCGTCATTGGGACTGGAAAGGTTGATAATCCGTTCGCGTAAGATACAACGATCGCAATGTTGAAAAGACACGGACCGACACACAGAAAAGCACTCATTAGTCTCTCGCTAACGCTTATACTCTTGATGTGCTGCTCAGTGATAAGCCCCGCCGCAGCGCAGACATCATCGCCGTCTAGTTCAACCACGGCTGCGAGTGCGCAATACCCGCCGTGGCCTGTGAACCTTTACGAGTTTTACAGATCGGATTGTCCGCATTGCCAGGCGCTCGCGCCACACATTGCTGCGCTGGCAGCCGAGTATCCAACATTGCACGTGTATCAGTACGAAACGCAAAACGGTGCGAATTTTAGCCTTTTTGAGACGTTCGAGAGCGCGTACGGAATGAAGTTATTAGACACTGTCCCGACAGTTTTCATCGGAAATCAATATTTCGTATCGGACACTGCAGAACCACAGATCGAAGCAGCTGTTGCACAAGCAATTCAACACGGAGCGACAGGCCCGGGTGACACATTAACTGGCCACGGTGTGCCAACGCCGACGCCTACACCAGGGACCAAGAATTCGACCTCCTCTCAGAATGGGACGGTGGTGACTAGCCAGGGGAGTCTGCCATTGCCGCTGTTCATCACAACCGGCATAATCAGCGGGCTAAATCCGTGTGTCTTCTCAGTGCTTATCTTCTTGATGGGGACGATCGCCCTCACAGCGTCGCGCCGGCGAGCCCTCGCCATTGGGGTGGCCTACATTGCAACGGTGTTTTTCGTCTTCTTCCTTTCGGCACTTGCGCTTGTACAGTTCGTTCGAATCGTAGGTGCACAGAACTTAGATCTGACTAAGACCGTGATCGGCGTCTTCCTCCTCGTCGTTGGTATCGTATCGATCAAGGATTTCTTTTGGTACAACCGCTGGTTCAGTTTTAAGATTCCCACGTTCACGAAACACAGCATCAGCACCCTCGGGAAGACCGGTTCTTTTCTTGCTATTATCGGGCTCGGTTTCATTGCGACGATTGCCGCCTTGCCGTGCACGTTAGGTCCGTTCACCTTCTTCTCCGCCAACTATCTCACCAGCATGACCACGATGGACTACAACCTCTACACGGCCCTCTTCGCACTTGCATTCATCATACCAATGACTATTGTTTTCGTCGCCATATATGCCATCAAGGTGGGGACAGACAGAGCAGAAGAATGGAGAATGAAATCAGCGCGATATATGCGGCTTGTGGCCGGGCTCCTCATGGTCTCGTTTGGCCTGCTGCTCGTGCTCAAGGTGTTCTAAGGCCAGTTATTCAGTAGCAGCGGGCTCCTCATGGTCTCGTTTGGCCTGCTGCTCGTGCTCAAGGTGTTCTAAGGCCAGTTATTCAGTAGCAGCGTTGCTCGCGACGCACCTCTCAAGCCATCTTGCTCGCGCGTTTGACTGTCACTCACGAGTGGAAACTATGACTGGTCTGAGACCACTTCTCTTCTGCAACGTTTAGGAGTGCTTGCAGACCTCTGCATCGCGTCGCAACGAATATAAGTATGTTGTCTGCTTTATGAGCATCACGTCGTGATCCGATGCTTCACACATATCGTAACGAAGCCGAAAGGCGAACGTGGCAGAACCCTGAAGCAATTCTCGCGGAAGCGGGCGTCAAGGCCGGCGATGTGCTCATAGATTTGGCCTGTGGGCTTGGTTTTTTTGCCATTCCAGCAGCAAAAATAGTCGGCTCACAAGGTGTCATTTGCGGCGTTGACGTTGACAAAGAAGCGCTGGATGAACTACATGAACAAGCTGCGCTTGTCGGCCTGCGAAATCTGCGGTTAAAACTCGCCACGGCAGAAGATGTCGTCTTATGCGAGCAGTGCGCTGACATAGTATTTGTTGGGATAGCGCTCCACGATTTCAAAGATCCACTCAAGGTTTTGCAGAACGCGAAGAGAGCGCTCAAAACGGACGGCAGATTGGTAAACCTAGACTGGAAGAAAGAGCAAACGCCTTTCGGCCCCCCGCTTGAAATACGGTTCAGTCAGGGCGAAGCCGTCTCTCTCATCGAAAGAGCAGGATTTAGAGTCGTCTCAGTAAAAGATTCAGGGCCCTACCACTACATCATTTCCGCTAATTTGCTTCCGTAGCTTCTAGACCTCGGCAGGAAAGTCTTGTGCTAATCCTTTCAAATCCTTTAAAGACAAAAAAGCATATGGCAGTTGACATGTAACGGTTGTACAGGTCAAATCATGAGGCAAAAAAAAGTTCTAGACAGGCCGGTCTCGTCTAGGGATGGCACTGACCTGGGCGTCATCGCAGACGTGACTTTTAGAGAAAGGCTTCAAGCATTCCACCTCGAGATAATGATCTCTTGGAATCAATAGACGCAATCGATGAGCTGATTGAAGTATCCGATGTGCCGTGCTGCATTTATGTTTAGGGCTACGGTACTGATCGGTATCCGATTAGTCTTCTGAACGGCAAACGTGGACTCGTGCCAAGCTCAAGATAACCAGGAACACTCACTTTTCTCCTAAATTTTGATAATGTAATACTCTCTTGAACCGGGTTAAAGAAAAAGAGCGTGTAAAAAATAAACAAAGGAGTTTGTTTTGCCTGCTTACCCAGTTTCCATGTGTTTGGTTTGCAAACATTATCGAAAAGCTCAGCGATGTGAAGCTTTTCCGACGCGAATACCTCAGGTCATTCTCACTGGCAGATATGATCATAGAAAACGACACGACGGGGATCATGGTATTAGATTTCAGTCAAGAGATGATGTCAGCCAAGCAGAGTTGGAAAGTATTTTAAGCATATTCGACGAAAAAACCGTTTTTTGAGCCGGGTTTAACTTTAACTCTGTATAGGCCTGCTGTGTGCACCAGTTTAGAGTTTTAGGAAACGGCGGTAGCTCTCACTTTTGCCTATTTTGTTGCTTGCAAAAGCTCAAGTTTTTTGTGAAAATAGCTGTTTGATGGTCGGCAAGCGAAGTTGTAATGCCGGGTCAATATATGTACACTTAATTAAATTAGTTATAAAAGTAATGATTCTATAATATATTTCTAAAGGTTATAATAAAATATATATTAGATATATTAACTATCTAAGAATCTGATTTTATGCTACACAGACTCTGGATCATTGATCAAAAAAGTGAAGTTAGCACTCATTTTTATAAAAATTTACAAATAATCTGGGTTTGCGTTAGAGATGAATGTGCTGGAATTGGTTATTATGAATGCATTGAAGACAGCTAGCAAGAGAAATTGCAGGTTTTTGTTGAACAACTATTGTTTTTTTTGGCTCGGACCTTTTTGCAGATGTCGTATGAGAAAAGAAATTGCAGCGATTGGTTAACGAAATTGATGAGATATCTCACATTAGATTTGTATTCTGGTGCACCGCTCGTTTGTCAAGACTGTTGGTAGATACCAAAAATAGCCGTCAGAAATTCTGAGATATCAAAGGCAAAGCTTGTCAATTAGGTAGGCGTATTTTGTAGCTACAGGGGTTTTTTGCTTCTCAACTCTCACTTTTATAAAAATCACTTAGTAGAAGCGACATTTAAAAAGCTACTTTTTCGTAGGCTTCTCTTAGGTCATTATCATTGAATTGAAGGTAGACTTGGGTAATGCTAAGGCTTGAATGCCCTAGCATGAGCTGTACACGTCTTAAATCTGTCCCGCTACGAACTAAGTTAATCGCAAAGCTATGGCGCAGAGTATGCGGATGTATCTTAACACCTGCCATATTCCCATATTTTTTTACGAGGTTGAATACTTGCGTTCGTTTTATAGAAAAGACGGGCCGATCCTCTGGGATATTTAGTGCTAAAACATAGTCGGAAAGCATTTTGAGGGTATCTTGATCAAGAGGCACTCTCCGCTGTCGCCCTCCCTTAGCTTTTCGGATATTAACGACACCGTTCTTGTATTCAATATCCTTCGGGGTAACGTTTATGACCTCACTTACGCGTACGCCGGTTCGCCACATAAACCGGAGCAGTAAGTAGTCCCGATGATTACAAGTTTTAGCAGCGTTGAGTATCTCATCGACCTGTTCTTTCTCAAGATAATCGGGTATTTTCGTCACAGTGAACAAAAGAAGTGTTTTGTTTAATAAATATTGCCATTCTGCGCTTCTTTTAGGGCCAAAGCCAGCAGTTTATACAAAGAGGCAAATTCTTTGCATTTCTGGAGCACTTTCTGTTATAATTAAGTGTCTTTTATAAAATTGATTTAGATATTAATCGAACAGTGGACGAGGAAAAAAGAAAAATGCTAACTAGGATGTGCGACGTCTTTCGTTGATTCTTTCATTCAACGGCAACTCTGCAACACACATATTCGGCAACGCCGGAGCTTAAACAATGAAAATGCAATCAAGAGTTTATTTGACAGGGTTAGTGTGGGTAGCCGCAGGAGTCCTGCTGGTCTTCGACTGGTTTTCTGACGCGCTCACTGGCACCTACCTTGCGATACTTGTCAACATTACGGAAGCAGCGATTGGCGTCGCACTCCTTATAGCGCTCTTCTCCTGGATACGATTTGTCACGCAGGGCGATCTCGTACTTAGGAAGCCGTCGAGGCCGTCGTAATTTTGTGATACCTTGCCCTAGTGTAGTGAGTGCGCGAAAGCGATGACCTTGACCTATAACGATGGGTTTGGAAATGAAGCTGTCCTCATCTGTTTCCGACCATAGCAAGTATTCCACCGAGTATGCCAAGAATTGCCCCGACTAAGAACCCTCCCAAGCTCAGTAAGCTTATCAAAGAGAACGCCAAAATTAGGGGCCCCCACGTCGTTCGTGCCGTTGGCTTATCTCTGATGGAGAACGCTCCGTAGATGACGATAACGGCCGATGCGATGCCGATGACCGAAACGGCGATTATTGAGACGCCACCTAACACCCCTACTGTCCCAAATCCGCCCATCATGCGACTTATCATCAAGCCCGTATACCCTATGCCGAAAGCGCCGAACATCCCAAGGCCAAGGACGACCAGACTTCCAATGAGGATGAATACACCACCAATAAGCGACAATAGAAACGCCGCGTTTGCTTCTTCGTTTGTCTCTTGCGCCAAGCTGTCCCCCGTGTACCTTAATAGCTACACGTAGATATGCGCTTCTCTCTGAATTCCTTGTTTACCCCGCACGTTACCCTCACTAGGCCCATCAGAATTGGCACCTCCCTTTCGATCTGAATACCGACCTTGTTGAGTAAACCTCGAAAATCAGATGTGACAAATTCAGCGAAGTATTTGCCCTCTCCCCATCGTGCGAGACGAACGAGGAGAGCGTGCCACGCATTCGTCGCGGGATAACATACTCGACGATCATAATAATCCCGTCAAGCGCGGTGACTCGTACCGTCTCAGATAAGACGCACTCTCTCACCAAAGATGGCATTTCGTGCAAAGTAAGGGAGACACTCGAAACGTCAAACTGATCATCCGCAAACCGCATCTGTGCCGCGTCAGCTAATTTGAACGAGACATTATTGTAGGTATTATGTCGTTTTGCGATGTCGAGCATTGCTTCAGTGAGATCAATGCCCACGACTGAATACCTACGTTCTGCGAACGGTCCTTCTAATAAGCACCCCAGCCAGCATCAGCGGTAACAACCGCTCCGTTTATAAAGCTCGCTTCATCTGAAGCGAGGAACAGAGCCAGCCGGGCAATCTCTTCAGGTTCGCCCATTCGCGGCATCGTACCAATACCAAGCTGAAATCGCTCCATCCCCATTTCGCTTACTCCTGCAGTGTCGGCACCTATCTCGGTTTTAACGCCGCCCGGAGCGATAACGTTGGATCTAATGTTCTTGTTTGCATACATGAATGCAACATTTTTCGCGAGGCCAAGAACTCCGTGTTTTGACGCTGTGTAAGCTGCTCCCGCACGTGCTCCGTATAGCCCACCAAGAGACGATATGGTGATGAACACCCCCCCGCCGGCCTTTTCCATCTCTGGGATAGCGGCTCTGAAAAAGCGCATTGGGCCCATCAGGTTGGTATTGAGAACGGTATCCCATAGGTCGTCATCAACTTCAGCAACTGGCTTCATCTTGTCGAGTATCCCGGCATTGTTGACGATGATGTCGAGTTTGCCAAAGCGTTGTACGGCCGTTGTAACGGCACGCTGGACATCGTCTTCAATCATGACATCGCTAGGAACTGCAACGGCCTTTCCGCCATCAGCTTCTATTTGCGCTATAAGATCTGCCAATCTTTCTTTTCGCCTTGCGATTACTACAACTGATGCGCCCTCTTTTGCAAAGAGTTTAGCAATCTGATACCCGATTCCAGAACTTGCACCGGTCACCAGTGCCACCTTGTTTTCTAATCTACCCATCTTTTCATCTCCGCTGTTTTTTCCAACATTTAACTAAATCGCTGAATAATTCAAGAGAATTTTGTTAAACAGTAACCTTTTAAAATGTTCACTTGCATATAGCGACGACATCCATATTGGCATCAGCGACCATCATTGTCAAACCTATAACTATACGATCGCTGCCAATAAACCTTCTTGCGATGCCTGCTTCGACATTAAGCGTAATGGCTTCCCGCGTTTACGTATAGTGACAAGCTTCGTTCAAGTGATGAGATGGGGAGACCGCAACAGCTATAAGGATCAACTTCCGAAATTTTGCTTGGTCAAGCATCGGCACAAGCGGGCTTGTGAACGAATACCACAGGCCGTGGCGTTTGCCATATTTGCTCAGCGATGCAAGATAAGAAATAGAAGCGCTCGACTAAGCCAAAATGCGCACGAACCGAGTTGGAAACCAGTTTCACACACATAGAAGATAAGCTAGGTAATCGATATGTCAGAGATGAAGGGTGTTGCTCTGTATTCGCCGGGAGGGAAATGGCTGCAGTAGACGTCACGTGGCGAGTAGCGAAACTAAACGAACAGCTCGCCCCAGACGTCACCTCGCGAGTAGCGAAACTAAACGAAAAGCTCACTCGTTATATTCCTCCGCGCGAGACGTGGAATCCCGCCGATGAAGCTCTTTTCCTCCCAACTGATCTGTATCAGGTGCCGCTGGCAGAAGCACACGCAATGCAGCTGAGGGCGATCAAGTACGCCTTCACCCGCCACTACGATACTAACGGCTTTTATCATGAGTACTGCACGACGCGGGGCGTCTCACCCGGTGACATTAAGACCGTCGATGACCTGTTTAAGATTCCGCTTATTCCCGATCTGACGTTCAAGCAGTATCCAGAGGGAAAGGACTTCGCGCGCTGGATCGCACGAGTGTTTACCGGTGATCTGCCAAAGGTGGTAATTAAGGGGTCACACCCAACGTTTGACCAGGTGATCAGCGGCTTTAATGCGAGCGGATTGGCGGTCACCTACAGCAGCGGCACAAGCGGGCGATTCACCTTTATTCCGCGGGATCAAAAGACGTTTTTGGCAGGCCAGTATGGGCTTGCGAAATCGGTTATTAATATGTGGGCGGGAGACCTCTTTCAGACTGATGGCTACCTCCTTTTGCCAAACCCCGCAAAGACCAACGTGTTCGTCGGGAAGGTTACTTCGGTTTACTTTGACATAGCACGTGACGTGCAGATGGCGATAGATCGGGAACTGACGACGAAGGACATACAGACCGCTATGGCGAGCGGTGAGGGGCTAAAAGGCAGAATATTCTCTTACGTCCAAAACAGGATGCAACGGAAGATGATCGACCAGATCATAGAGTGGCTCGAGCGGCACGATAAGGCGGGCGGAAAAATAAGCCTCGTCGGCGCGCCCTACTTACTCTACTTCGTCATGCAAAAACTGCAGGCAGACGGAAAGAGCTTTGACTTTGATGCGGATAGCTTGGTAGTGACCGGCGGCGGCTGGAAGGTACGGGAGAACGTTCGTATGCCAGTCAAGGACTTCAGGAAGCAAGTGCACGACGTGTTGGGCATCCCTGAGACCAGCTGCTTAGATCTTTACGGAATGGTTGAAGGGAACGAATTCATGCTTCAGTGCCCTGAAGGCCATTACCTTCACGTGCCATACACGGTCTGCAAGCCTATCGTGCTGAACGACGATTTAATGCCAGCGCAGGAGGGCGAACCGGGACGCTTTGCCTTCCTCGACGCGCTCGCGGGAAGCTACCCCGGCTTCATCATCACCGGCGATCAGGTGCGGATGTTCGAGCGCTGCCCCGTGTGCGACCGGCCCGGCCCGGTCCTTGAGCCGGAGATTCGCCGTGCCAAAGGAGAGGAGATCCGGGGATGCGCTGAAGAACTAAGGAGGACCCTTGCACGGGACTTCTCCGGAGACTAACGCTGAAGAAGTGATGCCATATGGCGCACGTTAACGAGACCGTGAAGAACCGGAGCCCGTTAAGAGGGCCGTTATTAGGCCCCACCGCGATGTCATTGTTCGCGCTCACCAAATTCATCCTCGCTCACCCTGTCACTTTCACGCATCGCAGGAAGATGAGCCCAGATGAGCAGCGATATGTCCATCCTTCGAGGCCGTATGAGATCCCTTCGTTCCGCACGGGCATGAAGTATTCAACCTCACACAAGCCGTACCTTAAACCAACGCGATTTTGTAACCCCCGCGACCCTGAAGTCATCGCGATGGCAAACGAGCTGGGCGCCTATGAACTCTCTGATTGGGAGTTCGCCGATGCAGCATACTGGTTCATTAAAGACAACTTGAGTTTTGAGATGGTTAAATTAGATGGTGCAGGGGCGACCCTAGCGAGGGGTACGGGAACGTGTTACCACCTGATCTCCCTGTTTAACGCCCTCTGTCGTGCCGCGGGGATTAAGGCGAGGTATAAGCTTTTCGCCATGAACTACGACAGATACAGCTCTGGCTCCCGCCGTGGCGGCCTCGATCCACTGTGGGATAGTCTATATAATTCTCTGGGGTACTTGATGTCCGAAGCGGAAGCTGAAGTGTGCCTCGACGGCGAATGGACGGTCGCACAGCCGGTGACGCCCGGCGAGGTGCAGGCGGTGAAAGGTCTGCCGATAACCAGGCTTGGTGAGGATTCAATAGGCACGTTCTTTGACGCAGTGCCTGGGACGATACAGCTGGTCGAGTCTATCCCGTGGGGAGTAGACTGGGGGATGAATTTCCTCCTCTGGTTATCACCGGCGACACCAGAGCGGGTAGCTTTTCAATATCAGGTAGCAACTATGCGTGGCGAGCATGTTATCGCTGACGCCGGTGGGCGCGAAGCTTATGATAGGAAGGCACGGGAGCGGTTGAGGCCCTCCTTGCCGACAATAGAGACCAAGGACGATACGGCACTAGTGTTTGAGGCCTGAAGGAGTCTGTAGCAGAATTATGCTCAATTAAGCGTCAACGGGTTTATCAAGCGGCTGCCACAACGCTGCCCGCGCGATAGACCCGGACCAGTGTTCGAGCTGAATTACTCCGCGCCAAAAGCGAGGAAATGCGCGGATGTTCTGAGGAATTAAGCCGAATCTTGGCTCCGATGGAGTGACACTAACGCAATACGGTGCTCAAATGACACAAGTGAGTAAAATCGCAGAGCAGGAGCAAACCTCACAGAAGTTGCCGAAGCAGTTGAGGTTAGAGGGACTCTCGTTCGCCCAGATGCTGCTCAAGAACCCTGCCGCCCTCAAAAAGTTTAGGGTGATGGAACCCGATGAGCCGCGATACGTCCGGCCGCCGCGGGAGTATGAGCTCCCCGAGTACCGCGAGGGCATGAAGCACTGCACCTCGAACGAGAAGTACTTGAGGCCGACGCGGTGGTGCAACCCGCGAGAGCCCTTGGTTATCGCGATGGCGAACGAGCTCCGTGCCTATGAACTGTCAGACTGCGAGTTCGCCAACGCTGCCTATTGGTTTGTCAAGACCAAATTAGCAGCTGAGATGCTTCCCCTGGATAGCGTGAGCGCGACCTTGAAGAGAGGCACGGGGACGTGCTATCACCTGATCTCCGTGTGGATCGCTCTCTGCAGGGCTGCTGGGATCAAGGCCCGCTACAAGACGTTTAACATGAGACTCCCTGAGGAGATCACGAGCCTTGAGAGATCTGGCGCAAATACGCGGGACGTATTCAACACAGGGGGGACACCCGAGGGAGAGGGCGAGGTCTGCATCGACGGCAAATGGGTCGTCGGACACGTGGCGATGAGGCCTGAGATCCTTGCTCGTTTAGGTCTTCCTATAACGAAGTTAGGGGAAGACGCGATAGGGTTGACGTTGGTACTAGTTCCGGGGACGATAAAACGCTTTGAGTCCATCCCTTTGCGGCTCGGAATCGAAATGAAAGCTCTCATGTGGTTAGCACCTGCTGCGATGGAACGAACCAATGTTGCCGTTCAAACGAAAATGTTACCACCGGGTAGGAAAGTCATCCAGGAGGCTGGTGGGCGCGAAGCATATGATAAGATGGTACGGGTGCGGTTGAGGCACTCCTACCCAAAAATAGAGGCCAAGGACGATACTGCACTAGTATTTGAGGGCTGACGAAAGTATTTAAGTTAAAAAAGAGATGCCGATGACATAAAGGAGTTGATATCAAGGATGTCACAACCTACGGGCGCGCTGGCGCTCGTGAACGTACATCTCGACAATGG
>Ga0208034_1001404_pt1 | contig 14780 bp, 10 predicted proteins | sample June2015DPH_8_10_FD_184699 | JGI IMG/M metagenome (GOLD analysis project Ga0208034, IMG submission 184699) | Peatland microbial communities from SPRUCE experiment site at the Marcell Experimental Forest, Minnesota, USA - June2015DPH_8_100... | ecosystem: Environmental > Terrestrial > Soil >...
TGAAGCTCGCGGCAGAAAGGGCGGTGGAATTGACGGGGGGTGCAAAACCCTGCGGGTTTCGCACCCCCCTTGGAAATCGCTTCGCGATTCCCACATTCCCACCGCCTCGACGACTGCTAGACTGTTTTTTAAATTCAAACCCTGAAAGGAGCTTTCCTCGGCCACCCGCTCAGGCTTCCTTCAGGCTCATTCTTCGATTAGAAAAGACTGAAGCGGATCAGCCGCGCAGCGGCGATATTTGTTTTAGCCGTGGGCGTAAGCCCGCGGTAATGTAGGAAATAGATCCGAGTCCCGTAGGGACGGTAGTGCTTGTAAAACAATCCACGAAGGTCCGCTCTATCTCCGACAATTGCATTCTCATCGGCTTTGTCAAATCCGCTTAGTGATTTATCCTGTTAGTACTGGCCGAAATTCATAAAGCAAGTGCTCGCGTTTCTGCAAGATACTCATATTCTGTTTCATAGAAGGGCCTCATGAAAATTCTGGTAATGGGTGCAGGCATGATGGGTTGGGCGGCGGCGTTTGACATGGCCCGGAGCTCACGAGTCGAGGCAATCACGCTCGCGGATTCCAACTCGCAGCGTTTGCATGACGCTGTCGCCAGGATCAATAAACTCACCGGCAATCGCAAGGTCACGTCCATGCAGGTGGACGCCGCTGACACCGCGGCGGCGCTGCCGCTCATGCGCAGTCACGACGGCGTGCTCTCCGCAGTTCCGTATTTCTTCAACCTGGAACTGGCCAAGGCCGCGATCGAGGCTAAATGCCACTTCGCCGATCTCGGCGGCAACAACACGGTGGTGAAGCAGGAATTTGCGCTGCACGACCAGGCGCAGGCCGCGGGCGTGGCGATTGCTCCCGATTGCGGTCTGTCGCCGGGCATGGCGTCCATCCTGGGAGGCGAGCTGCTGCGCCGCATCGGCGGCCAGGCCGATGCGCTGAAGATTTATGTTGGCGGCCTGCCCCAGAGTCCTCGCCCGCCGTTCAACTACCAGCTCGTCTTCTCCGTCGAAGGCCTGATCAATGAGTACAGCGAGCCTGCCAAGATCTTGCGCGACGGAAAGCTGCTCACCGTCGAGCCGCTGACCGAAGTCGAATCCTTCCGCATGAATGGCTTCCCTGAGCTGGAGGCGTTCCACACCTCGGGTGGCACATCTACTTTGCCCGAAACGTTCCAGGGCAAGGTTGGCGAATGCTTCGAGAAGACACTGCGCTATCCGGGACACGTTCGCATGTTGCGTTCGCTCTACGATCTGGGCTTGTTCTCCAGCGTGAAACGCGTGGTGAACGGGACCCAGGTGGCGCCGCGCCAGATGATGTCGCGCTTGTTCGAGGAGAAATTTGCCAGCGCGGAGCCCGAGGTCACCCTGCTGCGCGTCGAAGCTCACCACGGCGATCTCGTGGCATCTTTCAGCATGATGGATTACACCGATCCGGTGACCGGCATTACTTCAATGATGCGGACCACGGCGTGGCCGGCGTCGATTGTGCTGCAAATGCTGATTGGCGGCGAGATTTCCAAGCGCGGAGTTGTGCGCCAGGAGATCGACATTCCGGCGCAGCTCTTCCTGAGTGAGATGGCTTTACGCGGCGTGGTGATTAGCTACCGTATCGAGTCCGTGCAGGAGCTTCGCGAGGAAGTTCTGACCGCGGCACAGGAGAACTGATTGAATTTCGCAAATCGCTTGCAACCACTGGGCCTGCTGATTCTGCGACTGGCGCTAGGCACGGTCATGATCGCGCACGGATATCAGAAAGTGTTTGGGGGCATGCCTCAGTTCATGCAAATGCTGTCGCATATGGGAACCCCAACGTGGATGGGATACCTCACGGCTGCGGCGGAGTTTGGCGGCGGCATCTTGCTGGTGGCGGGATTTCTGACGCGAATAGCGGCCATCGCCATTTTCCTCGATATGGCGGTGGCTATCTCCAAGGTGCATCTGCAACACGGGTTGTTCTCCAAAAACGGAGGCTTCGAATTTCCCATGGTATGCGCGGCGGCTGCGTTTTCATTGATCTGGAGCGGCGCCGGAGCAATCGCCATTGATTGGCTGTGGGGAAGCAAGGGCGGGCGGTAAGATAAGGCTGAGGGCCCAATATGGCAGTTTCTAAGAAAACACCCGATATCAAAAGCCTGTACTACATCACACACCGAGATAACCTGGCATCGATTCTAAAGGACGGTATTCTTTCGCATCAGTACGTCGAAGACCATCAGGTGAAATACGTCCCGATTTACGATGCTGATATCGTCGGGAATCGGAAGCAGAAAAAAACTCCAACCGGACAGAGCCTTTGGGAATATGCAAACGTGTATTTTCAGGCACGAAATCCGATGCTCTATCGTGTGCTCCACGAGAAAAACCCAAGCGACATCGCTGTAATTGCGGTACAACCGGGCGTGCTCAGATGCTCTGGCGCTTATATTACCGACGGAAATGCAGCGAACGCTCCGACCGAATTTTACGGCCTTGAAGACGGACTGAAGGCGATTTTCGAAAATTGGAAAACAATTACCGGTGAGTGGTGGAACTCGGTCGACGGATCGAAGCGGAAGATCATGGCCGAGTGTCTTGTTCCGGTACGCATTCCACCGGACATGATTCATTCAGTCTACGTGGCAGATCATAAGACCGCTGACCAGGTGAGAGCCGCTATCTCATCAACAAGCATACCCGTGATTCCCGAGCCGACCATTTTCTTCCAGCCCGTAAAACGTTATCAAATCACTCCGCAGCTGTCTCTTGCCGAGGGGGACATGTTTTTTTCTAGAATGCAGACGTTGACTGTGAGCGTGAATACAGTCGGGATCATGGGAAAGGGTTTGGCGTCGCGCGCGAAATATCAATTTCCGGACGTCTACGTCGTCTATCAGGACGCGTGCCGAGCGAAACAGTTGAAGATGGGGAAGCCGTATCTTTATAAACGGGAGTCACCCTTCGATGACGAGTTACCTGATGAACCGCGCGGCTTGCCGAGTCCTCCGAATGACACCAAGTGGTTCCTCCTGTTCCCGACGAAGCGGCACTGGCGGGACAACTCGGATCTCAACGGAATTGAAGAGGGTCTTCGCTGGGTAGCCGATAATTACAAGGCTGAGGGAATTACTTCCATCGCACTGCCGGCCTTAGGTTGTGGACTAGGGAACCTAGAGTGGAGAGAAGTTGGCCCTGTAATGTGCCGCCACTTGCGCAAGCTCGACATTCTCGTTGCCATCTACCTTCCGCGGGAGAAAGCAATCCCTGAAGAATATCTCTCGCCTCAATACCTGCTGGCGGACCCTCGCTAAGCCGCACCGCGAGGTCGTTCCCAAGGATCGCCTGAGAAATCGAGGGATATTAGTAGCCGGCTAGTTCGAGCATCGCCCGGAACACATCTTCCGCCTGCGGCAGAATCTCATCCTCCAGAATTGGCTGATAGGCGACAAACGTGTCCTGCGCCGCCACGCGTTTCACCGGAGCATCGAGCTTGTCGAAGAGTTCGTCGGCGATGCGGGCGGCGATTTCCGCGCCGTAACCCCAGCTCAGCATGTCCTCGTGCGCGACCAGCACGCGGCTGGTCTTGGCCACGGATGTCGCAATCGTCTCCCAGTCGTAGGGGCTGAGGGTGCGCAGGTCAATCATTTCCACGCTGACACCATGCTCGCGTTCGACGCGCTGCGCCGCTTGCAGCGCGCGCGGAACCAGGGCCCCGTAGGTCACCACCGTGAGGTCGTGCCCGGGACGAACGATCTTCGCCTTGCCGAAGGGAACCATGTAATCCGGCCCCGGATACGGCGCACGACCAAAGGTTTCGCGATACAGCCGTTTGTGCTCCAGGAACAGCACCGGATCGTCGCAACGAATGGCGGTGCGCAGCAATCCGTTAGCGTCGAGCGCATTCGACGGGAAGACCACGCGCATGCCGGGCGTGTGGGTGAAAATGCTTTCGCCAGATTGCGAGTGATAGATCGATCCGCCGGTGAGATAGCCGCCGATCGCGACCCGCACCACCGCCGGGGACGAGAAAGCGTTGTTGGAGCGCCAGCGTATCAGTGGCAGTTCATTGCGAAGCTGCTGCATGGCGGGCCAGATGTAATCGAAGAACTGTATCTCCACCACCGGCTTCAGGCCGCGGGTCGCCATGCCCACGGCGCGGCCCACGATGTTGGCCTCCGCCAGCGGCGAGTTGAAGACCCGGTCGCTGCCGAACTCGGCTTGCAGTCCTCCGGTCAGCTTGAAAACGCCGCCCTTGCCTTTCACCTGCTTGTCTTTGAGATATTTCTCGCGGCTGCAATCGGCCACATCTTCGCCAAACATCACGATGCGCGGATCGCGCCTCATCTCGTCACGCAGACAAGCGTTGATAAGATCGGCCATCGTCCTTTCGGGAGCAGCGAGCGCCCCCTTTTCGGCGGGCCGGGGATGGACCGCTTCGGTCTGAAACGCCGCCGAAGTGGGATCGAGATCGGGCGAGTACACGAACTGCTTGTACGAGTTGGGTGCGGGCAGGGCAGCGGCGACGGCCCGATCCGCCGCGTCCTGGATCTCCGTGTCCGCGTCCTTCTCAAGATTGTCGATGCCCTGCTCGTCGAGAATGCCTTCGCGTATCAGGAAAAGCTGGAAGCGCGTGATGGGATCGCGTTCCACTTCCTGCTTGCGCTCAGATTCCGGCCGGTAGAGTTTTTCGTCGTCCGACAGCGAATGCGAGTAGGGACGGATCACGTGGCCGTGCACGAACGCCGGGCCGTGGCCGGCGCGAATGTAATCGACCGCGGTCTTGAGCGCGGCATAGCTGACCAGTGGATCGGTGCCGTCGAATTCCGCAAAGTGGAAGTTGGGAAAGCCCTTGACCAGCTTGCTGATGTTGCCGCCGGCCGTGCCGACTTCCACCGGCACCGAGATGGCATACTCGTTGTCTTCGATCAGATACAGCATCGGCAGCTTCAGGTTCGAGGCGGTGTTCAACGACTCCCAGAATTCGCCTTCACTGGTAGTGCCATCGCCGCCGGAGACGTAAACCACTTCATCGCCGTGGAACTGTACGTCCTTGAACTGGCGATAGTCGCCGCTGGCTTTCTCGGCAGCTTGGGGATAGCGGTTGAAATACCGCCCCGCTTCGGCGCAGCCCACAGCTTGCAAGAACTGCGTTCCCGTAGGCGAAGACTGGGTTACGATGTTCAGCTTCTTGTGTCCCCAGTGCGAGGGCATCTGCCGGCCGCCGGAGTTGGGATCGTCGGCGGCGCCCACGGCTTCCAGCAATTGCTCGTAAGGCGTCATGCCCAGGGTCAGGCAGAGCGCGCGGTCGCGATAGTAGGGGTAGAACCAGTCGTAGCCCGGGCGCAGCACCATTCCGGTGGCCACCAGCAGCGCTTCGTGTCCGGCGCCGGAGATCTGGAAGAAAATCTTTTGCTGGCGCTTGAGCAGGATCTCGCGATCGTCAATCCGGCGCGACAGGTACATCAGCCGGTAGATGTCGATCATCTGCTGGTTGCTGAGCCCTTCATACTTGTTGCCGGGAGCAGTCCGCGCTACCGCAACTTTAGGCTCTGTTCTTGTGGTGGCCATCCCTTACCTCAGGTGTAAGATGCAAACCCCGATCACGGCGACGAACGTCTGATCATTGTAAATGTTCGGCGGGGTTTCTTGAATTCTTGGTTGTGAGCTAAAGTCTTTGGCGGAATATCGGAATTGTCATCACGAGCGAAGCGAGGGATCTGCTTCTCGCACCCTTGCAACCGCGAATCAGGAAACAAACCTGGCCTGCGGAGGGCAAAGCAGATGCCTCGCTGCGCTCGTCATGACAACTCCAAGAAGAATGTTGCATGGCTATACTGGAGGGTAATGATACGCACGCTTCGCCCGCTTCCGGTCAAGAACATCAAACTCATCCTCTTTGATCTGGACGGTACCCTGATCGATTCCGAACTCGACTTGGTGGCCGCGGTCAATGCCATGTTGCGTCACTACGGCCGCAAGGAACTGCCCCTCGAGGTCATTGGCACCTACATCGGCGATGGCGCACCCATGCTGATTCGCCGCGCGCTCGGCGACTCCGCCCACAGCGGGTTTCTGCAGGAAGCCCTCAATTATTTCCTGCTTTATTACCGCGAACACAAGCTCGACAATACGCGCCCCTATGAAGGCATCAGCAAAGTGCTACAGCAGGCCAGCCACGGCGACGGAATACTGCGCAAGTTGGCGGTGCTTACCAATAAGCCCGTGCGAGTGTCGCGCGACATTCTGGCCGGTCTGGGACTAGCGGATTTCTTCACGCAGGTTTACGGTGGCAACAGTTTCGAGACCAAGAAGCCCGATCCCCTGGGCGCCAACACCCTGATGCGCGAAGCGGGTGCGACTCCCGGCGAAACCGTGATGGTCGGCGACTCCGGGGTGGACGTGCTCACCGCCCGCAATGCAGGGTTGTGGAGCGTCGGAGTGAACTACGGATTTGCGCCGCAGACGTTGCAGCAGGTTCCTCCCGACGTGCTGGTAGATACGCCGGCCGAGTTGGCGCGAGTGTTGACCGTGAGCGACACGGCGAAACCAGAAGAGCGCCGATAATGGCCAGGGCGAGGACGCGAATCGAGGCCGGTGTTGCGCCATTCTTCTATAAGAGGGCGTGAGGGCCCAATGCGCTCCAGCTACTCTCGATCGGTTAAGTAGGTTCGGCTGATGCGATCATGCCAGCAGAGGGAATCTACATCTACGAAGGCCCAGAGTAAGCCCATAACGAAGGAAGCCGTGGAGAAATAGAGGGCCATCACGCGCTGGCGACGCTTACGCCGGCACGGCGATTTTCCATTAAAGGTGCTGAGGCGAATTTTGGCTATTCGCATACCCGCAGTGGCTCCGCCATAAACCAACAGCAGGTACTGATAGATGGCCCAGAGCAGTAGCGGCAGCGTGGCCGCCGTCAATAGCACTGGCTTGGTGAAAGTCAGCTTGGGCAGCATCTTGTAACTCACCGCCGCGAAGACGGCAGTGCCGGCAGCTACGAGGAGACAATCCAGCAAGGCCGCGTACAGGCGGTGCGCCCTGCCGGCAGCCCGAAAAGGTAGCTCCACGTTGTCGGCGTGGACCGCGATGGCGGGCTGCGCATTCGGTCCGAATTGCAATCCGTCGAGAAAAGGCGTAGTGGGCAACGCTTCCAGTTCCTCAGGCACATCCAGGATGCGCGGCTGTTCCGGCAGGACCGGATCGGCCAGACGATGCATTTCCCGCGCCCCCGCCGCCTGGCGGGGGAAGGCGATGACTTTGCGCTGGGGCCTGGGGCGCGGCAGAGGTGGCGGAGATGGTTCACGATCAACGTCAACCAGCACCTCCGCAAGAGTTGGTGGTTGCTTATCTGCCGGCAATTCCGGAAGCGCTGGAGATTCCGTGGGCGACGCTTTTGGCTCCGCGGCGGCGGCGTCCGGTGCGAGATCGCACGTCTCGGAACTGGCAACTTCGGTAGTGGACATTTGCTCAGCGTTGGCAATACCAGCTGCAACCAACTGTTCCACCTGCCCCGAGTCCGCTGGCGCGCCGGTTGCTGAGCTAGGCACGTCGTGCTCAAGAGGAGGGAAGGGAAAGCGCATGCTAAACGCTCCCTCGATACGGCGTCCGCGGCGCGTGCGATAGCCGGCCACGCGAGCGTGGATCTCATTCCTCCAGATGTCGGCGTGCGATAAATTTCCAGACGCTTCAGAATGCAAGGTTCGCTGGTCGGTCATGTCGTGGCGCGACTATTCCTTCTACCCGCTTCCTGGGCAAGGCACGCGAGGTGCTTTGCACTCAAGAGCACGGATGAATCATGAATGGGAATGAGAAAAGGAGGCCGTCGGCTCGCGTCCCTGAGACGTGGCAAGCTGGGCACCGGATCGCCAGAATCGCGCAACCAGTGGACATCGAGCGGGTTTAGGAGAAAATCCAGAGCAGCGTGGAACCAGCGCAAGCAGATAGCGTTTTACCTCTCCGTAGGCAACGTGCTAAGTTGCAAGGTTCTGCTCAATTCGACCGAACCCGGTGAGGAGACGCCCGCTTCTCGATGATTGCCCGCACTCGAATGATTATCACGGCGCTGGTGGCATGTCATCTGTTTCTGCAGCCTGGCGTGTTAACCAGCCAGTTGCGTCCGCCGGAGCAGCCCAATAGTGCGGCGCAAGCTGTGCCACAGTCAGGTTCGTCCGCTGCGGCTTCGACTCCTGAAACTCCCGCCGGACCGCAATTGCCGAACGACTCGACCTCGGATGTTGGGCCGGCGCAGCAAAGTCCGCCCGGCAAGCCCGGAGTCACGGTGAAAACCGATACCGGCCAGGAAGACAAACAAACCGAAGAGATCATTCAGCAGGAGATTCAGTCGGGCAGCAACGAGCAGGAGTTGGGACCTCCGCGGCCGTCCATGAACGTGGTCCTGGGCCGGGATGAAGTGCTGATTCGCGGCGACGAACAGGAAAAGAACCAGGACATCTACAAGGCCCGCGGCCATGTCGTGATGCGGTTCCGCACCTACACGCTGCATGCCGACCAGGTCACTTACGATTCCACCACGGGGCAGGTCACGGCCAACGGACACGTCGTCTTCGATGGGGGCGCCCACAACGACCACCTGGTGGGGACCCGCGCCACCTACGACGTCAGCCGCGACACGGGAACGTTTTACGACGTAGTCGGATCGACTGGGGTCAAGGTCAAGAACAAAGACATGTTCCTTACTTCTTCGACTCCTTTCTTCTTCACTGGAAAGGTCGTGGACAAGCTCGGCCCCGACCATTACCGGGTCAACCACGGCTACGTCACTTCCTGCCAGTTGCCGAAACCCAAGTGGCAGTTCAACTCCCAGACCGCATTCGTGGAAGTGGGCGCCGAAGCCACCCTGCATCACGCCACCTTGCGCATCCAGGGCATTCCCGTCTTCTATTTTCCGTGGGTGGAACACCCCGTCGATAACCTGGGGCGTCAGAGTGGCTTTCTTATGCCCCTTTTTGGGCAATCGACCACCCGGGGCACCATCCTGGGAGACGCGTTCTACTGGGCCATCAATCGGAGCAATGACGCCACTATTGGAGCCTCCCTTTACTCCGCACGGGGATGGGCGCAACACGGGGTCTTTCGCTCGGTCGGCTATAACTACCAGTTTAGGGCCGAATATTTCGGAGTGATTGACGAGCAAGGCGCCCCCAAAGGGCAACCGAACCCCGGACAGAACCAGGGAGGCCAGGAACTGAGAGCGAACGGATCGATCCAGCTGCCCGCGGGATTTCGCGGAGTACTCTCGGTTGACTATCTCAGCTCGTATTTGTTTCGTGCGGCGTTCGCCGAAGGTTTTGCCCTGCAATCCATCGACTCGGAGGTCCGCTCCTACGGATTTCTCAGCAAGAATTGGAATGGATACGCCCTGGGCATCCAGGCCGGGTTGTATCAGTCCTACCAGAGCGCGACTCCGGGAGAGGTGATCGATATCGCCCACACTCCCACGCTCGAGTTTTCCTCGGTGGAACGCCCTTTCCACCGCTCCAACCTGATGTACGCCTACGACATAGCGACGGAAGGCATTTCCCGGCACGAGGTAGGATTTGAAACCGCGCCGGTGGTCGGCCGCGTCGACGCCCATCCCTATTTTTCCCTGCCTACGTTTCTTCACGGCTGGACTTTTCGACCGGAGGCGGGGGTGCGCGAGACCTATTACACGCAGAGGCTGGAGAGCGGAGGGCTTGTAGCGGCGGGGAAGGCGATCAGCGATCCCATCAACCGGAATGTTCTCGCCGCCGCGATGGAGATCAGGCCACCGACGCTATCGAAGATCTACGATCGCAAACTCTTTGGCTACGTGATCAAGCATACGATCGAACCGCAGGTTGTCTATCGCTACCAGGAGGGCATCGACAACTTCAGCCAGATCATCCGGTTCGACCAGCGCGATATTCTGGCCGATACCAATGAAGTGGAATACCGTGTGGTCAACCGGCTCTTCGCCAAGAAAACGAAGTCGGCAGCCGAATGTTTTCACCATCCCAAATACGCGCTGCTGTCCGAACAGAAAGAAATCGCGGCCACGAAGACGACCAAAGCGGAGCCCGGTACCTGCGATGACAAGCAAGGTCCGGCGCGTGAAGTCATCACTTGGGAACTCGGGCAGAAGTATTTCTTCGATCCGACTTTTGGCGGAGCGTTGGTACCCGGTCAGCGTAACGTCTTCGACAGCACCGTAGATTTCACCGGCATTGCGTTTCTTACGGGACCCCGCCGCTTTTCGCCCATCATCTCTCGTCTCCGGTTGCAAGATGCAAGAACTGACGTCTCCTGGGCCGTGGATTATGACCCGGTGCTGCATCAGATGAATGCCAGCACCCTCTTTGTGGGCCGAAGGATTGGCGAGAGTGGCAAGTGGTACGTCGCGGGCGGACAAACCTATATGCGTGAGCCCGCGGAGACCACCCCCATCGCCGGTCAGCCGACGCTCGGCCTCAGCATCTACAACCAGTACCGCGTCATGGCGCAGTACGGGAACGTCGCCATGAGGGGGTTGAGTGGCGCGGTAGGTATCGCAGTGGATACCCGTCTCAGTTACGTGCAGGCGGCCACCGTACAGAGCAACTACAACTGGGACTGCTGCGGCGTGGCCTTCGAATATTCGCGCTCGGCCTATGCCCCCACCATCAGCCAGGAGAACAGTTATCGCTTCTCGTTCAGCCTTTCCAACGTTGGGACCTTCGGCACCATCCGGCGGCTGCAAAGACTGTATTAGCTCGCAACCTTCTGTTCCCCCGCCAGTGTCTTACAATTGAGCGATGTCTGTGGTGAATTCCAACCTTCCAGTCGAAGCCGGAGATCTTGCAGCCAAGTCACGAGCTCTGGTGGAAAACTTGCATTCCCTCGGGCGATTGCTGGTGGCCTATTCCGGAGGGGTGGATTCCGGATTCCTGGCTTGGGCGGCGCACCGCGAACTGGGGGGCGACATGTTGGCGATGCTGGCCGACTCTCCCAGCCTGGCGCGCTCGCAAATGCGCGATGCCGTGGCCTTTGCCGACGAACACAATATACCGCTGACCATGGTTGCCACCGAAGAGATGGAGCGCCCCGAGTATCTGCGCAATGACGGCGCACGTTGCTATCACTGCAAAGATGAACTGTTCACCGTCATGGAAGAGCTGCGGCAACGCCTGGGGTTCGATGCCATTGCCTACGGCGTGAATCTCGACGACCAGGGCGACTTCCGGCCCGGCCAGCAGGCGGCCCGCCGGCATGGTGTGGCCACACCTTTGCTGACCGCCGGTTTGACCAAGGCGGACATCCGGCAACTGGCCTCGCAAGCGGGATTGCGTATCTGGGACAAACCTGCATCGGCGTGCCTGTCATCGCGGATCGAGTACGGGCGTGCGGTTACCAGAGAGGCACTGTCGGCGGTGGAGCAAGGCGAAGATGCGCTGCGGGAACTTGGTTTCCGCCAGGTGCGGGTGCGACATCACGGCGCAATAGCGCGGATCGAGATCGCGCGGGAAGAATTGCCGAAGGCCATGACCATGGAAATGGCTGCCGAGTTCACGCGGATCTTCAAGGCGCTGGGGTTTACCTACGTGACGCTCGATCTGGAAGGATTTCGCTCGGGCTCAATGAATGCATTGCTGCCGGTGGGCGCGCTGCTGAAAATTGTGGGTAAGGATTGAACCTCATCCCTGGGCTGCTTCCCTTCGCCCCGACACTCTGGAGCTTCGCAAGGCTTGGCGGCCTTCTGCCCCACAAAGTCATGACTCGAGTTCCTACCACATCCAGACGGGCTGATCGTGATCCCAGATAGCTCCAACGTCTTGCCGCAGGTGCTGGGAATGCACTCGCCATGAGATAATCAAGTCTTACCTTTTGCCCTCGAAGGTGGTTCTTATTTTGCGCTTGCGACGACTGGCTGTCTTGTTGCTGTTGTTCTGCGCCGGGTGTTCAGCGCAGTCGAAATCCCCCGTTCCTGCAGACGTGGCCCAAAAGGTCCAGCGCCAGGTCCGCTCCTACTTCAATATTCCTCCCGACGTGGACATCAAATTGGGGCCGCTGACGCCAAGCGAGTTTCCCAACTATGACAATCTCACTGTCACCTTGAGTCATGGAGGAAAGTCGCAAGCCGTCGACTTCATTCTTTCCAAAGACGGCAAGAGCCTGATTCGCATAACCAAGATGGACCTGACCAAGGATCCCTACGCCGACACCATGAAGAAAATCGACGTAGCCGGTCGTCCGGTGCGGGGAAATCCGGACGCCAAGGTCACCATCGTGAACTACGACGACTTCGAGTGTCCGTTCTGTTCTCGTATGCACAGCACGCTCATGAGCGAGATCCTGCCGCAGTACGGCGACAGGATAAGAATCATCTACAAGGACTATCCGCTGTCGATGCATCCCTGGGCGGTACACGCCGCCAACGACGCCAACTGCCTGGCTAAAGAGAGTGGCAAGAGCTACTGGGATTTCGCCGATTACGTGCACGCCAATCAGCACGCCATCAGCGGCGCGCAGAAGGACGTGCAACAGGCTTTCGGTGAATTGGACCGCATCACGTTGGATATCGGCAAGAAAAATGGGGCCGATGCTAACCGGCTGCAGGCGTGCGTGAAGGCCCAAGCCGACGGCGCGGTGAAGTCCTCCATGGCCGAGGGTGACTCCGTGGGAGTGAATGCGACCCCAACCATGTTTGTCAACGGAGAACGGCTGGAAGGAGCATTGGACACTGACCAGGTGAGAGCGGCCCTGGACCAGCAGTTGCTGGCGGCTGGAGTAAAGCCCCCGGCCCCGGCGCCGGCCCCAGCATCGCCGCCAGCCACCAGCAAATAGGACGCGAGGCAGCACAGAAGATGTGGCGTTGCGCAAAATCAAGCCCCGCAGGGCCGAAACTGCTTTTAGCCCAGGGCGTACCGGGGTCCCCAACGCGCGCCGTTTTTGCGCGTGTTGGGGTGGTTAAGCCCTGGGTAAAGTGGAAAAAATTGGCGAGTCCCGTACGGACGGCACAGTTCACACACACCAGGCCCGGGTGTCTTTCATCCCGTGCAGTTTTCAGAAGGAGCGGAGTTTGAAATTGAAACCCAAGAGCGCGGCGATGGTAGCCACTCTGTCGATGGCTGTTATGGCGCTGCTGTCGAGCGTGGGCTGTTCCGGAAAACAGGCAGGCGAAGACGAAATGGCGCGGGTGAACGGCCGCAAGATTACCCGCACCGAAGTGGAGAAGTATTTCAACAACCAGACTGCCGAATCGCCGGAAAAGCCCAGCCAGGAGCAGGCGGATAGTTTGCGGCTGAGCATTCTGCGCGAGCTCATCGATAACGAAATCCTGATGCAGCGCGCGGAAAAGCTGGGCCTGCTGGCGACCGACGAGGAAGTCAACAGCAAGCTCACGGAAATCAAAACGCCCTACACGCAGGAGGAATTCGATAAACGGCTGAAAGAGCGCAATCTCACGCTCGACGATTTCAAGCGCGACCTGCGCCGCTCCATCACCGTGGACAAGGTGCTCAACAAGGAAGTCACCTCGAAGATCAACATTACCGACGATGACATTACCAGCTACTACAACCAGCACAAGGCCGAGTTCAACCTGATTGAGCCGCAGTACCGCCTGGCGCAGGTCCTGGTGACGACGCAGCCCAACCCGCAAGTGAAAGCCATGAAGGCGCAGAATGAGGGCGAGGCGCGCAAGAAGATCCAGATGATCGCCAATCGCCTGGATAGCGGCGAGGACTTCGCCACCGCGGCCATGAACTACTCGGAGCAGCCGGAGACCTCGCAGAACGGCGGCGACCTGGGTTTCGTTCCGGAATCGTCGCTGAAGGCGGACCGGACCGCCTATGACGCGATCAACAAGCTGAAGCCCGGACAATACACGGCGGTGCTGCCGGTGGCCGATCCCAACAGCCATCAGATTTACGGATACCGCATCGTCAAGCTCATCAGCAAGGAGATTGCCGGCCAGCGCGAGCTCAAGGACCCGCGCGTGCAACAAGCCATACGAGAGCAGCTTCGTGACCGCCGTGAACAGTTGCTGAAAGCGGCGTATTACGAATCCATCCGCGACAAGGCCTCGGTGGACAACTACTTTGCCGACGAAATTCTGAAGAAGGCGGGAACAATGAAGTAGGCGCGATTCGTCGCGCTGTTCGGGCGGCTGCTACAAATTCGGGACAGCAGATCCCTCGCGGGCTATTGACTGCTGCACAAGCAATGCCCGCCTTCGCAATTTTGATTTGTCATCACGAACGGCCGAACCGGGGTCCCCAACGAGCGCCGTTTTTGCGCTTGTTGGGGTAAAGTTCAGGCCGTGAGGGATCTGCTGTTTCCTCAGCGGTCATTCCAGCGCTAACAAAAGCAGATTCCTCGCTTCGCTCTAATGACAATTTCCAGAGACCCATCGTAGGAAACCATCCTTTTAGCAAGCCTCTGAAGCCGGCTCCAACTGACTCCTGTAGTGTTATTCGATGATGGCGAGGGTGTCTCCCGCGTTCACGATGGAGCCTTCCGCGGTCAGGATCTTCTGCACCCGGCCGTCCTTGGGCGACTTCATCTCGTTCTGCATCTTCATGGCTTCCATTACGACGATGCCCTGGCCGGCCTTCACCTCATCTTTCTCGTTGACTATGATGCGGACAATCTTACCCGGCATGGGCGCCTTGAGCTTCTGCGGCCCGGCCTCGGCGCCGCCGACAGCGCGGCGAGTCCGCAAAGAGCGCGGGTCCTGCACATCCACGGCATAGCGGGCGCTGCCGATCACCATGTGCAGCTCGCCTTGCAGCGAGCGCTCGCGTTTGATCTCGTAGGCTTTGCCGCCGACCAGCACCGAGAGCA
>Ga0208034_1001409_pt1 | contig 14764 bp, 16 predicted proteins | sample June2015DPH_8_10_FD_184699 | JGI IMG/M metagenome (GOLD analysis project Ga0208034, IMG submission 184699) | Peatland microbial communities from SPRUCE experiment site at the Marcell Experimental Forest, Minnesota, USA - June2015DPH_8_100... | ecosystem: Environmental > Terrestrial > Soil >...
TATTAGTATTACACAAGAAAAGTATTACGTCACCTGAAACACTTTGTTAGCCGCTAATTCTGTCAAAATCGCTCTTGATGCCCCTAGCAGCCAGCATTCCCGTAGAAAATGCCGCTTGCAGATTATAGCCCCCCGTATCCCCGTCCACATCCAAAACCTCGCCCACCAGATATAGTCCTTTGACCAGTCTGGACTGCATGGTTTTGGGATCGACCTCAGCGGTTTCCACACCACCTCTGGTGCACATGGCCAGGTTAAAGCCACAAACATCGGACACGACCAGAGGTAGACCTGTCAGATTATCAATCAATCGATTTCGCATCTTTCGGGTCAATTGAGCCGTTTGCAGGTCTGAGGCAATTCCCGAGATCTCCAGCAATCTCTTTGTCAAACGGGGAGAGAGTGGCACACCAGCAGGCACAAAGTTAGGTAGACTTGCCAGCACAGACCGTAAGCTCCGTTCACCATCACGCCGTGCGCTTTCCACGAGCCATTCCTCCAGTGCCTCTCGTCTGTCCTCCGGCACAAAAGAGAGCTTAATTACGTCTTCTGCTCTGATATATCTGGATAGGTCCAAAATTCCTGGGCCCGAGATTCCATTATGAGTGAATAGAATATCGCCCCGACGTTCTTTGATTTTTGCATGGCGATAGAGCGAGATTTTCATATCCGAAAACGAGAGACCAGCCAGCTCACAGAAAGGATATTCCTTTATGAAAATTGGGGTTAGAGCCGGACCGATCTCAGATATGCTGTGGCCAAGGATGCCGGCAAACCTGTAGCCGTCTCCGCTCGATCCCGTGGCTGGATAGGAGCATCCGCCTGTGGCTATCACCAACAGCTTGGAGCGATAGCTGCCACCAACACAGCCCACAAAAAAACCATCCTCCCTCTTGGTTATGGACTTGACTGCCTGGCTGCACTTGATGACTACCTCCAATTCCTGGCATTGCAGGGTCAAGATATCCAGCACATCTCTTGCCTGCATGGTATCCGGGAATATCTTACCTCCCCTTTCTTGGACCATGCCCAGCCCCAGGTCTTCGAAGTAGGAAATGAGATCGCGGTTTGTGAAGCCGAGAAGAGCCGGGCGCAGGAACCTGCCATGATTTCCATAGTGGTCAAGAAAGTCCTGAATATCTCCATCGTGAGTTATATTGCAGCAGCCAAAACCTGATATCAGGAGCTTATGCCCTGGGGAATTCTTTCTTTCAATAATCAATATCTTTTTACCATTCTGCATGGAGTTTATGGCGCAAAAAAGCCCGGAAGGCCCGGCCCCGACAATAATCAGATCGTAGTCTTCGGGTCCAAGCAAAAGCTCATCCGTCTCGCTGGTTTCACGTACATCATCCGGCTTAGCTCGGATTTTTTTATGAAATTTTGCCAAAGGAACCACTCTACATCTATTATTGCCAAACTGATCGGCAAAAAAGCTTTAGGAGTCGCCTATATAGCTTTGTGAGTGTATGGATATATCAGAATGACGTGCGATATGCTAAAGATTGCCCCTTATCTTGGAATCACACTTAAAAAATAAACCGTATCCAGTCTCCTGCAGATAATAAAGTCCCTTGCAGATCACTGAACGCGGCGTAGCGCGTTTTTACAGATCGGGGTTCCTGCCCCTATTTTGACATTTCGAGCCGGGTTTCAGGCGGGATGCCAACGTATCTACAGTACTGCGAGTCTAAACTCTGCTGACAGGACTACAAGCTTGTGCGCTTTCGGCTTGTTTTGTTGAAAGAGGTTGTCCAGCCCTACAGCGGACTACCAACCGATGTCTATTAACGAAGCGACTGCATAAACGTCACAAGCGGTGCCGGTCGACCGTAGGTAACGGAAACACCGAAATAGCAATGAACTCAGATTTGCAGCTACTAATCTTTCACGACTCACTCGACGTGTTAGGCGGCGGAGAAAAAGTCGTTGCCACAGTAGCGAAGGCATTTGACGCGCGAATCGCGGCTGCGAATGTGGATCCAGAAGTCCTTCAGCCCCCACCCCGTGTTATTGAGTGGCAATGCTAGCGTGATTCAAAAGAGTTATTTAAGGGCGAAAAATGGGTATGCAGATACGGAGCCTCTCCTTAACGCTTTGACATTGCCTATTCCAACTCAAAGAAAAGTCGCTAGGCATGATCGCGGCAGGACTATCCCTCATAGGAATTGTTAAGAGCGATATAAACATCGAGGGCATAGAAGGTTAAAAATGGCATGCTGCCGTCCAAGTGAAACACAAATAGCGCGCGATGGTGTTAAGAGAATAATCATATCGACAATAGAGGTTAACGGCGCGCCCGAAACCGTGCTTATTGATAAAAATACGATTTACGTCGTCGCTAAGTATAATACGCTCCGAGGGGCGCTACATGGACATACCTATTTTTGCGATGCGGTCGCCAAATCCTACGTGATAAAAGACGCCTGGGACGATGAGATAACTCTCGTACCGCGCGACGAGAACGACCCCTAATATTTAGAGCGTATCAAGATAAGCGCGGATAGGTGTTTTTTTAAAAAATATGTGAGTACGTGTGATATTTAAACAACTAAATCCTTAAGCGCGTCTAATAGTGCTTTCCGTTTAACTGAGGCAGTCGGATAAATGTAAAAATCGACACCTTGGCCCCTGCCGCGTCCTTTTCGCTCTACTTCGACGTAGCCCAACAACTCCAATTCTGCGATGAGTGCTGAAAGCGTCTTATGTAAGACTTGTTCACGTCCGCTAAGCCTCATGTGCTCTGTCGCGCGCGACTAATCACAATGATTAAATGTCTTCCACTAGCCTCATTCACAACTGCTAGAGGCTGAACATCACCCAGATCTTTTTTTCTGACGTTGTGTTGCCAAAACACGAGCTGCTGGAGGTTAACCGCTCCAAAATCTCGCTACATCGTGCAAGAGCAGGCTATAGCTACCCGACGATTCGATTGCCTCATGTGTTCTCAAAACTTGCTGGACCGCCTACGCGCATCTGCCAGACGGTTCACGAGGGCTCATGGGGGCTTCTTGTAGTAATATCGCCAAGAAAGAACACCTTAGAACAATCGAAAACCTCCCTCTTAACACGGCGAAGGTAGTGTGTTCAAATCACACCGAGCCGATGGTTTCTTTTTTCAGTCTCGGCTCATATAACGATCCCATTCCGTCTCAAATTCCGGCGGTTGTTCCTCCTGACGTTCCAGTTCAACTTGCCGCTCTAGCTGTTGCACTTGCCTTAATTCGATCTCTAGATAATGTCGGTTTGCATCCTCGACTAAGGTAGCTACCATCTTCCAGCATGCGCCATCCCTTTGTATTGCCGCTTTGTCTTTGGGGCATTTATAGCGGGCTGTGTTGCCAACAATCCTTGCGTTCGCACTTGCAGGGGCTTGTTTTTCGAAGTACCTTTTCCACTCTTCGGGTGGTGTGTTAGACAAAATATATGGGACTATTACGTCACTCACGTCATTTAAGCGCAAAAAATCCTCGACGTGAGCGCAATCAACATCTAGAATCGTAATCTCTGCAAATGTCATGCTCGTTACCTCAAGCGCTCTTTCGGTTCGACTGAACTACCATCCCCCAAGCTAGCTGTTCAAGAGAGTGGCTATCAACCCGAACATATGCTGGCGTGGCTATAAAAAAGGCGCGTAGTACTTTCCGTCTTGTGTACGGGGTTCTGATAGCGACGGTTTAAAGAAGGTTGCAGGAGAGTTCACAGAGGTCGCGAGAAGACACATCGCGGCGAGGTTTTCGAAAGAAAGGTGGCGGGGGAACATTAACCCCATTTATGGGCCGCACTGGGTAGTTTTGCTCGAACGAAATTAGGGGGTAGCAAATGAATCGCTTCAGAGGATTTGCCTTACTATGAAAGACAGTCAACATGTGCGTTAAAAGTGACAAAATTCTGTTTGCCGACTCTTGTCCCAACGAACCTCTTTAAGCCGTTCAGGCGCCATTTAGGGGCTTTTCCGACGCGGGAAAGGTGAGGTTCGAGCAGCCTTAAGCCATTTTACTAAAGCCGAGGAGATCCACGAACCCAATCTATCTGTGTATTTTATAAACAAGATTTGAGCAGGATAATAGATAATCATAGAAAACGAAGCCATACTGCAAACACAAAGGAGGTGACCCAAGGTCCATACAAACCTTGGAGCGTGATGAGATTAGCCGATAACGTAGAAGTGCTGGAATTACCGATGAGGAGTTTCACAGGACAGACCATCATTCATCCGACACTCACCTGGGATGACGATACGGTGGTGCTGGTGGATGCGGGCTTCCCCGGCCAGCTGCAACAGATCCGTGACGCGATGGCGAGGGCGGGTGTCTCGTTCGACAAGCTTGACAAGGTGATCATCACCCATCAGGACATTGACCATATCGGAAGCCTGCAGGATATCATCCGCGAGTCTTCCCATAACGTCGAAGTGCTGTGCCACGAGGAGGAGAAGCCGTACATAGAAGGCCGAAAGCCGTTGATTAAGATGAACCCGGAGCGTCTGTTGAAGATGCTGGCGTCTCTGCCGGAGGAACGACGGCAGCAGATGGAAACGCTGTTTGCGAACCCGCCCAAAGCAAGCGTCACTACGACGGTCGCGGATGGGGAGGTCTTGCCATACTGCGGAGGAATCACGGTGATCTTCACCCCAGGTCACACCCCCGGTCACATCTGCCTGTACCTCAATCAGAGCAAGATCCTCGTTAGCGGCGATGCCTTAGTCGCCGCAGACGGCGAGTTGCAGGGGCCGAACCCGCGGTCAGCATACGATATAGACGCCGCCTTGGACTCGTTGAAAAAACTTACGCAATACGACATCGAAACGGTAATCTGCTATCACGGAGGCGTCTACAGGGACAGCGCCAATAAGCGCCTGGCTGAGTTAGCCAGCGCTGCACACTAGTGCCGCCTCCAGGACCGTCGGGGAGCCTAGGGATGGCGTTCCCCGGTATACTCCCTAACAAGAAGAACGTGTTGCTAATAACGGGCTAGTTCGCCTCTGGCGCCCCTCGCAAAATTTCTTTGCGCTAAGAAGCCCGAGCGCGTCCGACGTACCGAAACATCACAAAGTGGTGCGAATTGCAAGTCTAATTTACATGTCTATCCGTGTCGAATGTTACAGCTCTACAATCGATTGCTGTGCATTATAACAAAGAATCAAGTTACCGGACTAAAACTATATTACGATAAACATACTTAATATGCTAAACATACATGAAGAGTTTACGCCACTGGCGTCACATCTCACGGATGTAGCTGTTATGGTGGCGCACCTCTTCCACACGACGCCTCGAGTAGTTAGACAATGGGAGGAGTAGACGTGCAACAGGATAAAGTAAAGGTTCAGCTAAGCGGCATATCGCAGACGATGTTGGGTTGTTTATGGGGCCGGGCACAGTTAAGCAAGACCTACAGCTCACTATTTTACGATGAGAAAGCTATTGAACTCGTTGAAAAAATTGACTATGACCTTTCAACGAGTGACGATGTGTCGTTCGAGGGTATTGAGTCCAGTTTCTTTCGTATTTTTCGTAAGCTCAATCTACCAGAATTTGGTCTATTTACGCTAAGAGCAAGGCAGTTCGACGAAAAGGCAAAAACGTACATCACAGAGCACCCCCGCGCATCAGTCGTGAATATCGCAGCAGGATTGGACACGACCTTTTACCGCGTCGATAATGGGCTCATTCACTGGTACGACCTTGACCTCCCTGCCGTCATTAACGTCAGGAGGCAGTTACTGCCGGAACCTGACAGGGTAACGTATATCGCGAGATCCTTCCTGGATCCGAGCTGGTACAAGGACATCAGTTACACCGAAGATGGTGTATTCATGATAGCCGGGGGGGTGTTCCATTTCTTTGAGGAGTCTCAGGTAAAACAGTTTTTTTCGGCGCTGGCGGACAATTTCGACGGCGGCGAAATCGTGTTTAACGTCATACCACGATCAGCCGATGGCTTTGGCGCGTGGATGAATATCTTGCCCCCGGAGCAACGAGATGTGATGAGAACCGCGCTAGTGGATGCGATAAAGGAGTGGTGGAAAAAGGCACCACAAGGCCAGAAAGAGAAGCTGAACGACATGATAGCCACGCTCGAGCTCCCGAAAAAGCCGAAAGGTAAGGCGTGGTCCGATTTTGAAGCGTGGTGGAATCAGCTCAGCGAAAAGGAGACGCTGGAGGTAATGCGCGGATTCATGAGGTCCTTCCGCGGCGGCGTTGACATGTGGGAGTTAGAAGACGCGCGTGAAATTACAAAGTGGGATCGCCGCATCACCGTGATAGACCAGCTTCCGATGTTTAAAAACATCCCACGAGATTCGTTGGACGCAGATATGCGGCGATTCATGGACTACAGTGATGAGAGAGGTAGGGGGAGTATTATTCACTTGCGAGTCTAGCACGTTCATCTGGGTCGGCAGTTTGTCAAGCGCTATACGGACCTATATTCGCGAACAATAAGTCCAAGTTCAAAAAGGTAGCATTTTTTTGCACGCTCGGAGGCACCAAGAGTGAGCAGCTGCTTGATGAGATGGAAGCGCTCTGCGAGAAACAACCAGTAGATATCCTTCCTCTCCAGGAGAAGCGTGTCAAGACAGGTGCCTGTCGAAAAGGAACGCTAGAGGGGGGCATGCACGAGAGAGGCTACTTCGACGAGATTGCCCCACGATGGGACAATATGCGGCGAACCTATTTCTCTGAGAGGGTGCGGGACCGGGCGCTCTCTCAGGCAAGGGCGCAGCGGGGAAAACTGGCCGCTGACGTTGGGGTGGGAACCGGGTTTATCACCGAAGGGCTCATCGGGCACGGCGTGGAGGTGCTCGCGATCGACGAGTCGCTCCCTATGCTGCAGGTGCTCAGGCGCAAGGCGTTCGGTGCCGCGGGCCTGCACTGTTGCATCGGGAACGCCGAACATCTCCCCGTTCGCACCGGCGCCGTGGACTACGTTTTTGCCAACATGTGCCTCCACCACGTCGTGCACCCGACAGCAGCGATAGGTGAGATGGCGCGGATTCTCAAGAAAGGGGGCATGCTGATCATCACCGACCTCGATGAGCACGCGTTCGCGTTTCTCACAAAGGAGCGCACCGATCGATGGATGGGGTTTAGGAGGGAGGATATGCGCACGTGGTTTGCCGAGGCGGGGCTGAAAGACATCGTAGTAAACGACACTGGAGAGAGAGCGAGCGTGCCATCGGACTCCAGTGACGACTGCGCTGACATCAGCATATTTATAGCACGGGGCACGAAATGAAGTGAGTTAAGGCTCAGTTTCTTTCGCCACCATTAGGAGTTGCACTATGACAAAAGTCATCGCTATCAACGGAAGCGCACGGAAGGACGGCAACACCGCCATCCTGATCCGACGCATGCTCGAAGAACTCGAAAACGAAGGCATCGAGACCGAACTGGTCCAGCTTGCCGGCAGGAAGATTCGGGGGTGCACCGCCTGCATGAAATGCTTTGAAAACAGGGACCGGCGGTGCGTGCTCGACGACGATATCGTCAACGACTGCATCGAAAAGATGGCCGGAGCTGATGGGATCATCCTGGGTTCTCCTGTCTATTTCAGCGACGTGACTGCCGAGATGAAAGCATTGGTCGACCGGGCCGGTTTCGTTTCCTTTGCAAACGATGGGCTCTTCAAACGCAAAGTGGGATCAGCCGTCGTCGCGCAGAGGCGGACTGGCGCGATGCATTCTCTCGATACGCTGTTCCACTTCCTGCTCAGCGCGGACATGATCGTTCCTGGTCGCCCGACGATTGGTGTCGGAAGGGATATCGGTGACGTCGAGAATGACGATGAAGGCATCGCGTCGGCAAAAAATGCCGGCAGAAACATGGCGTGGCTTCTGAAGGCTGTGACAAGATGATGGACATCCTGCAGGAAGAGGCTTCTGTGCAGACGTAAGCATCTGCCGTGGTCAACAAAGACCCGAAAACAGAAACGGGGGGATCGCGCATGCGAGCCGTGCGTTTGCCCAGAAAAGGCGACAGGCCGAAAGTTTTTTTTGTCGACCGAGGCTGGCCCGAATGCTTGGACGCACTGTCACAACCAAGGAGTCACCATTCACTGTGCCCAACGCTTAAGCGCGTCATAAGGAGAGCATTGAGAGCGCGGTCGTTCGAACAACGGCGTCACGCGCCGGCATTGCGGCGTTGCACGTTGTATAGATAAGCGTCGTTTCGAAGGCCACTCCGGAGTTCTCTATAATGTATGAGGGATGCGTTGACTAGGTCGTCCACCTCTCTTAACTATGAAGGTGACAGAAAAAGATGCACGCAAAAAAGAAAACGGAGAAACCCCTCAAGAGGTTTATCCTGCCGAACGAATCGTACAAGTGGGACTTCATCCTTGACAAATACGCCGTAGAGGACGGTGATCGGGAGGCCACTACCGAACGCAGGGGGATTGAAAAGCTCGGTGATGACGGCTTTGATAATGTTATCACGCGCAGGAGACGAAAACAGCGAGGCCGCCACTACTATTAAGCGGCAGAGCGCTACGCTTGTTTCTAATCTGTACTCATTTTTTGCGTTAACGGCGCGGCGGATGGCAATATCGTTCTTGGCCTCGTCGATTCATTAGGCCATTTTTCCGTGCCCCTCTTTCTACCGGGTTAAGGCTACACTTAGTCAACTTCCATCCTAGAAAATGCATAGGCACCTAGGAAAAGGAATAGCAGTGCGAAAGCGACAATGACGGTGAAATCAAGCCATACCGGAAGGAGGAATACGCCGGTAAGGAGCCCCCGTACCCCGTCAACGCCATACGTAAGCGGGTTGATGAATTGTAGCTGATATAAAACAGGAATGCCCTTAATCACCGTAAGTGGCAGTAAGGCACCAGACAGGAAAAACATCGGAAACTCTATCATCCGTATAATAGTCGTATATCCTTCAGTATTCTCGATCAAGGCGCCAAGCGTCAAGCCGAAACCAACGAAGGCAAAGAAAGTAATAATCATGAAGCCTATCGCCAAGAGGAAACCAGCAACGCTAATTATTCTGAATCCAAGCCATGTGCCGAGGATAAGAGCAATTCCTATCGTGGCCAGAGCTTGAATGAGTGCGATCGTCAGCGCTCCTAAGCTCCTCCCTATCATGAGCGATGTGCGCCGCACAGGAGCGACCATCACCTCCTTCAGGAACCCGAACTCCTTGTCCCAGAGGACAGTGACGCCACTATTCGTACCCCCGAATAGCAAGCCCATGCTGACAATTCCTGGAACAATGAACGCGAAGAAAGGCAATCCCCCAGGCACACTCTGGCTTGCTCCACTTGCAAAGATCTGACTCAATGGAATACCTAAAAAAAGAAGCCAGATTAACGGCGAGGCGAATGTCGCAAGGATTCGCGATCGCATGGCGAAGAATCGTATCAATTCCCGTAACCACATGCTGTAAATTGGCTCGCCCTCAAATAGCGGTTTGTGAATTACTTCTTGCACTTCCATTTTAGCGTCCCCCCGCGTTTCGTTCCAATCTCATCTACCCACCTTCAGCCTCTCGTATCGTCCTACCGGTGAAGTACAAAAAGACGTCCTCGAGGCTCGGTTCATGCTCATCTATAGATGTAATGACAAATCCATTCGTATCCGCAAAGTCTATGAGGTCCGCCACCCTTCCCTCACCGCTTTCCGCATTTAACAATATCGAATTGCTGTATTCCTCAACACGCTTTATCCAGTCAAGCTCTTGTACCTTCTCCATGAACGTAGCCCTCCTCTCCCCTCCGTCAGCAATTTGAAGTGAGATTAAATCTGAACCTACAGCCTCCTTCAGCTTCTGAGGCGTATCCAGCGCTATTATCTTTGCCTTGTCGATGATAGCCACGCGATCACAAAGATAGTTCGCCTCCTCTATAAAATGCGTAGTGAGCGAAACGGTTACTCCCTCGATCTCCCTCGCCCTCTTTATCTGGTTCCATAAATCCATCCTCGCCTTTATATCAAATCCTATAGTAGGTTCGTCGAGGAACACGACGTCCGGACTAGTCATGAAGCCTCTTGCTACCTCAAATCGACGGCGAACGCCTTCTGGCAAGTTGTGAAGCTTGATGTTCTCTTTTCCGTTCAGCTCAAGCAAATCAAGGACGTCCTTTATCTTACTCTCCCGATCCTCCTTGCTCATCCCGTACATTCGTGCGTGAAAATCAAGGTTCTGTCTGCCTGTTAGATAGTCATCGCTGGATCGGTCTTGGAAGATAATTCCTATGTGCCTTCTGACTTCATCACTATCTTTGACGACGTCGTACCCACAGATCTCGGCAGAACCTGAAGTCGGATGCAGCAGCGTCGTCAACATCTTTATGGCCGTTGATTTTCCAGCTCCGTTTGGACCGAGGAACCCGAATATTTCACCTCTCTTGACTGTAAAGTTGATGTGGTCGACCGCAACAAAGTCGCCGAACTTCTTCGTAAGCTCGTGTACTCCTATTACGTCTTCCATTATTCACCGTGCTCAGCAACGCTCTTCTTCGCGTAATGCAATAACACATCATTCAAGCTTGGCGTGCTTGATTTTATAGAGGAGATGCTAAATCCGTGTATTTTGGCCATTCTCACGATCTCGGGTATGCCTATACTCTTGTCCTCAAGGCTCAGCACTAGTCTGCCTTGGCCTTGACCTTCAACGCTTTTTGCCCAAGCCATCTCCTGCATCAGTCGTGCGAACTCTTCCTGAGAACCCCTTGACAACTTAAGCGTTATCAGATTCTCACCGATTGAGGCTTTTAGGGCCTCAGGGGTATTTGACGCTACTATCTTGCCTTCGTGCAAAATAGCTATTCTGTTACAGAGATAATCGGCTTCGTCAAGATATGACGTAGCCAAAAGAACAGTTGCCCCCATCTCCTTGTTCACTCGTCGGAGGTAGTCCCAGAGGTATCGTCGCGTCTGCACGTCCAGCCCTATCGTCGGCTCGTCCAGGAGGAGGACCTTAGGAGAGGTCATCATTCCTCTCGCTATCTCAAGCCTTCGCAGCATCCCCCCGGAATAATCCCTTACTTTCGCATCCGCGTGCTGTTCAAGTCCAACGGTCTTTAAGACCTCAGCCACCCTCGTCTCCCTCTCTTGTTTTGGGAGACTGTACATGCGTGCCGCAAAATCCAGGTTCTGCTTGCCCGTAAGGTAGATGTCAACAGCCTCTTCCTCGAATACGAACCCGATAGAACGCCGCACGCTATCCTTCTCCTTCACGACGTCATAACCGCACACGGTGGCGCTGCCGGAATCCGGATTTAGAAGAGAGGACACCATTAACATCGTTGTTGTCTTCCCAGCCCCGTTTAAGCCGACAAGCCCGAAGATTTCGCCCTCAAACACCTCGAAGTTGACGGCATCTACTGCCGTAACGTTGCCGAACGCTTTCCTAAGATTACGTGCTACAAGAATTGCCTTCCTGTCGTTGTCGAGCGTGACGCTTGGGGGCACGCTCAGCTCATTGACTGCTTTCAGCTCTGCAACCCTACGAGTAAGGTCCTCTGTCGTGAGCATAGACATAGTCTAACGTCACCCCTCCTGTTCATGTGCTGGTAGCGAAGACAGTTCGCAGCGTTTCCACGGCTTTGTCGATGACTTCTCTATTGTCAGCATTCACACCGCTGAGTTTGTCTGCTAGATATGACACAGTTCCTTGGGTAGAGGCCTCCAAAATCGCCAGTCCATGATCAGTGACGGTTAGCCGTACACGTCGTCTATCGCCGGGATGATCGTTCCGTGCCATCAAACCGCGCTCGATGAGATTGTCCACAAGCCTAGACGTGGAAGGGGGGGTCAGCCCCATGTGATGTGCCACCTCCCAGAGCGAAGAGCCTTCATTGCGGTTCACAAAAGCCAATGCGCGGAACTGCGGGACGGTCAAGTCTAGCGACCGTCGACCACGCATCTCAGATCGTATATCTTGCATAATAATTGGAACCACTTCAAGCAGCTTACGGGCGGATTCTTCTAACTCTTCGGTCATACTAATTGCATCTGCTAATAATTAGATATGCTAACTATTTAATCCTTGCACGAGGGGCCGCCCTATTAATTTACTTATATGTGGTCTCAGGAAACGACAAAAAGAACGGCAGCTTTATGAAAAACTATTAACAAGTCGCTAACTCAACTGATGTTGAGGTTTTTAAAATGGTATCTGAAAAAGTACTGCACTTTCAAGGAAAAAACAAGGACCTGAACCAATTATCACAGCAGATTGTTCAGCAACTATCAACTGAAGGCTACAAAACACAGTCATCCACGGCGCCTTTGGGAATAGTCATACAGGCGACAAAGGCTGGGATTTTGCGGGACATCATCACTGCGGACAGAGCGTTCACCATCCTTATAACCGGTCAGCCGAATGATTTTTCAATCCACATAGGCATCGGCAAGTTGATCCAGAACCTGGCAGTGGCAGCAGCCGAAACACTCTTAGTTACATGGCTGTTTCTTGCTGTTGACGTGCCCGAAATGCTCTGGACTGAACACGTCGAAAAAGGCATCATCAAAGAGATAACACAGATCGTAGGTTAAACCAAAAATAGATTGCCTTTCCTCCTTTTTTCTTTTTTTGCACCAAAACTAAATCACATATTGCCTGTTGAGGCCGCGCAGTTGTGCATTTTATGAAGTTGGCTTCGGCTAGAGGCTTTAGACCTCGTCCCAAACTACCGGGACTATTTAGTGAATTTACACGAGCACGAGTAACGCAAAACAAACCTCAACTCTTTTCAGACCGTCTGCTCAGCAGGAAGGTCGACCCTACGCTAAAGACCGCAAAGCGTGTTTGTCTCTCTTCTGACACACGTAAGCTTAATAGGGGGTTTCTTGCATCACGTTAAAAACGCCAGGAATCGCACCCCTGAGCTTCTTGTGTAGTTGGGCCCTCGCCCTCCGTTGTGCTTTGCTTTCTAAAATCCGGCTTCGTTCTTTCTCTGAGTAAGTCGCGAGTGGCCTGTGATAATCCTGATAGCCCCTCCATCTTGTGCCCGTACTCATCACTTGACCCCTAACTCATAAGCAAGCATTCGCTAGCCACTTGTACTTCGTACATAAATAAAACATGCTCCGTCTCTGTTCTGAAGATCTGCGGCGAGCAATTTCCTTTCGATCAAGCCTAATTGATTACTTCTCATGATTTTCTTTTTCTTAGGCGCACGAACGACGCGCCGTCTTAGACGTAGCAGCGACCAGGAGCTGAAAGACAACACTTAAGCTATCACGCCGCCGTTTTACTCTTCTGATTCATTTTTTCGCAAGGGGGACACGTATGGAAAAAAAAGAACACTCGAGCAAAAAAGATGCTCTGAGGGGATAACAACATGCTCTGAGGAGCTGACAGTATGCCCCGTAGCCGATGATATAGAATGGTATCGAAAGCGCCCTAACGGAGCCGGTCAACGTGTTTACAGCATGCTTGAAAAAGAGGGCTATCCTGATGGATGGCAGGTCTTATGCACGATGTGCTATCGAGAGCGACGCGATAAACTCCTGAGCAAAGTCGAGACGTAACCCCCGCGCCTACTGCGCTTCTTTTTTTTCTAATGCATTCGAAGGCACTTCCCATGCTGAAAATCCCCGGGCTACTTTAGGAGAATAGCGTGACCAATTGGAAACAAGACTTAAATGAATTCCTTAGAGAGAAAGAACACCAAGACCCAGAAGCGCAAACGGCTATTGAACGATATGCGTCCGCTGCGAGCAAGTTCTATGAGATGAGAGTCAACCCCGCTTTTGAGGCATTCAAGTCAGAATTAGAGAGACACGGGCGGAAAGCAACGCTTAGACCGTCACGTGAGGTCAGAGAGAATCGCGTTCGCAGCTCAATCGAGGTCTATTTTGAGGGGCGGTTAGAATTCGAGTACGCCCTCTGCGCGGACATCTCTTCAAGCGGCATCCGCTTGGGTAAGGAGATAGCGAGCATAGACGAAGAGAGAATCGCGTTCGGAGCTCAAAAAACAGGCAAAAGGAAGCACGTGGAAAGCCTTTTCACCGTCAATGGCTCCGGTGTCGCGACAGAAGACATCATCCAAGGCAAGATTTCAGAAGAACAGATTATACGAGAAATCATTGAAGATTACAAACCCCACGTTCTTAGTCATCCGCTCAGGCCTAAAACAAGCATTGAAAAGATGTCTGACCATGACGAGATAAGCGACGATGATTGGTGGGACCTTGTGTTGGATTTTGACGAAGACGCGTAAAAACTTTTAAATGATTGAGTAGCTTTGCCGGGCCTAACACCATAGAATCTCATTTTGCTGTAGTGATCTGCTTTTTTTACTTTTTTTGTTCCGTACTGCTACACAATGACCCATCGGATTCGGCGGCATCTCGAAAAAGAAGGGCGCGATTAAACGGAAGTTCGACTGCTCCTTCGCACTTATTCTTTGATAATTTGAACGCTGCAGCATGGTTTTCAGCTTTCTAAGGCCGTTCTTATAACTCCCCTGTTTTTTCAGGTCAGTGCGGGCGACCGGATACGTGTCTCCCGGGTTTTTCGGCCTACTCACAAAAAAAAGAAGGTGGGGTTAATACCCCCCCAGCATCCGCTAGGCGCGACCTCATATAACTGCAGCCCCCCCGACGAGACGCAGATTCACTCCTCAAGGGGCGTAACGTAGCATGATGCCAGCTTGCTGCTAATGAGCTTCTGATCGTGAAATAGGCGCGCTGTGAGGAAATACGTGCCCTCTTCGCTCGCGTAGAGCTCGCTTACGAATCGCTTCGTGCCGCCTTCTGCGATGAAATCGATATCGATCACGTCCATAAGCGTGTGGGCTTTCGACGGGG
>Ga0208034_1001411_pt1 | contig 14741 bp, 16 predicted proteins | sample June2015DPH_8_10_FD_184699 | JGI IMG/M metagenome (GOLD analysis project Ga0208034, IMG submission 184699) | Peatland microbial communities from SPRUCE experiment site at the Marcell Experimental Forest, Minnesota, USA - June2015DPH_8_100... | ecosystem: Environmental > Terrestrial > Soil >...
ATATTGGTTTCGGCCCATCGTTGGTTGGCGAAATAGGAGAGGCCGGGAAAATCGATCATCTCGGCGCGATAGCCGCGGACGACCCCGATTTCGTCCACCCCGCCTCGCCGCAGCGCCGCGATCTGGCGCTCGATCAACGGCTTGCGTTGGAGATCGACCAAGCATTTCGGGCGGTCGTCGCCGCGATGCCCCATGCGGCTACCGCGACCGGCGGCGAGAATAACTGCGCGCATCATTCGACTCCGAAGACCTGGCGGAACAGTACCACGTCGGCAGGCGAGAATGGGGCGGACCGCTCAGGGTGCCACATAATCCCCGTTATAGGCTGGGCCGAATGGCGAATCGCTTTAACGACGCCGTCGGCGGCGACCGCCCAGATATCGAGCGGCGGCCGCGAGTTAAAGGCGGCAAAGCGATGATAGCTGTTGACCTCTCTTGGCTCGCCGTCGATTCGGATGACCTGACGTTGCGCCACATGGCCTTCGACGCGGCGTAACGGGATAGCGAAACGCTGCTGAATCACTTGCATGCCGCGACAAACGCCCAGGACCGGCAGCCCGCGCCGCTCCGCCAAATCGAGGAGGGAATGTTCGACGGCGTCGCGTTCCGGGGCATCGCCGCCCAACACCGCAAGATCGTTACCGCCGGTCAACAACAACCCGGCGATGCCCGTCCCCTCGCACAAGGCAAGAGCCGCCTCGGTGATGTTGGGGAGCAACACGGGAAGCAGCCCGCAGGCCGCCAGGAACTTAGTCCACGCTTGATCCAGGCAATCACGGCGCTCGCCATAGGCCGAAACGACCGATACCCGCTGGGTGATGGCGACCGCTTTCATGCGATGAGCAACACCTTCTGATTGGTGCAATCGAGGCACAGCTTGCGCGCCGTCTGCCATCGCCGGAACAGGGCTTCGCCGGCCCCGATCACGGCGGGTATGCCGAGCTCGCCGGCGCGGATCGCCATGTGCGAATTGGCGCCGCCGAACTGGGTGACAAACCCGCTGATATCACGAGTGAAGATCCAGTCGAAGCCGGGGTCCGCGCTGGGCACGAAAAGAATCCGTCCAGCGAAGCTTGCCGGCGGGTCGCTGACTGAGGCCACCGGTGCGGTGATCGTTTTCTGCGTAATGAAATTAGGCTGGCTCGGAGGAAGGTGAAACGCGAACACTTCGTCGGGCGACGCGATGATCGGCGGAAGAACGAGATTGCGCGTTAGCGCGTGACGCTCTCTGCCATGCGCGACACTTTCCAGCAACGCGTCGCGCACCGAACCGCTTTCGCTATAAAGCGTGCGGACGACGTCGTAGTTCAGAAATGCACAATCCTCCGCCGAAACACCATGATCCTCGCCTAGCTGGCGGATCAGCGATAGAGCGTCGCTTAGGCTTCGGGTGAACACGAACTTCGCGTGTTCGCGGCCCTCAATGCCGGCCTTGATGAACTCGATCAAACTCAGAACATCGATCTCGAGCTCATGTTCCTTGAGGAGCTGTTCGATGCGGCGCAACTGCTCGATCGAGAGCGCGAAGCGCGGCGGCGCGGACGCCATCGGTCGAGCACTCGACCAGTCGAAATAGAGATCGGGCGCTTCGTCGTAGCGAGGCGACAGGATGTCGTAGGTCCCCGGCCGGAGGTGGCCGTAGCGCGCGAGGAAATCTGACTTCGGAAGCTGCACGAAATCTCGCCCGATGCGCGACCCGATGGTATCGACACTCGCCATGAACGTTGCGCTCTCTTGGGCATTGAGTACGCCTACCTCGATGAAGGACTGGAGCATCTGTACCGCTATGAAACCCGCCCGTGCGAGACCGGCGAACGGCAGCGTGCCGTATCGCTTGCAGTCCTCGATCAGCCAGTAAATGCGGCTGATCTTGTCGATCTCCGCGTTGCAGACGGTCGAAAACCGCTGTGCCAGCAGGTCGATCTTCGCGCGGTCGCGCCGCCACAGCGCTGTGTCGCCATGCATGATGCGAGTGGTTAGGCGCCGCAAGGCACCTGAAAGTTCGGCTAGGTCTTCTGGAGAAAACCCGTGCTCGGCAAGCCTGCCTATCCGCTTCGGCAAATCGAGGGTGTAACAGGAGAAGATGATGTCAAATTCGACCTTGTCATGGAGATGCGGCTCGGAGAGCAGGCGGTGGATGTAGTAGTTCACCAGACGCCCGGCGAGATCGTCGGGGACGTCACGTGGTATGAAGGAGTTGAAGCTGACACGCACGTCGATGTAGGGCAGTCCGTGAAAGCTGACCATGAGCGGAAAACTGCGAAGATTCTGATAGCCGTAATTGTCCCTCTGATAGGCCCAGATCGCGTCGGTGATGAGTTCTCGATAGAGCGACAACGAAAGAGGCCAGGGCCGCACCCCGATGATTTCGGCCGGGTTCCAGTCCGGCATGACGCCGAATATCGCCCGGCTGCCGTGCAGGTAGGGGTGCGGGCGGCTGAGCAGCTCGACCTTGCGCGCGACATCGGCGAGCGCGGCGTCGACCTTCGCGTCCACCGCCCGCTCATGGCCGTCGACGGCGAGCGGGCGGACTTGCAGAAGGTAAAGCTGCCCGTCCTCACCGACGGCGAATTCCACATCGATTGCATCACACGCGAAAAGCGTTTCGAGCTCGCTGACGAGAGCGATGATCGGCGCCAGCGGCGGTGGGCAGGCATCAGGCCGCGATTTGAGGCAAACAAAAGTCTCCAAATCTTCGCCGACACCGGTGGTCACGCGATCGGTCAGGCCGGAGCGGTCGTCGTAATTGATAACGAAATAGGGGCCGCCGCTGGGATTGCGCGAGAAGACCACCCCGGCCATCGCCACGCGGTCAAGCATGGGCTGCACGAAGATCTGGTCGTCGTCGCTTCCGTCATCGGCAAACGAATCAATCACCCGGTCGATTGCCTGTGCCACCGCTGCGCTGCCGACGACACCGAGTACGGAATCGTACCTCCCGGCCTGGGAGCTCGCCGCGCCGTCTTCGCCTCGTGCGCTGCTGCGCACGATGACTCGGTCTGAACCCCAGGGCGCAGCGGTGATGGCGGCGAGCACGCCAGCTGCATCTGAGCGCCAATCGCCAACCGAGAATCGGATTTGCGGCAGGACGCGTCCGTTGCGCAGCAGCGGCGCCAGCGCGTCCAGAGATTCCGCCTTTGTTTTGAAGGCGACGATGCGCCCCGGCTGCGCCGCACCCTCGCCATCCCGCTCGGCACATACCGCCAGGATGCGGTCGACCGCCGTGGCAACGTCGAGCGCCCCATAATAGTCGAGGACTAAGTCCGGCGCCTCGGGAGCCTCCGCCGGCACGTCAAGGCCTACGACGTTGCGCACATCGCCGCGCTGAGCCCCTGCGTAGATGCCCTTGCTATCCCGACGCCGTAACTCGTCTATCGGGACCCGCAGGTAGATCTCGTGATAACCGGGGATGTTCTCGCGGTTCCAATGCTGTACCTCGTGAAACAGCGAGATGGTCGCGCAGACGACATCGACGCCCTGCTCAGCCAGCAACCGGCAGAGCCGCGCATTGCGCATCGCCGATCGCCGCCGATCGTCTGCGCTGTGTCCAAGATCTTCGGCGATCACACTACGGAGCGCGTCGCCATCGAGGAAGGTGACCGGACGGCCAGCGGCACGCAGACGGCTGCACAATTCTCGCCCCAAGGTTGTCTTGCCGGCGCCGGATAACCCGGTAATCCAGAAGACGCGCCCCGGTGAAGCTTCAGGCTGGTGTCCCGCCTTTCTTATGTTTGCCAGCATACGAAGTCGTATCGCCCTTGTGACAACAGTCTCACTCGTTCGCAGCCCCGTCGAAAATCACGCGTAAGCCATTTTTTGTCAGTAGCATGTGTGTGATTCGAGGACGTTACGAACTTTCATACCTATGGGTGCGCCGCAGTCAAAATCTTTTCGGTATCCGGTTTGTAGCCCTGCACTACTACCATTGTTTCATTTGTGTGACTAGGGAAGTTCCGGAAAGATCGGGATTGAGGATGGTTGCCGAAATCCGCCGCAGGTCAAGGCGGCTGGATAAGCGTGCCATGCCGAGACTAATCACCTCAGCTGGGCCATGTAGCAATCAGGCCTGTGATGTGCCCGTTCGTGGCACCCAGCGCACAGTGTGATCAGGTTCTGCTCCACGTCGCCACCCGCTTGACTGCGAAATCTGAGGTGATGCACCTGCAGGTTGTGCATGCTACCGCACCTCTGGCATCGCCAGCCGTCCCGCTCCAGCACCTGGCGGTGCAGGTCACGGTAGCTGATCGCATCCAGTCTGAGTCGTGGGCTTTTGCACCGGATCTTCTTCATGACGCCTTCCTCGCGACCTCCGACAGAAAGGCTTCCTGTTGCGGGCTGGGCAGGAACTTGGCGGCCAGCACAATCTCGTGGGTGAAAGGCGCTGCCCGCAGCGGTGCTGTGGCTTGCGCCGCCCACTCTGCCAGATGGACGGGGAGGCGAATCCTGCTCCTGGCATTGAATAGCAGCGCCTGCCAGGTCGAGATGGGAGAAAGCCACAGCTCGTTGGTGCGGCTGCTCAGCTCGCCTCACCCAGCCCGAAAGGTGGCGAAGGCTCAGCGTCGGGATTGATCGAAGAAGCGCTGCCTGTGTGGTGTGATTCAGGTGAATACAGTTCGCCTGGGGGGCGTTCCGACATTTCCCAAATCGTCGCTTGGCTCAACTTCCGAGTGCCTGAGCGCACCCCCGCTGGTCCGGATAAACGCTACGGCGTCAGGCCTGGTTCATCCTCATTGCCACACTCATGAATGGGCGTTTCTCGTCAGAGTAACGCCAGTGCCTCTGCGACGCCTTCTTGTCGCGGGCAGGTGTGGTTGCCTATTGGACAGCTGTTGAGGTGGCCACGCCCTTGGGCGCTGTCGTAGCGCAGTTGCCTGGAAGTACTCGGAGCTTAATCAGTTCCAGCCCGAGGCGACGCGTGTCGCCACTTCCCCGGTCGACTTCGCTTTCGCGTGGCAGTCTTTCTGGTAGCAGAAAATTTAGTCTATCGGCTCCTTGTACCTGCGTAAACTGGACTAGATATTCAGTGGAACCTTTCGGTAGGACCTGCAAGGTCTTCGTTTCGTTACCCATTTGGACAGCAATTGTTTTCCCAATTAGCGACGGTGCAGGGCTCGCCGTGAATTCCAGACAGAGTGGTCCATTGAGGCGCAGAGTGAATGCAAGCCCGGGGGTTCTGGCTACATCGCCGTCGGTCCAGCGTCCCCCATCCTCACGAACTGAGAAGCCGTAAGTGGAGTGCACCCAGTCAGGCAGTCCTTTGCGGCTAAAGTTTATCCCCTGCTCTGGTGTACCGGGGTAGTGCTCTGGGTTCCAGTCTGATGAGGTCCGGTCGATATAGTACGATTTGTAAGCCGGACTGATCTTCGGATGCAGCACCGCGAAGAATGCCGCCAGGTAAACCCCTGCCAAGGCAGCGACTATTGACCACCCTAATAGACCCTTCATTGGACCTTAGACGACGAAGCTATGGCCGCTAAACCACTCCACAATCATGAATGATGCCATCCCGGCAGCAAAAGCCGCGTATATCACCCACCAAGCGGCATGACGCTTGAGCGCGCAATGGATGGCGTACAAGAAAGGAGGCTGCCACCATATGTAGCGCGATATGGCAAAGTAACCCCCTGACAATGAGATGAGTACAGAAAGTGCGAGGTAAACCCCAAGCTCTGGTTTTCGCAGCTTAAACAACCAAGCGCTGGCTACGAGGGCGGCAACGACCATGGCGCCCCAAACGCGGAGCCAGTGGTGGCCAGCTAGACACTGCCAGAGAATGGGGAACGGGTTCCCTGGGGATTTTCCCCAAGCGGCCTGGCTGTGAACCTGCCCGAGTGCATCGCCGGTGTGGTGATACATATACAGCATGTAGATCGCCGTGCCCAGTGGACATAGTAAGAGTCCGATAAGTTTGTTTAGGTCGTACTTGCGCCAACCGGTTCGCCAATCCGGTTCTCTGAGCGACATCATCGCGTAGGAGAGCGAAAACAAGAACCCGATCATACGCGTTGCGGAAAGAAATGCCCCTGTGATGCCAGAGGCAATCCATCGCCCTCGGCTTGCGAAATAGAAAGCGAAAGTCAAAAGCGCAAAATAGAGTGGCTCGGCGTAACCTGCATGGGCATATACCAGGTACGGATTGAAAGCTACCAGTGAACCCGCCATGAAACGATCGGCCGTGGTCTCGGTCTGATGACCGACCATCAAGAGGAAGCTGTATATCGCGAACAGCAGCGCTGCCTTACTGGCAAAGACAAGACTTATCGGTAAGGAAAGTTTCAACCAGCGGTGGAAAGGATAAGCAGTTAGCGGGAAGAGTGGGTGAAATGGCCAGTTAGCAGAGCCGTCGACGCGAGGAGTCTTGTCATACCCGGATTCGAGCACGCGAGCGTACCAACCGCAATCCCACTGGCAAAGATCCACGCTACTGTACGACGAACTACCCTCCCACCGGTAGTACGATGAACCACCCTCCCACCGCGCAAACTTAGACAATTCTGTAACGAAAACGTTGCTGGCAAGCCACAGTACAATGGCGACCCAGATCTGTGGATATCTCTGGAGAGTCTGGCCCGCCGCACGTAGGATGGTGGTACGTTTTGCCGCCGTCGAGTCGCTTATGGTCAACAACATTAATTCCTCAGGTTGCTGGAACGCCGAAGAGCCTCGCGTACACCATCGTCCCACCTGATGGTAGCATAGGTGAGCAGAAGATCGATCCAGATTGAAGAAGGATTATTCAATTCAGGTAGTTGCTGCTCGCGAAGAGTATCTCTCTACAATAAGTTTGCGAGTTCCTTTTAAGGGTCGGGTGGGATGTCGCAGTGTCCATCCAAAAGCTTCGTGATGCTAGTGTGGTGTCCCGCAAGTTCGGGTAACAATTAGTTCGATTGCAACATTAGTGTCGATGCACCTGCTCGTGGCATTCCGCGCACAGTGTGATTAAGTTCTGTTCCACGTCGCCACCCGCTTGGCTTCGGAGTTTGAGGTGGTGCACCTGCAGGTGCGGCATGCTACCGCAAACCTGGCATCGCCAACCGTCGCGCTCCATCACCTGGCGGTGCAGTTCGCGGTAGCTCGTCGCATCGAGTCTGAGTCGCGGGCTTTTGCAACGGATCTTCTTCATGAAGCCTTGCGGTTGACCTCTGAGAGGAAGGCCTCCTGTTGTGGACTGGACAGGAACTTGTAGTAGCGAGAGATAGATCGCAACAGAATCTCTGGATGGTTGCCGTCCAGACAGGCCCCGGCCAGAAAGTCCGCACAGATCATCTCCAGGCAGTAGCCCCGAGACTTGTCGGACCCGAGCATCAAGGCCGCGGTCTCGATCGCCTGTTCGATAACTAGGATCTGGCTCTTATAGATCTTGAAATAGATCAGCTCCGAAGGCTCGCAGTCCTTGCCCGTTAGCTCCTTCTCCACTTCTCGCTGGAACTCCGCCTTCGGCATCTGCCGGGCTTTGTGCAGCCAGGTTGCACTTTCGAAGCGCTGGCCCTGCTTGCGCGCCAGTTTGGCCAACTCCAGCCCCTTGGTCCATCCCACCTGTTTCAGCTCCTTCCTCACCTGGTGTGGAAGATGTTCGTGTATCGACATCAGGTAGTAAGCCTTCCTTCTGGATTCCGGAAACCGCCGCTCCAGGAACTCATCGAACGATTTCAGCTTCTCCAGCCGCCAGTACTGGCCGGCTCTGACCTCGCACAGGTACTTGCCCAGCTCCACAAACCGGGTGTCGCGTTCATTCTCGTGCCGTGCCTCCCAGGCCAGAATCGCGTCGATCTTGCCCAGTACGGCCATGGCGCGGCGACGATTCAGCTTGGGCGGCATCGGGGGACACCTAGTACTCAAGTTCGTCAAACAGACCAAGATCGACTCCCGGTTTGCGGATCAGGCCAGACTCCACCAGATCGCGCTGGTCGAGGCAGAGCCCAAGAAAAGGGCAGGTGGTGCACGGGTTCTGGGGGAAGCGGATGCCGCTGTGCGGCAGGAACAGTCCCGATTCAATACTGCGAACCGTGTCTTCCACCAAGGTGGCAAACTCCTGCCGCTGCTGGTCAGTAATGGTGGCCCGCAGGTACTGGACTTCCACGGTACGTTTACGGACGAAGACGACCTGGGCGACTTCATCGATCCCGGTGATCCAGGAATAACAAACCAGTTGCGGATCGAGAGCGGCAATGCCACCAGGTTCGTCGGGATAGCGGGCGGAGCTGGTCTTCCACTCCAGCACGCAGGGCGTGCTGTCCAACTCGCCGACGGCATCGACAAAGGCGACAAAGTCATTGCCAGAAGCTAACGTCCGGCTGAATCGGATCTGTTGATGGCTACGCGGCTGGCGAATCTGGACGCGCCCGTCCTGGACGAAGCGCTCCAGCAACTGGATGCCTTGCCGGAGCATGCTGTCCCAGGTGTCGTTTCCCGAGTAGACCAGCTCCAGGTTCTGACACGGAACCCACTGCTCGAACAGGACGGCCGCAGGATCTTCGTGACGGAATAACGCCGCCACCGCCTGTTCGAAGCAGCGGCCGAAGAGCATGGCGGCGCGGGTGTCTTTCTCCTGCCAGCCATCGAGATAGCGATGGCGATAACGGCGAGGGCAGGTCAGGTACTGGGAGATCTGGGTGTAGCTGTAGATCATCATGATGCCCTTTCCTTCCGTGAGCCTTTGCCATTGCTGGCCGGCGGAATGCGGATGGCGGTGTTTAGCTCTTCCCACTGGCTGGCCCGGGCGAAGCCGTCGAAGTTGACAAAAGAGACGCCGTTGATCACCGTGTGGCTGATCTTTACGACTCCGACCAGACCACGCAGAGCACGCTCATCGACCTCGTCCCGGCTTAACAGTTCGGGGTCATAGAGGAAATCCCGCAGGAACCAGCCCAGCTTCCACATCGCCTTCGGCGTGCAGTAGAGGCGGCTCACAAGGGAGCGCCCGGCAAATGATTTGGGTTCCAGGATGGAGAGGCGGAGAAGATAGAACGGCTTCTGGGCCTGCCAGCGGTACTGCGCACCCTCAACCTGCACCAGGTAAACGCCGTCGGGAACGTCGGGTTGCGAATCGCGGGCAGTGTCAGCAAGTCCAGGAACATGACGTGTCATCCCGCCACCTCCTGGTTCGTGCGAGCATAGCTTTTGAGATGGCACACCAGGGAAGCACGGTCTTTCTGAGCCGCCTCAGCAAGCTGTTGAACGAAGCTCTCGACCTGCTCGCGAGTGGATTCTTTGAGGGCTGCGGTACCGCAAAAATCAACAGCGTAGGCTTTGACCAGTTCGGGATCGAGTTTGTATTGGCGGATAATCTGACAGAGCCGGTCGCGAACCTTGTGCCCGGAACCGTTCCCGTTGGTACCGCTGGGCGGAAACTTCTGTAAATCGGGAGCCGCAGCCATCGGATCACGAACGGATCCCATTTCTTCAACCGAGCAGATGCCGATGCCGTAGGCCTTGCGCAGGGCACGATTAACGGCACGTGTCTCAGCTATCCGCATCTCGGCGCCACGGACCATCGGAGAAACGTTGGATGGGTCAGCGTCGCCATAGCCGACGAAACCTGCAGAATCTTTGGACGGATACACCGTCGCCTTGAGAACGAAACGATTGGCTGCGGAATCGCACAGCGAATCGACGGCCTCGACGTGGATACCGCGGCATCTCTTGCGGCGCGCCAGCCGCAACAAACCTGTGTGGGTAACGTACCAACCGTTATCTAGGTAGATCAAGTCTCCGGCACCCACCGACAACTTGTATTGGTCTGCAATCTCAGTGAGCCTGATTAGAGCTTGCGGAGAAAGGTTGGTCCAAATCTTTCGAGCGATGCGAATGCTTGTCTGGACTGCGGCGTTCTTGCTTTTCATAAACGTCCACCCTCTTCATACTCAGCGCTGAGTATACTCAGCGCTGAGTATGGCTGTCAATACCCAATTTGATTTCTTGCCAGGACAAAGCTAAGTTTGAACCTGCCAAATGTCCGACAAGAAAGACAAAAACCCTAACGCTGTGGCCCTGGGTCGCTTGGGTGCAAAAGCGCGACAGGAGAAGCTGACCCCGGAACAGCGGCGAGCGATTGCCCAGAAAGCGATTCGCGCTCGTTGGTCGAAGGCAAAAAAGAAGAAGCCTTAAGTTAGTTACGTGTAACTTCCTAATGTCGCCCTTGCCAGCCAGCCACGGGGCAAAGACCAGGGAAAGAGCCCCGCAGTAAGATCTACCAGAGAAGAGGCTTGGGTTCGAGGATGGAGAGCCGGAGCAAATAAAAGCGCTTCTGGGCTTGCCAGCGATGCTTCTAAGCGTTGGTCCGATGGAGGGGAGATTCTTCGCGGTCATATGGACGTGGCGCGACGGAGCAGTGCGAATTATCACGGCAAGGAGGGCGAGAGATGCGGAAGAAAAGCGGTACCGTGCGCTATACGGCTAAACAAATCAAAGCCAAGATTGCGCGGGGCGAGGACCGGACAAATTGGGACAAGATTGACGCGGTGACCGGCGCCCAGCTGGAAGCGTCGATCCGTGCCGACGTGGATGACGTTCGGGGTGAACCCGACTGGACGCAGGCCATCGTCGGCATCCCGGCTCCCAAAGACCATATCAATATCCGCATTGATCACGATGTTTTGCAATGGTTCAGGTCAAACGGCAAGGGCTACCAGACCCTCATGAATAACGTCCTCCGTGCCTTCGTCCAGACGCGACAACAGCGTCAGAACTCCAAATCAAAATAGTAGCGCCGGCTTGCTTGGGCCCAAAAACGTTAAGCCTCGGGGACGCTCGATCGGAAACACCTGACGGTATGTGCTGCGCACCGCCGCATTGGTATTGCTGCGGCCGACTTCTCGCGTATTCGCAATACGGATCTGTTTGGCGATTGGGTGGCATTCTGGAGATGCTCTGTGGAGTGGTGGAGCCGGTGTTGCGACCGCAGTGCCGGGCCGATAAGCGCGGTCGTCCGTGGCACGACACGCGTGCTGTGCTGCATGGCGTGCTATGGGTGTTGGGCACTGGGGCGCAGTGGCGTGAGTTGCCGGAAAAGTATCCGCCGTTCCAGACCTGCCATCGTCGATTCCAGCAATGGGTGCGGAACGGGAAGCTGGAAGATGCGCTGCGGCGGCTGGCCCGGCACCTGCATGAGCGCGGCCAGTTGAACTTAGAAGAGGCGTTCGTGTATGCGACCTTCGCGAGCGCTAAAAAGGGGGCCTCGCCGTCGGCCCCACCCACCGTGGCAAGGGCACGAAGATCGTCGCTATCGCCGCTGGTAACAGTCTTCCTCTCGCCGTATCTGTGCAGAGCGCTTCGCCCGCCGAGTGCCGGCTTGTGGAAGAGGTTCTTGCCGGAAGCTTTCTCGATGAACTCCCCGCCCGGCTCATCGGCGATAAAGCCTACGACTCCGACGGGCTCGATGAAAGGCTCAAGACGGAGTACGGCATCGAGCTGATCGCGCCCCACCGCCTGCGCCGAAGCCAGAGCCAAGATGGACGGAAACTGCGCCGTTACCGCCGGCGCTGGAAAATGGAACGACTGTTTGCCTGGATGCACAACTTCCGACGCCTCGTTACCCGTTGGGAGTACCACATCGAGAACTTCCTCGGCTTCGTCCACCTCGCCTGCCTGCAAATGCTCCTGAGGTATTTATGAGACTGCTTCTAGTGCGGCAGCGATATTGCAGAACTTCGCATGAACATTTGGCGCCACCAATTCACCGCTTCGGTTCTGATCTTGTCGTTGTTGCTGAGCGTGGCCTGCAAAAAGAAGGTGGCTGGCGGACCGCTGCCGGAGAAGGAGGTGCTCCGTCTGGGCGTGCAACTTGCGGAAGGCTTGGCGGCAGCGTATGACCACGGGGTAGTTCATCGTGATCTCAAGCCCGGCAACTTGCAGGTTACGAGCGAGGGACGACTGAAGATTCTGGACTTCGGGCTGGCCAAGCTGCGGCTTCCGGTCACGACGAGCGTCGCGACGGAGAGTTTTAGCGAGACGCACCAAGGTCAAGTCTGGCCTATCACATGTGAAGTGTAAGGGGCTCTCCCTTTGTGTCTTCATCAAGGGTGCGATTACAGTTTGTAGTTCATTGTTTTGAATGTTCCTTAGCAGCTTGTGCCTTGATTACAGCGGCCCTGCGTGCCCAGTCGAGGCGCCCATGCGCTCGGTAGTATTTGATTACAACCTTATGCCACCACAGCGCGTCTGCATACTGCCTGGCTTCGACGCGGAAATCAGCCAAGGCTACCTCCACGGAGTGAATCCTTGTCTTCTTCTGCAATGCCCTCTTCCAAAGCCAAACCACCTCGTCATCTCCAAGTAACCGTTTCACTTCTCTCTTGTTTCTTGGGCTTAGTTTGTCACTCAACTTTACCTCTTGTAGGTCGAGCCTCTTAACCAATGTCTCGTTGGTGAGGTTCGGCCTTTTCATCAGCATTTTAATGGCGATCCTGTCGACGATCGGAATCTTCTTCGGTCGCATCCACCGGCCCGCACGCCAGCCCCAATCGAAGCCCAGCAATATGCCGTCGTAGAAATTCAGCGCGTCAAGAAAAAGGCGCAGCGCACGGTCCCGTTCCCCGGTCGCCTTGCATATCTCGCGGTACACTTCCCTGATCGCGTCAAGCTCCGTTTCGGGGTTGGCCAGCCTGTGCGCGTGTGCCCGCAATAAACGCATAATCTCAGGTTGCTTAAATTCGGCGGCAGTCTCACTCATATTGTGACTCTCCTATGCTTTCCGGCTGTCCAGACGTAAGTTCTTGTTGCCAAGACAGATGCGGCGGTTTCCTCAACTATGTAGCCGGCTTGCTTTGATTGCTCGAATCCGAGGTTTATCGTCTGGAACTGTGAAGCGCGATCGCAGCTCAGCCCGCGCCTGCAGCATTAACTGAGTGAAAGGAGCTAGAAAATGATTATTCCACTGAATATAAAGAGCCTGCCGATCCACGGATGTTCTGAAACTTGTGAAGCTGGTGAGCGCAAAGTCGGATTGTGCCAGTTTGATAACTCCACTATACAGAATCTGTCCGCCGCCGACCCCACCACCGGAGAAAGCTGGTCGGAGTTTCGCAGGATGGCAAAGGCCGATGCCGCGAAGAATGGGCTTGTCATAGAAGACACAGTCGAATTCAAGCGAGCCTTTCTCAGAGCTTCGCTGTCGTATCGTAGCTTCGCAGCCTACTGCGGGCAGTGCTTTCGTCCGATCGCGCTCTTCTCGTCAGAAATCGGGCTAAATTAATTTAGATGCTTAATCAAGACCTCAATAATAAGGATAGTGATGTAGCCAGGGCCAATGTGACTACCGGCATGGCGCTGCCGGGGGGCGCGATGGTCGAACAACTGGCAGGCCAGAGGCTCTTGCTCTACGCTGAGGGCCAAGAGTGGATCGCTGCAACCATTGAGTACGGCGACAGGAATTATCGGCCGGTGCCGTTCCTCAACGAGCTGGAGGATGCGCTACACCTGCCTGAGGCAACCGCTGAGTATGAGTGTGTGGGGTCCTTGCTGAAGAAAATCGCCAAGGCGATTGAGTGCCATGCCCGCCTTGACGCCCCCACCAATCTGCTGGTCGCCAGCTTTACCTTGGCTACGTGGGTCGCCGAATTCCTTCCGACTGTGCCGGTGCTGAACGTTTGGGGCACCAGCGGGACGGAGACCACGCTATGGACTTTGCTGACCCATCTCTGCCGTCGACCCCTTCGGCTTGTCGATCCGTCGCTGCGGCAGTTGTGGCAACTACCCGCAGGGCTGGCGCCTACAATTTTCCTGCGCCACCCCGGTGACGCGGCTCTTCACCGACTTGTCAATGTCTTCGGCGACGAAGATATGCTCTGCGGCGGCCACCTATCGCGGATTTGCAGCCCCACGGTGGTGTTTACGGCCCGGCCGATCTCTGTGCCGGCTCTCCGTCTGAAACTGCCCACCTGCGGCACGCCGTTTCGCCGGATCACACCATCGGAAGTCCAGGCGCTGCACCAGGTCCAGGCTCAGCTGTTGAAGTACCGGCTCACACGCCATCAACAGGTTGCTGGCTCTAGCTTCGATGCGCCCGACTTCGGACCAGACACTCGCGTGATTGCCCGGATCCTGGGTGCGTGTCTTGAAGGCGACGAAATTGTGCAAGAGGAGATCATGGCGGCGCTCAAGGGGCACGATGAGGCGGCTAAGGTGGTCGCCTCTCAAAGCCCGGAAGCTGTTGTCCTGGAAGCACTGCTGGTTTCCATCCATGAAAAACGCGGCAGCGTACGTGTGAAAGAAATCACGATCTTAACGAACGCGATTTTTTCTCAGCGGCGGGAGACCATGGCCTTAAGCTGCAAGGCGGTTGGCGCAATAATCAATGACCTATTCGAGCGTCGTACTGACCGCAAGAGTAAGGGCTACGAGATGTCTTTAGATTCCACGCTGTGCGCTGCAATTCACCGCGAGGCGTATTCGCGTGGCGTTGTGTCGTTGCTTGAGCCGCGGCCAGATTGTCGCTTTTGTGATGAGGTTGTTCGTGCCGCCGGCCGGTCCATCACCGACGCATCAAGTACATCAAGTGCATTAAGTGCATCAAGTGCGCCTCCAGTAAGTACACCTAGTACGTCAAACACACCAAGTACACCCCGTCACAATTGTGAAACCGCAGCCGAGACGAATCTAGCAGCAGAGGAGATCAAACATGAAAACTGAAAAAATGCCCACCACGCCACACCAATGGCACTTGTTCCGAAGGCTGGAAGCTGCGGGCTGTCCCATCGATTGGGACGGACTCGCAGAGCCTTGCTCCCCTCTGCGCGTTATTC
>Ga0208034_1001417_pt1 | contig 14703 bp, 12 predicted proteins | sample June2015DPH_8_10_FD_184699 | JGI IMG/M metagenome (GOLD analysis project Ga0208034, IMG submission 184699) | Peatland microbial communities from SPRUCE experiment site at the Marcell Experimental Forest, Minnesota, USA - June2015DPH_8_100... | ecosystem: Environmental > Terrestrial > Soil >...
CGGTTGGCTGTATTCCCAAGTCTCGTGCAACTGCAGGGCAACCCAAAGCGCGCTGGGATTGCGAGTCACGTTGCAGTGCAGGATCCGACGCCGGTCGTGGCCGATCACGAAGAAGCAGTACAGAACGCCGAAGGTCAGCGTCGGCACAGTGAAAAAATCCATCGCCGCAATGGCCTCGCGATGATTACGAAGAAAAGTCAGCCAGCGCCTGGCGGGATCGGGAGGTCTTGGGGCTCGCCGAACCCAGCGCGAAACCGTTGGTTCCGATAGATCGAAGCCGAGCTTGAGCAACTCGCCATGAATGCGGGGCGCTCCCCAAGTTGGATTCTCGGCAACCATTTGAAAAATTAAGCCTCGAATCTGTTTGCTCACCGGCTTGCGACCGCCCCTCGCCTGGGCTCTTGAAAGCCATTTCCAATACAGCCGAAAACCGGCACGATGCCAGCCGACAACGGTTCTGGGTGTCACCTGGATGAGAGGTTCCTTCCATCGAGCCCAGCACTTTCGCAATACGACCCAGAACAGCTTGTGTGACGCCGTGAGTCGCCGGCGAGGGCGCTGGGCGTGAAGAGCCAGCAACTGCTGACGCAGGGCAAGATTTTCGAGGATGATATCCTCGCGGGACCTGAATGCACCAACAACCCAGCCGAGGAAGTGCCGGAGCCATACGATCATGCTCAGAATCTTACCGGAACGTTGCCAATCGAGCTTGGTGCCAAGTCATTGATATTGCGGGTGTACGATGTTTTGATGAATGACAGCTGTGCCGTTGACGCTACGACATAAGTCGATCGCGTAACCAGAAATATGTTCGGGAGTGCGGGTCGGCATCTTATGAATCGGCATTATTCTGACGGAGGAGGTTTCCTGAGCACCGGATCTAATCGATGCGCCTGAACGTGTACTTCGTCTGGCCGCCATCGAGAATCAAATCGGTGGAGTCACAGGAGGTCTGGAGCCGGAGACCGCCCTGCCACGGGGGAGAGGTAAGAACGATTTGTCGGCTCTCGCTGGACTGTTCTTCCGTGCCGAGGTCGCTCGACCAGGACTCGAACTCGACGCTGTAGCGCCCTTCGCGTTGGAATATCCGCGCCGGACCCAATTCCTCGGACCGATACGCTCCGATGTACTTCTCGATCCAGGACGTTTCGTCAGAGGTGGTTTTCACTCGTTGCCGGGTTCCTTCAATCGAGGATTCGAGCGACGCTGAAGCTGCCGCGATCATGGCGTCTGCCTTGACGGCCGCGCCGAAGAGGATTTCGAACAGGCGCTGATGAACGGCAAGAAGGAATGAATTGGCCGCGCGCATGTTGGTTAGAACCACCATTCCGATTCCGTGCTTCGGCAGGAGAAGCATGTCCGAAGTGAAGCCGAGGGTGTTCCCGCCGTGGGCGATTTCCTCGATGCCCTGCTGTTCGGTGAGCATCAGGCCGAGCCCGTAGCTGCTTTTGCCATCGATCTTGATCGCAGGCTGACGGCGCGCCATGAAGTTTTCCAGCGAGACGACTCGTTGGCCGTCATCGTTGACGCCGTTGCGAAGCTCAAATCGCACATAGCTCGCCATGTCGAGAACGGTGGACCAGACCGATCCCGCCGGGGCGACAGCGTCTGCAAACTGCTCCAGAACCGGGTCGATAGGAACTGAGTTCCCTTCTAGGTCCGCACCGTGGGGTGCTGCCTCGTCGGGCGAGTCGTTGCGGAGAACGGAAGTCTGTTTCATGTCAAGGGGGTCGAAGACAAGCTCCCGCATCGCGCGGTCGTAGGCCTCAGCCAAGGGAGAGCCTGGAGCGAAACTGTGAGCCGCGGCATATCCTCCGGCGGCCACCAGGTAGTTGGAGTACTGAAAGGTCTCGCCGAATCCGGTGGTGGGCCGCATCGCCCTCATCTCGAGTATGCGGTCTTCCGGCTGAATGCCCCGGAACCGAAAGATCAGATCGACATCGCGGCGCGGCATGCCGGTGCAAGCACCGACGGTATGCCGCATCTCGAGCTTGCTGGTGGCTTCAGCGTCGGCGAGCGAGAATCCGGGTAGGACTTGGGTGACCGGAGTCGTCCAGGCGAAGCGGCCCATGTCCACGAGCTTTGCCATCATCAGGGTTGTCAGTGGTTTGGTCGAGGAGCCGATCATGAAGCGGGTGTCCGGGGTGATTGGCTCGTTGCCGCCCGCCCTGCGCACGCCGAAGCCGTCCGCGTAAACAATCTCGCAGTTTTGAACGACGGCGACCGCAACGCCGGGAATGCGGAGTTGGCGCATGGCAGAGCGGATAAAGTCGCCAATGGCCTGGCGCTCTGCATCGCCGATGTGCTTTGGCTCAGCCCCGGCTAGGCTGGGTTCGCGGAGACCGGCGGGCTTCCATGCGTTGGCGATCTCCGATACCTGGGCAAGGCGACGGCTGAAGGCGGCTTTGGTTCCGTCGATCAGATTGATATACGCTCGCTCGCCGAGCAGACGTACAAAGGCGACCGCGAGCCGGCTCTCGTTGGCGGGCGTATCGTAGACAATCTGGAGCGCCTTATCCCAGCCATCGGTCGATGGCATTTCGGCCTGTTGTCGGACGGGCGCATTGAATTCGGAGTCCAATTGACGCCATGCGGCGCGAACTAGATCGTCCACGTTTCCGGCCAGTGGCCCACCGACAAAAGCGATCTTCAAGTCGAGTTCCGGTCCGACGACGGTGAGCGGCTCTGACTGGCGGAAGACCGTCCAACCCTTCGGCAGAGCGCAGGGCAGGGGCGAATCGGGCATTTCTACGTACACTTCCGAAACATCCATGAGTTCTCCAGAACGAGACAGACGATCATACCTGCACGGAGTAGACGACGACTGGGTTCCACTGAGTGTGCTTGCGGCTCACGCGGGTACGGACCCTGAGTCCGCGAAGAAGTTTCTTAATGGTCTGTGTGATGTTGACCTGGCTAGCACCCGGACGGAACGTGGCAACTGGGAATACAAACTTTCGTAGAAAGTTCTGGGTCGCGCCATCTTGGTTGTCATCGGGGGGCATACCTTGTCCACGCCGCCGCCCCCGAACTGCCTATTCAATCCCACACCGGAAGACGCCACCAATATGGACAAGGACGACGACGGGCCCGCCGTCCCCAGCGATGTGGTGCAGTTTTCCACCTTCATGCGCTATCTCGACCAGCCCACGCCCGCCTGTGAAGGCTCGAGATGTTCCGCCTCGGTAGTTTCCTGTTTGCCGACGATCCGCCCAGTGAGTCGGATACCGACAACACCTGCCTGATCAAGAGCGGAAATCCGTTGACGGGGTGATCACCAGACGTGTGGCACCAACCGGTAACGCACCTTCTGGAGATATTCTTTGTAGCCCTCCAGATCGCGTGCCAACAGCTTCTCCTCGCCAAAGATGCGCAGAATGAGCAACCCGACCATGGCCAGACCTACGAGAAGGCCACAAAGGGAGCCGAGCAGCAACGCGCCACCAACGAACACTAGACTTGCCCCAAGATACATGGGGTGACGCACAAAGCCGTAGGCACCCGTGTCAATGACATGCTGGCCCCGCTCAGTCTGAATGCGCACCAACGGTGAGGCAAAGGTGTTATCGGCGAGCGCGCGGAACGCGAAGAAACTACCCCCGAGGAGCAAGATACATCCGCAGACCTCGCCCCACAGCGGCAGGCGCGGCAGCCAACCGAAACGCACGTCCAACGGCGATAGGAAGATCCAGGCGATGAAACCCGCCTTCACCCCGATGAGGATAGCCATATCGGCGTGCGATTCACCGCCGCTGCCGGGCATGCGCATGCGCTCGGCCAGCAGCGCAGGATCCTTGTAGTGAAGCCACAAGAGAATGGCGGCCATGAAGGACACCCACCAGACGCCGAAGATCCAGCCCTCCACCCAGCGCCAATCGCCCGACAGCCATAGCAGCAGGGCCGTTAACCCCAGAGCGTAAGCCCCGGCGGCCACGAACACCAGCCCGGTGATGATCCGCGTGGAACGCATCGGGAGCTGAGAACATCCTACTACCGAGACGCACTTGCCTCTACTGGTGGAGCGGATCGCCTCGTGAGGTTTGACGGGCGGCAAGATTCCTTCGGGGGGATCACGGGCAAGCGGGAAGTAATTCCAAGGTAAGGTTAGCCGACCTTCCGGGCGAAACCCTAATCCGACAGTTCCCACGAGCCCGTTTCTGGACCGCAATGCGAAGCGCTGAAAGGTCCCAAGATTACTTTTACATTGGACAATCCGGAGCCATCGCCTGCTGGAGCTCGACAAACGGTTCCTACGCGAACACGGCGCTCGAAGAGCAATCTGCACTACGTTTCACTAGCAATATAGTGATGTCATCTTCATTGCGTGTCGGTTCCACTAAGGATTTGAGGCTAGACATCGTTCGTGTTGAACCGTTAGCAAAAGCATCGCATAACCGGTTTGCGGGATCTGTTCCGGAAATTGAGTCAGTCAATCCATCAGTGAATAAAAGGAGAGCACCGCCCGGCTCGATAACCGCAGTACGAGCTTCGTAGTCCGCGTCGGCAAACAACCCAAGCGGCATGCCAGTGGCCTCCAGCAATGTTGTTGATCCCGAACCAAACACGATAGGGGCGTTGTGGCCTGCATTCACATAGGTCAATTCTCCCGAATCGCGGTTCAGCGCGACAAACACTGCCGTCGCGAAGCGATCAATCGGGGTGTATCGGCTCAGATGCTGGTTAATCTGCCGAGCCAGTGCCAGAGGGTCCGCTTCGACATTAGCGATGCTCCTAACCAGAGCCTGTATGTTTGCCGCCAGCAGTGCCGCCGGCATTCCCTTCCCGGACACGTCCGCTACCGTGAACAACGTTCGGTTGTCTTGGAGGGCGATAACGTCAAAGTAGTCGCCGCCCACGTCCCGGAAGGGCTTGTAGAATGTCTCCACTTGGTAGCCCGGCAAGGGGTCCAGCTTCTCCGGCTGGAGCGTCTGCTGGATCTGCCGGGCGGCAATCTGGCCGGCTTCAAGTTGGGTCTTGCGGAAAAATTCCGAGGTCAGCATTCCGTTCATCAGGCTGGCGCCCACGATGTAAAGAAGCCACGCACTCGCATACAAGGGGATCCCTTTCGGCCACATCACAGGCCACACTAAAGATCGAGCCCAAAAGGAATAAATGGCATATCCCTGCATCAAGATGCCAGCCCATGTGATCAGGCGTTTGGATCTCGGCATCTCGCGCGTCCAGTCGTAGTAGGCGTAGTACAAGGCAGAGGAGACGTAGTGGAGCGCGCAGCGAAAAGGGCCAGCAGATTTGTCGAGCTCCACCGGGTGGATGCGAAACGGCATTGCGCGAGTCTAGCAAGAGGCAGCTGTGCTGCAAAACGGTCGGACAAAAATCTGCTACTAAAAGCACTCGCCGGGGAGTAATATTCTCGCGTAGACAAGAATGGAGCGCTTTCGCCGTTGTAGAGCACGGACAAAACGGAGAGCAAGGTTCCGTGCGCTCCGGCTCCGACTGACCCCGATGATTGGCGGAGCCGACTTGCAATGCTCGGCGCGATTGTGAAAAGGGGCAAGCAGATCAGGCGCGAGGGGAAGGAGAGGAAGTGATTGCTCACAGGTCAGCCGGTCACTTTGCAACCGCACCGCTCCTGCCAATGTTCCGCCGCATGATCTGGTCATCCTCTGCAAGAGTCTGGGTCATCCACGCGATGAACGCTTGCGTGAATAGGCTCCTTGTAAAAAGGTCGCGCGCTTCGGAAGCGCCTGCTGCGCCAGCGCGAGACTGAAGTCGCATTGCAGGGAAACGTCGGCATGTCGATCTAGCTGGGAAAGCAATACTTGGGACAACGAAATGAGCCAGCACCGCCAGGACAAGCCGACAAGCTCGCCAAACTCACCGAAGCCATCGGTAAGCACTATGAGGATCTGGTTGCTACTTACGGCGGCGATCCTTATCTGGGCGATCCCGCGGCAAGCGACCCAACCGACAAAGACCCCGCCAAGAACGGCGGCGGCAATGGCGGAACTTAAAGAGTTCGGCGACAAGGGAGGCGGCTTCGCATATCGGCCCGCAGCAGAAGACGCCAAAATCAACATCCTTGGGATGCAGTACGCTTCGCTAAAACCTGGTCGATTTCTCTTCCGGCTCAACCAGCCTTGGGGACAATTTCCGGTTAACCGGAAAATTTGCGGACCCAGCCGCGCGCGGGGGGCTTGGGCGTCCCTTCCGTGAACTATCTGCTACCTACCCTCTTGCGGGCCTAACCAAGAGTCCTCTAGCATAGTTTGTGGACGGCTACTGCTGGTAGCGCAACCAGCGGAAAAGGGCGCGGGCTTCCCCTCGCGCCTGCTGATCCCCAATAAGCGGGAGTCACGGGAAGGTGACAAATGCCATCTCCGGTTGAGCACTACAAGGAATCGGCTGAATACAGAGAACTGTGCCGGCAATTGAAGAGATGCGGGGAAATTCTCGGGAGAATGTCTTTCCGATCCCTGGCCTCATTTGTAGAACACATTCGTTCTTTCACGGTACCATCCCAAGATCCAGATCATGATATCCTGTGGCGCTGGTTTGAAACCGCGCAGCGGTTTTTTCAGGCGAGATTGGAGTTGTACGAGGCTCAGCGCAGCACCGACCGCCCGGGGGCGTCCGACTCTGGGGAAGAACGTACTAGAAAAGTGACGAAGCTCGAAGAAACAATTGCTGAATTTAAGGCGAAACTGTGGAACGACGTGACCCTCGTTCAAAACATAATCAACGAAAGGCCCGACCTGGCGGGGTTTCAAGCAGATGTAACGATGATATGCTCCCACCTATCAAGCCGGTCCGTAGCTGCTCCGGTGGAGATCGAGAGTGTATTAGGGAACGGCAGTCAGGAGGACCATGCTTCACGAGTCAGCGACCAAGCCGCTTCGACGCACGGCGATTCGCAGGTCGGAAGCATGGCACCGCAGTCGCCAGCCGGCGAGATATCGCAGCAACAGGCAATTCAAAACACCGAACCCCACAAAACGACGGACGGAGGCACTGGCGGGGGAAAAGTCACAATCCCCCCCTCGGGTGCTCTTTTGGCGAGGTATCGCTCTGAAGTAAAGCGCGCCATCCTGATCCAAATAAGCCATGATCCCCGTGGAAACAATCTAGAAATCTGCCGCGGTTTGGATGCCGATGGATTGTTGGAGCTACCGAAGGCTTGGAGGGGCAAACCGACTGATCGTAGTTTCGCCGACGCTTATTCGGACCCTAGCCGAAGGCACAAAGTCGAGGCTGCCATAAGCAGAGTGAGGCGAGATTTGCGCGAGCAAGGATTGCTGCCTAAGCGGTAAGGACCTACTCACCACTTGCTCTCCACTCACCAGTTACTCACCACTTGAAGTGACCTTCGTGCCTCGGCGCAGCACCTGGTCGCCGCTCCGCAGCACCGCCCCTGAATTACTCGCTGATTCCAATCCTTTTGCCGGCGGCCGTGGGTGTTTCTTGCTAAAAGCAGAGTCAGGCCCGAAGACCTAACGCGGCTACGGATTTTTGGCTTTCCGATTCATTGCAGAGGAACAAATATGAACAATCAGTCCCTAGAACGGTACGCCAGTCCAGAGGAAGCTGCAGAGTTTCTGAAGACAAATCGCCTGAAGATAATCCGCATGGCGCGCTCAGGGGCTTTGCCTGCATATCCTCTCGGCACAGGTAGAAGACGTCAATGGCGGTTCAAACTCTCCGAACTGGACAAGCACATGCAACATGGTATAGATATTGCTCGCCCGCCTGTGCGCCAATGAAAGGAAGACCAATGGCGCAAAGGTATCAGCAGGGACATCTCAGGAGAGCGAAGCGCAAACGCGGCCCCGACGTGTGGGAGTTTCTCTGGCGAGAGCGCAGCCCGAACGGCAAGCGCAGACAGCGGACGCTCACAATCGGGAACGTAAAAGAGCTTCACACCGAGCGGGACGCCCTGAACCATATCCAGACCCTGAGAGCGAACATCAACCGGGATGTGGCACCCTCGGCACTGATGACGTTCGAGGTTCTGGTCGATCATTACCGCCAGACCGAACTGCTGGCGGAAAACAAAACTGAGAAGACCAGAGCGACGTACCTGGTCTATTTACGTAAGTGGATACTTCCCTGGTGGGGACGCGAGTACCTGCACAACATCAAGCCTGTTGTTGTCGAACAGTGGCTCCGTTCTCTCGGTGAGCTCAGCAACGGAAGCAAGGCCAAAATCAGGAACATTATGTCAGGGCTATTTAGTCATGCGATCCGGTATGAGATGGCAGACAGAAACCCTATTACCGCGGTGCGGCAGTCTAGTAGGCGCGAGACGGTTCCGGTGATCCTTGAGGTCGAGGAGCTGCATCGGCTATTTGAGGAGCTGGCGCTGCGGGAGCGGGCCATGATTGTCTGTGACGCTCTGACCGGGATGCGGCGAAGCGAATTGATGGGCCTACAGTGGCACGACCTGGACTTCATCGGGCGCCGGATCAACATCTTGCGCTCGGTGGTGGACCAGGCGATCGGCAAATGCAAAACAGAAGCCTCACGCAAACCTGTTGTCATGGATGACCACATTGCACAAGTCCTCATCGCGTGGCGACAGGAGAGCACTTACACGGCCCCGGCCGATTGGGTGTGGGCTTCAACGCAGATGGCAGGAAAGCAGCCGTTGTGGCTCTCGACCATCATGCGGTACTACATCCAGCCGGCGGCGCGTCGCGCCGGCATCAACAAGAAAATCGGCTGGCACACTTTCCGGCACACGTTCTCGACTCTTATCAAGTCACTGGGCGTGGACGCGAAGGTTGTGCAAGGACTCCTGCGACATGCTTCCTTCAGCACGACAATGGACGGCTACACGCAGGTACTGGAACAACCGCAGCGCCAGGCGCAGGAGCAACTGGCGGACCTGATCATGCGCACGGGCAAGGTAGGTCATGCATGATCGTTGTGGAATGTTGTGGGCAGAACGGCCCGGACGCCGCTAAGGCATTGAATTGTTGGCGTCCCCGACGGGATTTGAACCCGTGTTACCGCCGTGAAAGGGCGATGTCCTAGGCCGGGCTAGACGACGGGGACGCTTGCGTGGAGGGAACTTTGCGTCTGAACAGGTTGATACTAGCAGCCGCTTAGAAGCAGTGTCAAAACGAGAACGCCGGCTCTACCCGAACATCGCTGGTTCAGAGTTTCCCTAGAGCAAACTTCCTGCAATTCTTCGTGCGACCGCTTCCAGCACAGGATGAATTCCAGACGAATTCTTTTGCGGCTTTTACCTTTTCCCATCTGACTTCTCCATCAGCTTCATGAGCATCGACAGATCAGCGGCGTGGAGAACGTCTGGTGCGAATCGTTGTCCATCACATTTCGCTGCCAATTGCCATTGCGGGTAGACTGCGATAGGAGCCAGCATGCGCTCTGTGGTGAAATGGGCGAATTACTTGCCAGACAGTTGCGAAAATCCATTCGACTGCCGGCCTTCGCGGCGGCAGCCGTGTATGGCCTTTGGGAACATCGCAAACTGCGGCGCGATGCTTCTCGCGCGGAATGCGCCGAATGGCTGCACCAGAGTTGCGCGCGCGGGCTGTCGGCTATTAACGTCCATCTATCGAGCACCGGAGTCTTGCCGTCCCACGGACTGATCGTCAGCAACCATCTCAGCTATCTCGATATTCTCGTCGTGAGCGCGGCGGTACCCTGCGTCTTCGTGTCGAAAGCGGAGGTCGAGCAATGGCCCATCTTCGGCCGCTATGCCCGCTGGGCGGGGAGCGTATTCGTGCAGCGCCACGACCAGGCCGATGCGGCGCGCGCCAACGCCAGTGTCGCCGAGAGCCTGAAGATCGGAGTTCCGGTTGTGCTTTTTCCCGAGGGCGCCACGACCGACGGCCAAAGCGTCCTGCGCTTTCACTCCACCATGTTGCAGCCCGCCATTGATGCAGGTGCGCAGGTAACGCCCTGTTCCATCCGCTACGAACTGGATGATGGCACCGTCGAGCGGGAAGTCTGCTGGTGGGGCGATATGGCATTGCTTCCCCACGTTCTCAATCTGCTGGCCAAGAAGACTATTCGTGCAACCATCGCGTTTGGTGATCCCGTGCCAGCAACCGGCGATCGCAAGGAACTCAGCCAGACTCTGCATGGCCAGGTACTTCACTTGCACCAACAGCTTCGCTCCAGCGGGAAGGCCGGGTCGGTCGATTCCGCAGCAGATCCACTGCGTTCAGAATGAATTTAGGAATGCTGAAGGTTCACACCTTTGCGCTGTTCGCAGCCTCGTCGCTCGTAACCGGCAGCCCCGACTCTTCTTCCTCGCCTTCGTGCCAATCGGGCGATTGCAGTTCGAACGGAGTCTTGTCCAACTGATCGAGTTCCGGCAAAGCTGCCACCGCCAGCGATCGATCCAGGTCGGGGAATTTTCGCGCCAACGGGAAAACGCGGCGTTCCATCGAACGCAGCATCTCGTCGTAAGCGGTAACCGCACCGCCCAGCTTCTTGCCCATCTCGTGCATGTACCCGGTCATGGTGCAGAGCCGCTTGTAGAGGTCCTTCCCCGCTTCGCTAATTTTGCGCGCGCTCTCGGCCAGATTCTTCTGGTTCCACCCGTAGGCCACGGCTTTTAACAGCGCAATCAGTGTGGTTGGTGAAGCCACGATGACTTTCCTGCTGACGCCATACTCGATCAACTCGGCGTCCGAATCCATGGCCGCCCGGAAGAACACCTCGCCGGGCAGAAACAGGACGACGAACTCCGGCGTACAGGTCAGTTGCGCCCAGTAGGATTTGCCGCCCAGCGCATCGATATGCTGCCTTATCTGGCGCGCGTGGTCGGCAAGGCGGGCGGTGCGAGTGGCTTCGTCGGGTGCTTCGAGCGCCGCCAGGTAAGCCGCCAAAGGGGCCTTGGAATCGACTACGATTTGCTTGTCGCCCGGCAAGTTAACAATTACGTCAGGGCGGAACCGCCGCTCGTCATTGCTGATGGACTCCTGCTCCTTGAAGTCGCAATGTTCCAGCATGCCGGCCAATTCAAGAACGCGGTGCAGTTGCAACTCGCCCCAACGTCCACGCGCCTGCGGCTCGCGCAGCGCTTTCACCAGATTGCCAGTCTCCGCTTGCAGAGCTTTCTGGGTGTCGAGCAGAGACGCCACCTGAGTCGTGAGGGTGCCGTACGCCTGGCTGCGCGCCTGCTCCAGACCTTGTATCTGCTGACTCATCTCCGCCAGCGATTGCGCAATAGGATCGACCAGGTTCTTGACCGCCTGCTCCTTCTGGGCCAATTCGCCGGCGGCGTGGGTCTGGTAATTTTGCAGCGTCGTCTGCGCGAGCTGAAGGAAATTCGAGTTGTTGCTTTCCAAGGCCGCTGCCGCCAGCACCTTAAACTGCGTCTTCAACTCTTCGCTGGCTTCGGCGAGAAGGCGCAGTTTTTCTTCCGCGTTGCGGCGTTCACTCTCCAACGTAGCGTTCAAAGCCGCCCTGGCTTCGGAAAGTGACTTGATATCGGCTGTCTGCTGCTCGATGGTGTTCCTGGCGCCCGAAAGTTCTTGCTCAAGGCCGTTTCGCCGTTCGGCCAGAGCGGCGATCTTGGAGCGCGCCAGCAGCGCGGCGAACGTGCCACCCAACAATGCACCGGCGATTACGACCAGAATCACGGCAAGATTAGTCATAAACAGGTCCCAAAGAAGCGATGTCGTATTGTATGTTGGCGGCGACAGGAACGGAAATCGGGGTTACCTATTCGTGTAACTGGATTGACAGCGAGGACGGATCGGGATAAGTTTCTCAGACCCAGGAAATCCAACTTCCGCTTACGATGCTCGCCGAGGAGGAAGCCGTGGCGATCACCATGCTACTGCTGCAAGGGTCTGATCTGATGCCAAAGGATTGGACCGGCATAATCCAAGCTGCCTCAAAGAGCCCTTTGGGCATTCTCGCGCTCATGATTCTGTTCCTTGGTGTTCTCGGATATGTCTTCTTCAAGGACGCCGATGCGAAGATCAAAGCTGTTATGTACCTTGCCATGCTGGGTGGCGTCATCGGCTATGGGGCGGCAATCTCGCGCGCCACGTCGAACGTCGGCAGCGAGTCGTACCGCGTCAGGGTCATCGTGGTGGACGGGCACCAGACGCCAGTGAGCGACGCCAGAGTGTGGTCCTCGATTGGCGGGGAGCCCATGAAGGTCGAAGGCGGCTGGCTGTTCGTCATCGCCAAGGACACCAAGCCTCTCGACGGCAAGGTGACGTTCTATGCCTCAAAGGATGCGGCATTTCTGAAGGGCCAGATGCCGCTTCAGTTGGGCGAAGACCACAATCCCAGTGTGACGGTGCCGTTGCAGAACGACCGTGCGGCCAAGGTCATCGGCATCATTGAAGATGACAAGCAGACCGCTATTGCGGGCGCTACGGTGAGCGTGATCGGCTACGATTCCGAGGCCCAGGTGACCAAGGCGTCTGGTAATTTTTCGCTGCCGGCGCATGCGACTGACGGACAGCAAGTGCAGTTGCATGCCGAAAAAGCCGGATACCACGCGGCCAATTCGTGGTGTCCGGCGGGAGACACGCCGTGCACCATTTTGTTGCAACACGACTAACTTCGTCTGGAAAGAATTAGGGCGAAAAAGAAAGAAGCCCCAATGCACGTCGACGGATTCGCCTATCGCTGGCGGGCTATCTTGCTGCTTATTGTTTTTTTGCTCGTGACCTGCACCATGCTGGCCGAAGAAGGTGTGCTGGTGCTGGTCGTGATGGACACCGAGCAACATCCTTTTGCCAATGTCCGAATCGGGGCGGCAGGAGATGGCGGGTCTCCACAGTTCACCGATCAGAACGGCAAAGCCAGGCTGAGGCTCGCGCCCAACACCAAGCCGGCCGTATGGGTCACGCTGCAGTTGATGGGCACGCCGAATGGCCTGGACCTGGCGTTCATCTCTCCTTACGACGGGCGCATCCGGGTCCCGCCCTTCGATAATGAGCAAGACAACTACGATCCCGTCGTGCTAGCGAAACACGGCGACAAGGCCATGCTGGAGAGTGGCTCCGGCATGCTGGCCATACACGCCAACGTCAATCATTCCGTGGCGGCCCAGAAAAAAAAGGCGTCTCCGCGCACATCCCGAAATCGCTGGGATTACCCTTCCCCTCTCGATTACGGAAGTCCGCGCCTGCTGACCGTTGCATGGAACATCGTTAGTCCGCAAGCGCATTCCCCCGCTGCTTCACCGACCAATGAGGAATTGCAAAAGGCCGCTTTAGCCGCTGCCGCGCAGAAGTTTGGATTATCCGTTGCGGAAATCAAGGCAGCCATTGCAAGCTGGGGAGGCGACCCTCTGGTATGGAAATTGATCCTGCTTACTGCCACCATCGAGACCGGAGGGACCGATCCATTTCCGGCCATTCATGCGACACCCCAAGACCTGTATTTTGGCGCCGGGAGTTGGAGTCTCAGCGAATGCAGCCTGCAGCCGCTCCTGTTGAAACTTCAAAAGCGCGACCAGAAACGTTTTGCCGAGATTTTCGGTACAGACACGCAGTGGCTGAGCAAGACCATCAGCGGACCGTGTGAGGCATCTTCCCAAGCCGTTCTGAAGCGCATACTTGACGACTCCGGACACCTGCAACCAACCTGGAGAGACCGCTTCCGGAAGCTGGGATACGAGCACTCGTTTCAGCGGGTGCAGGTCGACCAGATGATGCCATGGATGCGTTCGGCGCAAAACGCGGCAAATGCGCTTGGACTACAGTCAGAACAGGCGCTGGCATTTTGCTACGACGTGGCCGAAGCCCACGGAGCCAACACCATCATCCGCCAGCGACAGAATTTCTCGAATGACGTTGCGGCCTTCCAACAGCGGATCGGACGCCAGCCTGACGAGCAGGAAAAATTGCTGATGCTGGCGAACCACCTTATTCACCAGGATATAGAGAGCGGCCGCAATCCGATGTTTACGGCTCCCTCCATCGCACGAGCTACCCTGCTTTCCCAGGGCCAGGGCGTGGTCTTTGGGACTCATTACGACCTTGAGGACTTCGGCATTGGAATGCAAGATGCTCAAACCGGCGCCGACTTGCCGCTCAATAACGATCCCACAGTTCTGCAGCAGCTTCAGGATGGATGGATTCCGAGCGCGGGAGCACCCCCACCTCCTCGTGCTTCTCAGGCGGGACCACCTTATACCTCCATTGAGGAACCCCCGGGGCCGTTTGATCCCGCCGGTGAGAAACAATTAGTGGAGCTGATCAATCAAGAACGCATCAAACAGAGGCTTCAGCCGCTGGCCGTGGATCCACGTCTGATACATGCCGCCCGCAAACATACCCAGCTACTGGTCGCACATAAGACTGTCTCGCATCAGTTTGAGGGAGAGCCTCCTCTGGACGTTCGCTTCGCCAATGAGAATCTGCCTTCCGACCAGTTAGGGGAAAACACTGCCGTCGACCGGGATCTGCCCTCAGCTCATAAAGGGCTCATGGATGATCCTGATCATCGTGACAACATCCTGAATCCCAATTACAACGCGGTCGGAGTGGCTGTTATCAGAAGCGGCCGCCAATTGTATGTGACCGAGGATTTCGCTCACCTGCCGAATTGAGTGATGGCTTCTTGCACGGGAGGTAGCTTCTTAGCAAGCGCGATTTGCACGGTAAAGTAGCTAGCAGCCTGTGGTGCAAGCAGCTGATTTTGGGCACGGCCAGCGGCGTACTCGGGTTCGTGGGCTCGCCAAGGATTTCACGCCGGACGTTGAGATTCGACTTCTGTAGAGCCAATTCCGAGCTTCCCGTC
>Ga0208034_1001422_pt1 | contig 14679 bp, 21 predicted proteins | sample June2015DPH_8_10_FD_184699 | JGI IMG/M metagenome (GOLD analysis project Ga0208034, IMG submission 184699) | Peatland microbial communities from SPRUCE experiment site at the Marcell Experimental Forest, Minnesota, USA - June2015DPH_8_100... | ecosystem: Environmental > Terrestrial > Soil >...
CTGATGACAATGACGGGCATTTGCGGGAAGCGTTTGCGCACTACCTCAAGAAGCTCAAAACCTGACATGCGGGGCATCTTGAGGTCGGAAATAATCAAGTCCAGAGGTCCCGCACGGAGTTTTCCGAGTGCATCCAGGCCGTCAACCGCCGTCTGAACGACATACCCCGCAGCCACCAAATATCTGGAGATGAGCTTTCGGACAATAGGGTCGTCGTCGACTAACAAGACCCGTTCGCTTATCTGTCCCACCATGGCCGCTCCCTCAGCATCTTGGGAGGGAATTCTGCGTATTGCGCCCTTGAACAGGGACCTTCTGTCCAATATCACTCATATGGCGAAGAGGTGTTTGCGCGGCAAGACGCCAACGCTGGTGCTTTACACTCACGGCACGGACTACAGCAACTCGGTGGCCACCGTGCGCTTGACCATCCCCGAGCCCGAACCGCAGCATGCCTTGCACTTGATCTTGTGTAAAGGTCTTCTGCTGCGCTCTTGCGGGCAGCTTCAGATTCATTATCGTTATGGGAATTAGGCTGATCACGACCGTTCGTTGCGCCATGCGCACCTCGGGACGACGGGAGTTACTCTGGCGAGTTCCGGGCATTGTAACACCTATGGGTACGCGCAGGGGGTTTGAGCTGCCCGGACTATCCTCGCTCGCCGCCCCAGGTGAAGTAACGGAACGAGAACGTCCAAGCGAATTATCCATTCGTGTGGAATCCCCTCGATACCTTTCCATGCTCCCCAAAACTGCCCTGCAATCGATGCGAGACACCGGGGGCGCTGAACAAGTCCAGCTTTCGCCGTCCCTTGTATGCGCCGTTGGGATAGAGGGGGGTAGCCAAGCGAGGAGCCCGAGGGACGCCACCCTGGTTTGTTTCCATTCATGGTTCCAATGAACTGTGATAAAACGTTAGGGCGGCCAGCGCCAACGTGCACTGGGTTAGCCAGGTAGCGATCAGTAGCTGGAATCCCGAAGGGCTGTGTTTTGCGGTCGTCCCGCTCATGCGGCCTTTAATGGCAAATAAATCAGTGGTCGTTCAGCAATGAAGTAACCCGCAGCCGTGCGGGTTTGTTCATGACAGCGCACCCGCAAGGGAGTTCTGATTCTGCCGCTCGGGATTCAGCCGTGGTTCTGACTGCCGCTTCTCGCGTGCTACGAAGAACCAAGGGCAAGAGGCAAATTTTGTTTTTGTAGACGGCGAAATCAGCCTTCCACATCACCCAAGCGGGATTGTGCCCGAAAAACGCCCTTCCACACTCAAATCAACTTCGTCACCCGCACCGATCTTGGCGGCATTCGCCCTATGGTTCCGGAGTATGGGAGTATGTCCGACCTGTCGAAATCGGCACAATCGTCTCAGGCGCGTTTGCTCAGGTGCTGGCTCTCATCGGCTGCTGAGACGGGTCTACTGCTTATGAGCCAACGGAATAGGGCGGCCCGTCTCCGAACAGAAGGGCGTCGGATTAGCGCGGGTGTCCTACGGGAACCAAGTAAAGCGGACGTTGATCCACAGGCAGCGCCAGAGCCTTCTGAAGGGCCTCGTCCTCGAAAGCTCCTATCGGCACTCCACCCAACCCAAGTGCTACGGCTTCCAGAAGCAGGTTCTGCGCGGCGTGTCCCACTTCCATGTGGAGATAACGCGGAGTCCGCGCGGCACCGTACTTGCGGGATGTACGCTCATATACCGCGGCAATCACGAACACCGCAGGAGCCTGGGTGATAGCCTCTTGGTCCAACGCGGCGCGGCGCATGGCCGCTCGCAGGTCGCGGTCGGAAAGCCGGGCAAGTTGATGGGGGCGTGCTTCGTAATGATAGAACCCGCCGGCCGAGGCGACATAAATCTCAAGGGGATAAAGCGCTCCTGCGGAAGGAGCCGTCCGCAGGCCCTCCGCACGGGTTATGCCCTGGGCGGCCCAAAGCAGTTGTGAGAGTTCTCGTTCGGTCAGGACCTCCCGCGTGAATTCCCGGACCGACCCTCGGCGCGCCAGCGCTTCTTCGAGGGACATCTTCCCCTTTTGCTCCGGCGCGGGAAGTCGCAGGATACTTCCAGAACTGGATTTGGATTGGATCATAGCGGCCCCATAGCTGAGAACGTCGCGAGACCGACGGAGAAGGCGAAGAGGGAAACGAAAAGGCTCAATTCACGGCTCGAGGGACCTCCTTTTTATGAGCAGGTTCAGCCCGGCCATGAATGTCCCTCGGGCGGAATCCCTATCCCTCGGAACAATTCGGCACCTTGTCCCATACGCCGGGGATGAGCCGCCCACATTGAGGACACTTCCCGGCGTCCAACCTGTACTCCACGACATCGAAGCCCCATCGGCGAATCAGCAACGTGCCGCAGGCTGGGCAGTACGTATTATCATACCGATGGCCGGGCACGTTACCCATGTAAGCGAATTCCAGGCCCTCCTCTTTGCCGATTTGCCAGGCGCGCTCCAGGGTTTGAGTCGGTGTCGGCGGGGCATTGAACTGGTACGCGGGATAGTAGCTGGTAATGTGCCAGGGCACCTCGCGGCTCAAATCTCCTGCGATCCGCTCTGCGATCCCGTGGAGGACTGAATCGGAATCGTTCACGGTGGGAATCACCAGCGTGGTAATTTCGATATGCACGCCCCGCGAGCGTGCCAGCTTGGCGGCAGCCCACACCTGATCGACGTCGACCATCTTGCAGAACTTCTTCACGGACGCGGCATCGCCTTTGATATCGACGTTCATCGCCTCCAGGCCTGAGTCAATCAGCAGGGACAACGCCTCCGGTGTCAAATAGCCGTTGGTCACATAGGTGTTGTAAAAACCGCGCTGCATGGCCAAGCGAAACACATCCACCGACCACTCCAGCGATAGCGTGGGCTCGTTAAACGAAATGGATGTTCCTTGGCAGCCGGTTCTCGCCACGGAGTCGATGAAGCGCTGCGGAGAAACATAATCGCCTTTTGCTGGCGGGGGCGACTTGCTGATGTCCCAATTCTGGCACCACGGGCAAGCGAAGTTGCATGACCAACTACCGGCGGTTAGCGCTTTGGTGCCCGGGTGAAAGTGGTAGAAAGGCTTTTTCTCAATCGGGTTTGCCGCGAGCGAGGAAACGGAGCCGTAGATCAGGGTGACTAATCTCCCATCGCGGTTCTGACGCGTTCGGCACCAACCAAAGCCGCCCGGAATGAGCGTGCACCGTCGCTCGCACGCATTACAGCGGACTTTGCCGTCTATTGCTTCTTGCAGCAGTGCCTCACGAACGAAAATGCTCTCGACTTCTCCTGACCAGGCACGTGCTGCGCGCGGCTTCGACAAGGTTCCAACCTCCTTATTCCGCACGAGGGCTTTTTGCTTGCCCCAGTATATCGCCGAACGAGGCACACGGGGCTTGTGGCAGCCCTTCGAAACAGCAGATCCTGTGTGGTCAGATCAGCGGAGAAAGGGCGAACAGACCTTCCGCCAGGGCACGCCCGATGTTGGCCATGAGATCCAGTTTCCCATTCACGGCGTAGAGATGGGCGTTAGGTCAAAAAACTGGTCCGTGAGCCAAAAGCACCCGCAAAAGGCGGTCAGCATTTTACCGACATTTTGAGCAGGCCAATCAGGCAGGTGCTCCGTTGAATTGGCAGTCAAGTTCGAGCGTGTTCGTTGGTCAGGCCGGTGACAAGTCGAGAGCAGTACAGCACCTGGCTCGGGACGCCGGGGGTAACCCAAAATGCCACTGTCCCCTGCTCCACCTGGCTACTCATGCTGCCTCGCGCTCATAGTACTTGAGCAGCCCACCTAATCGCTCCTGGCATCGAACCCTGCCACGAAGGGGAGATTCCAGTGGAGTGGGTCGAGGAAACAGCAGTTTGTTGCCCTTGCCCTGATGATTTCTTTCGGCGTGGTAATGCTCTTGGAATTCGGTTAGCGCTCTCTTCAACGAAGCTTCCCCGAACAGGATCAGCTTCGATAGACACTCCTCTTTGACCGATCGCACTCAGCGTTCCGCAAAAGCATTCAAGTTCGGGCTACGTGCAGGAAGTCGTAGGCACTTCATCCCTCCCGCCGCCAGCGTCTCACGGAATTCCGCGCAGAACTTCGAGTCGCGGTCGTGAAGCACGTACCGATGTTGGCGTAGACACCCGCAGGCCTCGTCCGTCGCGTTGCGGCCCATTTGCGTCATCCACTCTTCGGTGGGATGCCGGGTGATACCCGCCAGGCTGACGCGCCGGGTCTCCAGCTGGAGGAAGAACAGGACGTAGTAGGTGGCCAGACCTCGCCAGGTAAGCACTTCGACGGTGAAGAAGTCGGCCCCCGCCAACACAGCCAGGTGGGCGGAAATGAATTCCTTCCAGGTGGTCTTCGGGCACCGCTTCGGTGCCGGTGCGATGCCATACCGCCTGAGCACGTTCGCCACCGTCTGATCCGACACCCGATGGCCGAGGTTGGCCAAGGCTCCCGCGATCCGATCGTATCCCTAGCCGGAGTTCTCTCTGGCCATACGTACGATCAGGGCTTCGGTTTCACCCTCGAGGGACGGTCGGCCCCGATAGGATCGGCGCGGCAAGGATGGCAGCCCTGCCGTTCCCGTCAAGCGACCCGGTGTGGGGTAAGCATGGCGCGCTGCTCAGGCTGTGGGGTAAGTAAGAACGGTTGCAGGCCTCTGCCGTCAGCGGCCAGTTGGACGTATAGTCGGCTCATGCTTATCCGCTTGTTTCGGCAAGCCACTGCAGATTGTGTTTCTATACCATTCGTGTGTTCCGTTTATGCTCCGTTTGAGTCGTGAAGAGAGCACAGAGTGAAAACGCGGTATTCTCAATCGCCAGAACGAGGTGCGGGAAACGCTCTGTTCTTTGTTTCCAATTTACTGTCGTATTCACAAGCTGGACGTCAATTATTGGGTAGCCAGAATAGAAGACTGACTGGCCCTCAGTGTAGCTGATTAGGTCTGGGGTGGTGGGCTAAACGTGCCCCGCCAGCCGATTAGCATCAGTGAAACAGTCAAAGCCCCGCCGTTTGCCAAAAAGATTGCTAGCAGATTGCACGCCAACTTTGTCGGAAATCGTCTGGTCGCGCAGACCTCAAGCAGCTCGGTCTTCCGTTGGCTGTACTCCAGTCACACCTTCCTGCGTTGCCCCTCCCTTTACTGACGGCAAGCCTTTCGGGTACCACACCTCCCATGTGCTGTACCCCCCGGAGAGATTGTGAACATCAAAACTGTTCTGTTGCAGGATTCGAACGGCGATATAGGATCGCTGGCCGACCCGGCAATTGACCCAGATGGGGCGGTTCCTGGGCAGATCACCGAGCCGTCCGCGCAATTGACTTAGGGGAATGTTGGTGGCGCCGGTAATTGATCCACCCTTGAACTCTCCCGGCTCGCGAACGTCCAGGAGAAAAGCGTCAGGGTGCGGCAGGTTGCCCCATTTTGCCAAACTGACATCCCCCCGCACGACGTTCGCCGCTACCATGCCGGCCAAGTTTACGGCGTCCTTCGCCGCACCGAACTGGGGCGCGTAACACAGCTCGGCTTCTTCGAGGTCGAAGACCGTAGAGCCCTTTTGGATTGCCATGGATATCACGTCGATACGTCGCTCGACGCCCGCCTCACCCACGCCCTGAGCACCCAGGACCAGGCCATCAGAACGCCGGAAAATCAATTTGAGGTGCATGGTCTTTGCGCCCGGATAATAACCAGCGTGATCCAGCGGATGAAGGTAAACAACCTCATAGTCGGAATCGTTCGCTTGCGACAGGCGCTTTTCGCTCACTCCCGTGATGGCAGCGGTTAACCCAAAAACGCCGCAGACAGCGGTCGCTTGAACTCCACGGAAACGCGCAGGCCTTCCGCAGATCGCGTCGGCCGCGATCCGTCCCTGTCGGTTCGCGGGTCCCGCCAGCGGCACGAGGGAGAACTCACCCGTGACGACGTCCCGTACTTCCACGGCGTCCCCAACCGCCCAAATCGCAGGGTCGCTGGTGCGCATGGATTCGTTTACACGAATGCCTCCTCGCGCACCAATCTCCAGTTCTGCCTCCCGGGCAAGTTTCGTTTCGGGTTTAACACCCACAGAAAGGATGACGATGTCGGCCGGAATTCTCGCCCCGCTAAGTGCCACGACCGAATTTACGCGTCCATTCGCTCCGTCGAACCGCGCGACAGGATCACCTAGGCGGACGGAAACCTGGTTCCGAAGAAGCCGATCGTAGACATATTCAGCCATTTCACGGTCGAGCGGAGGCATGACCTGGTCGCACATTTCTACGATGGCCACCTGCAGGCCACGGTGGGCGAGACTCTCGGCCATTTCCAACCCGATGAACCCGCCACCAATAATGGCCGCCTGATGCGCGTTGGTGTCTTGGATCCACGCTCGTATGTCCCGGCTATCAGGGATCGTCCGAAGGGTAAAGATGCCTCCAAGATCTATTCCGGGAAGAGGTGGACGAACAGGCGCGGCGCCCGGAGACAGAACGAGCGCGTCGTACGTCTCCCAACAGGTGGTTTCCCGGCGGAGATCTCTCACCTCAATTCTCTTTTCCTTGCGATTTATGCGAACAACCTCATGTTCCGGGCGGACGTCAATGTTGAAACGCGCGCGGAAGAGGTCTGGCGTCGCGACCAGGAGTTTCGCTTCGTCAGTGATAATGTCGCCGGTGTAGTAGGGCAAGCCACAATTTGCATATGACGGGTATGGCCCCTTTTCGAACACCACGATCTCTGCTTTCTCGTCGAGCCGGCGCAGCCTTGCGGCACAGGTTGCTCCACCCGCCACCCCGCCCACAATCAGTACTTTTCTCGATGCCATCAACCCGATCCTCCTCACCAGTAAATGCCTTGAGCTCAAGCGGGTTTAGCGAGCCCACCCGGCCACGAATCACCTTGACCGCACACGACGCAGAACTTCGCGCATCAGGGAGCAGGCCTGCTTGACCTCATCGAATGCCAGGACGCAGAAAACCTGTTTCCCTTTTCTGTAGGTGACCACCGTGCCGGTAGCCCGCAATATGCTCAGGTGCTGCGAGAGGTTTGCCTTCGAAAGGCCCAGAATCTGCTGTAACTCGGAAACGCCCCGCTCCTTCTTTCCCAGCAGGTCGAGAATGTGAATGCGTGTAGCGTTAGCAAAAGCCTTGCAGATCTGGGCCTGTCGTTCGTAGATGTCAAAACGGCGAGCAGCCATATGTTTATGAACAGCCCCTTCCCAGTTTCAGTTTCTTTCCCTGTGTCGGGCCAGCGGGTGTGGTCTGAGCAGGTGGCAGAGCGGGCGTGGCAGGTGGAGGTGCAGCGGTCGTTTCTCCCGTTGGCGCCGATCCCAGGAAGTGCTCGCGTAATTGTTTTGCTTGCAGATATCCGGCAGGCGTCTGATCCTCCGAGCGCAGACTGGTGGGGGTGATGATGTCATTCCACCAAGCCGTAATGCCATCTGGCACCGAGAACGCGTTGTAGCCCTTGAGGCTGAGGAGCAACTGCGCTTGTGCCGCCCGGGTCCCACCGAGTCCATACACCACAACCTTCTTTTCGCGCGAGAGTTTCTTCAGGCCGGCGTCTTCAAAAAGTCCCGTCAGCGGGATATTCACGGCACTCGGGATGTGGTAATCATCGAATTGCCACGGTTCGCGGATGTCGATCAATTGGAAGTCGGTGCGCTTCTCGATCAACCACTGCGCAAGTTGGCCGGGCGTAACATGGTCTTCCTCTTTCACAATCGTCTGCACCAGGGCAGGCGCGTTGACGGCCCCGGCGCCCGTTCCCCGCACGATCGTCGTGGCCATCGCGAGAACGATTCCCAGGAAGACCAGGGTGGCGGCTGCGATGGTTTTTCCATTCAGTTTCAGCTCGACTTTCATCGCTGATCATCTCCTTCTGCGTGCTTCCCATAAACCCGCGCGAACGTGTTCCACTTGCCCTCGCACCTCTCCGCCGCCCAAAAGGCTCCGACGGCCATCAGGACCACAGCCAGCACTACAATCCCTGTGTTTAGATTGAGCCACACGGGCAGGGTCAGGCTGCCCATGGCACCTGATACGTTGAAGTGCGCGATACTCGGGGCCGAGACGCCAAAGAGGAAAATACCGACGAAGATTCCAAAGATGTAGAAGAGCGCATCAAGCTTTCCGATGGCGACCGCCACCGCGGAGGTGCCCGGTCAATATCCGCCGATGATGAACCCGGCTCCAAGCAGCAACCCTCCCGCAATTTGCGGCCAGAGGAAGGTCAAGGGGACGTAAACCTGGCTCATATCGAGCCAACCGGCTGCCGCCAGGTACGCCACGCCCAGCATCGTCACCACAATGGCCGTGAACATGACCTTCAGAACGGAAAAGTCTTTGAAGTAAAACTGCGCAGTCAGCTTCTTAGCGCTGGAAAATCCGGCCCTCTCCAGAAAGAACCCGAAGAAGAACCCCAACAGCAGCGAGACAATTACATACATCGTTTGCGAGAACATGGGGAAAAACGGAGCACTCATATCCATGACCTCCGTACGAAATAGGCTCCAATAAATCCGGCGGCAAAAACGGCCATCATAAACGCCCAGGCGCCGGCGGAAAGAACGGCTCCGCCCGAGAGCGCCAGGCCGCTCGTGCAGCCGCGGGCCAACCGTGCCCCGTAACCGGTCAGCACGCCTCCCACGAGCGCCAGAACATAGCGGCTGCGCGCTGAAATGCGCGGACCCTTATCCACGCTGATGCGCAACCGGTGTGCCAGCCAACCGGAGACGAATCCGCCTGCGACCACTCCGATCAATTCGAAAACCAGGAAGGACATCAGGGGCGACTGACCCGGTTGTGCGTACTCACTCCAGTACGGGTTGCGTGCAACATAATCGGGAGCAACCCAGGACAGCAAAGCGACGAGATACCGGGTGAAGCCGCCCGAAGCCCCCAATCCTTGACCCATCAAGATGAAAGTCATCAGCAGGGTGATCCCAAGCCCGACGCCCGCCACGTACGGTGGCCAGTATTCGGGTTTACGGAAAATCCGGCGGAAAATACCACCAGTTCCACCCTTGCGGGTTGTGGTGTCCTCAGCCGATCCGCCGGTCGCCGGTGTAGGCGCATTGCCGCCATCCGGCCCGACCTTGCCGCCAGACCCTTCGATCTCCTGCTTCCATTCACGCTCTTGCATCTTGACCTCTTTCCACCACTTGAAGTGGTGGCGATAGGCGTAGAGTTCGTTCACCATCCCGGTGATCATGGAAAAGAAGGCGGCCTTTTCTTCCGGGAACACCGCCCCCATGTAAACGTGGATCATCAGGCCCGAGAACACCATTCCGACCGCGACAAAGTGCAGCACGACGGCCCACGCCACCAGCGTCGTGCCACCGAGGTGAAACGCCATTACCACCCCCGTGAGCATTACGATCGGGATCATGGCGTAAACCATCAGCGCAAAGAGCTTTTGCCCGGCATTGTAAATGCCCTGCGGGGGCAGCGGATCGTCGCTCTTCCCCAGAATCCGCAGTGTGCGCACGATAAGCCAGACGAAATCATCCCAGTCGAGAGCAATTTCCCTCTCCAGTACTTCGCGCGCGAGATAGGTGCGAAATCCAAATGTGCCGTAAACAGCGAAAACACAAATCCAGGTGATTCCGACCGCGATATGGAACCAGAGCATGTGCGCACGGGACCCAAAAAAGCCCTGAACGATGGCGATGTACCACAGAGGGGCGATCCGAAAGTGCGGGGAAGATATGAGAGCCGCGCCCGTGGCGAGTTCGGTCAGCCAGACCGTCGCGTTGAACCAATGCAGCAGAATGATGGCGACGTGATGCTTCTTAATCTGGCGTTGCGCCATCGCTTCGGTTTGTTCGAAGGTCAACGGTTCAGGAACAGCGGGAATGGTCAGGAAATCCATGGTATTGCCTCTAGTCGTCAAACTCCTTCTCGCCTTTCCTTAACTGCTGAAAGAATGCCACCGCTTGGCCAAGGAACGTAGCGCCCACCGCTGTCAAGACGAGGGGCTTCAGCACCCTTGCCCACCAGTCTCCCGCCACCGGCAGGCGCGGCCGGTGCGGCGGGAATTGGGCCAGCACGAGGTCCACGTGTTCCTTTTTCCCGAGGTAATAGACATTCGGGCCTATCGACACATCCGTGGTTTCGAGCCGACGTGCCCCACGCTCATAGACCATTTTGAAGACGTTGCTTGACCGGTCTTCAAGGTCGCCGAAGAACTTGGCGTGTCCCGTGCAGGTCTCGACGCAGGCAGGTGACTGCCCGCGCTCCAGGCGCGCCGCGCAAAAATCGCACTTATCAACTTTCTTGAGCACCGGCTGGATGTAGCGGGCTCCATACGGACAAGCATCCACGCAATATCCGCAGCCGATGCAGAGATCACGATCAACCTTCACGATTCCGTTTTCCGCCTGGTAGGTGGCGCCGCTGGGACAGGGAGGGACGCACGCCGGATGGTCGCAATGGTTGCATTGCGCCACATACAAGGTCGACTGGAGATTGGGGAATGTGCCGACCGCTTCCGTCGCCCGCACGTGCGTTCGCGCCATGCCAACCGCCACTTCCCACTCGGAGTTGCACGCCACCGTGCACGCCTGGCAGCCGACGCACTTCTTCAGGTCAATGACCATCGCGTAGCGAGCGATAGCTGAGCGTCAGCCTCCCTGACCGTCCAGATCTTTCAAAACACGCACAAAATTCACGCGCATTCCCGTGCCGCCCATGATTGGGTCGATCTTCACCCGCGTCATCAGGTCCGCGTCGGACGCCCCCTTCCGGTAAGCGCGGCGAAGCGCACGCGACTGGTTGCCGAACCCGTGCACCATGTATACGCAATCGGAACGAATCCCGGCGGTAACCCGGAGCTTGATGGGCAGCCCCGTCACACAGTCCATGCACCGGAGGGGTAGGATGCCAAGAAAAGTAAGAATCCACCGTTCGAACCAACCTCGCCGGTGCGATCCAGCGAGGTTCATACTTCCGCATTTAGCGCATTCGTCACTGGTCATGGGTCTGGTCCAACTTGAGCAGGTCATCGATGATCGCCAGCGCAGCCCCGAGTAATTCCCGACATCGTGGCGTACGGTTTTCAGGAAGTGGTGTGGTGGTAGATAGAAGCAGGTCAATTTCAGAGAGGAGATTCTCGAGAGACTCATATGCAGCGTGGTTCGATTTACTCTTCATGTCTTCAGGTTACGGCGGTCTCGTGAGAGATGCAAGGTTAGCGGTCGGTCTTGGCCATCTAGACGGGGTTTGCTGTTAGTGGGCATTTTCCCAAGTGGGCAGTCTGGTTGTGTCCACTTGGATGCCAGATGGATGCGGACAGACGACATTGGATTGCGGAACTTCGAATGTGTAGGTAGTCATTGCGCTTTTCTAAAGTAGGAACTTAAGCCCTGCAATCGTCGAATTGCTGGACTCCTCTTCCCGCGCCCAAACTACGCGAGCAGGAATGGTCTGGGAGAATTGCCCTTTGATAACGATTTCCACTTCTTGTTTTGGAACCAGCGCGAGCATCGTTCGAATACCCACGCCGGACAAGGAAATGTTCATGGTGGTCGTGAAGGTGTCCAACTTTAACTTATCAGCCCTCAATACAAGACTAACGGGGATGGCGACCGGTTCGCGCTCCCGCCGACGGAGGTCAGGCGGACTAATCGTTTGCATCGCCAGTCCCTCCGATCATCTCGCAGAGTCCCAAAACCAGGGCTTTGTTAGCCGTCTTTTCCCTAGCTCTGGCCCCCTTCTGTCCCGGTCGTCTTGGTTTAGATATATTTTGCTTCGTGGTTTGACCTCATCTCCAGGCAACCAAGTGTGGGCGCGGTTTTAGGAGAAGGCAAGCAAATTCATCCATTCCTGGCCCCCTTCGGGGTTATATAGATATAAGTAACAGTGCGGTGTTTATTCCTGATTCACGACGACACCCCTCTGCTACGCTGAATCGGAACTCCGAACTCGGGGTAGTATGATATTGGTGCGTTGCTGTGATTAAGTCCTGGAATTGCGCGGCTCTGATGCGTCCTTATCGTCTCCTCGGGGTGTCTATTCCTCATCGGTTGTGGCAGGCATGGGGACCGTTTGCCCTCCCTGGATGAGATACCTGACCCAGGAGGAGGCGCAGGCAACGGCTCTGTATGCGGCTTTAATCATGCGCTTCCCAGCCAGCAGTGCTCTGCTCCGGCGCTTGCGCTCAGCCATGGACATCATGGTCAGCATACGAACGCAGTACCTCTCCCCCTTGGCGCTAAGCCTCCCCGTTCGGGCCTTCTCGACTTTCATGAGTTGGTCGTCGTATATCCTGAGGGTTAGGTCTCCCAGGTTCTCCCAGAACAGGTAAAGGAAGAAAAGCAGTCCGGCGAACTCCGGGCAGGGCGACATCATCAAGGCAGCGGCAACGCCTACGAGTCTCTTCAATTGGCTCCTTCCTCTGTTCCCCAGCCCCGCATCACAAGGTTACGCGACGTAAGAGCGACATGCGCACTCGTCGCCCTAAAGGTGCGCAGCCAATCCGTGCATGCCAGCGTGAAATAACCGGCGGAGCCGGTCTGTGTCCGGGCAAGTGTAGTCGCCACCTTCGGCAGGTCAGCCCCATCGGGCGTCTTCCGAACCAGGTCCCGGAGGACTCGCACGAGTTCACCGATGTTTAGCGCACCCTTCTCGAACCAGGCGTCGGGTTCGGCTTCCGCCGGAACTTCATTGGGGATTGATCCTGAAAGGACGATGACGGGTATGGAAGGGAACCGCTGGCGAACTACTCCTATAAACTCGAATCCGGACATGCGGGGCATTTGAAGGTCGGAGATAATAACCTTGGGAATCTCATCACGGAGTTTCACCAGAGCGTCGATTCCGTCCTCGGCCTGCCGTGCTTCGAAGCCCGCTTCTTCCAATTGCTCCGACAATATCTCCCGAATGGAAGGATCGTCGTCAACGAGCAAAACGTGACCCGCGCAAACCTCGGGCATAAGGTCCTCCTGATGGAACAAGGGCGTCTAACCTAGCCCTTGAACACTTCTTGCAGAGTTTCCTTTATAATGCCCAGTATGAAAGTTTTGCCCGGACTGTCTATTATCGACTTTCTATGTCGCCTAGGATATTTACTTGGCTTTCAATGAATGAGGTTTCTGTTGCCCTTCGCCCGCCTCTAACTTAACTCCGAAATCAGCATGGTGGACCGGTTGTCACGATATTGTCACGCTATAACACTCTAAGGACCGTGCATTGCTTTGGCAATAGTACGGAGGTACTATGTGCCGTAGTGTAGAACGGGATGGTCGGAATCCACCTGCCGTAGCCCTATAGCAAAAGCCAATAATCACACGGACGAAGCGCCGCTTCTCGCAAGCTGAACCAATTCCCAATCTTCTCCCCAATAAATAGCACGCGTGGCCCCTATGCCACGAAAAGGAGGTTCCATGTTCGTTGAACTCATGCCCCTTCTCGCCGGCCGCACCGTGCTCATCACGGTGGCCAAGGTGGATGACAAAACACTTCGTGTAAACGTAATCCCCCATGGAAAGGCCGACGACAATCCGGCTCTCAGTGCACCGCTCACCTGTACCGGCTCGCCCGAGGAACTCGATGCTGAACTTGGCAAGCATCTGGCCGGTTACGTCCAAACCCACCAGCAAACCGCCAGCACCCTGGCTGAAGCCAAGGCCACCATGGAGGCTGCCGCCAAAGCAGCGCAGGACGAAGCCAAGCGCAAGAAGGCAACCGTGAAGTCGCCCACCACTGCCGCGGTTGAGCCTGCCCCAGCATCTTCTTCCGCATCCCCAACTCCTTCTGACCCTGCGCCCTCCCCAGCATTTACGGGTACACTCGGGCTGTTCCCACCTACAACGCCCGAACCCGCTCCAACTCAATCGAATGGAGGTCTCGCACTCTAATGGAAAGCCATATACTTTCCCGCTATTTCGAGCTTAATGGCGTTCGACTTCCAGATATTAATCCCTCGCTTTCGGTGGAGGAAATCCGCACCGCGTACGCCCACCAATATCCCGATATCGCTACGGCAACAATCACTGGGCCGGAGGCGGTCGAAGACAAGCTGCGGTATTCGTTCTCAAGAGCCATCGGTTCAAAGGGGTGACCCCATGAGCCGAAATCCAACACGCAAGGAGGTGGCGAAGCGTGCGGTCCTGGCGGAACTCGAAAGGCTTCGCCAGGGCCGCCACGCCCGTTACCAGACCCTAATGGGGAGGTTTGCGAGATGCCAAGACCTGCAACAATCCGCCGCTCTCTTGGTTGCCGCAGTCGAGGCGAGCTTGCGCACCAACAACCGCACGCCACTCGATGCTCCCCCCGGATGGCTTCCTCCGGTCAGTTGATGGCACAGGGAAGTGGACTTGTGCTGCCACGATTTGGCACCGTCCCGGTAGTCCATCGGTTGGTGGCTGATGACCGATTGGCGGTGATGTTGGCCAAGACTCTCCTCGAGCTGGACATTGCCGTTCCCGGAGATTGGCAGAGGGCGGAACGTGACCCAACCTCGTTCATCAGGCTGACGCTTGAGCAATGGATCCAAACGCATGGCGGCTCAGCCATTCGCCGTCGGTTCCTGCTTTCCGCCGTGATTAGCAACAGTCCCAGTGATTGGGCGGAGCGTGATGAAACCAAGCCCAATCAGTTGTTCCTCATTGTTGAGCCTTCCGAGGCAACGTGTGGGTGTGCGATCTTTGGGCCAACCCTGGCGCTACTGGAGAGCATCCACCCGCAACTCCCGGCGACGTTCTTCCACCTCTTTGTCGGAGCGCTCAA
>Ga0208034_1001426_pt1 | contig 14641 bp, 11 predicted proteins | sample June2015DPH_8_10_FD_184699 | JGI IMG/M metagenome (GOLD analysis project Ga0208034, IMG submission 184699) | Peatland microbial communities from SPRUCE experiment site at the Marcell Experimental Forest, Minnesota, USA - June2015DPH_8_100... | ecosystem: Environmental > Terrestrial > Soil >...
AGGTAAAGGCGGAAACCAGCAGACTGAACATAGGAATGAGAGCTTACCAGCGGAACCGCGCCAACATCAATTGATTCAACATGGACGAGATTCTTGGTAACTCCAGGGAGCGGGACGCTCCCGTTACAGCGGGCCAGACGCCGCTACACTATTCTCCCGCCGATTTTCAGGAAAGCCGGGAGCCTTCCGATTTTATGTCGCCCACTGGGCCTTGCCTTCCTCATGGTTTTCATCCTTGCAGTGCTGCTATTATCGACATTCGGGTTGCTGCCCGCCGGGAACTGGCTTGATTCATGGCTGGCGGCCCGCTCAATGGGGCTTGTATCCGGACTGAAGCTGTGGCAGGTGACACGCTGGATTACTTCCGTAATCCTGCCCGGGGTGAGCATCTCTATCCTCGATCCCGCCATGCCCGAACTGCACCGGCCCTGGCGCCGGACTCTGCCCGGGGTGGCGTTCATTGTTTTGGGATGGCTAGTGTCCGCTGCGGGCTTCAACCTTTATGCGGAGTACATGGGAATCAACCATGGATCTTAATCCGCCACCCTTCGCGGGCATCCCTCATCGGCGACGAAATGCCGTGCCCGGGGGCTTGATCTTTGCGTTTCTCGTGTCAATCTCATGTTCAACGGTAGCCCGGAGCGCACAACAGGGGCCGACGGAGCTCTATGAAGGCCTGAAGGTATCGACCGTCGATCTGGTTGCCCAACCTCTGATCAATGTGGAGGACCTTCGGCCCCTGGTGGCGCAAAAGCCTGACACACCTTACTCCACCTCCGAAATTCAGAAGACGGCAGTGGCGTTGCGAGGAACCAGAAAATTCACTAGGGTCGAGGTCGAAGTAAATCCCGAGGCCAATGGTTTGCGGGTGACCTTCATCCTGGAACCGGCGTTTTACGTCGGCATGATTTATTTTCCTGGCGCAACAAAGGTCTTCAGCTACCAGCGCTTACTGCAAGTGGTGAACTACCCCGCGCAAGAACCCTACGAGGCAACGCGCGCTCGCCGGGGGGAAACATTGCTGACGCGGTTTTTCACCCAACAAGGATATTTCGGCGTCCAAGTGAAGGTGGGGGAAAAGCTGGAACCTGCTCGCAAGCTCGCCGACATTGTCTACAACGTGACGCTGGGCCGACGGGCGAAATTTGGGAAGATAGAGATCAGTGGGCCGCCCCCAGCCGAGATCGCGCTGCTGAAGGGCGCACTGGGCTCGTTTCGCGCCCACCTGCACGGGTCGAATCTGAGGGAAGGGAAGCCGTATGATCCGGAGCGCCTTCAGGCCGCGACGCAATTCTTGCAGGACTTTCTGGGCCGACAGAACCACTTCGCGAATACGGTCCGCCTGGACGCGCCATCTTATGATCCCCAAACCAACAAGGCCGCGCTGCATTGGCAGGTCACCCTGGGACCGACGGTGCTGGTGCGTTTGAGCGGGGCGAAGCTTTCACGGCGGTCCCTGCGCTCGCTCATTCCCATCTACGAGGAGAATACCTTTGATCAGGACCTGGTGCAGGAAGGGCAGCGCAATCTTATTTCCTATTTTCAGGCCAAGGGTTATTTCGACGTCAAGATCAGCCAGCAGACGAGCCAGGAACCATCGCAGATTTCCCTCGTATACCAGGTGGATCTGGGGAGCCGGCACCGCATCACGAGCGTGAAAATTACCGGCAATCGCCACTTCGATCAAGGAATGCTGGCGGATCAAGTGGTGGTGCAAAGCGCCCAGTTCTTGTCCCACGGTAAGTTGAGCAACGACCTGGTGAACCGCAGCGTCGCCAACCTGACGGCATATTACCGTGCCGCCGGCTATGCCGACGTTCAGGTGCAATCTCATGTTATCGAACACGAACCGAAGGTCGAGGTGACTTTTCGAATCACCGAGGGTGAGCTCACCCGGGTGGAGACTTTGGACGTTCAAGGTAACAAAACCGAACCCCTCGCCAAGCTTGCTCCAAGAGGATTGAATTTGAAGGCCGGTCAGCCCTATTCGCAGTCGCGGCTCGATAAGGACCGGAGCGAAATTATTGCCAACTACCTGGAGCTGGGGTATCCGAACGCCACGTTCCGGTGGTCGGTCCGGCCGCTAGGTGCAGGTTCCCATCGCGTGGTCGTCACTTACCTGATCGACGAAGGTACGCATGAGAATATTTCCAGCGTGGTGTTCCTTGGCGATGCCCATACCAAGCTGAATTTTCTTCAACAAAATACCAGCGTAAAAGCGGGCGGGCCTTTGAACGAAGCCAAGCTGCTGGGGACTGAAAGCTCACTCTACAGTCTTGGAGTTTTTGATTGGGTTAGCGTCGCCCCGCGCCGCCCCATTACCGACCAACCCAGCGAAGAGGTGCAGGTTAAAGTGCACGAGGCGAAGCGAAATTCCCTGACTTATGGGTTCGGGCTGCTCTATACACCGGTGGCAGGCAGCCTTTCATCGGGCATCGTGGCTTTGCCAGGACTTCCGACCCTCGGCCTTCCCAGCTCGTTCAAGATTATCGAGAAGAATGTCTTCAGCCCGCTGGGTTCCATTGAATATAGCCGGCTCAATTTGCTCGGCAGAGCCGAGACCGCGTCGATCTCCACCTCACTTTCCGTCCTCGACCAGCGCGGTTCCTTCAGTTATGCCGATCCACAGTTCATCGGACTTAAATGGGCCTCACTCTTGAACGTATCCGCCGAGCGCTCGGCGCAAAATCCCCTCTTCACTGCACGGCTCGGTACGGCTTCCTTTCAAATGGAAAAGATCCTGGACGCCGCCAAGACCAAGCGCCTGCAATTCCGCTACACGTTCCAACGCACGACCCTCACCAACCTTTTGATCCAGAATTTCATCCCCCCTGAGGACGAGAACGTGAGGTCCTCCATGCTGTCGGCTTCCTTCATTCGCGATACGCGGGATAAACCGCTCGACGCGCATCGTGGTTTATTCCAAACTTTGGATTTCGGGGTGAGCCCGCAGTTCCTGGGATCCACTGACAACTTTGCCCGCTTCTTCGGGCAGACCGCTTACTACCGCCAGGTGAAACCCTGGATGGTCTGGGCCAATGACGTTCGCGTGGGACTTGTCGATTCGTTCGGCTCGAGTCATGTCCCCATCAGCGAGAAATTTTTTTCCGGCGGGGCCGACAGCCTGCGCGGCTTTCCGCTGAATGGCGCAGGGCCGCAAGAGGTGGCCACGCTCTGCACCGTGGTTAACAATCCGGCGTCATGCACGGCGCGAATCACGGCCCCTACCGGCGGGCATCAGCTCTTTATTCTGAACTCCGAGGGCCGGTTTCCCATTCCCATTAAATTCCCCTCGCCCATCAACAAGAATCTGGGCGGAGCGATTTTTTATGATGGCGGCAACGTGTATACCAACATCGGTTTCGGCCACTTCTTCAGTGGTTATAGCAACACCGTCGGTATTGGCTTGCGCTACCAAACGCCTGTCGGTCCGATTCGGATTGACGTGGGCCAAAACTTGAATCCGGTTCCCGGACTTAAGTCCACTCAACTGTTTATTACTTTGGGGCAATCGTTTTGAGGGTCGACTCTGGCGGAATCCTTTTGAGGGTTTTGAGCTTTTGCTGGATTTGAACATTTTGAAAGTGTGCGGCATTCCACTCGCGAGGCGAAATGATCAAGCGTAGATATGTTTTGCGCATTGCACTAATGTTGGGGCTGCTGCTTCTGGTTCTTGGCACTGCGGCCATCGTGGTGTTGCGCAGCCGCACGTTTCATCGCTATGTCCTCGCCCAGATGGTCGAGCGCGCGTCGCAGGCCACCGGCGCGCGGGTGGAGATTGGGGACTTCCAATTTCGCTGGTCAGGCTTGCAGGTCGATCTTTACCAGATTGTGCTTCATGGCTCCGAGGCCGTTTCGCGCCCGCCACTTTTGCGGGTTGATCATTTGATGGTCGAGTTGAAGATCATCTCGCTCTGGCGTCGCAAAATTGATGTGAACGAGATTGTGATTGACCATCCTTCCCTTCATTTTTCCGTGGACCAAAAGGGCCGCTCAAACTTGGCGCAACCTCCGCAGGGCGTTGGTGGGCGCGGCAGCACCAGTGTGTTTGATTTGGGGGTCGGGCATTTTGTCGTAGACCAGGGGGAACTGGAGTACAACGACCGCCGCATTCTTCTCGATGGCGAGGTGCATGACCTTCACGCTCGGGTTTCCTTCGCGTCTGCCAAAACCGAGTACGACGGCACGCTGGGGTACCGCGACGGACGTGTTCAGGTTGGAGGATTCAACCCCGTCGTGCACGGGTTGGAGGTTCGTTTCGGGGCGACGCCGTCGGGAGTGACTTTCGACTCGCTGGTGCTGAATGCTGGTGCGTCCACGGTTTCCGCTCAGGCACGCTTGCAAGGATACGACAATCCTGCGGTCGATGGGTCGTACCGGGCGGACGTTTCCACCCAGGAACTCGGCAAAATCCTGAAAGCCACGCCGTTTCCGGTTGGCCAGGTCAATGCGCAGGGGACCGTTCACTATCAGAACCGCGCGGATCACACGTTTCTCGATAACCTCTTGATTGCGGGCCAGTTCCGCAGTCAAGCCTTGGCGCTGAATATGCCGCAGGCGCACGCCAATGTTCGGGCGGTCAGCGGGGATTATCGCCTGAGCGGAGGGACGCTCGAAGCCCGCAATGTGCACGCCGACGTTCTGGGCGGCAAAGTGTCGGGCGAACTTACCCTAACCCACCTCTCAGAGCGGCCCGCGGCGAAGGTGACCGCTGCCGTCCACGACGTTTCCCTCGAGGCGATCAGCGCCGCCACGAACGCGAAACCCCTGGAGCGCGCCGCCATCAGTGGCAGCCTGAACGGGAAAATTGAGGGCACATGGGAGGGAAGCGGGCAAAACGTCCAACTCCACGCGGACGCCATGATCGCCGCCTCGGCCCCTGCTCGCCAAGGCGCCGAAGCGGGACAAAATGTCATTTCTTTGCAGGGCGACGTGCACTTGGCCTATGCCGCTCGAACAGCCACGATCGCCCTAAGCGGGTCACGGCTGACCACGTCCCACTCTTCCCTCACCCTAGACGGCAGCACTGGGAAGCAATCCAGTTTGAACATCCAAGCGCAGTCCGACGACCTGCGCGAGGTCGACCAAATCTTGCTCATCGCCCGGCACGCCATGGAGGGCAGCAGCCCGACCGCACCGGCGCCCATCGAATCCCTTGGCATCGCGGGCTCGGCTACCTTTATTGGGCAATTGCGGGGATCTCTAAGCTATCCACAATTCACCGGCCAGTTGACCAGTTCCAATCTCCAATACCACGGCACCACAATGAGCGAGGTCAAAGCCGCGGTGGCGCTCAGTCCGTCGGGCATCACCCTGAGCCAAGGTGAAATCCAAACCAGCGAGCGAGCCCAAGTTCAGTTTGACCTCGCTGCAGGGCTGACGAATTGGGCCTACGCGGCGCAGAACCCCGTGCGCCTTGAATTAACAGCCGCGAAGATTCCGGTGGCTACTATCGAGCGTGTGGCGAATCTGCGCTATCCGGTTAACGGCACACTCGCCGCGCATATATCTATGCACGGAACGCAATCCAACGCCATCGGTCAAGGTTCCGCGACCCTCACGGAGGCCACTGTCTGGGGCCAGCCGATCCAAAACCTGAGTGTCCAATTTCAAGGCTCCGGCGATACCATTCATTCCACCGTGCAATTGTCAGCGCCGGCGGGATCAGGCTCCGGCAAGCTCACGTATGACTTCAGCAATCAAGGTTACGATATTCAGTTCAACCTCTACAACCTACAGCTTCAGCGGCTGGAGGCAATCCATTATAAGAACATGCAGGTGAGCGGCGTCGCGACCGCATCTTTGCAGGGGAAGGGAACCGTAAAGGATCCCCAACTGACCGCGACTATTGAAGCGCCGAAGCTGGTGATTGGGCAGCAGACGCTCGATGGTTTGAAGGTCCACGCCGATTTGGCGCATCAGCAAGCAAGCTTCACACTGGATTCAGCCGCCGTGGGAGCTTCCATCCAAGCACGCGGAAGCGTCGCCCTCAATGCCGACTACTCCACCCAAGCCAGCATTGATGCGCGAAACATCCAGTTGGGCGCGTTGCTTGCGGCGTTTCTCCCGAAAATTCCATCGGAGGTGCGAGGCCAAGCCGAACTTCACGGCACGCTCCACGGACCTCTAAAGTTGCGGGATCAACTCGAGGCGGAGGTCGATATCCCGACGCTCAGCCTGACTTATCAGTCGCTACAGATTGGAAACGCAGCGCCGATTCGCGCCGTGTATCGCGGCGGCGTTATCTCGCTCGATCGGTGTGAGCTGAAGGGCACGGGCACCAATCTGCAAGTTCAAGCGGCGATCCCTCTCGAACAAGCGCAAAATTTGCAGGCGACTGCGACCGGTAATGTAGATCTTCATCTCATGCGGATGTTTTATCCCGACTGGGATAGCTCCGGCCAACTCCAGTTGGAAGTCAAAGCTGGAGGCACGTTTAAGCATCCGGACGTCAATGGTACGGTACACCTCGTCGACGCATCCTTTCAGGCCCCGGACACCCCATTGGGGGCGCAGAACGTGAATGCAGCGTTGGCGATTAAGAACGGCCGCATTGACATTCAGAACTTCACGGGTGAAACAGGAGGTGGGACCCTATCGGCACAGGGGTTTGCTACGTACCAGCCTGCCGTCCAATTCAATGCGACGCTCATCGCAAAAAATGTTCGGCTGCGCTACCCGGTAGGCACTCGAGCCATTCTGGACGCCAACCTGGTTCTGACGGGCTCTGGCGATGCGGCGCTTCTGAGCGGACGGGTGGTCGTCGAGCGCCTCTCGTTGACCAAGGAATTTGATCTCTCGACCTTCGCTGATCAATTCACCGGGAACTCTTCGCCGTCCGTCGGCACGAATTTCGCGCAAAACGTTAAACTCAACGTGTCGCTGACTTCTGCAACTGAAATGGCCTTAGCGAGCAGTAAATTGAGTGTCCAAGGTTCAGCCAATCTGATGGTGCGAGGAACCGCTGCTGAACCGGTACTTCTGGGCCGGACGGATATCACCGGCGGAGAGCTCTTCTTTAATGGAAATCGCTATAAAGTGGAGAGCGGTGTTATTCAGTTTGTGAATCCGGTCCGCACTGAGCCGATGGTCAACGTTCTCGTAACGACCACTGTAAACCAGTTCAATCTCAGCATGAATTTCACCGGGCCGATCGATCGATTGCGCACCACATACACTTCGGATCCGCCACTCGCGCCCATCGATATCATCAATCTTCTCGCCACGGGTCAGACGACGGAGGCCGCTTCCACGGGCAGCACCTCGCCCGAATCGGTCATCGCCGGGCAACTGACCAGCCAGTTCAGCAGTCGAGTGGAAAAACTTGCGGGCATTACCTCGCTGACGATCGATCCACAAGTCGGGGGGGCTCAAGGCAACGGCGGAGGGCGGCTGGCGGTGCAGCAACGCGTCACCAAGAATCTGTTCTTTACTTTTTCGACAGACCTCACGACGAGCACGGGGCAGATCGTTCAGATCGAGTACCAGGTGTCCCAGAGATTTGCCGTAAGCACCATACGGGACCAGAATGGCGGCTACACGGTGCAGATCAAAGTCCATAAGAGCTTTTGATTTACCAAAGAAAATCAGGCGGCCTCCACATCCACCCTTGGGCGGACAGGTGGGTGGGGGCGAATATAGACCGTTAGCAGCCGCCACGTCACTTCGATCAGCAAAATAGCCCGGCCGAAAGGAAGTAAGGTGATGAAGCAAAAAGCTTTGATCCTAATTGTCGATGAATTTAAGGATGACCGGGAGATGTACAGCCACTATCTTACTCGCAGCGGATTTCAGGTCAGTTTGGCGAGCGATGGGCAGGAGGCGTTGGACAGGGCCTTGCAACTTCTCCCCGATTTGATCCTTAGATTGCCAACATCACGTCAAGTAAATGGGGCTCGCAAAAAGCTGCGAGCCACTGAGAGCGCTGCCCTCAGACTCCCGGACAGGGTTCTCTTAATCCCTGCCGAGCGTGGAGGGCGCGGTACCTGAGTCCAACCCCGCTGTTTCCCCAGCTTCAGATTCCAATCCTCGCTCTGGGGCAAACCGTTCGTCCTGCAAATCGGCAAGCCGGCCCATCGTCCAACTGAGTTGTTCTCCCCTCCATCGGACAGGAGCCAGTCCCCACCCATGCCCGAATGATGGTGTCCGAATCAGTAAGCAAAGCGACGTCCAGGGCTGGAACCGCCGTGTACCTCAAACTGGCGTTTTGGCCGTTTCCATCGTTTCTGTCGTTTTGTAGAATCAATAAGTTACCTAAAATCAACGAGCACGTAGGGTTCGAATCACGCCCCCTCCGCCGGTCTATCTGCTCTGCTTGCATTTAGTTAGCGCGTTGAAATTCCTCATGCCCTCAGCCTGTAGGATCATTTCGGACCCGAGGTGGAAGTAAGCACGCAACCCACCCGCCGCTTTCCCTCGGGAAGCGGCAGCGAGTAAATGCGCTGAAAGGCCAATTGACCTCTGGGCAGGATGGGAACCTGGAGTAGAGCTTGGAAAACCTCAGGCAAATCTGTTTGGTCAATCAAAATACCGACCCCCACGCGGCTTGCGTCCAAAACCTTGACCGTGTAGCTTTTCCCCGCTACCCGGACAATGCCCAGTGCAGGTGTTCCCTCCAGCCGAATCCGTTTGAACCGCCGGCCATCGGGGACGTTTTCAGGAATTTGAACTTTTTTTCCAGCCTCTGCGGGAACTGTCGGAGCAGACGGGGAGGGTGGGCGATGAACTTCGCGGTGATCCTGTTCAACCTTGATCTGGCGAGCGGGTTCTTCGGTCTGCGGCGCAGTAACCTGGGGTGGGACCGTAAGACCTGCTGACCGATCGTGCGCCTTCTGTTTGTTTGTATAGAGGCTGCGGTCAGCAGCAGCCAACAAGCTGGTCACGTCATGTCCTTCCTCAGGAAAGATGGCAATTCCATAATCAACCCCGACCGGCGCGCCTGGGGCGAGGGAACGAGCGTACTCTTCGAATTTCCGCGCGATTCGTCCAGCCAGCACCTCCGAGCCGGGCCGGTCAGCTTGGGGGAGAAGGATCGCGAACTCGTCCCCCCCGATCCGACACGGAATGTCAGACCCGCGAAGGGTCTCGAGGCTTGCGCGGGCGAGGCTGCGCAAGATTTCGTCTCCAGCGGCATGTCCGTATATGTCGTTGACGCTCTTAAAATTGCGAAGATCAAACGAGAGCAGCGCAAACGGAGATCCATAGCGAGTGGAACGGTCGATTTCTTGACCTAGATACTCTTCAAACATGCGACGATTGTTCAGACCCGTGAGTGAATCCGTCGCCGCGTTGTAACGCAGTTTCTTGAGTTCCTCGTACTCCAAGAGAACGGGGTTCCGCAAGATACTGAGTTCCTCGAAATAATCCACCACTGCGGTCCTAAGCGTCACCGGACGGCCGAGTTTCTCAGCCCACTGACTTTGACGAGCCAGAATTCCTTCCCAATGGCTTATGCTCTCTTCCTCAGAAGCTCCTCGGCCGACAAGACTCTGAAGAAACTTCTGCAGGAACGCGCCCCGCGCGCCTACATCAAGTTGCTTTAAAGTGTCGGTAATAAGATCAAGCCAATACTCCGGCATTCCTTCTTCGCCCTTGGACATACTGCCTGACTATAAGGTGTACCCCATTGTCAAACCATTTTTTGTCTAAATCAAGCTAGTTTCGTCGCCGTTTTTGCCTTTGTTTTTGCCTTTTCTCCGCCCGCCGTGGCGGGTGCGCTTGTGCTTCTTTTTTCTTCGCTGTCTCCCCTTCGTTCGGCGCGCGCCGAACTCGCATCGCATCCTGCCCCAGCCCTTGTTTATTCCCCCTGATAGACCACCCCCGGGGTACGATATCCGAGCGATTGATGGAGCACCTGCGACCTTGCCACCGGCACCTTCTGGCAGGCGGCAAAACCAAAATGCAGTCAGAACTGGGCATCCTCTTGTTCCACGCAATCGCGGCAAGAAGGGGTCCAAGGAACGGCTCTAAGACGAGCCCTGCTGATGGGATTCCCGCAAGCCGCACAGAACCCATAATTCCCCTTCTTGAGACGGAGCAGTGCCCACTCGATAGCTTGGCGCAGACGGCTCCTGGCCTGACTCAGATGGGCGTCAATTGTCGCTTCGCTCTCTGCAAGTGCTTGGTCCATTACGTCCGCCCCTACAAGCCCTCCCGCTGGTCCTAAAACCAGCCTGCCGCCGTTGGCGGCGAGCAACTCCCGCTGCTTCGCAAGTAACGACCGCCTGTACCGATTCAGATAGATCGGGTTGTTCACGACATTACCTCCTGCTCCCCCCACGAGCGCGCCAGCCTGCTTCATATGCCAGATTCTCTCTTGCTGCCCCTGAGCGCGCAAGGGCAGACGCCAGTTCCACCGGGCCTCGCAGGGCGGAAACACTCCGCGCCCCCGACCCAAACCGTGGGGGCGTGGGGGCCATTTTAAATACAACTATTTCCTAAATATACACTAGCCTTTCTTCGTCCCATACGCGTGCGAACTATATGCGCCTACTCACCCGTCCGGCGTCAATTGCCCGTGTGGACTAATCCTTTTGGGTAATAGCGCGGCGCACGGACATGGCTTATGCTGTGGGCCATGGTCACGAGCTTCTGGCACCCTGACGGCACACCGATGTCGGCGCAATAGTTCATGGAGATGCTGTTCGGGAAGCTGCCGGAATTCTTTAGAGACGAAGCCGAACTGCGTGCCCTATGGAGCGCTCCCGATACCCGCTCGAAGCTTCTGCAAGGGCTGGCGGAGGCGGGCTTCGGCAGGGAGCAGATGGCCGAGATGCAGAAGATCATCGACGCCGAGAAGAGTGATCTTTTCGATGTGCTGGCGCACGTCGCTTACGCCTTGCCACCCCTCACCCCCGAGAAAAGGGCCGCCAGGGCGAAAGTGGGGATCAGCACCCACTTCAACACCAAGCAACAGGTCTTCCTCGATTTTGTCCTCCCCCAATATGTCAAAGTTGGCGTGCAGGAACTGGACCAGGAGAAGCTGGCTCCTTTGCTGAGGCTCAAGTACAACGCCATTGCCGACGCCGTGGCCGTCTTGGGCAGACCAGAAGAGATAGGACACGTTTTCTCTGGGTTCCAGAAGTACCTATACCAGGCAAGTGTGGTAAGTAATCAGCCTTATGCCTAAAACCAAATCTGTTTGGAGCCGTATTGATGCGCATATTCAGACCATAAAGAATCATGGGCGAGAGCGCGGACGCGCCCGAGGTTACTCGATTGTTGAAAATCAAGAAGCTGATGGGTGGCGTCTATCGTTTCCCCGATGCTTGCCCAAGGCACAGACCAAAAAGACAAAAGGCCACCCCCGGTCGCGAGTGGCCGTTCAATCTTGATTGTTGGTGGTCGATGCGCAGTGAACCTAACTTGACTTCTCCGCTACGCTGGCGACGGTGATGCTTTCACCTTTGACAGTGCCCGTCACCGTGACGCTCTTCCCACCCAAACCCTTGAACTTGTCTTGGGCGTCAAGCTGGTAGACTTTACCATTCGAAACCAGGACGTACGAGGCCCCGCCGGAAACGCATTTCTCCACGCAAGTCGCAGCCGCGTCACTAGCGGTCGCGTGTTTCGCCCCACAATGCGCGTCACTCACCGTTCCGGTAATCGTTTTAGATCCCGCAAAGGATAAACTGGCAAACACCAGGACCACAAAAGCCAAGAGCGCTATCTTCTTCATCGGAAATCCTCCTCTGGGTTGTTATTCCCCTCCGAAAGGCCTTGCCAATAAACGCCGTTGGACTATGCGCTCAGTTCGGCAGCCTTCAGGGTGAAATCTTGACACCAAGTCTCCAGCTTTGTCGCGCCGCTAAATGGTGTTTTTGCAACCCACGCACATATATAGTCTAAGCTCAAAAGACGACATCGCGCAAGGCGGGATGATATTTGCTGGATTCATGCTTACCAGAAGGGTCATTCCCCATACCTGTTTCATGGTTGAGCCTCCTAGATTCTATTGTGATCTTGCCCGAAAGACGCTGCCGAAGGGCAGTTCTTTCTGATACCCACGATCGAACCTGCTGCTGATGCTAGCACAGCCCGTATCGCTTTGCTTTACTATCGCCACGCATTCAACACTGAAAACCCGCCCGCACGATTGCACTCAGTGGCGGTCAGGTGTATGTTACCGGTCGGGCGGGAAGTTGGTAATGGAAATTCCGGGGTAATTGTCAAAGGAGCGACGGCGTGCGACAAGAATTTGGACGTGAGGGGGGCTTTGAAACCCTGGCCAATGATATGGAGGGTTCGCCATGGGAATCAGGCAAGCGGCGGTGGCATGGGGATTGGTCGCAGCCTTCGCCGGGAGCATGGTGCAAGCGCAGGCAGCGCACCTTGCCGACGGCACCGCGGTTCATGTGCGACTGACGGCGGACCTTTTGAGCTCCTGGGCAGTGGTAGGCTCTCGGGTGGAGTTGGAAATCGCTCAGCCCGTCATGCTGGAAGGTGTGGTGGTGATTCCCACTGGGTCGCCGGCCTGGGGCGCGGTGCAGGCTGTGAAGAAGGGCAAAATCCTGCAGTTCGATATTGAGGGAATGCGTCTTCCGAATAGTGAGATCGTCTTGCTTCGCTGCAGTCCGCAAAGGACCACGCAAGCGAAGAAGGACGAGATTAAAGTTGAAATCCGGGTGGGGAGGGAATTGGGAGCTCCGAAGGGAATTGAGTTTACCGCCTATCTGGACCAAGACGTAAACGTCGATGTGGCGGGAGAGCCCGTAGCGCCGGCGCAGCCCACTCCGGTGGCGCATCCTGCTCCCGCGACTCGGCCTGGGCAGTACAATACGGTTGTGTGTTTTTCTGCTCCCGGCGGCGCCGACATTCTGATTGACGACGGGTTTCGTGGGAGCACACCCTTAACCTTTGACCTCTTGCCGGGAAACTATCAAATCGAGTTTCGGCTCAAGGGTTACAAATCCCAATCCCAGCCCTTGGTTTTGACGCCCGGCACGGGGATGCGCACCGTGGTGATAACTTTAGAGAAGCAGCAGTAATGCTCCCAACAACCCTGCCAGCCTCCCGGGTTCGGGCATGATCACTACCCTGATAGCCATCGTCTTCACGCTCGTGCCGGTGGTGGGAGTACCGACCCTCTCATACTCCAGGGTCAGAAACAACGAAATCCGGAAGATGCCCCGTTTGGCCCTCTACCTTTCCGCCGTGTTCTCCCAATGGATTTTGACCGTGCCGGCTTTGGGGGTTGTGTTCGTGATCACGCGCAAGGTTTTCGTGAAAGGCTTTGCCGCCGTGCCTTTGAGCCTCACCATTGAGTGGGGGAGCGGCATCGCCGTGGCCGCGCTTTTGGCGCTGAGCTTAGTTATCTGATATCGAATATAAAGACAATCCATATCGGGACGATCGGCACGGAATCGCAAGCGATAGCCGTGATCCAACAATTCATCGAGAAGAGAAACGAACAATGAGTGAAAACAACAGCAAGGGATTTTGGAACGACCAGATCGAGCCACCACGTCTAGCCCACCTTATCTTTTTCTGATGCCGACCCGCCGTTACTCGCGAACGGGCAACCAATTCTGCGCTTTGCTGCTGTTACCTATTTATTTTCAATGGCTTAGTTTCCCATGCCATTCCCTATTGTCCTTCGCCAAAACCACATCTGTCGGCCCTCACCCTAAACGCCATGTTCGCATTGCTTGGTTCGCTGCTTCGTCTCCTCGTTTCGCCCGCTTGCCTCCGAGATATCGCCCTGGAGAACCTTGCCCTTCGCCAGCAACTGGCGGTGTTCAAGCGCAAGTGCCCGCGGCCTCGGCTGCGAAGGACGGATCGCTTCTTTTGGGTGTGGCTGTCCCGGGGTTGGAAGGATGGGCGCCGAGCGCTGGTTATCGTAAGGCCAGAGACCGTCGTGGCCTGGCATCGCAAGGGCTTTCGCTTGTTCTGGAGCTGGATTTGCAGGCGAAAATGCGGCCGGTCCGAAGCCAGCCCCGCGATTCGAGCTCTGATCCTAAAGATGGCAGCTGCCAACCCACTCTGGGGAGCGCCCCGTATCCACGGGGAGTTGCTCAAGCTGGGTATCCCCATTTCGGAACGAACCGTGTCGCGACTCCTCCCCAGAAAGCGTCGACCTCCTTCTCAAACCTGGAAGGCGTTCCTCGACAACCATCTGAACCAACTGGTTTCCATCGATTTCTTTACGGTCCCGACCGCCACCTTTCGGGTTCTGTTCGTTGTGGTGGTTTTGGCCCATCGTCGACGCAGGGTGGTGCATTTCAACGTGACCGAACATCCGACGGCGGCTTGGACCGCTCAGCAAATCCTGGAAGCGTTCCCGGAAGACACGGCGCCACGATTTTTGATCCGAGATCGGGACCAGATTTACGGGGAATGTTTCCGGAATCGCCTCAGAGACATGGACATCACCGAAGTCCTGACCGCACCGCGAAGCCCTTGGCAAAACCCGTTTGCGGAAAGGTTGGTGGGCTCCATCCGGCGCGAGTGCTTGGATCGCATGATCGTGCTCGGAGAGAAGCATCTGCGACGAATCCTGAGAAGTTATTTCGACTACTATACGTAGCGCATTAAATAATTGCGCATGATGGAAACTTGTGGTTTCATGGGGGCATGAAGCCACTCATGATTTCCGATGCCCCGACCGTGATTCTCGGGTTGCAGGATGAGATTCGCCGGAATC
>Ga0208034_1001429_pt1 | contig 14599 bp, 13 predicted proteins | sample June2015DPH_8_10_FD_184699 | JGI IMG/M metagenome (GOLD analysis project Ga0208034, IMG submission 184699) | Peatland microbial communities from SPRUCE experiment site at the Marcell Experimental Forest, Minnesota, USA - June2015DPH_8_100... | ecosystem: Environmental > Terrestrial > Soil >...
GACTAGCTGCTGGCGAGCGCTGGCCTTTGCCGCTATTCCGCCGGCTGTGCCGTGACCAGCCGGCGGGAATAGATGAAGTACCGGCCTTCATCCTCGAACATCTGCACCTCAAACCCCTCCTTGGCGTAGTCCTCCATGACCTGCTTGGTCTGCCCGGGGTCGTCATAGGTGCCACCGTCCCACATGAATTTCTTGCCTTCGACTTTTTTTGCCAGTGGTGTGCTCATCATCCTGCCTCTATTTTTTTGGTAGCCGCAGGCGTTAGCGGCGATTAGTGCCCAGGGCGGGGGAACCCGCCCCCAGCTTACCCCCTGGTGCTATACGAGCTGGGGCCCAGGGGCCCGCAGGGCCTCGGTCATCTCCGTCATCACATCGGCGAACTTCTGGGCTTCCGCCGAGGCAATCCACTCGATCCGGAACCGCTCGGGCTCCAGGCCGAAGTCCTCCAGCATCAACTCAATGCCTTCCGCTCTGTTTTGGGCCTTTTTATTACCTTCCAGGTAATGACATTCGCCCAGGTGTCACCCACATACCATGACGCCGTCGGCCCCCTTGGTGAGGGCGCCGATGACCAGGTTGGGGTGCACCATGCCGGAGCACATCACCCGGATGATCCGGCCGTTGGGGGGATACTGGATGCGGGAAACCCCCGCCAGGTCCGCCCCGGCGTAAGAGCACCAGTTGCAGCAGAAGGCGATGATTAAAGGCTCGTACTGCTCTTCCATGGCTAAACCCCTAAGCTGCCAGCTTTCAGTAGTAAGCTTTTTAAAGAAATCTTTTCACTGCTCCCTGTTAAATCAACCCCAGGGCGGCCTCCACCTGGGCCTCCAACTGCTCCGGGGTGAAGCCGGCCACGTAAATGCCCTGCTTGGGGCAGGTGGCCATGCAAGAGCCGCAGCCCTTGCACTGCGTGGCGTTGACCTCCACCGTCTTCTTGACGCCGCCGTCCTTCATGTATTCGATGAGAGTCACGGCCTTGAAGGGGCAGGTATCGACGCAGAAGGCGCAGCCGTCGCAGTTCTCGTCGATGGGGGTGGAGATGATGGATTCCAGCTCCAGGTAATCCCGGGACAGGATGGTGTTGGCCCGGGAGGCGCAGGCCAGGGACTCGGCTATGGTTTCCTGGATGGGTTTGGGGTAATGGCACAACCCCGCCAGAAAGATGCCCTCGGTGGTGGCATCCACCGGCCTGATCTTGGGGTGGGCCTCAGTGAAGAAGCCCTCGGCGTTGAGGGGGATCTTGTAGAGTTCCGCCAGGGGGGCGTTCTGGTGGGGGATGATGGCGGTGGCCAGGGTGAGGAGGTCCACCGCAAAGCTCACCGGCCTTTGCAGAATCTGGTCCGTCACCGTGATCTTGAGGCGGCCATCGGCCTCCTCAACCCTGGGGGGATCGGCGATGACGTAGCGGATGAAGACCACCCCCAATTCCCGGGCCCGGGTGTAGAGGAGTTCCCGTTCGCCGTAAGTGCGCATATCCCGGTAGAGGATGAAGACCTCCATCTCCGGGTTCATCACCTTGAGCTTGATGGCGCTTTCCACCGAGTGGGCGCAGCAGACCTTGTTGCAATAGGGCCGCTCCGGAATGCGGGAGCCGACGCACTGGATGAAGGCCACCGCCTGGGCCTGCTTGAGCCGGTCGCTCTGCTGGGCGATTTCCTCATCCAGTTCCAGGGAGAGGAGGACGTTGGGGTTCTCTTTATAGAGGTACATCCCTTCCGGGCGAAAGGGCTCGGCGCCGATGGCGATGACCACGATGCCATGATCAATCGCCTGGCCGTTGGAGAGAGTCGTAGTGAAGTTCCCCACGACGCCGGCAACCCCGGTGACCATAGAATTGAAATGGATGACGATGTTGTCGTGGGTGGTAACCTTGTCGATTAAAGCGTCCATGCGGGGCCGCACCAGGCCGCCGCGCCAGGTGGTGTGCAGTTTCAGGGCGTTGCCCCCCAGGCGGTACTTTCGTTCCACCAGGTGCACCTCATAACCCTGGTCTGCCAGGGTTAGGGCGGAGGTCATGCCGCTGACGCCGCCGCCGATCACCAGGGCCTTCTTATTGACGCCCACGGTGAGGTACTCCAGGGGCTGGAGCAGCCGGGCCTTGGCCACCGCCATGTTCACCAGATCCTGGCATTTCCGGGTGGCCAGCTCCGGTTCGTTCTGGTGCACCCAGGTGCACTGGTTGCGGATGTTGGCCATCTCGAACAGGTACTTGTTGAGGCCGGCGGTTCGCAGCATATCCTGGAAGATGGGCTGGTGAGTGGTGGGGCTGCAGGCCGCCACCACCACCCGGTTCAGTTGGTGTTCCCGGATCATCTCCGCCATCTGAGCCTGGGAGTCCTGGGAGCAAGTGAACAGGTTGGCCTGGGCGTACTCCACCTGGGCGAGGTTTTTGGCGTATTCCACGATGGCCGGGACGTCGGCCACCCCGCCGATGTTGAGGCCGCAATTGCAAACGAAAACCCCCACCCGGGCCGGCTCTCCCGCCACTTCTTTTTCCGGGGGGAATTCCTTCTTTCTTATCAGGGTGCCCCGGGCCGCGGCCAGGTGCCGGGAGGCAGTGGCGGCCGCGGCGCTCCCCTCCATCACCGTCTGGGGGATGTCCTTGGGTCCGGTGAAGGCGCCGCAGGCAAAGATTCCCTCCCGGAAGCTGGTGGTCGGCGCAAAACAACTGGCCTCCATGAAGTCGTTGGGGCCCAGGGTTACATTGAGCCGCCGGGCCAGCTCCACGGTAGCCGGGGGTATCACCATGCCTACCGAGAGGACCACCATGTCGAAGATCTCGTCGATCACTTCGCCGGACTCGGTGACGTAGCGTATCTCCAGGTCGCCGTTATTATTGGCGGGCTTGACGGAATGGACCCGGGAGCGGATCAGCCGGGCCCCCTGATCTTTAATCTTGGCGGCGTATTTTTCGAAGTCCTTGCGGGGGGTCCGCATGTCCAGGTAAAACAGGGCCATATCCAGGTCCGGGCCGAGGTGCTCCCGGGCCACGATGGCCTGTTTCAGGGCCGCCATGCAGCAGAAGTTGGAGCAATAGGGCTTGGACCCTTCCCCTAAATTCCGGGAGCCGACGCAATGGATCCAGGCGATCTTTTGCGGCTCTTTGCCGTCGGAGCGCCGGCGCACGTGTCCCTGGAACGGCCCGCCGGGGCTCAGGATGCGTTCAAACTCCAGGCTGGTGTGAACATTGGGATACTTGCCGTAGCCATAGAGCGCCGCGGCGCCTGGGTCGAAGGGCTTGAAGCCCGGGGCCAGGATGACGGATCCCACCTCCAGGTCCACAATCTGGCGTTGCTGTTCATGGTCAATGGCCCCGGCCTGACAGACCGACGCACACTGCATACATTCGGAACAGATCTCGCAGTTGAGACAGCGGGTGGCCTCAGAACGGGCCTGCTCTTCGCTGTAGCCCTGAACAATCTCGGCAAAGCAGATGGACGAGACTTCCGGCGGCAGAGTGGGCATAATTTCCCGGGGCCGGCCTTCCTCGTCTTTGGGGATCTCCCGCCACCGTTGCGCCGCGGCGATACCCCGGATGCGGCCGGCGTACATATCCTCCTCGTGGAGATAACGGACGATGGATTCCGCTGCTTCGATGCCGCCACCCACAGCCTCGATGGCAACCCAGGGGCCGGTGGAGGCATCGCCAGCGGCGAAGACCCCGGGCCGGGAGGTCATGTAGGTCACTTCATCCACCTCGATGGTGCCCAGGCGGCTGAAGGTAACCCCCGCGTCTTTCAGAAACTGCACGGCAGACTCCTGGCCGATGGCCGCGACCACCAGGTCTACCGGCAGTTCAAATTCAGCGCCGGCAATGGGAATCGGGCGTCGGCGCCCGGAGGCATCCCGCTCCGCCAGGTCCATTTGCTGGCACAGCAGGGTTGAAACCTTGCCCCTGTTGGCGCGCACTTCCAGGGGCGCCACCTGGTAGAGGATTTTTATCCCTTCACACAGGCCCTGGTCGATCTCCCAGGCATGGGCGGGCATTTCCTCCCGGGACCGGCGATAGACGATGGTCACGGTGGCCCCATAGCGCCGGGCGGCGCCGGCTACGTCCAGGGCCACGTTGCCGCCGCCGATCACCGCAACGCGTTTGCCTACCTTGAGTTCCTGACCCAGATTGTGGCGGCGCAGGAAATCCACCCCTTGCATGACTCCTTTCAGATCCTCGCCCGGGATTCCCAGCGCCCGCCCTTCATGACAACCTATGCCCAGGAACACTGCTTTGTAGCCCTGGTCAGAGAGGTCGTCCAGGGTGAAGTCTTTCCCCAAGGCGCTATTGAGTTTGAGTTCCACCCCCAGGCGCAGGATGTTGTCGATCTCTTTTTTCAGCACCTCCCGGGGCAGGCGGTATTGCGGAATGCCCACCCGGAGCATGCCTCCCGGCTCAGGGAGCGCCTCAAAAATAGTGGGGCGGTAGCCTTGCAGGGCCAAATGGTAGGCACAGGTTAAACCGGCGGGGCCGGAGCCGATAATGGCGATCTTGTCGCCTTTGGCCTCCACCAGGGGCGGATTGATACTCCCCAGATCCACCTGGTCTGCGGCAAAACGCTTCAACCCGGAGATGGCCAGAGGTTCATCCACTTCCTGCCGCCGGCACTTGTCCTCACAGGGGTGGGGACAGATGCGGCCCAGCGTCCCGGGAATCGGCGCCCGGTCCATGATGAGCTTGACTGCCTCGGTATACTTCCCCATTTTAATGAGCTGGATATACCCCTGGACATTGATGTGTGCCGGACAGGTGATGGAGCACGGCGCCCGGTCCAGCTTGGAAATGGCGAAGGCCGAAGGGATTGCCTGGGGATAGGAGCGATAAATGGCCTGGCGGGTGCCCAAGGCGATGTTAAACTCGTCCTTGATAGTCACCGGACAGACTTTGGCGCACTCACCGCAACCGGTGCATTTCTCCAGATTGACGTAACGGGCTTGCTTATCTAAGGTGACCTTGAAATTGCCGGGCTTGCCGGTAACATCAAGTAATTCTGTGAGGGCATGAACTTCGATGTTGCTGTGCCGGCCGACCTCGACCAGCTTGGGGGAGATAATTCACATGGCGCAGTCGTTGCTGGGGAAGGTCTTGTCGATCTGGGCCATGGTGCCGCCGATGGCCGGGCCCTTTTCCACCAGGTGGACGTAATAGCCTGAGTTGGCCAGGTCCAGAGAGGCCTGCATACCGGCGATGCCGCCCCCCACCACCAAAACCGACCCCAAGACTTTTTCGGACATTCTTAAGCCCTCAGATGACAGCTTGCGGGAGGATTGATGAATATGTTCCTGAATTAGTTCATGATCTTAATTTTGTTTTAAACGGCAACAATTTTATAATTGCGATATTTGTGCCATAGTTCGATGTACTTTTTTCCGACAAGTTAATGGAGGTTAGAGCCTCAAGGGGAATCACCCCGGGAATCTTTGGGAGATAATTTCCCCTGTGCGGGGTATTATGCACCAAGCACCTTTTTGAAGCACTTATGTATGGAGAAAATTTTGTCTGCGTACATGATAACTTGCCTGGTTATTTTATGCAAATATTTTATAAGGCGCTGGGCTCGGCGGGGCGGGTTAACCCTACCCCCGGGTCAAGACGGAAGGGATAAAATAAGACCCGGCGCTGGGACGGGGCGCCTGGCCCGCGGTCCTCATTGCACTTCCCTGAAATCAGGTGGCGCCGCCCTTGGAAATGGTTTCGATAATCTTTTCGCAGGCGGTCGCCACCGCCCCCTGCAAGGTCTGAGACAGGCCCGGCGCCACCTCCTGGGGGATGGTTTCGGTCTGGGCCACGATGATCTTTACTTGGATACCGCTTTGTTCCTGGAGTTCCTGCAGCAGGTTCACCGTGGGAAACTGGTGCAGGGAGAAATCGGAAACCTTTTGCTCCGGAATGCCAGACACCGGGATCTCGAAGACCTCCCCGGGCCGACGCTGCGGATAGTCCACCGCATCGACGATAATCAGCCTTTCCGGCTTCTTCTCGCTCAAGATGAGGTCAAACAGGATATCCCGGATGCTGGTGCCCACGTCCAGGGCCAGGACCTCGTCCGGCAGGGGGTAGTTTTCCTTGAGGTGCTGGATCACTGCCGGGCCGAAGCCGTCATCGCCCCAGAGGATGTTGCCGCAGCCGAAGATCAGGATGGATTTATCGGAAATTACCATGGTCATGTCTTTTAGCTTTCAACGGGCAGATGGCGCGCCGCTACCGGTTGTCGCCGAAGCAGAGTATAAGCCGCCCGCGGCCGGCGCAGGAACCGGGGAATCCCTGGCCAAAAGGCGGGGCCACAGGATATGGCTATTATATCCTGTGGCCCCGAAATATCACGCTGAAAGCGGCTGCTTACGCCTAATTTTTCAGCGTTTCGATTACCCGACCCTGCGCGTCGGTGATGGTGAGTTCCACGGCCAGACCGCCATCCAGGCGGTGAGTGGCGCAGCTCAGTCACGGGTCATAGGCGCGTATGGCCATTTCCACCCTGTTCAGGATGCCCTGGTCATACTTGCCATCCTTGATGAGGAGCTTGGCCGCCTGGTCCACCGACAGACACATGGCGGCGTTGTTGTGGGTAGTGCCCACGATGAGGTTGACGTTGGTGATCAGCCCCTGTTCGTCACAGGTATAGTCATGGATCAGGGTGCCCCGGGGGGCCTCTATGCAGCCCACGCCCCGGCCGGCCTTGGGTTCGACCTTGGCCCGGATGTCGCGGCTGGTGATCTCCGGGTCGTTCAAGAGCTCCACCACGGTTTCGGCGCTCTGCAGCAGCTCGATGAGCCGGGCGTAATGGTAGAGCAGGGTTAAGTGGGCCGGGCGGCCGAAGGCGGCCCGAAACTCCTCCAGTTCCTTCTGGGCCAGCGGGGTGGCCATGCGGTCGACCACGTTGATGCGGGCCAGGCAGTTGGCGCGGTACACCCCGGTGGGGTGGTCCAGGGAGAGGTCCAGCTTGCCCCACTTCTTGGCGTAGGGGAATTTTTGATAGGACCAGGGCTCCACCCATTCGCCAATATAGTCGGTGTATTGCTCGTAGGTGAAGTCGTCATAGGAGCCGTCGGGCCTCATGAGCCGGAGTTTGCCGTCATAGAAATCGTGGGTGCCGTCCTCCCGCACCGTGCCTATGTAGCCCACTTCGATGACGCCGAGGCTCTTGATGGCGTCCAGATATTTGGGGAAGACGTTGTCCTTGGCAAACTTTATGGAGAACTTGGAGAACTCCAGGAGCTCATTGGCCAGGGGGATCATCTCCTTCCGCTCGGCCTCAATCATGGGCTTGCTAACCCCGCCGGGCATCGAGAAGGTGGGGTGGATGGCCCGACCGGCGAAATGCTCCAGCATGGTGGTGGCCTGCTGGCGCATCTTTACCACCTGCTTGGCGATATCCGGAGCGGCCTGGACGATGCCCACCACGTTACGCACCGAATAGTCGGCGTCCGGACCGATGACGAAGTCCGGCGCCGCCAGGAAATAAAAGTGGAGGATGCGGTCACCCACGTAAGCGATGTTCTGCATCAGCCGGCGCAGCTTCACCGCCGCGGGCGGCGGGGTGACCCCGAAGCAGCCGTCGCCGGCCTTGGAAGAGGCCAGGTGATGGGCCCAGGGGCAGATGCCGCAGATATGGCAGACGATGCGGGGCATCTCTTCCACCGGGCGGCCCACGCAAAATTGCTCAAAGCCGCGCAGGGCCTGGACGTGGACCTTGGTGTCGGCCACGTTGCCGGCGTCATCCAGGCGGATGACCACCTTGCCATGGCCCTCGATTCTGGTGATAGGCTGAATGTTGATCACTTTTCCCATATCGTAACTCCCTATCTCACCGGCCGGGCCGGCATTGCCGTTAAGTATCCGTGAGCGCCGATGTACCGATTCATGATGGCCCGCCGGTCCACCAGGGTCTTGGGATCCAGGCCCACCGAAGTGAGGGCGCCCATCATATCCACCAAGGGCTTGGCCCCCTTGCGGATGGGGCCGAAGCAGCCCCGGCACGGGGTCCGGGCAACAACGCACCGGGGCAGGCCGGCCTTGCCGCAGCAGCCCGCCAGGGTCACCGGGCCCATGCAGAAAATGCCCTGTTCATTGAGGCAGCGCATCTTGTCTATGCCCTCGTCGGGATTGAACTCGGCGTTGGCCAGCATCCGCTTGATGGGCCCGCCCCCCGACTTCTTCTCCCGAATCACCGGGCAGGTATCGCAGACGCTGCGCTCCGGCAAGCTCCAGGAGGTCTTGCCGGCCAGTAAGGCCAGGATGGCGTCGGCAATCCAATCCGGGTGAGGCGGGCAGCCGGGAATGGAGATGTCCACCTGGGTGACTTCGTCCAGGGCCTGGCAGGTGGCGGTCCATTTGGGGAGATTAGGGTTCTCCGGGTTGGGGGCGGAGTCGGTGCTGATGCAGCCACGGAAGACCTTGTCCCAGACCTCTTCCGGTTTAAACATGTTGGCCTGGGCCGGCACCCCTCCGAAACAGGCGCAACTGCCCAAGGCTATAAGAATCTTAACCTTTTTCCTGAGCTCGTCCAGCACATGCTGGTGCTCGGTGTTGCGTACCCCGCCGGAGACGATGCCCACCGTCGCCTCGGGGATTTCCAGAGTCGTCCCATCCCCCAGCTGACCGTAGTACTTGTGGTCCACCAACGCAGGGATGTGGACAAAATTCAGTTGGGCCAACAGGTCTAACAGCGCCTCCCCGGTGTTGAGAACGGAGATCTCGCAACCGGAACAGGCATTCAACCACTCCGATGCCACATTTACCGCCATCTCTTCTCCTCCTTGGTTATGACTCGGCAGTCAGCGGTTATCTTGCAAATGGACTAGCTGCTGGCGAGCGCTGGCCTTTGCCGCTATTCCGCCGGCTGTGCCGTGACCAGCCGGCGGGAATAGATGAAGTACCGGCCTTCCTCCTCGAACATCTGCACCTCAAACCCCTCCTTGGCGTAGTCCTCCATGACCTGCTTGGTCTGCCCGGGGTCGTCATAGGTGCCACCGTCCCACATGAATTTCTTGCCTTCGACTTTTTTTGCCAGTGGTGTGCTCATCATCCTGCCTCTATTTTTTTGGTAGCCGCAGGCGTTAGCGGCGATTAGTGCCCAGGGCGGGGGAACCCGCCCCCAGCTTACCCCCTGGTGCTATACGAGCTGGGGCCCAGGGGCCCGCAGGGCCTCGGTCATCTCCGTCATCACATCGGCGAACTTCTGGGCTTCCGCCGAGGCAATCCACTCGATCCGGAACCGCTCGGGCTCCAGGCCGAAGTCCTCCAGCATCAACTCAATGCCTTCCGCTCTGCTTTGGGCCTTTTCATTACCTTCCAGGTAATGACATTCGCCCAGGTATCACGGTCGGCCCCCTTGGTGAGGGCGCCGATGACCAGGTTGGGGTGCACCATGCCGGAGCACATCATCCGGATGATCCGGCCGTTGGGGGGATACTGGATGCGGGAAACCCCCGCCAGGTCCGCCCCGGCGTAAGAGCACCAGTTGCAGCAGATAGGGCTTCAAGGTAACTACCCCAGGGAATCTTTGAGAGATAATTTTCCCTAGTCTGGGTTATTATGCACCAAACACCTTTTTGAAGCCAATATGTATGGAGAAAATTTAGTCTGAGTCTATGATAGCTTGCCTGGTTATTTTATGCAAATATTTTATAAGGCAGACTCCTTGTGCTTTTTGGCACAACCTAAATCTTTATACCCAGATGAAAAATCTTAGTCAAGGAGTTTTTTACGGGGCCTGCCAAATTTATTCTTGCGGTTGGCCCGGCGGGGCGGGTTAACCCCGCCCCCGGGTCAAGACGGAAGGGATAAAGTAAGACCCGGCGCTGGGACGCCTGGCCCGCGGTCCTCATTGCACGATGACCAGGCCAGTCAGTACCCCCTTGGGCATGTCCCCGGGTTTGGCGCCGCTGCCGATGGGATAGATCTCCCAGCCCTGGCGGGCCACCAGTTGGTAGACGTCGATGCCCACCGCCTCCATGGATGGCCGGGACAGTAGGGAGAAGCGGCAGCGCTTGCCTCCCATGGCCTGACAGTCCTCCTGCTGGCCGCAAAAGGTGTGGCGGCAGGAGCCGGCCCCGAAGCCGAAGGCCAGGTAATGGCCGTCGTAAAAGGCCAGGGACTCCACTTCGCTTACCATCTTGTAGACCTTCTGGTAGGCGGCCACCCGCTCCTTGATGGTGGCCTTGTCCCGGACGATGACCTCAGGCGGCACCTCCAGGGTGAAGAGCACCGCCCACCGGTAGTTCTTCAGGATTTCCCGGAGTTCGCCGGGCTTCAGAGTATTGGGGGGGCAGTTGGCCCCGGCCCCGTAGCCGAAGCAGCGGGGGATCTGGCACTTCAAGGTCACCCGCTCATCCACCGGGATCTCCTGGGTCTCGATGACCGCCGCCCGGGTGGCCCCCAGCTCCAGGGCCTTCTCCCGGTAGCGCTCCAGGTCCTGGGGCAAGCGGGCCGCTTGCATGTCCACCGTGATTTTCTCCACCTTTCTGCCCATAAACCCTCCTTTGCCAAGACCTCCATTCCTGGGAAAAGCCCGGCCCGCCCCGTTGGGGGGTGGCGGGTGAGCTCCCGCGCTGGGGGAATTTTTTTCCACACCCAGATGAATAGCTGAATAAATATTAATCCGAAGCCGGGTTTTATTAAATCACAAATTAACAGGCTTAGTAGGAGCCAGAGAAGATGGGGGGCGCGGCCTCGCCGATTCTTCAAGCTCGTATTAAAGTTCAATTAAGCCCTTTCTCATCCCTTTCTTTAAAGACCTCTCGGGCGGCAAAGATGCCGTTAAGCGCGGCCGGGAACCCCGCATAAACTGCCATCTGGATAATGGTCTCCACCACTTCCTGGCGTGAACATCCCACATTAAGCGCCCCATGGATATGTACTTTCAATTGCGGTTCGGCATTCCCCAATGCCGTGAGTGCAGCCACAGTGGCAATCTCCCTGCACTTGAGGTCGAGCCCCGTGCGGTTGTAAATATCTCCAAAGGGAAATTCAATGACATAGCGCGCCAGGTCAGGGGCAATATCCTTCAGGCTTTCTATTACCCGTTCTCCTGCTTCGCCATCTATTTCCTTAAGTTTCTCCCACCCGCGTACAAACCTCTCGTTGTTCATGCGGTTTTCCCCCCGAAGGCTCACCTACAACACCCTGGACCCTAAACTTGAAGGAAGGCCTCTTTATAGAACAAATGAACAAGGCATAATGCTGTTCATTTAAGCACCAGGAGCCGATGCGAAGTCATTTATTTTGTCATTCTTTGGGAGCCGAAGGCGACCGAAGAATCTCTAAATACGAGATGCTTCGCTTCGCGATGCATGACAAAAAAATGCAGGGTGGGCACGAGCCCACCAATTCCTTAGAAAAGAACCGCTTAAGTGAACCGTATTGGGCTTAGACATCAAATCGGTTAGAAAATGCCAGGCCAATCACCCGTCAGCCAAATCTTCTCCGGTTAAGGCCTGTAAGGCCTGGAGGTACCGGGCCCGGGTGTTGGCGATGACTTCCGGAGGCAGCGGTGGCGGCGGTGGCTTCTTGTTCCAGCCCAGGGATTCCAGGTAATCCCGGAGATACTGTTTGTCATAGCTCTTTTGAGGGCCTCCGGGGCGGTAGTCCTCCTGCGGCCAGAAGCGGGAGGAGTCCGGGGTGAGCGCCTCGTCGATGAGGAGCAGCTCGCCGTCCGCCAGGCCGAATTCGAACTTGGTGTCGGCGATGATGATGCCCCGGGGTTCGGCCCAATCCAGGGCCCGGCGGTAGAGGTTAAGGCTGAGGTCCTTGATCCGGGCGGCCAGCTGGGGGCCAACGGAGGCCGCCATTTGCTCCAAGGAGATGTTTTCGTCGTGGGTCCCCAGCTCGGCCTTGGTGCTTGGGGTAAAGAGCGGCTCCGGCAACTGCTGGGACTCCACCAGGCCCGGAGGCAGGGGGAGGCCGCCGACGGCGCCGGTTTGCCGGTATTCGGCCCAGCCGGAGCCGGACAAATAACCCCGGACGATGCACTCCACCGGCAGGGGCCGGCACTTGCGCGCCAGCATGGTGCGGCCCTGTAGCAGCTCCCGGTAGGGGTGGCAGGCCGGGGGAAAATCCTCCACCTCCAGGGATACCAGATGATTGGGGGCAAGGTCGGCCAGGTGCCGGAACCAGAAGGCGGAGAGCCGGGTGAGAATGCGGCCCTTGTCCGGGATGGGTTGGCTCATCACCACGTCAAAGGCGGAGATGCGGTCCGAGGCCACCAGCAGCAGACGGTCCCCCAGGTCGTAGATGTCCCGCACCTTGCCCTGGCGCCGGGGAAAGCCGGGGAGATCGGTGGTCAGCACCGGGGCGCTCATCTGGCGGCTGTCCGGGCTGCGTTATCGTTGGAGGTCTTGGCGGTCATTTTCATAACCCTGGGGGTGATCCTTTCCTTGGTTTGCAGGCGCCGGGCCAGGTCCTCGGCGGCCTTGGCCCCGGTAACCGGGCCCACCTGGACCTGATACCGCGTCTGGCCGCCGCGGCTCCGGGAGACCACCCGAGCCTTAAAGTGGTCTTTTTCGAGGCGCTGCACCAGGGCCCGGGCCTGATTCTGCGAGCTAAAGGTGGCGGCCACCAGCATGAAGCGCTCTTCACTGGCCTTGGCGGCCACCGGGGTCCCAGCCGGGGCCCGGGCGGCGGTGAGCTGTTCCGGGGCGGAGGCCGGCCCTTCGGTTTCCACTAAGGGCGGGACGCCCGCCGCCGGGGAAGGATTAGGCTGCTCCGCGGCCGCCGGGACCGCCGCGGGAGACTCCGGGGGAGTGGCCCGGTGCAGTCTGAGCCCCGCCCAGATGAGGATGACCAGCAGCCCGGCCAGCCCCAGACCCCACAATTGGCGCCGGGGAGAGGATAGAAAGGCGCGGCCGGCCCGGAGCGCTGCTTCCTTAAACCTTTGGACCGGGGGCCGGCCCATTTGCCAAAATTTGCGCAGGAGCGCCCGGACGCCGGCCGCCGCCGGTTTCCCCGCGGGCTCGCTCCCTGCTGCCATCCAGGCCTCCCCCTCCGGTAGGCCCTCGCCTTTAAATTCCCGCAGCTGGCGCAACTGGGCCAGGAAAGTCGAGACCTCGGGGAAGCGCTCTTCCGGGTCCACCGCCAGGCAATGGAGCAGCAGGTTTTGCAAGGACTGGGGGATCTCCTCCAGGTCCGCCGGCAGGTCCTCCACCCGGTAAGGGAAAGGCTCATCAAAGGTGAGGGCATAGGGGAGGCTGCCGGCCACCAGCCGGAAGCCCAGGACCCCTAAGGAAAAGATGTTGCTGGCGGGGGTGGGGGCATCGCCATAAATCACTTCCGGGGCCTCATAGGCCTTGAGTTCCAGGGTGGTCACGGGGCCGCCCTCCCGTCCGGGAAAGGAGAAATTGGCTATCCGGACCTCCTGGCCCTCAAGGAGGATATTGAGGGGATTGAGGCTGCGATGGACTACACCCCGCTGGTGGGCCAGGTCCAGGACCAGACCGAGCCGCTCCAGCAGGCGCAGGGTCTGGGGCAGCCCATAGCGCTGCCGCCCGGCAAATTGAGCCAGCAGGCTATCCCCGGCGAAGGGTTCCTGCACCAGGAACAGGCCGGCGGCGGAATCCTCCAGGTGATAGACGCCGAGAATTTCCGGATGGCGCAACCTCAGGGCCAGGGCGGCTTCCTGTTGGTAATACCCCTGGGCCTCCGACCATTCCGGGGCCTCCCGGGGCAGTACCTTGAGACCCACTTCCGTCCCCAGGAGACCATCCCTGGCCAGCCACACCGCTCCCCAGGGTTCTTCCCGGAGGAGGCGGGCGATTTCATACCGGTCCCCCAGAACGGCAGTCCCGGCAAGATCCGGGCCTTCATGCTTCATCAACGCCACAGCCTCGATTTTCAGGGAATGGGCCGCTCTCTCCGGCCAGATTCAACATAACACAAAAGCCCTGGGCAAAACAGCCCTATTGCTTCGCCCGCTTGCGTGATTATCTTAACCGAAAATCGAAAACCGTATCTCACCTTCGGGAAAACCGCGGCTTGTCAAGATCACCTTGAAACATCCTGATCTATCTGATAATTTGAAGACTCTGCGAAAATCCCAACGCCGGTTTTTTTTGTTTTTTTTGTTTCTTTTGTAAGGACCGTCCTCGGCTGTCATACCCCAGGCAGCCACAGGCGTGGGCCCCTTCTGATCCGGTAAACTCATTATGGGCGCCTCCATCTCCCTGGCCAATCTCATCACCCTGACCCGGCTGCCGCTATTGCTGCTGCTGGTGGCCTTGTTGTTCGTCTCCAGCTTTGCGCTGCAGCTCGCCGGGGTGGGGCTGCTCATTGTCCTGTTCCTGATGGACTGGTTTGACGGCTACGTGGCCCGGGTCCGCCGTGAGGTCACCGAGATGGGGGCGATGCTGGACGTGGCCCTGGACCGCGCCGTGGAAAACATCCTGTGGCTCACCTTCATGTACCTGGGCATGGTGCCTTTATGGGTGCCCATCGTCTTTCTGATCCGCTCCTTCATCGTGGACGGGGTCCGGGGGGTGGCCCTGGCCCGGGGCAAATCCGGCTTCGGCATGATGCACTCCCCCATAGGAAAGTTCCTGGTGGCCTCCCGGTTCATGCGGGCCTTCTATGGCCTGGCTAAGGCCGTGGTCTTCTGCCTCCTTTACCTGACCCATG
>Ga0208034_1001430_pt1 | contig 14591 bp, 10 predicted proteins | sample June2015DPH_8_10_FD_184699 | JGI IMG/M metagenome (GOLD analysis project Ga0208034, IMG submission 184699) | Peatland microbial communities from SPRUCE experiment site at the Marcell Experimental Forest, Minnesota, USA - June2015DPH_8_100... | ecosystem: Environmental > Terrestrial > Soil >...
TGTCAGTTCGTTGTCCCGCAAACCGTGAGTGTACCGAAATTAGCCAACTCATGAAAGCCATCCCTGCTTGAGGTCCATCGAATTCCTGCGCAGAGCCGAACAGAGGAACTGGCTGAGGAGGCGCTCGACGCCGGCATCCAGCTGTCGCCACCGAAGGAGGCTTCGTGAATAGGACGCTTGGGGTGATCTTGATTGTACTTGGACTGGTTGGTCTTGCGTGGGGAGGTTTTACGTACACGACCAGGGAGAAGGTCGTTGACATCGGACCGATTCACGCTACTCGCGACCAGACACATAATGTACCGCTGCCTCCCATCATAGGCGCCGTGGCGCTCATTGGCGGCATTGTGCTGTTGGTGGCAGGCAGGAAGTAGGGACCTCCGCTCGGCTGGTAAATAGATCCGTGAAAACCGCCGCAATCGTGAGCCCGACCGAACGCGAAATTGCCACAGTTGCGTATCAATTATGGCTAGATAACGGCTGCCCCGTTGGATCGCATCAAGAAGACTGGTTCCGGGCAGACCCCCTGCAAGTACGGTAGGCGGTCGGGCCCCAAGAACGAAGCGTATTCGCTGAGGCGGCCCTCTGTCATCCCGCCACAGTGGCGGAAGGTCAGAGGGCCTACCCCGGCGATGTTCGTGACAACATCGCCCGGTACCTGGGCTCTGCCGGGCGACCATTGAACGCGCCGAGGCGATCGTCGAGGCCGCTGAAGAGGAGCCGGAAGAGTACGGCTATCTGGTGGAGCAGATGGACCGGAGCGGAAAAGTCGCCGGTGCTCTCCGGTTTCCACACACGACAAGCAGACTTTACTCGTGCAGAACTATGCCATGCGGGAGTTTGCCGCCCGGCGGGGCTGGGCGAATTGTGACGCAGTTCCGTGAGATTGGCTCCGGGTGGGCAGCGAGAAACCCGTGAGAAGCTACTGGAGGCAGCACGCGGCCGGGGTCGACGTGGTGCTCGCGTAATCGCGTTTGCGCCTGGGGCGACGGGGCCGACCGGAGCGGTTCAAAAACACGGCCGAGTGCTACATGCGCCATGCCAACGGGTCGGAAGCGTGTGCGGCCCGCGGATAGTCTTAGCATTTACCGCCCAGCCATCTTGAGTAACCCTTCCAACGTCGTCTCCTTCGATAGCAGAAACTTCAAAACGTTTATGTTATTAAACTCGCACGTCTCGAACACAGTCGCCAGCACGAGGTATTCCTGTAGCGAGCGCTCGGTGAAATAACCATCAGTGTTGCGACGGTATTTCGCAAAGCGTTTGATGGCGTGCTCAGCGTTGTTGTTGTTCCACGGCACGCCGTCATTATCGAGGAACGTGAACATCTTTTCACCGCTCTTCTGAAAGCGCTTCTTGTATTTGTTGGCCAGCAACGAAGAGAAGTCGGTAGATGCTACTGAATCCAAAAACCCATCTATTGGCCGCCTGTGTTTACGCAAATACCGCGCCTTGAGGCCCCAATTATCTACTGTTTCGATTATCGCCCGCAACAGAGTCCCGAACTGTTGGGCTATGGTTTTGAGTTCCCTGTCCAGCGGGTTCTTCAGTAGATCATCATCGATGTCGCGCAACAAATGCACGAGGCATTTTTGCTGCCTGCACTTGAGAGAATCATAGGCCGTAAAGAAATCGGAAATCAGAACGCCGGAGAAGCCACCCAACATCTCTGGGAGAAACGAGCCTTCCCGAGACGGTTTGTAAAAGTAGTAGACCTTGTCTAAGCTAGTCATAACCCAGACGTAGCCTTGCTGTTTATGCAGCCGCACTGACGTTTCATCAATGTGGATTACCGGGCTTGCAAGGATGCTTCGGAGGATTTCCGAGTAAAGGGATTGGTAAAGATCGGTGATGTAACGTTTTGACCGGTAGAACGCCCGCAGTGAGCGCCGGTTTGGGCACCAGCAGACACGCCGGCGCTGTCGTCCGCGCGGGGTTACGCTGACGCAGACGGCGTCCAGGAAGAGGAAAAGAGTCTACAAGGTGTGTGCGCACGGCGGCGCCAAGGAACACGACGGACCTCTGTCATCCCGCCACAGTGGTGGAATGTCAGAGGGCCTACCCGGTGACGCCCGCGACAACATCGCCCGGTACCTGGGCGTCGGCTGGAGCTCCATTTGAGCGCGCCGAGGCGGTCGTCGAGGCCGCTGAAGAGGTACCGGAAGAGTACGGTTAGCTGGTGGAGCAGATGAGGCAGGGCCGCGGACGCCGCCGCTTGAAGACGGCGAGTTATTGGCGCAACCCGAGAATCTCCAGACCAAGATGGTGGCGGGAACGGAGGAAGCCGAGGAGGTAGGCCAAGGAGTGCGGAAGCGAGCTGGGTCATGAGAAAAAGGTGGGCGCAGAACCGTAGGAACAGTAATCGGCCACCGGCGACCTACGATTCGCCGATCTCCTTCAGAACCCGGCGGTAGTGGCGTTCCGAAAGCCGGAAACCCTTCTTGCGGAGGGCATCCAGCTTCTCCCGAACGCTGGGGATCCATCCACGCAGCTTGGCTTCAAAATAGATGACCGGCGTGCGAGTCACGTTCAACCCCAGTTCCCGAGCATAACCTACCGCCCGCTGGTCATCCAACAGCAGCCTCTCAGCCTGGCACTCTTGTGCCAGGATGATCGCCTCGGCTTCACCCAGGTCGAGGCATGCGCTCTCGCATATCTCCTCGATCCTCCAGCCATTCTGAACGGCCTTGATCGCAATCCAATCATCCAGCGCTGCCTTAACCTCGCTCTGAACCGGAAAGCCGCTTCCGTGCTCGACTACTTCTTGGTACACGGCAGGTGGGATGGCAATTGGTCCGAAGAGATCCCTCAGAAAGTGGAAATCGGATAGGGCAGCCAAGTAAATCAGCGGTGAGCTGTTGGCCACGACCGGCATCCTGCGCCAGGCGGAGAAGGTTATTACTGACGAACAAAGCGAACCCCTTCTGCGGTCCGCAGGTGCGATAACGGAGTTGGCCTCGGTTTACGAGCCCGACTCCAAGGTCTTCGCGCCGAGGCACACGCCCCGATCAGCGCCGGTGCCAGTCTACGCGTACATCGGCAAGATCAACTATTACTGGCAGCGGCGCGGGCTTGATCAGTTGGTTGGGTGGTATCGCGCGAACTCGACCAAGGTCGCGTTGCGCATCATTGGGCAGGGAGTTGGCCAAGCTGGATTTGAGCACTGGATGGCGGCTCAGGGGTTATCTAACCCAATTTCAGTGGAGCCATTCGTGTCTCCTTGGCGGGTACCAGACCTCTTGGCCGCGGTTGATGGCGTCTTTTGTCTCTCGGCAGGCGATCCAATCACGAGCGATTCGATGCTTCAGCGCGAAGCGCGCGCCATGAAGCGAATCGTCCTAGAATCCCTCCCAGCCTTATAGGTGCTCTGAAGAACCCCTCGCAACGGTCCGATGAACTTGATGACAGCGATTCGATATTCGGCTGTGTTCGGCTGGATGAAACTGGAATCATCGACAGCAAGGTGTGGCCGGACACGGGCTTGACAAATCCCAGGCACGCCCTACAATTGAAAGCGGACAATTAAGGTCCTAAAATATCCTCATTCATTCACTCCCAGAAATGTGAGCGTGACCTGATCTCGCGCTCTTGTTCCCGGCAGCGAAGACTTTCGACCTCGCTGTGGGAAAGGAGGAACCTGTGAAAGCTCGTGTCATAAGCCTACTCATATGGTGTCTGCGACAACTATTACACGAGGAGGGGCGCTGCCCGATTTGCGGCCAGTATCCGTTGGCTAGGCCGAGATCGCGGCCTCGATCAATATGGGACGCAAGCTCCGTGTGATTACGTTCCATCTCGTTCAGGCCGTAGCACTGCGTACCACTAGCCTGACCATTCGCCGGAGTGCGAATCGGCCGGGCTTTTCATTTGACCTTAGGCTGCACGGCGTTAGTTTTGAATAGTATTTTCAGAGTTTGTTATATACTACATCCAAGTGGGCTATAGCGTTCTCCACATTGCCGACCCCCATTTCAGTAAAGAACTCCTGGATAAATCCGGGGAAAAACCGAGTGTCGTAGGGGCGGATCAAGCTGAAGCGATAATGAACGTCTTGGGCAGCCACCCCGACTTGCCCCCTCACTATGACGCAATCGTCTTTTCAGGTGACTTCACGGTCGCCTACGCTCAGGCCGGGTTCGAAGCGGCAGCTGCATTCATCGAGAAGCTCGCCGAATGCACGAACAGGCACGCGATTGTTGTGGTGCCTGGCAACCACGACGTGGTGATCGGCGCAGAGCCAGTACTCTTTGGCGGGTTCTCAATCCCAATATCCCGCATCCGTGCGGAACAGTCCTTTCGGGAGTTCCTTCGGGCCATCGAGCCGTTCGTGGACTCGCACGGCAATGCGCCTTGCGCAGTTCGGCGCATCCAGACGGGAGAAGCCTTCGGGCTCGTTCTGCTCGGATTAAACTCCTGCCGGGTGGAACGGCACGATGCCCGAGGGTGGGGCTATGTCGGGCTGGACCAGATTGCGGAAGCCGTCCAAGAGGCGATGGTGATCGCCCACGAAGGCGACGTGGTCCTTGCCGTGATGCACCATAATCTGCTCCCTGTCTTAGACTTGCGCTGGAGAGACCTGCTCTTGCCCATTGCACAGCGGACGTTCAGTTTCAACATCGACGCAGCCTCAAGTCTTGCCGCACTGACCGATCTGGGGATTGCCGCCGTCTTGCACGGACACACCCACATACCTTCACATAAGGGCGCCAGTGGATATGGTGAGCCTGGGGTAAACTGGTCGAAGGCCGTACTACCGGTGGTTGGTGCCGGTGGTCTCAAATACAACGACGAAAGGGGCGGGCACTATATACAAGTGGTCGAGGTTTTCAGTACGTCAATCAGGATCACAGATTTCGAATACTCGTATCCACTGTCCGCGGCGAAGGCTGACGCCGCGGTCCGGTTAGCCGGACACCGAGACGTGTCGGTGTCGTGGGTCTGGAACTCAGAACGTGTTCGGCGCCAGCTCGTGAAGAAGGCCGAAGATATCGAGGCGGCGAGAGTAGACTGGGAATGGATAGAGTCTTGGGCACGGCTTCGGAATAAGGGTAGTGACGATTGGCCTATAACACTGGGAGAGATAAGGCGGCAGACCGAGGAGTTGTTGGGGCGTCCCATAGTACCCGAGAATCGGCTTGGGGAATTGATCGACGAGGTCTGCAAGGACCAGGCAAGGAGGAAGGAGAACCAGCAGCTTATGCTGCAGGAAGTGCTCTGTCGCCGGCTGCGCGAAGAGTTGCGTGACAAATGACTGGCCAAACTCAGTTCGACCAACTCTCTGATGAGGACCTAGCGCTTCGGTGCGGTGAGCGTCCGATAGACGAACCCGCTTGGTTTGCATTTCACGCGCGCTTACATGAATCGGTATTCCGATATTTTCAGGCCCGCCTCCATCCCGTGCTGCAGAAGCACGCAGACGATCTCGTTCAGGAGACCTTTCTCAAGACATTTCGGGCCCTTCCGAATTACGATCCAGTGAGGTCACGATTGAGCACGTACGTGACGGCCATCGGGCACAACGTTCTGATCGATTTCCTGCGGCATGGCCGCCGGATGCGCGACGCCACCGTCTCGCTAGAGGACTCCATCTACTGCTTGCAAGCTCAAGCGGAGCAGGATCCCGCGTTTCTATTCCGGGTCGCCGAGGCCCTCGTGGACCGACTAGTGGATCCGTCTAGGATTGCGTTGGCGCGAGACCTTCTTCTGGGGGTTGACCCCTCGGAAGTGGCAACGAAGCACGGAGTTAAGCCAAACCAGGTCTACAGCATCCGTTCGGAGTTGCGCGCCATCTTGCGGGACGTCGCTTCGGACCTTTCCTTCCCAGGTGCGAAGAGATTTTCGAGGGCCGACGAAAAATAGAGCTTCTCCCACGTATATAGGTATGGAAGGGAGCGGCAGCATGAGACAGCAGACGGAACGGTCGGTCCTGCTGGCGTACCGGTTTCGAGGGCCGCCATGAGGAAGCGATAGGACCCCATCCTTGCCACGTCCGGAAATTGGCGCTGGTGGCGAGGGCAACGGCCGGGCCTTCGTCGAGGAGACAAGAGTTCAAAATGAATGACGAAACAGCAGGGCTTCAGTGCCCGGAGGGGTACGATTATATCGCGCTCCGCGTATTCCTCCGGGTTAAAGACCGGAGCGGCATTCCGGAACACCTTCGCAAGCATCTCTCCGAGTGTCCCGCGTGCACTGAGAAATGGGAGTTTCTCAGGCGGACAGACGCGACGGTACAAAGGCAATTCCAAGAGCAAATTAGTGGGCTGATTATGGAGGTCCAGGCGCGCGAAATTCTCTTGCCGACCCGAGTCGCAACGACACACCGCGAAGCGGTGCCCGAACTGGTCGCCCAGATCGCGCAAGCGTTGGCAGCCAAGCCGTTAGGTGCATCTATGCCATCGCGTTTGTGGCAACCGAAAACGCTCGAAGTCGGGGAGACGATCCAAATCTGCGACATGGTCAGGAGCACCCCTTCCGACAGGCTACGCCAACAAAAAGCCGATGCGACAGCATGGTTCTTTAACTTGCGGATCCAAGCGCACCCGGACGTTCCCGCCTTTCTGGAACAGCTACAGAAATGGCCCAGCCCCGTAGTAGATCTCTCCGGCAGGACGCGCCTGGGTGTGAAGCCCGAGGTCGCCACAGAGGTTTTCGCAAGCATACGAGACGTTTCTTACTGCCAAAATCCTGTTCTGCTGGGATACGAAGGGGCCACGCCCGTTTTCAGAAACCAGGAGCTCCTAGAGCTCCAATCCCAGTGACGCAACACCTGGAGCAGACCATGAGCTCAGTCACTAATCCGGCTTTCAAAGGCGCTTTGGACTGGGCTGTCGAGCCCGTAGTTACGCTGTCCCGTCTGCTTTGGCGGCGTTGGGGCGAGACAGGCGAGCGCCCGTCGGTGGGCTGGTTCAGTAATGAATCCGATCTGGCCGACCATCTGCTTAAGGAAAGCGGACGTGGGGCGAGACAGGAGGCTTGCGAGGCCGTCGCCCGGGCTTGGTTTTCGGCCTCTGTCGTCTCGATTCAGGAATCTCTGACTTTTGCCCAGCTTTCGGCAGACTTATTGCCGAGAATACCGCCCCAGGACGTGGCGTACTTTGCTAGAAGGTGCATCCGACGTCGGCACGGACTTCAACCGAGAGCAGACGTTGCCCACGATCTTCATCAGGCCGCACAGGACATCGCGGCGTTACAATCCAGATACCACGACGATGCGGTACCATATTCCGAGTTCCTCGACAGCGTTGGCCGAAGCGGTCCAGCAGCGACTGAAACGGACGTTCCCCTTGGGACTATCTCTCGCGGCTTTGCGGAGTTTTGGGTTGTCACGGACTTAATTGCGCCGGCATCGGGGCGACAAGTAATGCTTCGCCGCGAAGCTGGCGACCCAGAGCGGCTGGCAGGGTATCTTTTCGGAGTGCCGACCACTATACCTGGGTTCGACTCCCTCTTCGGCGGTGGGGGCCTCATGTTCACGGACACCTGTCCAGGAGAGACCTCTCTTCCGCCAGAATCCCCGGCGATGGGTGGCCGCGTCGTGCTCACGCGCGGCCCGTTCGGCAGTGGAAAGACCCTCCTCTCCCTCCGGATGGCCGTCGAGGTGGCCCGGAAAGGCGGGGTCGCCTGGGTCATGGCCCTTGAGCAAACCGATGAAGAGTGTCTTTATGCGCTGGAATCTGTCGGCATCTCGACGCGATGCGATGCTTTCCGGGTGTTTCAAGGCTTAGGTGAGTCGTACGTCGCTTTTGCGCAGTCGTCGCCGGCGCGCGGCGCGCTCGTGCTCCTCCGCGGCTGCCAAACGCCCGAGGGCAACTTGGAGGACTTCCTTGGTACCGTTTCGGAACGGCTGCATTGGATGGAACACTATCCGCTACGGCTTCTAATTGTCGATCCTATCAATGCGTTGGCGCCGCCCAAGAGCTTCACTAACCGGGGCCTCCGGGGTGCAACACGCAAGATGTTCGAAATTGCCAAGTTGGCGGGAGTCAATATCTGGCTGACCAGCGAACGGACGTTGCACCCTAGAGAGGACCGGTTCGAGGAGAATATTGCAGACACAGTGATTCACCTTGACGTGGAAAGAGATGGCGGCCAGCAGATTCGTTACGTCGAGATCACTAAGTCGCGATTTCAGCATGAATGTTCAGGTCGGCATTCGTTCGTGATCGACTCCGCCGACGGACCCCACATTTATCTCTCTTCTTCCGCGTTCAGGTCCACGCTTCCGCCAGAGCGGGGCCTAGCATTGGGAGAAAAGACGGAGTTCGGTGTCTCGGGAATCGATCCGCTGCTAGGCAAAGATGCCGTGCGGCCTGGAGACGTGATCGTACTGGCAGGGCCAGGAAAAGCCAAGACGCTCTTGGGCGTGCAGTTTATTCTCGCCAAGCTCGCGGAGGCAGATTATCGTTGCGTCATAGTTTCGGATTACAGCCAGGCGCGATTGGAACGATACCTAAAACAGCAGGTGGAATCACGTAGCGACATTCCAAACAGCGCCTTAGACCGTATCGAACGCTGTCGAATTCAAGTCGGCTACACTGACCCTGGAGAGGTTTTGTTAAACATCGAACAACGCCTCCGCCATTGCTCCAGTAGCCGCCCGTGCGCCCGTGCTCTGGTCACGAACCTCGCCCGATGGGAAGAAGAAATGCCACTGATTCGCAAAGATCCCGGCTTTGCGGTTGCACTTGTGGCTTTGTTCCGCAGCTATGGTATAGCGACGATTTGCGTTTGCGGCGACGAGATCGACAGGAACAAATCGCTGATCACAGACATTTTGAGCGATCAATCGGACTTCCTTCTCCATTTTTATCGAAAAGAGATGAAGGGCCGCAGCACGACGTTGATCAGCGCTGTAAAGAGTCGGCTAATGCAGCACCGCAGGGAAATGTTCGAGTTGACAGTCTCGGACGCGCGGCTCGAAGTTGTTCCTGCGCCTTTGTTCCGCACGACAGCCGGCGGCGAAATATATCCTGTGAAGGTTCGGCTTTTTTTGAAAGCCGAAACACCCAATCAGAAGAAATACACGGAAAGAATCCTCAACTCGCTTATAGCCACTATCTCTCCAGATGTAACTGTTGTGCCGCAGGAGAAGAGTTACGATCCCGCTTTCATGACAATGGCTCAGTATTCGGCGGTGGATGAGTTGCAGATCCTTCAGCTCGATGAGTTTCAGATAAGCCGTGGCACTTTTGCAACTGCGCCGCCTTACTTGACGACCTTTGAACGAGCTAAAGGAGGAGACCTGCTAGATAACGTGTATGGAGGATTCGCGGACCGTGTCTGTTGTGACTCAGGGAAGAAGTTTTTTGCAGTTCCGTTCTATGGGAACATCAGCTTTCTCGCTTTTCAACACGATGCTTATAAACGATGTGGTGTCAGATTGCCCGGCGGAAAACTTCCGGGGTCATGGGCTGAACTTGCGCGGCTCTGCGACCTCTGGGAAGGAACGAGGCAGGCGAGGAAGAATGAGTCTCTGTTCTTTTCTTGTCCGGTATACGAAGATAGTGTCGAAACCTACAATTGTTTGTACTTTGAGATTTTGTATAGCCTAGTACCCGACCAATTCCGGAAGAGCTCCGACTTGGTGGAACTACTGTCACTTCCCGCTGCGGTGGAAGCAGCCAGTTTATTCCGCCGCCTCTGTCGGCGATCACATGCGTTTGGCTATGGTTCGAAGACGCCTGATGCGAGACGCCAACCTGCGGTGTTTTGGCGCCACTGGTACAACACCTTGAACCAAGAGTTGTCTGATATGGAGCCCAGCGAACGCGCCGGAGTTCGAGTGCAGCCTCTGTTTGGAAACGTCACCACCGCTGGAGAATGGTATCTCGCTATTCCCTCGCATTCGGCTTGCCCCGAGATTGGACTACATATAATCGAACGCTTGACGACCCCTGATCGAGAGATGCTGCGACTACGGCTAGGAGTGGGTCTTCCTACCCGCGCGGACTTTTACGAAGAGGGTCAATCGGGCGGCAACGATGATGACGGAGTTAAGGTCTCCCCTTACTTCGGATTTGGCCGCTCTGAATTGGCCACGCTTGTTCGTAACGCCATTCGGCGTTCTTCATTCTCCTTGTATCAACGGTGCAGCCGCACGTTCTCCTCGCATCTGCAATGGATCTTGGAGGTGCCTGAGCCAAAGCCAAAACGGCGTCACCAGGATGTTGCTGTGTATGAGGAGCTTGCTCGAACGATCAAGGACCTTGTGGCTCATCTGATTGTCTTAAGGGGTAAGAAGTAGCGAGCCGCGCAGGCGCTACCGACGGACTGATGTGTTTCGACTTCGAACCAGAGTGCGCAGTCCGTGGGCATCACGCGGGCCTCGAAGTTTACATCCTTTTTCGGGCGTAGACAGGGCTGAGAGTCTCTGTGATTTGTTACACCACCCTCACAGGGAATTATGGGATGTAGATGATTTTGTAGCTGCCCAGAGCCTCCGGCTTCAACAGGGCTCAACAGGCGTCAACAGGCCGGCCGCAACTCATTGAAACGTAAGCAGTTGAAAACAAGGCATTTTCGAAGAAGGCCAGAACCTGCCTTGGGCTCAGTGGATCTCCGGTTGATACCCTATGAATATTTCCCTGTAGATTCAATAACTTAGCGTTTCACGAGGGGGAGACCCTCTGTCTTTTCGAGGCTGCTACATCTACAATTTTGACTACAGTCGCCAGGCCGGTTCAACGGAAGGCCTGTCAATAGCGGGTTTCAGCGCAACGACCCCCTGCAATTGCGGCAGGTGGTCGCCAGGTAAAATCCTGATGTGGGGTCGCAGGCACTGCGCGAGCCGCAGTGGCAGAGGCTACGCGAATCAGCCGAGGCGCTGTGCCGGGATGCCAGGCTCCGGACACAACTCAAAAAACCGGCGACCCCTTCACCTCAGCCGCCAGCAACCGAGCCGACGCCACTGGCGCCATCCAAGGAGGACAAGCCTCCCGAGCCGGCGGGCGTCAGCATGCAGTTTGTTCCGGCGGCTGCGCCGGATTTTGCGAATTCGGGATCGATCGCCGATTATTTTCTGCGCCGCCAATGGATCGAGCTGCGCATGGCGCAGAATTTCGAGGACCTGCTCTGCCTGCCGTCGCTCCAGGGGGTGGACTCCTACGTGTACCAGCAGGAGACCGTCCGCCGAGTGCTGCGGCATCTGAAAGGACGGGCGCTCTTGGCCGACGAGGTCGGCTTGGGCAAGACCATCGAAGCCTGTCTGGTTTTGAAGGAGTACTGGATGCGCGGCTTGGTGCGTAAGGCGCTGGTGCTCACGCCGCCGTCGCTAGTCACCCAATGGAAGGGTGAGCTAGTCGAGAAGTTTGGTCTGCTCCCCGCCTCGCCCGACACCGCCGAGTTTCGGGGCGACCAGCGGCAGTTCTGGCTCGATGAACCACTGGTGGTGGCCTCCATCGCCATGGTCCGGCTGGACCCTCACGCCGCTGCGATCGCAGCGGTGCCCTGGGACATGGTGATCGTGGATGAAGCCCATTGCCTCAAGAACCGCACCAGCGCGAATTGGCAACTGGTGGACTCGCTGCAGAAGAAGTTCATCCTAATGCTGACCGCCACGCCGATCGAAAACAACCTGGTCGAGCTGTACAACCTGATCACGCTGCTTAAGCCCGGTCTCCTCTCGACTGAAACCGAATTCCGTAAGGCCTACATGACTCCGGGCAAACCGAAAGCGCCCAAGCAGCCCGAACATCTGCCGGAGCTACTAGGCGACGTGATGATCCGCAACACACGGGCTGCGGCCGACGTGCAACTGCCGCGCCGCATCGCGGCCAGCGTTCCTGTTGCGCCGTCGAAAACCGAAGCCCGAGTTTACGACATGGTGTCGCATTTCGTCGCCGAGCGATACCGGCCGGCGGAGGGATTGCGAGGGCCGCCGCTGGCGCTCAACCTGATGCAGCGGCAAGCCGGCAGCAGTCCGCCGGCGCTCAGCCGTTCGGTGACGCGCGCCTTGCGCGAGGAGCGCTGGGTACAGGCGGGCGACCGCCGCGAGTTGGAGGCGATCCTGGATCTGGCGTCCGGCATCGAGGAGAGCGGCAAGGGAACACAGTTGGGGCAGATGCTATCCGCCCACCCGGGCAAGGTGGTCGTTTTCACTGAATTCGTGCCCACGCTGGATCATCTGGCGCGTATCTGCGAGGGACACGGCATCTCGTATTCGCTCTTCAGCGGCGACCTCTCGCGTGGGCAAAAGGATGCCGCCATCGCGCTCTTCCGCGACCAGGCGCGGGTGCAGCTCTCCACGGGGGCGGGCGGGGAAGGGCGCAACCTCCAGTTCGCCGATACGGTGGTGAATTTCGACCTGCCGTGGAATCCCATGCGGATCGAGCAGCGCGTGGGCCGGGTGCACCGCATCGGTCAGAGCCGGGATGTCTTCGTTTTCAATTTCTGCCAGGAGGGCACCGTCGAAGAGCAGCTTCTGCGCGTGCTGCACGACAAGATCAACATGTTCGAACTCGTGGTGGGAGAGATGGATGCCATCCTCGGAACGCTCGATGAGGGCCGGGACTTCGCCGAAATTGTGATGGACCTGTGGGTTTCAGGCCGCCAGTCCGGCGAGGTGGAGCAGGAGTTCGAGGAACTGGCAAGGCGGCTTCTCGATGCCAAGAAGCGGCATCTCAAGGTTCAGGAACTGGGCGATTCGCTCTTCGCCCATGACTTCGAGGCATAGCCGATGGCGGAGATTATCGATTGGGCCAAAGATCTTCTCGTCAGCCGCGGGGCGCTGGTCGAGACGGAAGAAGCCGGTGCGCTGCGCGCGTTGCTCTCGCCGGAACTGGCTGGCGAGCTGGGCGCAAGCGATTGGCTCTCGCTGCGGTTCGGCGCCGGCGCGGGCTCGGATGATGAGGGCGAATGGCTGGAACGTCTCGGCCGGTTGTTGCCGCCGGATGCGCGCGTGATCGGCGCCCGGCTGCGTCGTCCGAGGCCGGCACTGGCGGTCGATGTCGGCGCTGTGCTGGACCGTGAACTGGTCATTCAAAACGGCATTTATCGCTTGCTGGACGATTATCCGGAAACGGCACGCTATTACTTCTTCAACTTCCAGTACACCATTGAATTCGACGAGACGAGTTTGGGCGCATGGACGGTTTGCCTGAACCCATCCGCCCGCTCCCTGGTCCATCAGGCGGAATTGCTGCTGAACGCGGTGCGGGACGATCTGGAGGAAGATCCCGAATTTGCAATTCCGCGCGAGGAACTGGGGCGGCTCTTTCCAATGGCGCTGCGGGGGGCGCAGCCGGAAATTCGCCGTCTGGCGGCTGGCATCGAACATAGCGCGAACCGTCGCCTGGCGCGCGATGCCGAGCGCATCAACGCCTACTATGGGGACCTGCTGCGCCAGATTGAGAAGCGGGTTTCACGCCGCGCAGGCGATATGCAAACGGCGGAGAAAGAGCGCAATCGCGCCGCTGCCACTCAACTGGACCACGCGGCCAAATTGGAGGACCTGACACGGAAGTATTCCCTGAAGATCCGCATCCAGCCGGGCGATGTCCTGGTGGTGTCGCTTCCGGTGCTGGAGATCTCCGCGCGGGTCATCCGCAAGAAAGTGGAGCGGGTGGCGAAGCTTCATTGGAATCCAATCCTCGGCGCGCTCGAATCGCCGTGGTGCGAAAGCTGTTTCGGCCGGGCATACCCGCTGTTCCTGTGCGACGACCGTGTGCACTGCCTCTGCAAATCCTGCTTGACAGCGTGCCGGAACTGCGGGAAGCAGTTCTGCCGGGCGTGCCAAGCGAAGTGCAGGTGCGGCGCTACGGGCTGAGCCGGTTCGTAGGGTGTTCTCCGGTGACGTCGGTCGTAATCTGTTCGAGCTCTCTTACCAGATCCGCATGATGGGCAAGCAAGTGTTTGCGGATGGGAATGTTTTCTAAAATCGTGCTGAGATACCGGCACGCGACTTGAAGTTCGAGGCGGTCCGCGCCGTACGTGTCTTTGAGAGCGGCGAGTCCTGCTTGCGAGCTGGTCATCTCTTGTTCGAGCTGTGCGAGCTGTTCTGGGCTGAGGGCTCGCGGTGCCTTGCACGTGCCGGCCTTGGCAAGTTGTTCCGTTGTGCTGGCAGCCAGAATGGTCTTGGCAAGGGTAACGCTGTAGTTGCTTATGGTGCTCATGAAATGGCCACTAGAATGCGAGCAGGCTCCCGCCTTCAGGATCGCCACCACCTGGTTGGGTTTTGCATTTTCGAAGTAGGGGTCCATGAACTTGTCCCGCCGACTCCCGTCACCCTCGCCATCGGGAGGGCGAACCTTCGCAATCTGCAATTACGCCAAAACGGTCACAACCTACTGGCCAGTCCGGAATCCAGGCTTTGCATCTCGAATGCCATCGCGAACACCATTGCGGCGGCAGGACTTGCCCATCTGCTGCGTGTGAGCGGGCTAAGACAGATATGCTGTTCTTATCGCACCCGTTCACCCGAATGGCGCGGCGACAAGGAACAAGACGGACCTCTGTCATCCCGCCACAGTGGCGGAAGGACAGGGGGCCGTCCGTGACAAAGATCGCCCGGTACTTGGGTTACGGCAGACGACCATCGAGCGGCCGGGGCCGTGGTTGAGACGGCCTGAGGATGAGCCTGAACCATCCGGACATGG
>Ga0208034_1001431_pt1 | contig 14590 bp, 5 predicted proteins | sample June2015DPH_8_10_FD_184699 | JGI IMG/M metagenome (GOLD analysis project Ga0208034, IMG submission 184699) | Peatland microbial communities from SPRUCE experiment site at the Marcell Experimental Forest, Minnesota, USA - June2015DPH_8_100... | ecosystem: Environmental > Terrestrial > Soil >...
AACGCGCTCGGATTATCGGCGCGAACGCCGGCGGGGGTCGGCAGCGGCCGGCTCCTGGCAATCCAGGGCACGTGTTGAGAGCCGAGTACCAAACCCAAGGCGACCACATTGAAGGCAATCCACCCGGCCTGTGAGTGAAAGCCCCCGACGGCCGCGTTGGGCGCGCCGGCGTTGCCGATCAGAATCAGCGCGGCGATGCGAACACTGTTCAACAGAAACGCGGCCCCCAGGCTCACCGGCACCAGGAGGATGGCCTGAGGAAAGCGGAAGTCCTGACGGAAGAGCCAGAGCCACAGGATCCCGAATACCAGCATCAGGCCCACGCCTTCCAGGCCGGAACATGCCGGCTCTATGACCACGTTAAAAGACGTGCTGCCGATGGTCGCGGTGGCTGGGTCTGAGATGACGGACGAAAGGAACAGGCCGAGCAGAAACTTGACGATGATGAAGGTCGCTCGGGTGGCCGGCGCCCAAAGCAAGCGGAGCGCATTTCCGAGCCAGCAAACCAATACCGCCATGGTGGCGGCGTAGGCCCACGTATGGCTGGTGCCGCGGAACAGCATCGACCAGGTTTCGAGCGGCAAGAACGCCAGAGCGGCAAGCGCAATCGCCAGAAGGCCGGATGCGATCCAAGCCAGCGCGGCTGTGTCCGTCCACGAGCCGGGCAGGCTTCCACCGAACAGCATTCGAGAGAGAAAACCAAACAGCGCCAGCGAGCAGAAGTGGCCTGCGAGAAGAGTGCGCCGGATGGGAACCGGTGCAGGTCCTGTGCCGATGTCCCACAGCACGGACCTGGCTCGAAGGTAGCCGAAGGCTAGAAAAAGCGACGCGAATGCGACCAGCGCGCGCAGAGTCCAAGGCCCCCAATCGTACACGAGGCGGGTCAGAACATAGGCACGGCTGAGCGATGAGGCATTCAGCCAAACCGAAATCGCGATCAGTTCCAGGATGAAAAGGAGCGCGATCCAGGCGACCCGGTGGTAGACCGTGGAGCCAGTCAGCACGGAGAAAAGGGGCGGCGCAGGCGGATCGCAGGCAGCGGCTGTTCCGGGTTGGCGCTGGAGAAGCTTAGACAAGAGGGGCTTGGGGAAATCCCCCCGGGATCGGGATCCCAGGGGGAGATTTGGTTCGATTTGATCGGGGAACTAGTTCTTGCGACGGCCCCGAATCACGATAAGCGCACCAGCGATCAGGGCCAATGCGTTTGCCCCGGACCCCGGATCGATCTCAGGCACCGCCGCCGAAGCCAAAACAGAAGCCCCGACACCGAGCAGAATTACAGCGACAAATGTTCTCAGGATGACCTCCTCTCCATTTCCGAATTGGGAAGCCCTCTTGTGCCATTTAATAGCCCTTTTGGGCCATTGGCACCTTAGGAGTCTGACCGAGTTCACGGGATATGTCAATAGTTTTAAGACGGTTTTAGACCTGGTAAAAACAGTACATTGTACTATAAGTCCTGGAGAGCCTCTGAGCCTGCTGAACTTGTAGCGCCGGCGATCTTGTCGCCGGTTCCTTACTGCGTTCAATCCGCGCGCGCCCCTCACTGCTGCACCGTAACCGAAACCCCTGTCTGTGTGGCGACGCCGCCGATCATAGCCAGCACCGCGGCATCCCCGTTCGGCAAACTGTTCGGCACCGTCACGTTGAACTGATACAGGCCTGGCGACACCAGGCCGGCGAACGCCGCCGTCGCCGCCACGCCACCGATGCTGATTGCGACGGCATTCGTCGGCAGCGGCTCCGGTGTAGTCACCAGTTGGGCGGTGGGAAGCGGCGGGTTGGTCGGGCCGAAACCGGTTCCATAGAGCAGGATCGTCTCACCTGGTTTGGCCGGCGTGGTGGTTACTCCGGGCAGCAGGTTGGCCGCGCCCACCAGGCTATAGTCCGCGTGTTGCGCGGCCACATAGTCGCCGCCCGCGATGGTGAAAAATGCCGGCGCAAACGGGGCCTTTGGCGCGCTGAAGCTGTTGCTGGTCTGCTGCGCCGCAGTCACCTGGACCTGGACCGCGCCTGCCGTCGCATCGTCCGGCGCCAGCACGTTGATCTGTGTGGGGCTGATGTACCCAACGTAGGCCGCCACTCCGTTGATGGTGACCGATACCCCCTGCAGGGAAGTGGGCAGCAGCCCGTTGACGAAATCGCTCGCTTGCCATGTGTAGGTGGACTGCGACAGGTTCGTGCCAAAAATGGATACCCACGTGGCCGCCGCGAAGCCCGGCTGGAAGCTCGCCGCGTTTGCCATGCCCGTGATCACGCCGGCCGGCTGCGTGCCGGTGACCACCAGCGTTGCCGAAACCGCCGCCGGACTGCCGGTAGCGCCCGCCGCCGCAATCTGCACGTTTCCCGTGTAGGCGCCGGCCGCGAGATTTACCGGGTTCACCGATACGCTGAGCGTTGCCGGTGCGCTGCCGGACGCAGCCGAAACCGCCAGCCAGTAAGAGTCCGTCGAAGCCGTCCACTCGAGCGTGCCCCCGCCCGTGTTGCTGATCGCGACGTTCTGCGCGGCCGGAACCGCGCCGCCGTAAGTGTACTGGAACGCCAGGGCCTGCGGCACTGCCGCCAGAGACGCCGCAGCCGCCGCCACCGTGAATGTCACCCCGATGGATGCCGGAGTGTTCGACGCGCCCGCCGCCGCGATCGCAATGCTGCCCGTGTACGTGCCCGCGCTCAAACCCGCGGGCGCAACCGACACGGTGAGCGTGGAGGGAGCCGTGCCCGAGGCGGGCGAAACGCTCAGCCAGTTTGCGCTCAATGCCGCGCTCGCCGTAGCCGTCCATGTGAGCGTGCCGCTCGCGCTATTCGTGATCTGAATCGACTGCGCCGCCGGCGCCGTTCCACCCACCGTGGCGGCGAATTGCAAACTGGTTGGCTCGACCGCGAGCGTGGACTGCGGATTCACCATCACGGCGATGGCGTCGGATCCTCCCGCGGCGAGCACCGCGATGGTCACCAGGCCCGTCAAACTCGCCGGCAGGTTCGCCGTGATCGAAGTATTGGCCCACTGGGTGGTGGTCAACTGCTGCGCCGTGGTGGACCCGGCCGGCGTCGCAACCACCTTGCAGCCAATGCACTGCGATCCAAAGCCGGCGCCGGTGATGGTGAGTGCCGTGCCGGCATTCACCGCCAGTTCGCCCGTTTCGGCCAGCGGGCCCACCAGGTAAATCACCGGGCCCAGCTTGCAGCGCAACGCCGAAGTGTAGCCCAACGGTTCCGGCCACATGCCGCAACTGATCGAGCCAAGCGACGCACTGGTGGCCGTGAACGCGCCCGTCCCCAAGACGAAGTCCACGTAGAAAATGGTCCCCGTATCTCCGCCATTCGCGAGTGACACGGTTCCAAACGTGACTCCCGTCATATCCGCCACGTAACCGCCCGTGCTATTCACCAGCGCGAAAAACATTGCCCCGTTCTTGGATAAATAGGGGTCTGCGGACGCTGCCGTGCCGATCGACTCCCAATCCGTCGTGCCGGCCAGAAAGGAGCGGACGATCTGGCCCGTATTCTGAGTTGTACTGTTGACGTTCGCAATCCCTCCCGCATTGCACGCGAATGTTCCAAAGGCGGTGTTTGTAAACGCTGTCGGGTCCACGTGGCAATAAGGCACCACGCGCGTCACCGTCGCATCATCGGCCACGAATCCCAACGAAGCGCTGGTCAGCGAGACCAGCCCGTCGCTGGCATTGGCGAGCGTTGTCCCGGATAGGAAGTTGGGAGTGTAGGTGCCGGCGTTGCCGATCACCGCGATGGCGTCCACTCCCCGCAGATCGTCTCCCCGCTGGTTCCAGGTTGCCAGGTTCCAAAGAAACGCGCTGCCCGGCTCCAGTTCGGCGTCTTGCGACCCGGCCGTGATGATGTTTGCATAATTCCCGGCCACAGACGAGCCGAAGTTCGGCGTGGCAATTAGGACCAGCTTGCCAACCAGAGTCGTGGTTGGCGGCGTGAGCGTTTCGCCCGGCTGCAGTCCGGCCAGGTAGGCCCGGGCGATCAACCCGCCCATGCTGAAGCCCACCAGGTCGATCTGCGGCACCTGCGCTCCGGTGTCGTACTGGATCGTCTTCAGGAAAGCCCCCAGATCGTTGCCCAGAACCTCAATGGGTTGGCCCGGGTCTTCCAGGCAGTTATCGAACAAATACACCACCGGGACGCCGTCGCTCACCAGGTATTGGGCCAGGCTGCCGAATGTGTCCGACGCGCTGCTTGCGAGGGGGCACGTGCCGGTGAAGCCGGTCTCCCATCCATTCAAGAGCACCACCGGAGACCGCAAGGAGCTGGATGGCACCGAGACGCGCGGCTGCACCTCGACCGCCAGGCCGGTTTGCCGCTGCTCGCCCGCCGCGTTGGTGGCGGAGAGCCTGACCGTATATTCGCCCGGTTTCGTGCGCAGCGATGCGCCCAGCAGGATCTGGTCGCCGGCCCGGTTCGGCCCGGCCACCAGGCCGCCGCTCGCGACCGCCGTGTCTCCGGTCACGATCTCGACGTGCCGGCTCTTGGCATTCGCCACGAAATCGACGGTCTCCTGCGGCGCCACAATCTGGACCGCCTCGCCCGCCCGGACTTCATAGCGGGTTTGCCGCACGTCCATGGCCCGCTGGCCCGCGGCAGGCGAAACGCAGCACGCCATCGCCGCCCCGGCCAGGAGCGCCCGCCGGAACGAGGCTCGCGCGGACCGGCGGACTGGTCTTTGGGCATTGGGTTGAGGCCCCGTGGGACAAGCCTGCTGGCCTGTCGTCTTCGATCTGCGGATTGGTCCTGGGGCCTTGGGCTCAGTCACCTGTTGGGCAGTCCGGAGGAAAAGTCGCGCCACGCACACTACATTTGACGGAACATCCACAAGATAAGGACGCGGCGCACCCGCAAAACGCGCAGCGAATCACCCCGGCTTCCTCAGTCCTCGACTTGTGCAGCCGCGGCTTTCCGTTGGGCTTTCTTCTGCCGGCGCGGCAGGCGGGACCTGTTCTTTTTCTGGAGTTTCAGCGGCTTCGTCGACATCGTATGTGGTGGCGCTGGAGCAGGTTCGGCTCCCGCCAGCGATGCTGTTTTGCCTGCGGCGGTGCCTTTTGTTTTTGCTGTAGTGGCCGAAACGCTGCCTTCGGTTGCCGCCTCAGTGAGCTTCTTGCGCCCTTTGGGCTTCTGTTCATCTGCCATAATTGCCTCGCCATGGCCCTAGCACGCCTGTGGCCATGTCATCCCCCGGTTTCCCCCGGGGGGGATCGTCTTTGCGTCAGCCAAATAATCGCGGCCCGCGAGGATAATTTGGCGTCGACAATTCGGCCCTTCCACCTCCTGCTGGACCAGTCTCAACCCGTTTCGTGCCGAGTTCTGCGGGTCATTCACAGCTATTTTGTAACTATATTCTATCTGTTTTCAATTATTTAGCGATCTCCGATTTCAGACTCCGACCCGCCAGCCCGCTACTTTCGAGTTGGGTAGGATATGAAAACATCTCGTTGTGCAACGATAGCGGTGGTTCTCCTGGCGGGTGGCGTGTGGCGCCTCGACGCGCAGACCACCGTTGATCTTACCAGGCAAGGCAAACTGGGGACCGGCGCAACCGTTCCGTCACAATGCGCCGTGGGCCAGGTATTTTTCAAGACGGGCGCCCCGGCAGGCGCCAACCTCTATTCGTGCACGTCCGCGAACGTGTGGAGCGTGGTGGGCTTGATCCCATTGGGCGGCGACGCCAGCGGGACCGCCCCGGCTACCACTGTGACCGGCTTACAGGGCCGGCCGGTGAGCGCTGCAAACCCGTCGGATCAGGATGCCCTGCGCTGGAACGCCGCCTCCGGGCTTTGGGCGCCGGAAGCGGTGATCAGCGTCGGGTCCGCCACCCCCCCGGCCACCTGCTCCGCGGGCGGTCTGTACCTGCGGAATGACCCGGCCAACAACTTCCACCAACTCTATGTCTGCTCGACTACCAATGTCTGGACCATGGCAAGCGTCCAGGCGGGCGCCGCGTCCGGACGCCCGGCCAATTGTCTGCTCGGTCAGACATGGCTGGCCACCGATACGGGTGCCATGACGTACTGCTCGGCAACGGGGAGCCCTGGAACGTGGAGTGCCACGCTTGCGGGTCCGGCGGGACCGCAGGGGCCGGCAGGCGCCAACGGAAACACCATTTGGAACGGCACCGCGACCCCCTCGGGCGCCACGGGGGCGAATGGCGATTTTTATCTTATCAATCCAACCACGGCACCTTGCCTGTACGGGCCCAAGTCGTCCGGCAACTGGCCGGGTTCATGTGTTTCGCTGGCCGGACCGGCCGGCGCAGCCGGCGCGAGCGGGAACACCCTGCTCAGCGGAATAGGGGCGCCGTCGAACAGTACCGGCGCGAATGGCGATTTTTACGTCCGGCTGGATACGTCCTGTCTCTACGGCCCCAAGGCCTCCGGCGCCTGGCCCGGCTCCTGTACGTCACTGATTGGACCCCAAGGCGCCACTGGTGCGGCGGGCGCCATCGGGCCGCAAGGGCCGGCGGGAGGCCTGGGGGGCGCCAACGGCCAGATTCCATACAACAATAACGGCACGGCCGCTGGCAGCAACCTCTCGCAGAACACCGATGGCTCCCTCTCCGCTAATAAGGCTTTCAATCCGCCGCTCTGCACGGTCACCTTGTCCGCCGCGCCGGCTTTCGACGCTTCCCAATGCAACGCCTTCAGCCTGACGCTGGGCAGCACCACAGTGACTAGTTCCACTCTACTCAACGCCAAAGCGGGCCAGAGCCTCACGTTCACCATCGTCCAGGATGCGACCGGCGGCCGCTCCTTCGTCTGGCCAACCAACTTGTTGTCGGTTTGCCCGGTCAATCCCGCGGCCCATACGTCCACGGCGGTCACCGCGGTTTTTGACGGCACGAATGCCAACGCCATCGGTTGTGCCACCAGCGATTTGGCGACATTGATTGCCGGACCGACCCGGAGTGCGCCCGCGACGCCGGCAGCCGGACTGGCCTGCTGGTTTGATTCCAGCGCCAACACTTTGCTGTGCAAAGACCCTGGCGGCAACCTATACGCGGCGACAAAGACGGTGAGCGCACGAACGGCCAACCAGTTCGTGACTTACATCGGCGCCGATGGGGTGCAGCAAACGGCGGCGATTGCAGCGGCGGACGTTCCGGCTGCACTCTCAAGCTCTACCAGTGTAAACGGAACGACTATCCCCGCCTCGCAGACCCTTTTGTACTCAGGTGGAGCGCTGGGCACACCAGGCAGCGGCACCCTGACCAATGCGAGCGGGCTTCCGCTCTCGACAGGCGTCACGGGTACGCTCCCCGTCGCCAACGGAGGAACCGGCACGGGCAGCACTCTCACGGGCCTGGTGCGGGGCAACTCTTCCGCGATGACGGCAGCGGAACTGAGCGGCGACGCAACTACCAGCGGATCGAATGCCGTCACGATTGCCGGACTCAAGGGAGCGGCGCTGCCGATGCTTGCGGCGGGCAACCTGCGCTATAACGGCTCGGCCTGGACGTTTGACCCCACAGCATACGCGCCCGTTGCATCTCCGACCTTTACAGGCACGACCACTATTCCGTCGATCACACTGAGCGGCATCACTGGCCCCACGCAGTGTCTCCACGCCAATTCCAGTGGCGTTGTAAGCGGGACCGGATCAGACTGCGGAACCGGCTCTGGTGGAGCAAGTGCCGTCGGCTATTACTGGGTAGGCCAATCGACCAGCGCGCCGGCGAACGCCGTCAACCTCGGGGCGCTTTCGACCGGGCTGCTGAAGATCTCCATTTCGGCCGGGGTGGCGACGCCATCGACGGCCGTGGGAGGGACGGATTATCTCGCCCCTTTCGGAGGCCAAACGGCAAACTATTTCTACGCGGCGCCCAACGGCTCGGCCGGCTCTCCCGGTTTCCGGGCCCTGGTCCTTGCGGACCTGCCAACCGGATACCAGTACGGCAACCTCGGTAGCGTGCCATCCACCTTCGCCCCTTCGGCGCACAATCTGCTTTCCTCGGCGCACGCAGACACAACGGCAGCGTCGGCAGTCCGCGGGGACGGCATATTTGCCATCGGCTCGACGCCGACCTGGCAGCGCCTGGCCCATCCGAGCGCGAGCGGCGGCTACTTCAAGTGGAATGGCACCGACACGGTAGCCAGTACCGGAGCGGCCGCCGGCACCGGCTCCTGCACAAACCAGGCGGTGACAGCCGCGAACGCCGACGCGAGTCCGACGTGCAGCACCATCACATCGTCCTATGTGGATACGTCCATCGCGAAAACCGGGGCGGACATCAACACCTCGAATCAGGTGACGGTGACCCATCTGGCATCGGCCCTGCCTATCGCCCAGGGAGGCACGGGTCAGACCGCCGTTCCCGGGTCCAGCGGCAACTACATCTATAACAACGCGGGAGCAATCGGGGCGAAGGCCATCGCGGCGGGGGACGTTCCAACGCTGAATCAAAGCACCACGGGCAACGCCGCTACAGCCACCGCGCTTGCGTCTGCCCCATCCACGTGCTCGGCAGGGCAGGGAGCCACCGGCATCAATGCGAGCGGCGCTGCCCAAGGATGCACGACCTATACGCAGACCATCGCCAGCGGCACGGCGTCCCTCGGCACTGGCTCGATCCCTTCGGCATCCTGCGCCACGATCATAACTGTGAGCGCAACAGGTGCAGCGAGCACCGATTCGATCATCTGGAACCCGAATGCCTCAATCAAAGCCGTCACGGGCTACACGCCATCCACTAGCGGCGGTCTGAGTATCGCGGCGTACCCCACCGGCGGCTATGTCAATTTTGACGTGTGCAATTGGACTAGTGGCGCCATTGCGCCGGGTGCCGTCACTTTGAACTGGCGAGTAGTCCGTTAAGGAGCCCTGCTCATGAGACAAATCCTTTGGCTGTTCCCGTTCGCTGCTTCGGCCCTCGCACAGTACATTCCTGCGGGTCCAGTGTTCCCCACATCTGGAGGGGCTGGCGGCGCCTATGCCCACTACGTCGCCATCACCACGGCCTCAGGACAAGAAGGTTCGTCGGACTCCTCCAATTTCCCGGTGGTCGTGAACACGGGCACGCTTGGAATCGGCGCATATTTCAAGAACACCGCAAACGGCGGCTACATCCTCAACACCGTCACGCAGGTTGGCGGCAACGGCGGCACGGAGCCAGCGGACGCCGTCGTAGGAACCACTTCGACCTGCTCCACCTTGCTCCCGTGGGAGACTGAGTATTATGCTGGAGTCTCAGTGGGGTCCTGGATTCTTCATGTTCGGCTTCCGACGTTGCACCACAGTACCGCTGACACGTTCTATATATGCTTCGGTGCTTCCGGCGTGACCACGCAGCAGAACACCGGGAGTTATGCGCCGAGCGCAGTGTGGGACACGTACGCGAATGCAGTTTATCACGTTCCCAACGGGTCGTCTTTGCTTTTGGATGACTCGACAGCGAACGCCTTTAACCTCACCAATGCCAATTCCACAGCGGCCACGGGAGAGATTGACGGCGGCGCGGCCCTGAACGGCAGCAGCGCTTATCTTGACCTTGGGACGGCTATGAACGCCGCGTTCACGGCGGGCACGGTAAGTATGTGGGTAAAAAGCGCTGGAGGACAGACTAGCTATCACAACGATGGCGGAGCCACTGGGGCTGTATATGGTCCGTTCTTCGTTCGGGAAAAAGACGCCAGCGATACGTGGGTGCTGCTGGGGTTTGACAGCAACAACTCCAGCGCCCATTGGTTCGCTTCCCTTCGAGGTCAATGGTCAACCACGGTCAATAACATCACCAGCAGCGCCACGCAGACCGCCAACTGGACGCACGTCGCAGTCACGTGGGACGGCTCGCATTTCGTACTGTACATTAATGGAGCTGTGGACACCTCAATATCCAGCAGTGCCAGCCTGGCGGCCACCTCGGTCACCTATACCAGAATCGGGTATTGGGCGGGCGGGTATTTTGATGGATCCATTGATGAAGTAAAAAATGCAACTGTCGCCCGCTCGGCCGACTGGATCGCGGCAGAGTACAACAACCAGAAGCCCAGCAGCACATTTCTGACGGCGGGGAGCCTTCACTAAGATGACAATACGACTTCTAATTATACCTGTACTGATCGCGGCCAGCCTTTCTGCCCAAACCACAGTTTACCTGCGGGACAATCCCGCCAGCTTTAATATCATTTCCCCTGGCTGCACTAATGCAACTCCGATGGTCTGTACTGTGAGCAGAACCGCCGGGTTGAGCGTTGGCAACCTCGTCTCGATTGCCGGTGTCTGCGCTTCAGATGGAGTCTACAACATCTCCGCCGCCAACGGTATTAGAGCGGTTCATGCGATAGGCAGTGGAACAATCAGCCTGTACGATAAGACCAACACGACACCGATCACAGGGAATGGGGCATGGTGTACTGGTGGAACTCCTGGATGGGTTGGGCCTCAGTACGGGGGAAAGCTTACCGCCTATTCTTTGGTTTCCGAACCGCGCGGATGGTTTGATGGTGCGAGTGGCGCACTGACTCGGCAATGGGCGCTTGGCACACAAAACGGACTAGTGAACACCGGCTCCTGTCCTGGAGACGGGATTTGTGTCGCTAGTAATATCGCAACAGTGACAACCACCTATGCGCATGGTGTTCAGTCAGGGGATCACGTATCCCTTTTTAACGCACCCGTAACTTATACCTCTGGTATCACAGCCACAGGGACGACCGGGCAAACGTGTGTGCTCACGAACTTTACTGGTGGCTATACGTCAGCCGCAGCAACGGTAGCCCTCACCGGGACCAACATCATCGCTTCGGGTACGCCGCTGGTAGTGACTAATCCCGGAAGTGGCTACACCACCAACCCAACTACAGGAAGCGTTAGCAATGGTACGGCGACGTGTAGCGGCACGGTCATCGTCTCATGGCCGAATCGGAATGGGAGCGATTCGGATTATACGGTGACTGGATCAACGACCTACACGTTCACCTTTACCACGACAGGCGTTGCCAATGGGGACTACACCACGAACGCGACGTGCGGGCCGGGAGCGAGCCCGAACGGCACAATCCAGGGAACCGACAACTGCACCAGGATATCTCAAAAAGCAGTTATCACGAATGTTTGGTGGGGCGGCAGCGGAGCATCTAGTGTCCTGGGACAGATAGCCGCCTATCCGAGTCCTAATTACAAGTTCCCCGTGGATGGTGGACCGGGGAATACACCGGAGTCAATATTCTCATACTATGCCAGCGCTTTCCTGGTCGATCAAAAGAATCAAACCTACCTTGATGCGGTACTCTACGCCATTCTTAACATAGAAAAAGAAGACGGCTCGACGCTTCTCGTAAATGAGAACATTTTAGATGGTGGCAATTACGGCCTATCTGCTTATGCGGGCATAATTGTGCAGGATTTTGCGCGCGCCTACATGGTTGGGCAATCTTATTTGACATCCGCACAGAAGCAGACCTTTGCAGATAAGGTGCTCAATGATCTTGGCGATCCGACACCATGCACTAAGACCCTGGCCGTGCCACAGGATACCCTGGCGACGGGCATAGCCCAAGCAGGAGACTCGACACATATCACGCTAGCGGCGTCCGATAGTAAGTCCACAAACTACTACGTCAACAACGTAATTGAGATTTCCCTGAGTGGCGATGTATTCCTGGATGGAGTCGTGACGGCCTATAATTTCTCTACTAAGGTAGCGACTGTCACAGCTTGGCTCGATGTTAGTGGGAATCCTGGGACGCCACCCACGACGGGGACCGTATACTCTATTTACTCAACCGTCACACTGAGTGGCACAACCATCACCGGATATCACACCACTTTCACCTCGAACGTTGTCGCGGGCGACTACGTCATTGGCAAGAACCAAGGCACTTGGACAAATTCATCTAATCCAGGGGTTGAAGGCAGTTGGGTGTCGTCGGTGAATTCAGATACATCGTTGACCGTCGTAAACGCCATTTATGTAAAGGCGAATAGTACACCTAGCATGTATTGGCATTTCCCCTCGTGGACTAGCGGGCGTTGTGGGCTGAATTGGGTGGGTGAATATTGGGCCAACTACCCCGGATCACAACCGATCACTTACCCTGTCCGTGGAGGAGTTTATTGCACCTTGGGGAGTAACAACCAGTTTGCATTATCAAATGCTTGGATAATGATGTATCTTGCCTTGGCCGATCAAGATCCCAGGGCCATAACGAAACTCGCTGAACTGCAAGCCTACACATGGGACGACAACATGTCCGTTTCGTGGAACTACGAGACTGGCATTAGTTTCAGCGGGCAGAATTACGGCTTAACCATGACCTCGATCGAGCCGAAGCGGATAGCGTGGGCCATAAGTCACAGCGTAGTTGGCTATCCATCGATGAACACCGCAGGGCCTTGGACGATGGGGCTAAGTCTGCAAAAGATTTATTCGCTCAAGCCCGACAGTCCCTCTATTGGCGGATACCACAAACTGTATCCGTTCTTTTTTGGCGAGACAAACAACAATACCATGACCTATGCTGCTAGTACTGCAAGCGGTGTCAGCGGTGACTTAGTGCTAGACCATGGCTCAGCGTTCAATCCGAACGCCGCATCATCTCAGTATTTGAAATTCTGGTTGATTAATACTTTGGGGTTCTACCAGCCGGGTGCGCCTGGAAATGTCCAGGATCTCGATGAATTGGCAATTAAAATTGATCCAAGAATCACGCCATCTGACTACACGGTGCAGCCGCACCAATATCTGTTCAGTGCAACAAACAACACGACGTGCGCGGCCCTGACCGGATACGCCTGCCTGCCAACCGATCGGGGAGACGTGATCTATTCCCGGACTGGGTGGTCCAGCGCCTCCGACACGGATTTGTTTTTCCAGGGCCGGTCCTTTATTGGGGATCATGACCAGGTGACTCCGGGGAACTTCCAACTATACAAGGCTGGGTACTTGCTGGCGTCTGACCAATTTCCAATTGGAGAAGGAGTAGGAGTACCAGGCCCGGATATTTTAGATTCCTCACCAGGTTTCGCAGGTGCTGCTTGGCACGGTTATGGTGGTGATACCAATGACGCGGTTTCCTACATTGCAAGATGGGCATCGGCGAATCATGGAGCTTGGGCCACGGCCTATGGAGATCAGAACTCCAACTACGTCTATGCCCTGGCAGAGCAGAAGGGGTCGTACACGGTTTCATTCAACCACGTCCAGAGGTCTTTTGCCCATCTAAAGAAGTCCGGCCTGGAAGAGAAGATCATTCAGTATGACGACATCGATGCCTCAAACCGTCCGACTGCTATTGCGTTTCATGTTCACTATCCACAGAACGGGGAGACGGCGGCCGGGACGAGCTATAACGTCTTTTATGACGAAGGCTCGACTACCTGCCCTGGCAGTGGCGCGTGCGCCAGCCTAAATGCTAACCGGACGATTCTGGAGCAAGAGAACGGCATCAATGATGGACAGGGTGATCCCACACCGCAATACAATCTGATCTCGAAGTTTCTGATACCGAGTGGCGCCCCGAACGTGTTTGTCAACTACGATGGTCATACCTATTCAGGAGCCAATGGACATACGGAACGGGTGGCTATTTGTGCGGATGCAAGCTCAACTGGGGCTTGTGGGGCAATCACGCAGAGCGGACTGGAGGTCATCACTGTCCATAAGATCGCCACGCAGCCGGATACCACTTTGACCACCACGGCATTGAACCCGGACGGGAATTGGACTGGAGTGCAGATCCAGGACGCTACCGTGGCTGGCGGAGCCGTTGTGTTGTTCGCGCGGCATGGTTCGACGTATTCCACCTTGACAGGATTCACCACGACCCACACCGGCACGGCGCAATACCTCTTCGCTGGGCTTACAGCGGGGACATATACCGTGACCGTGAATAGCGTTGGCGTCCCGGGCAGCCCGTTCACCGTCGGGGCGAATGATAACACACTGTACTTTGAAAGCACTAAGGGCACCGTCAGCATCAATGGCTCCGCGGCTCCCTGTGCGATCACAACCACGAGCCTGCCGGGTGATACGGTAGGGACGGCCTACTCGCAGACCGTCAATACCGCCAACTGCACGACGCCGGTCACATGGAGCATCGCATCCGGTAGCCTGTGCGCTGGTTTGAATCTCGGATCGTCCACCGGCGCAACAGGCACAATCGGCGGGATGCCCACTACGGCGCAGACGTGCAACTTCACCGTGCAGGCGGTAGACGCCGTGCCGAACACTGCCAGCCAAGCGCTATCAATCACAATAGCGACCGGGGCAGCAGCCGGCGGGTCCTCAATCTCGGCCGGCGCCGCGATCAGCGCGGCGACCATCAGGCATTAGTTCCTTTCTCGCGAGCGTCCCCGCCTGCCCGGCTCCTGGCGGCACCCTGACAGCACGCTATTCGGTTTTGCGGCGGCCTGTTCCCATCCCCCAACTCATCAAGCGCCATGGCGCACGCCAAACTGCCGAAGCCGCCGGCCTAGCGAAAAGGCGCGAGCAGCCACCGCTTGACCTGCTCCAGCCGCGCGCAGTCGGCGCATCCCGCAGGGCAGGCTTCGACCGCGTGACCGGCCAGATACTCGATTTGCTCCATCATCACATTGAGCAGCGGCGCCGGCCGGACGACGGGCTCCCAGAGTTTTGATG
>Ga0208034_1001436_pt1 | contig 14530 bp, 17 predicted proteins | sample June2015DPH_8_10_FD_184699 | JGI IMG/M metagenome (GOLD analysis project Ga0208034, IMG submission 184699) | Peatland microbial communities from SPRUCE experiment site at the Marcell Experimental Forest, Minnesota, USA - June2015DPH_8_100... | ecosystem: Environmental > Terrestrial > Soil >...
GCTTCTGTCCAGCTCCCCGAGACATTGAACGTGGCGAGGTCTGCCATTCCCAGATACAGGTAGTGCTGCTCTGAATCAACGCTGACAATTGGCGGTTGCGTAACGACGGTCAGGTCGCGTTCGGCGCGGCCTGTCTTTCTTAGCAGGTCGTTCGAAGTGGCTTCGACGATCAACTTAGCAGTGCCCGCCTGCAACTGGGGAGTGGTCTTGACGCCAGCCGTGAAGTTCCAGATGCCGTCGGACGACTTCGACGGCTGCGCCATCTCGAAGACTTGGTACCGGGCACCATTCTGCTCGACGAACGCTTGCAGCTTGCGAATGCCACGCGGATCGCGTACGTGAACCGTGATGGGAGTGGCTTGGCCCAGGGAGGTAAATGCAGACGGGAGCTCCACAACCGGTGTCGCCGATCGTGCCACGAAGAACACGAGCAACAACACAACAAGCGCCATGACGACAACAACGAGTTTTCTCACATCCCAGTGTAGCTCCCGACAAACAAATTAGCCGGTCGCCAGGGATGCCCAATTGGGTTCCTGCATCGGATTGAAATGAATCGAGATTCCTGCGGAAGATCGATGTCGGGTGATGAGCAAAGGAAAAGGCTGTGACTTTGGTTATGCTCTAGCCGACAACTCCCGCGAGAGAGTCCCCAGCGTGGACGCATGTACCGTCACAGCCCTTGATGCGATCACCGCTTTCGCAGTTCCAAACCCCGGCTGACACCTCGCAATGCAGTCGGTTTTTTCGGGTCTGGCAGTATGGCGAGTCGCCCCGCCTAACTGACCACTCAGCTTACTTCAGGCTAACTACGTTTAAGATGCCAGCCCTTTTCTGCCGTCGACGGAACCAATCCTAATACGGAAATGTGAGTTATCAACGCCCGGGGTTGGTGCAATCGATAGATATTTTGGGCCGCCAGACGTTCCGCGCAAGTTGCTGAAGACAAGCGGCTTGCAATTCTCGTCAAAGGAGTCTCGTGAGTTCTTCACATTGTTTTCACAGAACTGGACGGCAGAAAGACACAAGGCATCGGGAAACGCCACAGTTTGCCGCGGCTGAGGCCCTAACCCGGCAGGAACCCGTTCATCAACCAGAATCTGGCCTACCAAGCCCTGGGCATGATCACACAATTGCTGCGCCACGGCTCTGCTTCGTATCAAGGCGGTGTCTGCAACCTTGTGACCGGTCAGCTCGTGCCGTTATCGATTCGCGGCTGCCGAATTAAGACCTAGGCACAGCTAGTGACTCTCGAGTAACGAATTGGGGTTAGCCTCCTGCCGTCATTCCAGAGATCTTGCCGACTTCCAATGCGCGAACCCCTACAATTGGGGTGGCGCATTGAGTGTGGCTATGGCAATTTACTCGACCGTTTGCGGTCGCACCGTTGGCGCTCAGCTGCATGGTGAGGTGATCTAGTGAACGGCATCTTGGTGCGCATCGGGGTAGATCAAGCGTACGGGAAATGGAATGCGCCTGTTGACGAGGCAACGCACGAATTTGTCTTCGTCCCAATTCCTGACGGCGATGGGAAGCAATATAGACCTGGATTACGAGTGCCATACGACAATATTCGTGCAGACGTGAGGATCTTTGCCCAACAAAAGAATTTTCCGGCGGACTGGGAGTTTGGATTTCCCGAGGCGCTGCGTCAGCATAGCGCCCATCTCGATCCCGACTTCCGCTGGCTGACGTACGGTGACAACGGCGCCGTCAGAGGCAAGGGCATAAGCCAGTTGAACAGCGGTGACCTGCTCGTTTTCTACTCCGGCCTGCGGTCGATCCAACGACAAAACGTGCTCGTTTACGCCATTACTGGGTTGTACGTGGTAGACGAGGTCGCACGCGCCGCGGAAATCCCAGCCGAACGGCATCGCGAGAACGCACACACAAGATGGGATGTCATCAGTCCGAACGATATCGTGGTGATCGCACGTGCTGACGTCTCTGGAAGACTTCAAAGGTGCATACCCATGGGCGAATTTCGCGATCGAGCTTACCGGGTCATCCCCGATTTGGAAGCAGCGTGGGGAGGGCTTTCGGTTAAGAATGGCTACGTGCAACGCAGTGTTGTACCGCCGAGTTTTCGTGATGCCGGTCGATTCTATGGCTGGTTTCTGCAACAGGACGTTTCGTTAGTGAAGAGGAACAACTAGGTGCCAGAGTGCCACGTCTTGATCGTCCATTTGCGTCGGCCAGGCCGTTCGAGGCCCGACGAGAAACGGACCGACCCGTTCTGGGAGTTCGGCAGCTTTGGCATCACAACATGCCACGCGAGGAACTTATTGAAGCCGGGCAACGTGAAGCGACTGAAAGGGGTTCGCTTTGCATTTGCCCAAGGTGGCAAGAATGAAATGAAACTGGTGTTGCTCACGCCTCCGATCAGAAGAATAGTTGAATACAAAGACCGATCAGAAGTGCTATGGGATCGGCGTTTCCCATTCAAATTCAGGAATGCACCGCTGCTCATCGATAGTGACGGCAAAAGTGACTTTCCATCGCTCAAGAACCATCTGAAGGGCGTGCGGCGTAGCACATGGGTGGCGCGGTTCTCAAGCAAGTTTCGTTCGCGAACCACCTATCTCGACCCGGAATTTGCGAAGGAGATCATGGCTGTATTCGATGCCAAATACAAGAAGGCACCTCGAGAGGACCTCGCAACGTTGTACGAAGATGCGCTGCCCTACCCGCCACCTTGCATCGACACGAATCGCGACAAAACTTACGAAAGATGCCAGAAAGGGGCGGTGCGGAAAGGCACTGGCTGCGGGGTGAGGCGCCGGCTTTGAAGAACATCAAGAAGTGCGCCGGCCAAGCTGGTTGCTGATTGGTAAGGGTGGATGCGATGTTAACAGCTCTGACAAATCTAAAGGTCGCCCCGTGACTCAGATGAATCGGGCTCCGTCTGGAAGATCCGACTGCTACAATTTTGGGTGCATCATTTGAAAGGACTCCATGGATATCCAAACCATAGTCTTAGATCTCAAGGCTGAACGTAATCGGATTGACCAGGCCATCTCCGCACTTGAAGGACTTACTTCAACTGCACCCCGGCGTGGACGTCCGCCAAAGGCGGCAACGACTGGCGGGAAGCGTCGCCGGATGAGCCCAGCCGCACGCAAGCGCATCTCCTACGCTATGAAGCAGCGTTGGGCAAAATGGAAGGGAAAGTCCGCACCGAAGCCAGCCAAGCCAACGCCTAAGAGGACCGCCGTTCGCCGTCCGATGAGCGCAGCCGCGAAGAAGAAGTTGTCGGCACTCATGAAGGCGCGTTGGGCGGCGAAGAAAGAGTCGAAAGCGTAAGTGTCTTCCACATCCTTCGGAAAACACGCGAGTGGCGCGACGAGCGGCCAGTCTGCAGTTCCCGAGCCGTCGTTCGCTGAGCGAGCGCGCACGCTTATGCACTCAAGCCGCATCGGGAGTCTCTCGACACTTTCACGGAAGCAACCGGGTTTCCCCTTCGGATCATTGATGCCGTATGCGCTTGACGGCCAGGGGCGTCCAATTTTTCTGATCAGCACGATGGCCATGCATACGCAGAATCTACAGGCGGACCCGCGTGCCAGCCTGTTTGTGACAGAGCTCGAGGCCAGCGGTGATCCGCTCGGAGCGTCCAGAGCCACGTTGATCGGGAGTGTCAGCAGAATACCGGAGCCAGATAAGGCGACCGCCCGTACGGTCTATCTGACGGGCTACCCAGATAGCAAGTATTGGGTCGACTTCGACGATTTCTTCTTTTACCGATTGGATGTACTGGACGTCTATTACGTGGGCGGCTTTGGAGTGATGGGATGGGTGACTGCTTCGGATTACTCCCGGGCACAATCCGATCCACTGGCTGAGCACAAGAAAGACATCATGCAGCACATGAACGCCAACCACAAAGATGCGCTCATCCTCCTCGCAAAACGGTTTGCCGGCATCGATGCACAACAGGCGGAGATGACTTCGGTTGATCGCCTAGGCTTCCACCTGCGCCTGAAAACCGACGATGGCGTGAAGGGAACTCGGGTTGGATTCTTGCGAGAAGTGAGCGATCCGTCGCAAACCAGAGAAGTGTTCGTCGAGATGGTAAAGCAGGCGCGTCAAGATTAAATCACTCCGTCGCTATTTCAATATCCACCGGCTTGAGCGCCAAGGTGAACAGCCGAGACTGTGGGTGTGGATCATCTCGTTGCGTTAAGCCAAGTCGGAAGGCATCGTCGTGGCACGAATGTGCTCCGCATGCGGTGAGATATTTCTGGAACCGACATTGAGGGCCACTACGGAAGAAAAGGGAACAATTCTGACCGACGAGTTCTTGCATCACCTCGCCAAGGCCTACGAAAATGAAGACGGCACACTGAGACCTGGAATAGATCGATTTGTCTCACATACGTCGATTTGCTTTTTCGGTAACCGGAGAGATAATTATTCCGCCTGTCTCACATGCGCCATTTCGGGGAGTGTGATCTCGGGTGTGGGCCGCTTCTGGGGGAGGGGCGGCCTTTCTGGCGCTCGTATCCAGAATCGCCCGACTTTCATGGGATTTCTGCCCGTCTCCAATCCCATAAGCTTTTGGCTAACTTCACTCGGTTTCTCCTCCCACCAGCGCTGGGCAGGCCGTTAGTGATTTTGTCGGCGCGGACCGTAATGACTTCACCACTACCAAGGTTCTTCGAAAGTTTGTGCTTGTTTACCTGCTGGGCAGGAGATGCTGGGCAGGAGATGCTGGGCAGGAGATGCTGGGCAGGAGATGCTGGGCAGGAGATGCTGGGCGACAATTGGGCACTGCAAGGGGCCAACTCAGGACCTTCAGCTGCGAAGGAGTTATGTGTCTGTATCTGAACCCGTAGCGATAGCCGGGGTAACTGGGTACATCGGTGGCCGTCTTGCCCCTCGTTTGCTCGAGCACGGCTATACAATCCGGTGTCTGGTGCGGTCACCAGCCAAACTGCAGAATCGCTCGTGGGTCGCTGATCCAAACGTTCAAATCAGACAGGCAGACCTGGCCGACGAAGCCTCTCTGACCCGCGACTTGGAAGGATGCGAGGCAGCGTATTACCTCGTCCATTCCATGATGTCCGCGGGATCGGATTACGCCGAGCACGATCATCAATTGGCTTCGACATTCGCACGTGCCGCTAAGAATGCCGGAGTCAAACGAATCATCTATCTTGGTGGACTGGGCGAGACCGGCCCGGATTTGAGTGAGCATCTCTCATCGCGGCGGGAAGTCGAAGAAGCGCTTGCCTCAACTGGCGTCGCTGTCACGGTGCTGCGCGCGGCCATGATCATCGGATCAGGCTCCGCATCCTTCGAAATCCTGCGCTATCTGGTGGAGCGGTTGCCCATCATGGTCACGCCAAAATGGGTGAGCACCCCGTGCCAGCCTATCGCAGTCAGAAATGTAATCGGGTACCTGGTCGGTGTCCTCGCGGTACCGGAGACCGCGGACGGCGTATTCGACATAGGCGGCCCGGACGTGTTCTGTTATCGACACATCATGCGCATTATGGCGGAAGAACTAGGTCTGCGGCGCCGTCTGATTATTCCTGTACCCGTATTGACACCACGCCTGAGCTCTTATTGGATTCAGCTGATCACACCGTTTAGCAACACAATTGCCAGCCCCCTGGCGGAGGGACTCAAGAATCCAGTGGTGTGCCGGGAGAATCGCATTGCCGCTCTCATCCCACAGGAACTTCTCGGCGTCCGCGAAGCCATACATGCCGCTCTTAACAAGATGGCTGAACACAACGTCGAGACCAGTTGGTCGATGGCGGGTCCCATTCCAGGCGACCCCGACTGGGCTGGTGGCACCGTTTTCCGTGACGTTCGCCAAATTAATGTGGCAGCGCCTGCGTGGGCGGTATTTCGCGCGGTCTGCCGGGTGGGCGGTGGAAACGGGTGGTATGCCGCAGACATTCTCTGGAAGATCCGCGGATGGATGGATCAAATGGCTGGCGGCCCAGGTCTGCGACGAGGGCGGAGAGATTCAGAAGTCGTCGGATACGGAGAGGCGCTGGACTTCTGGCGCGTGGTGGGTTTCGAGCGCGACCGCCGCCTGGCCTTGCGCGCCGAGATGAAGCTACCGGGTGAAGCGCTGCTTGAGTTCCGGATTGAGGCGCTCAATGATCGCCAATGTGTTTTGCACCAGTCGGCGTTATTTCGCCCGCGAGGCTTGGTCGGCTTGGCTTACTGGTACAGCGTGCTGCCCTTTCACGCCATCGTTTTCAGGGGTATGCTAAGAGGCATCGAACGGGAAGCGCTCAAGATTGCGACCAGTCCCCAGAATATGGTTTCACAAGGTCCGACATGACCCGCGATGACTGCGGGGACCTGGACCGGGAGGCGTCCGTGCCCGCATAGCCCATCATCTCAGGCTCTCACGCCGGCCTCACTGGCACATCGACTACTTGAGAGCGCATACCCGGGTCGAAGAAGTCTGGTACTGTCTCGACGATCAGCGTTTAGAGCATATCTGGGCGAAACGCATCGGATTGGCTGAAGGAGCCTCAGTTCCTCTTGTCGGTTTTGGATCCACCGATTGCAGATGAGTTCCTGCCGGTAAGAGCAAGACCAGATGGAAACGAGCTTGCAAGCAAGCCTAGTTCGACGGGCGATTCCAGCGAGCAGATGCAGCTTTCTTTGCAATAGCCTTTCGCTTGCTTGGCGAGAGTGCCTTAGCTCTCGCTTTGCCGCCTTTTGCCCCGCCGAGTTTTCCTAACGCCACGGCTGCGGGATTCTTGCCAGCGTTCGGATCAGGTAGCGGCGTGCCGTCCATTTGCTCACCGATGGCCTGCTCTACGACGTGGCGGGCGGTCACGAAGAAATCTCGATCTGTGCTTGAGCGTCTAGGCATAACTGAAGTATACTCGATTCCACTATGGAAAACGCATGGATGACTTCTCAAACATGGGGCGGTCAAAGCGAATTTCGATATAAGGGATCGGCGCTAAAGGGCACGCAAATATCGTGGAAAGACAAGAGTGCCGATGCCGGTTGGAGCAAGCCGATCCTGGTAACAGCCGAACAGTACCGAGGTATGCTCTCACACTTCTCAGGTCAGACAGTGGAAGTCGGCCATTACCCCACTCCGCCGCGTGGAAGCCTAGAGGATTGGCTGAAAGAAACCTATGATCAGTGGGGCCTGACCTCATATATACCTGCGATCCTGATTAAGGAAGGATATGCCGCACGAGCCCCTGCCCTACCGGGACACAGGGCACAGCGTCTCCATTTTATTTCAAACTGACCCACTACCGGACGCGCTTCAGGATTGCTTTTTGCTCGCGCCGTAGAACGTGACCTCGCCATCGACAACGACCGCCACGAACCGGTTGCTTTCTGCGTCCTTGAATTGCACGACATGATGACCGCTGCGAGCCAACTGTCCCCATCGGCTCGGTTTCTCCGGATTCTGCTCGATGGCTTCATATTCGTGGCCCTCAACACTGAATGCGGCGGTTTTCAAATGCTGTCGACTTGTGCGGCGGACGGGTGTGGATATCCCGCCTACGCTAACCGAAGTACCGGTCATCAGCTCCCTGGCGATCGACTTTAGGGTCTCGGCCTCTATCATTGCTTCACGCCTCGCTAGAACTTCAGCCCCAAAGCCTTGGTGGTGAACTCCACCAATGGCGACATCTTTCGGCATGCGGAGACGAAATCCCGCATCAGTTTGGCGCTGCAGATTTGCTCCTCGCTGAGCGGAACCGACGTGACAAAGTCCTTCATCTTCAGGTCGTCGATAAAGGGGTGACTGGCATCGAATCCACGCGGCGGCCGCGATAGTTTGTCCCCCTCAAGAATCAGCTTCTTCCGGACTTTGGCCCACTGCTCCATGTCGTGCGCAATAGCCGTCCGCACTCTGGTCAGAGCCCGGTTGTCCGGATGCCAGATGCCTGCCGCAACGAAGCAACTGTCTGGCTCAAGGTGCAGATAGAAAACCGGCGCATGAGCATCCTTGCCGCTGGCATGAGAAAAGTGAATGCCGACGTGAGTTTTGAAAGGACGCCTGTCAGGTGAGAAGCGAGTGTCGCGATAGATGCGAAACAGGGAGCCGCGGGTAGGCCGCGCATCGGCGACGAAGTGGGGACTGATCCTGCCCAGGTAGGGCGCAAACCCGCTGATGAACGACAGTGCTGGTTCGACAATGGACGTTTGGTATCGCGCCTTGTTCTTTGCGAACCACTCGCGGTCGTTGTGCCGCTTTAGCTGCTGCAGAAATACGAAGACTTCTGGGCCGAAGAAAGCCGTGTCAGCCATCAAAATTCCCCCGGTGCAAACGTCAGTTTACCGGCTTCGCTCCGCGTGCCTGTATCTCCCGCCAGACCAGCACTGCAAGCTGCACGGAATCGTAAATGGTTGCCTTCAACTTGGGGCTTGGCTGGATGGGCTCTCCCCGCAGCCGAATGGCTGCAATCAGGCAGGCGGCTATGAGCAGTGCACCACGTTCACGTTCTCCCGGCGTGCCAGTCAGTGTAGGCGAACAAAAAGCGAATAGTCAACCGCTGCGCTGAATTGCATAACTCCATGCCGCTGAAGGTCAGCGCTTTCCACTGTTCCGGTGTCGCCGTTCGGCAGATCTGATTATGGCGGAAACTTCTATGGAAAACGCTTTGGCGAGATCGGCGAGCGTTCGTAACGTTGGGCTCTTGGTGCCGCGTTCCAGTTGGCCGATGTAGCGTTCGGTATATCCCAGATCGTGTGCCAATTTTGACTGGCTCCATCCGCGATCGACACGCAACCGGGTAATCTCAGCACCGACCGCCTCACCTAACGTGCGGGACTCACGCTGTTTATCAGCACCAATTTTTTTGGGCACACCCCATAGTTGTCGTTTGACGCTAAATGATTGAGGAACTATAGTTCGTGGTTGCTTGAGGACGAGAGTTTTCGATCTGGAAATGAGGAGTCGGCTCTCGCCGGTTCGGTAGGAACCGAAGGTCAAGTCCGGCGGAAATGCTGACGACAAGTTGCTTCCGGCATCGTCGAAATCGACTAAAATAGGGCGGCAGGCAGCAGGCTCCGAAACGACGATCGACGACACTCAGCCCTGCGTCCCCATCCCAGGTACTCCGGCTTGAAGGAATCCAAGAGGCAATCCGTGCGCGACTCGACCGCCCGCCTTCAGCGGGCCGCCCGCCAACGCGCTGATGAGGAGGCCCGTCGGATCCCGTGGCAACGGCTCCACGAAGTTCGCAATCAATACATCGACTGGCAGGAGTTCAATCTGTGGGCTCGCTCGATTTTCGAAGTCGAAGAGAGGATTCCGGATTGGCTGGCCAAGATTCTGAACGATCGTTGCCCAGGATTTCTTCAAGCCGAGAAAGAACTCACCCCCAAGGCGGCCAAGAACAGGCCTCTTCCTCTTCGCCTGGAAGATTGGATTGACGAGCACGTTTTTGAGTTTGCGAAGAAAGAAGGCTGGTTCAACGCGATTACCTATTACGCGATAAGAGACCCGCGTTACCAGCGAGCAGAAGTCTGCTGGTCGGAATGCATAGAAAAGTGGAAGAAAACCAGGCCCCTCCGTTATCCATCGCTCGAAGAATGGAGATGCATGGCGGCGGAGTGTGACGAGACTGCCCGTCTTGTGGCCAGTGAGCAGGAACCGAGATCATCTTCAAAGCTCGTGGACCCTGATCGCCTCAGCGACGCCGTTTCTCGCTATATCGATTGGGAAGCTCTGGCGTACTGGGCTCAGCCGGCACTGGAGCGCTGCCCTCACCTTCCCGCAGCGGCATTTTGCGAGCTTGAACAGCGCTGCCCTGGATTCTTGGAGCTGCACGCACCACAAAAAGATTCCAGAGCTGCTTCTCAAGCCTGGCCGCGACTTATGCTTTGGATTACCGACCACTTTTTCCAGGACGCGAAAACCGAGGGTTGGTTCGATGCCATACTCGTCCAGGCCCGAAGCCATCCGCGCGCGATTCGCACGATGGAATACGCCGACCACTGCGATGAGCAATGGGGTTCAAGAGTGCCCGAGCCATACCCGGCATTTGAGAATTGGCGGCGAGAAGCCGATTCCTATGTTGAAGTGCCTGGCAAGTAGCTGCGGCGCGCTGGTCCGCCATGCATAGACTGACTTCTAGAGGGCCTTACGCTTTGCCTCTCCGGTCGCGGCACTGCAAGACCTGATGTGCTTGAAATAGACGTTGCCAGCTATTCTCTTTCCACATTTGCACGTTCTGATCGTCAGCGCGTGCTTTTGAGCCCGAGAAACCGCACGATTTGTGGATGCGGAGGCTGGCACGCCGTACTCCTTTACCAACCATTTTGCTGTGGCCGGATCCATCAGTGTCATATTGATTTCGCCTCCGTGCTTCTTGCAGAACTCCTCGAACGACCTGTCAGTGACAAACGTGTCTACGACCCGTAGCTGGCCAGTGCAGATCCAACTCTGCACTTCGGCGACGGTCACGCCGATCAGGTCCGCTCCCCGTTCCCACATGTATCCTTCCTCTCCCTTGAGCAGGGCCGCCGCCACTCTGTCGCGAACGGATGGCTCAAAAGATACACGGTTTTGGTCACAGAACACTGCCAGAGAGCTTGTGCTGACGCGCGGATCGCGCACTCTCAGCATGCTGTTTCCGATCAGATACCTCAGGCGGGCGGGACTGACATGCAACATCTTCCGCAACGCCCGCAGCGACCACCCGTCAGTGACCCTGGCGCTGATCCCGAGTGCTCCGAGCCGGAAGCGAACCGCACGTGCAGAACGGCCCAGGCGCTGAGCAATTTTCTTTACTGGTTCGTACCCAGCCCAATTCAACAACCTGTCGTCATCCGCTGGTGTCCATGGCCTGGACGCTGGCCGCCGGACTGCGACAGCTTCGCGCGATTTCTTTGCCTTAAGTGGCTGGTGCTCCTCAGGAGGCGCAAGTTCGGGAGCCTTCCGCAAATGCCTGATGCGCTGCCAGCAGTCCCCCCGTCTCCATTCCGGGACGAGCTCAAGGATTCGGTTGATCGCTTCACGCTTCTTGGCGGGCCCGTGCTTAATCCCCGCAATCAGCAGCTGATCGATAGCGGCCAGCCGCTTACCGGCCTTATTACGCTTTTGTCCCGGAGCACTGGACATTGCCAACCCCACTGAAGACGGACCTGAATCGTGAGGGCGCTTTCGCGCGACAATGCCAAATGCACAGGTCGCGATCGTCACCCTCGATCAATCCGCAGAAGACGAAGTTGGCGGCGGTTTTTTGGGCGCGGGACACGTGCTCTTGATCCCGCTTCTTGCCTAAAGCGACGGAGCGGCTAATTCTCAGCTTGGGGCCGAGCTGAAGACGGGCTTGCAATTCCTCGCGCGCGATTACCGATGCAGCGCAAGACCGCCCCAGCCTGCTGGCTACAGAAGCACCTGTGCTCGGTCTGTTTGTTTATTGGCCCATATCTATTGAAGGAACATCTGGGCGGAAAAAGTATCAGAAGAAAATTCGATTACGCGTGACGAGCCTTTGGATAAGGACGGTAGCAGTCGCGCTCCGTCCTGATAAGTGTCTGCGATTGTGCTCTGGTCCTTTTGTTCGCAACGAAATAAGACGCGGCAGTCTTGACACTTCTCCCCATTCGATGGCAATCTTCAACTCTGGCCGGCGAACCCAAGGTGTAGGTGTGAGCCCCGGTGCCGAGCCAGGAATTTAGCCCAGAGTGGGTCCTTTCTAACAGCTCCTCAAGAACCAAGGAGCAATCGCTCCGCTGCGACGACGAGTTGATAACTGTCGCCAGCCGGCTTTGGCCGCGGGTACAGGCCCATGCGCGCAAGGAACTCGCGAACAAGAACCCCGATGAAAGTGCGGCTTTGGCTGCTGAAGTTTGGGAGAGCGTGCTGCAGTCGGTCTCGAAGACCCTCCGGCGGCGCAATGGAAAGGCCACGGGGATCGTGGATTTGGAAGCCTATCTGTTCGGGGCCTTTCTTCATCGCTTCAATCGGGTGCTAAAGAAGGAACGAAAAAGACAGGAAACGATACGCCTTGTTCCTTCAAACGTTGATCTTGCAGAGCTTCCAGGGGCTCGAGACACGAAATCTCCTCGCGCTCTGGAGGATTCAATCCAGGTCAAAGAGATCGTCCGGAATATGGACGACTGGACACGTAAGGTCTGGGCCGCCCGGCAATACGGATATTCCTGGAGGGAAACTGCAGAGCATATGGGGTTAAGCGAACAGCAGGCCAAACTTCGATTCCGTTATGCTCTCCGCAAACTCGCGGCTCGTTTGGGGTACGGCAAATGAGCGGACGAGGGCAGGCAAGTGGTATGCATTCTGATCCTGACGGTAAACTTAGCCTTTCCGTGCAAGATGACCACCTCAGCGAGGGCAGGCAAATTCTGAGCGACAAGGAAGGACTCAACAACGACGAAAAGCGCGTGTTGGATCTGCTGACCCGGGGCCTGTCACGCGAGTTTCCGAACCCACAGCGCGTGGGATGTCCTGACTCGGCGGTCCTCAGAGGCATCGCTATTCGCAAGCTGCGACTCGCAGAGGTCGACCAATGGCTGGACCACCTCAGCTCCTGCAGCCCGTGCTATCAAGAATTCGCTGGGCTGCGTAAGGAAGCCGCGAGCCAGCGGCGTCGCACACAGGTCTGGCTTGCAGTGGCTGCGGTTCTAATTTTCACAGTGGCAGGATGGCTTTGGGTGCGAATTCATCAACCGGTGCAGCCACCCGAAACTGCGGTTTTGGATCTCCGTGAACTCTCTGCGGCTCGTGGGCAAAATCCATCTCAGACCAATCAACGCCCTCTCGAAATCAGTCGCTCGGCCAAACACCTGATTCTGGAACTGCCAATCGGAAGTAAAGAGGGCAGCTACGACGTTGCATTGCTCAGCGAATCTGGCAATCAGATTCAGAGCGCCAGAGGCACCGCGCAATTGCAGAACCAAGTTGTGACGCTCCGGGCAGATATTGACGTGAGCAGGGTTCAGCCGAGCCTGTACCTTCTTGCCCTCCGACAATCCGGCCTGGAATGGACCCGATATCCAATCCGCGTATTTTGACCTGCGACATGCCCTCCGGCTAGGCGAACAAAAGGCGAAAATGATAGGATGCCCCTATGGACGAAGGGCGCAAACGCGTTCTAGCGATTGTGGCGGGAATTCTCGTTGCGCGCCATCTGAAGACGACCGAAGATCTCTTCGATTCGAAGTCGAGCCCGAGGACAGAGTCATTGATTGCTGCTGCTGTTCAGTGGGCCGAGAGGATTATGAGGAAAATCGACGGCGTCTACCGTTAATTGTGCGTGGCGAGTTGGATGGCTCCATGGAAACCGGAAGAGAACACCCGCCGGCAGGAAAGATTCCGAGGGGTGTTTCCTGTAGTCAATAACTCTCCGACCATTCAAACAAATCGGCCACGATGACCTCGCTGTTTATCGACGTGCTGCGGACCGGAGGCCCGACTTGCCCGGCGACCGACGGGTCGCTGGCCGCCGCTTTTCCGTAGACGCCGCGTCGAATCGAGCAGCGAGTGAATCGAAGGCCGGGGTAGGGCCATTCCAGCGCAACTGGTCCACGTCGTCGAAGAGCGGAATGTCAGTCCGGAGAGTGGCGAGCGTTCGAAAAAGCATCGCCTGCGCCCGCTCACGGCAAAGAGTGCCTGCGAGGGCACTCGCGTTAGCGGCCTTGACGCGCCACTCGCGGCAGTCCGTGGGAATGGATTCGATATGGAGAAACTTGGCCAGCACGGCAGCCGAGGACTTCGCGCCCCAGCCCGGCAGCCCCGGATAGCCATCTGCCGCATCACCCACCAGCGCCAGATAGTCCGGGATCGATGCCGGCGAAACGCCAAACTTCTCGATGATCGCAGGCTCGTCTAAGGTGACACGCGTTCGGCGATTCAACTGGACGATGCGGGCGCCACGCACACATTGGGCGAGGTCTTTGTCCGGCGTGCAGATAATTACGCGTTCAACACGCCTTTCACGAGCGGCTGCCGCCGCCGCAGCTGCTAGCGCGTCGTCCGCCTCGAACTCCACCATCGGCCAGACGACAACGCCCGCTGCGGAGAGGACTTCCTCGAGCAGTGGAAACTGCGCTAACAGTTCGGGTTCGACGCCTGCACTGGTCTTGTAGCCTGCCCACAATTCGTTGCGAAAAGACTCAATAACATGATCGGTGGCAACGGCGATGTGCGTGGCACCATCACGGATCATGCCCAGCACCGACGCGAGGACGCCTCGAACGGCGGCGACCTCCCGGCCGTCCTCATCCCGTGCGGACGGCAACGCGTAGTAGTGCCGAAACAACTCGTAGGTGCCGTCGACCAGATGAACGTCCACGCGCAGCTCCGATCCAACCCTATAAGACTGACGGCGCGCCAATCAACTGCTACTGCTGGTCGCGGGTAGCAATCTGGGGCATGGCCGATAACTCCAGGGTTGTCCGTAAGCCCTGGCACATCACTCCAGCTAGGCCGACTTGATCGGCATAGGGGCGGCGGTCACCCGCCGACCCCTGCCACACCACCGTGCGTACGGGTCCGTACACGGCGGTTCGAGTTGGTTACGCTAGCACCCATCGATTAATGTCGGAAGTCCAAGCGATT
>Ga0208034_1001442_pt1 | contig 14494 bp, 10 predicted proteins | sample June2015DPH_8_10_FD_184699 | JGI IMG/M metagenome (GOLD analysis project Ga0208034, IMG submission 184699) | Peatland microbial communities from SPRUCE experiment site at the Marcell Experimental Forest, Minnesota, USA - June2015DPH_8_100... | ecosystem: Environmental > Terrestrial > Soil >...
GTTTGCGGAGTCACCGCTTTTGCGGGAACCGTCTCAGTTACGTTGGTTGCGGATTTGCCGGGTTGTTCCACCACGGTCCCGGAAGGTGTGACTGGTGCCGGTGGCGGCGGGGTTTGCGGATTGCGCAGATCGTTCAGTTTTTGTTCCAAAGCCGCGCGGGCGGTGGCCTGGGCCGGGGTGTCGTCCGCACGGACGGAAATGAAACTCGCACCAAGGGCGACGCAAAAACCAACAAAGATTGTGGTTTTCATGAAACGACCGTTCCGGGCGGAGCGTAAGGAAATGGCGCGCCCCAGCACAAGCTGAATGCTTCGGCGGATTCTTGAATAGATGGTTTTCATGGTGCTGCGCAATGCTGCCTGACAGCTATTCCAGTGCCAGTTGGCTGTAACTTGTGCTCATACGAAGCCGAACGCGGCCCTGTCTCAAAATAAGATTTTGTGACTGATTAAGTCATGCGGAGAGGACATCCTTCAGCCTTTAGCCTTCGGCTAGCGCGGCATTGCCGCCGCTGCTCCGGCGCACACTGACAGTCACCATGCCAGCCGGGTTCCGCCTTCATCAGACTTCGGCGCGACAAGTTGATGCGGCCCGCCGCGTGAGGCCGAAGGCCTTTTTGCGCGGCAAAGGGTAAAGAGCTTGCGGCGGAGATGTTCCTGACCGGCCGGGGGAAAATCCGGGAGCGGCAAGAAAAAAGGTTGTTATTTTTGACGGTCTGGCGGAAGAATGACCCGATGAACATCACCATCCTGGCTTGGTTCATCGAGTTCGCCTCCCAAACAGTGGTTCTCTTCGCACTGGTTTGGATCCTGATCAAGCTCCAAAAGCTCGACCAACATTTAAAATTCCATTTTCTGAAGGTGCTGGCGGTGGCCGCGCTCGCGAGTGGTCTCGACACGATTCCTTACTTCGGCCATTACCTTTCCGTTTCCGCCCTGCTGCTGGGGATTAAAATCGTCACCGGCTCGCCTTATGCCGACGTGCTTTTCACCGTCGGAATTTCCTACGCGCTCATGTTTGCCGTGAACCTTTTCGTTATTGGATCACTCATGGGCGATTTACGGCCATCCGCCAGAGATGCCGGAAGCCCCGCGCAATGGCAGGACACTCCCGGGGAGCAGGCCGTCAAAACGGAACCTGAAACGGTCGCCAAAACCAACCCGCCGGCCCCCGCTGCGGCCCCCAAGCCGGCGCCCCAGGGTTCGGCGAAACCGGCGCAGGCGGGTGCCACTCGCTTTACCCTCAAAGGCATCAGCCGCAACGGTGCCAAATCGGTGGTGACCATTGATACCGGAGTGAAGGCTTACACTCTTTTTCTCGGGGATTCCCTCAACATGCAAACCGCCGACGGCACCAGTCGCGTGCGGTTTGAAAATTTGGACGCGGATTGGGTCACGCTGAACGTTGACGGGAAACCGGTGAAATTGCCGGCCCACTGACACAAGGTGGTTGGCAGCAGGCGTTGGAGAAAATACTGAAGGCTAAAGGTGTTTTTCAGCCTCGACCCCCTCAACCATCAGCCCTCAACTCTCAACCGACACGGCATTGACGCGCGCGCCGGAACGGCGCGGAATCGCGGGCACCATGCCAACCGGGTTAGATGCAGTTCGCTGCGTGAAGGTAAAAACCTTTTACGCAGCCTTGTCTTCGAAATTTTCTGAACGATTCGATTAACATCAGGAATTCAATTTGTCCCGCCAAACATTTTCCCTGACCGCGCGAAAGTGTCCGTCGGCACGCCCAAATCGTGCTTCAGCAAAACATCCCGATCCCACGGATTTTTTGTCCGCCCGATGGAAAATTTCTGCCAGAGCGACAGGTGAAACGAGTACCACGGCGAAACCAGCGCCGTGTTGATCAGCGGAAAATCCGTGCCATAGAGCAGCCGCCCGGAAAATTCGGGCCGGGTCAGGGCTTCTTTCAAACTGCCCGGCCGGTTGATCTGCGTCAGCGCGGAAATGTCCGTGTAAAGATTGGGAAATTCGCGCATCAGCCGCGCCAGCCGGTCGGGGCCGCGTTCGCCGTGATATTTCTCCGACGACGCGATGTGCGCGACCACGACGGTCACGCCGAGGCTCAACGGCAACCGCAATTTTTCCGGGTCGCCCAATTCCTCGTCGGCGTGCGAAAAGGATTTCTCCTTGCCGGTGTGCGACAGCAGCGGGAGTTTCAACTCAACCATTTTCTTGTAAAAGGGAATGAGCCTCGGGTCGTCCGGGTTAATCTCCATGATCGGCGGAATCCATTTCACCAGCACCGCGCCGTGCGTCTTCGCCCACTCCAGCCGCGCCAATGCGTCGCGGCGATAGGGATTCACCGACGCGCCGAACAACAGGTTCGTGTGCCGCGCCGCCATTTCCGCGACGAACTCATTCGGCACGTAAACTTCCGTCCGGTTCGTGTCGAGCTTCCCCTCAGCGTTTACCACACCGTCGAGCGCGAGCAGGACGGCCCGGCTGACAAATTTGCTTTGGGCGAGCGATTCCGAAATGCGGTCGCCCACCAGACCGTCGCCCGACTGCAAGAGTTTCTTCTGCGAAACGCCGAAGCTGCGCAGATAAATTTTGAACCGCCAGTTGTGTTGCAAGCGGGACGAAACAAAACAGCCGCTGCCGCCCGCGCCGATTCCGGCGATGTGACAGTGCATGTCCACGATACCGGCGGGGATGGGTTCAACCGGACGAAAAAACTGCGCCGGCAGGCCAGCCCAGACGACGGCGCCGGCAAGGACGCCCACGAAAATAATTTTCCGGCGGCGCGCGGCGAACGGAGATTTTGGTTTCACAGTTTTCATGCCACCATGCTATGGCAAAATCATCGCCGGGCGTGAATCGAAAAAATTGCGCGGCACATTGAAAAAATGAAATGGCAAAACCGTAACGACGACGGCTTACCGCGTGAGGTGGAACCCCGTAAAGGGGCGTGGCCCCCACGTGGGCTTTACGCCCTTTTACGCGGGATTGGCGGATTGAACCGCAAAAAACGCAAGGAACGCAAAGATAAGACAACGATGGGAACCGCAAAATATACGAACCATGCGAAATTTTCAGCCGCAATAAGACGCAAAGGCCGCAAAAAAAAGCAAAGACAAGGAATCCGGTTTTGCGTTTTTTTCATGAACTTCAGCGTTTAGCCTTTTGGCCAGCGCGGCATTGACGCCGCTGGCGTTCGGTCACACACTCGCAGCCACCATGCCAGCCTGGTTGCGCGCGCCGCGTTCAAGCAGGCTGATGTAGGTGCGGTCGAAGTCTGCGATTTCCGCGAGAGCTTCTTGCGAAATGTTTTTTCCTTGTCGCCGTTCCCTGACGGCTTCTCCCAAGTCGGCGACAAGCCGGTCGAGTTTTTTGTCGGATGCTGGCATTGTCTTGATGACAGCATAGACAATGCGTCCACGGACAAAGCGTCACATCTCCATCAGAACAAGCCGTCTTTGTCGGTCTTGACCAGTATCCAGATCGGCAGGTGGTCGGAGACTTACTTTGACGAACTCATTGAATCCAGCACCAGGTTTAGTTCCAGAACGTTCACGCCCGGTTCGCCGAGACCACGTAAAGCTGCGCCACGTGGCTGGTCATGTAACGTGCTCATTTTAATGAATCCAATGCCAGGTTGAGTTCTAGGACATTTACGCCCGGTTCACCGAGACCGCGTAAAGCGTGCGCCACGCGGTAATGCCCTTCCATAAAAGAGGACCCGTTTCGAGAGTTGCGATTTGCCCCGGAACCCGTCAGGCCAGTTCGAAGCACCATGACTGGACAAGGCGAGTTTTGAATGACGCGCTTCACGGTGTTGCGTCGCAGCAGCCCCGACAGCCAGCTACGGTTGCGCGTTCCCATGATGATAAGTGAGGCGTTGGTGGAGCAGGCCTCGCGGAGAATTACCTCGTGAGCGCGGCCTTCACGAACTCGAACTGAAACTGTGGCCTCGACTTCACTCTCCCATAGAATTCCGACCAGCTTTTTCAATTCCTGACGGGCGCCCTCGCTCATGGTGCGAATCAAACCCGGGCGCAGCATGGCCGCCTCATTCCGGCCAAGGCTGGTTTGAATGACATGCAGCACATCAACAACCGCGTCGAATTTTTCCGCCAGCGCCTTCGCATAACGCAGCGTTTCAAGCGTGCAGACCGAGAAATCAACCGGCACCAGCACTCGCGCCACGCGGGCGTCGGCATCAGGAACGTCCACAGACCGGTCTGGCGGCAATGGGTTTGGCGGATTCACAGTCTATTTCCCCGGCAATTTGTCCAAGGCGAAATTCAGCTTCAAAACGTTCACTCCTGGCTCACCGAGACCACGTAAAGCTGCGCCACGTGGCTGGTCATGTAACGTGCTCATTTTAATGAATCCAATGCCAGGTTGATTTCCAGGACATTTACACCCGGTTCACCGAGCAGACCAAGGCTGGCGGGGCCGGTGTTCGCGCGGACAAGCTCCAAAACTTTTTCCACACTGACGTTGCGGGCTTTGGCGACGCGGGGCGCCTGTAGTTCGGCGTTGCGCAGGCTGATGTGCGGGTCGAGGCCGCTGCCCGAGGCGGTCACGGCATCGGCGGGTACGAGGGCGTTTGTGTTCAACCCGTTTTGTGCGCGGTAATCGGCAATGCGCTGCGTGATGGCGGTGACCAGGTTCGACGAGGTCGGGCCGAGGTTGCTGCCGCCGGAACTGGTGGCGTCGTAGCCGTTGCCGGCTGCCGAGGGACGCGACTGAAAATATTTGTCGGCGGTGAACTGCTGGCCGAGGAGTTTTGAGCCATGCACCGTGCCATTGGCATCCACGATCAGGCTGCCGTTGGCCTGGTCACGGAAGAATACCTGTCCGATGCCGAACACAACCAGCGGATACAGCCCGCAACAGACGACCGCGAAAACCAGCGTGACCATCACGGCGCTGCGAAGTTCAGTGAAAAGATTTTTCATAGGTAAAAACTGTTAACCGCAGAGAACGCAAAGAGCGCAGAGAAAAAAAGGCACTGAGGATTGAACCACGAAAGACACGAAGCACACGAAAGGTGGCCGGCTCGTCGGTAGCCTCGCCCCACCCAAACTGTTCCATTGCCGCAACCAAAGCGGTTTAACCGCAGAGAACGCAGAGAGCACAGAGATAAAAAGCCTCCTCTTTGAGTTCTTTGTGATCTTTGCGGTAAAACAATCGGTTTCATTTTTATACGAGGTGCAGGCCGGTTATCAGGACGTCGATGGCTTTGATGCCGACGAAGGGGATGATGACGCCGCCCAGGCCGTAGATGAGCAGGTTGCGTTGCAGGATGGCGAGTGCGCCGATGGGTTTGAACTTCACGCCGCGCAACGCCAGCGGAATCAATGTGACGATGATGAGCGCGTTGAAGATAATGGCGCTGAGGATCGCGCTCATGGGACTGTGCAAATGCATGATGTTGAGCGGCGCGATGGCGGGGAACGTCGCCATGAGCATGGCCGGGATGATGGCAAAATATTTCGCCACGTCGTTGGCGATGCTGAAGGTGGTGAGCGAACCGCGCGTGATAAGGAGTTGCTTCCCGATTTCGATGATTTCGATGAGCTTCGTCGGGTTCGAGTCGAGGTCCACCATGTTGCCGGCTTCCTTGGCGGCCTGGGTGCCGGTGTTCATGGCCACGCCCACGTCGGCCTGCGCAAGGGCAGGGGCGTCGTTGGTGCCATCACCGATCATGGCCACCATGCGCCCACCAGCTTGTTCCCGGCGGATGAGCGCGAGCTTGTCCTCCGGCTTGGCCTCGGCGAGAAAGTCGTCCACGCCCGCCTCGGCGGCGATGGCGGCGGCGGTGAGTTTGTTGTCGCCAGTGATCATCACGGTGCGGATGCCCATCTTGCGAAGCTGGGCGAAGCGTTCCTTGATGCCGCCTTTGACGATGTCCTTGAGCTGGACCACGCCGAGCACTTCCCGGCCGTCGGCGACCACGAGGGGAGTGCCGCCCGAGCGGGAAATATTGTCCACCGTGTCAGACACCGCCTTGGGGAACAGGCCGCCTTCGTGGTCCACGAAAACACGCATCGCCTCCGCCGCGCCTTTGCGGATGCGCCGCGCTGGCTGGCCGTCAACGGCGGCAAAGTCCACTCCACTCATACGCGTCTGCGCGGTGAAGGGCACAAATTGCGCGTGCGGCTGGGAGACTTCGCGCCCGCGCAGGTTGAATTTTTCCTTCGCGAGCACGGCGATGCTGCGGCCTTCGGGCGTTTCGTCGGCGAGCGACGCGAGTTGTGCGGCGTCGGCGAGACGTTCGATGGTGACGAGCGGCGCGGGAATGAACTCCGTGGCTTGGCGGTTGCCGAGCGTGATGGTGCCGGTCTTGTCGAGCAGCAACACGTCCACGTCGCCGGAGGCTTCGACCGCGCGACCGCTCATGGCGAGGACATTGTGTTGGAGCAGGCGATCCATGCCCGCGATGCCGATGGCGCTCAACAATCCGCCGATGGTGGTGGGAATCAAACAAACCAACAGGGCAATCAACACCGGCACGGAGAACACCGTGGCGGAATAAATGCCGAAGGGTTTCAACGTCACGCAAACGAGCAGAAAAATCAAGGTCAGCGCCGAAAGCAGGATGGTGAGCGCGATTTCGTTGGGCGTCTTCTGGCGTTTCGCGCCTTCGACGAGCGAGATCATGCGGTCAAGGAAACCTTCGCCGGGATTGATGGAGACGCGGATTTTGATTTCGTCCGAGAGCACGCGGGTGCCGCCGGTGACGGCGCTGCGGTCGCCGCCGCTTTCGCGGATGACGGGGGCGGATTCGCCGGTGATGGCCGATTCGTCCACGGTGGCCGCGCCTTCAATCACGTCGCCGTCGGCGGGAATGATTTCCCCGGCCCGCGCGACCACGACATCCCCTTTGCGGAGGTCGTTGGCGTTGACGTCCTCGACCCGGCCGTTTTTGGCGAGGCGATGCGCGACGGTTTTCACGCGGGTCCCGCGCAACGCCTTGGCCTGCGCCTTGCCCCGGCCTTCGGCGACGGCTTCGGCGAAGTTGGCGAAGAGCACGGTGAACCAGAGCCAGAGCGCGAGTTGCGCAATGAAGCTGCGGTCGGCGGACGCGGTAAAAATCCCGACGGTGGTCAGCGCCGCGCCAACCATCGTCACAAACATGACGGGATTTTTGATCATCAGGCGCGGGTCGAGCTTTTTAAAGGCGTCGCCCATCGCCGGGCCGGCAATGTTCCAATCGAAAAGGGATGGGGCGCGTTGAGTCATGGTTGATGGTTGAAAGTTGAGAGTTGATGGTCAGCGGTCAGTGACGAGTTTACGCGCAAGCGTTTTGGAGTGCGGCAGCCCTCTGCCGCTCTGGATTTTGGCGGAAAGGACGGGCGAACCCATTCTGAAAGCGCCAGAGGGCTGGCGCAGTCCAAGACCAGGCGGTGTTTCGCGAGGTCAAAGGTAATTAATGCACTGGTGCGGTTCATACAATCCTTCCGTTAAAACAGTTTACCCTGGAGCATGAGGAAGTGTTCAACCACCGGGCCGAGTGTCAGCACGGGCAGGAAATTCAGCGCACCGACCAGCAATACCGTGCCGAGCAACAGGATGATAAAAGTGCCGCCGGACACGGGGAACGTGCCGGTGCTGGCCGGGATGAGTTTCTTTTGCGCGAGCGACCCGGCCATGGCCATGATCGGCACGATCATCAAAAAACGGCCGAAGAGCATGGCAATGCCCAAGGTGGTGTTGTACCAGGGCGTGTTGGTTGTGAGGCCGGCAAAGGCGCTGCCGTTGTTGCCGACGCAGGACGAATAGGCGTAGAGAATTTCGCTCAGGCCGTGCGGACCGTTGTTGTTCAATCCGGCCAGCCCCCACTGGCTCACCGACGCCCAGGCCGCAAAGCCGAGAATGGTCAGGCAGAGGATCAGCAGCGAGAGCATGGCCATCTTCACCTCGAAGGACTGGATTTTTTTGCCGAGATATTCCGGCGTGCGTCCGACCATCAGGCCGGCGATGAACACCGCGAGCACGACGAACACAAGCATTCCGTAAAGCCCCGCGCCCACGCCGCCGATGATGATTTCGCCGAGCTGGATATTGAACAGCGGCACGAACCCGCCCAGCGCGGTGAACGAATCGTGCATCGCATTGACCGCGCCGCACGAGGCGTCGGTCGTGATGGTGGCGAACAGGGCGGAATTGAAAATACCGAAGCGGACCTCCTTGCCTTCCATGTTGCCGTCCGCGGCGGCGATGCCGAGTTGCTGATGAATGGGATTGCCCCTGGCCTCGGCCCACCAGCAAAGCAACGTCCCGGCGAGGAACAACGTCATCATCGCACCCCAGACCGACCAGCCGTGCGCCTGGTTTTTGGTCATGCGGCCAAGGTAATAAGTGAGGCCGCTGCCAATCGCGAAGATGGAGAGCATTTGCAGGAAATTGGAAAGCGGCGTGGGGTTCTCGAACGGATGAGCGGCGTTGGCATTCACGTAACCGCCGCCGTTCGTCCCGAGCATTTTGATCGCGATCTGGGAGGCGACCGGTCCTTGAACGATGGTTTGTTCGGTGATGGTCTGGTCTTCCATCACCGGTTTGCCATCCTTGTCAAGGACCGGGTTCCCCTTGGCGTCCACCTTGGCGACTGAAATTTTCATCGGCTCAAGCAATTTGGCCTTCGTGTAGGGTTTGAAATTCTGAATCATGCCTTGCGAGACGTAGAAAACCGCCAGCACGAGGCAGATGGGCAGCAGCAGGTAGTAGGTGACGCGCACGAGGTCCACCCAGAAGTTGCCGAGCAGCTTCGTGGAATGTCGGGCGATGCCGCGCACCACGGCCGCCGCGAGGGCGATGCCGGTGGCGGCGGAGGTGAAGTTATGGATGGCCAGCGCGACCATCTGCGAGAGGTAGGACATGGTGGATTCACCGCCGTAGCTCTGCCAGTTGGTGTTGGTGGTGAAACTGACGGCGGTGTTGAACGCGAGATGCGGGGTGAGCGCGCCGAGCCCCTGCGGGTTCAGTGGCAGAACATTTTGCAGGCGCAGGATGGCGTAGGTGAACACGCAGCTCACCAGGCTGAACAGCAGCATGGCCCAGGTGTATTGCCGCCAATCGTGTTCCTGGTCCGTGCGCACGCCCATGAGGCGGTAGGTGAGGCGTTCGAGCGGCTTAAGCACGGGGTCGAACCAGGTCCGCCCCCGGGCGTCGAGCACCTGCGTGAGGTAAAGCCCCACGGGTTTCGTAATCGCCGCGAGGGCGACGACGTAAAGGGCGAGTTGCAGCCAGCCGGAAGTTTGCATAGGCGTTTCGTTAAAATTTTTCAGGATGGACCATCGCGATGAACAAATACGCGAACAGCGCGAGGGCAATCAGACCGACGACGAGGTTTTCCATAAATGTCCTTACAGTTTTTCGCACCAGCGGGCGTACAGCCCGCCCGCGACAAAAAAGAGCGCGATCCCGGCGATGAAAATCAAATCAATCATAGGTTTTGTTTTCACGTTGCGGACGAGGCGTGCCGGAGCCAGCCGCCTGTTGAGTCAAATCGTACTCGTTCATGACTGCACCATGACGCAACGCCGGCGGAACGGCTAATCAAGAGATGGGTGGTTGGCGTTAAGAATGTATTAAGGAAAGATTTGCCCAAAAAACCTTTGCCTGCTGGATACAGGAATCGGCCTTAAAATACAACGGGATTGAACACGAATGAACACATCGTAAAGCCGCCTAGTTGCCACGTCGCTACGACTTCATAGCTTGCCAGCCTCAGCAGCCGCGTAAAAAGCAGCTCCCAGCACAACCAAAATATACGGCCAGAATTTTATGTTCACGAAAAAGAATGTGTGGTTTTGGCGTAGCACAACAATTTCGCCGGTCTTTACGTCTCGAAGCTCGCGCTCACTTATGCACATTTTGGCAATCGTCGCGATTACGACAGCGGAAAATGAGAAGGCACAGAATATCGGCCAGCCATGCGTTTGGTAATAATGGTCATCGTGGAAATGGGCACGAACAAATAATTCCATGCCGAAACCCGATAAAAAAGTGACAACCGGTACCCAGAATCCTTTTCCTGACCATACGAGATGAATCATATGACATATGCCTGACAAACGGGTGATAAGCCACAAACTACAACCAGACAAGAAGATTCAGGCGGAAACGATTTGTCCAAAAAACCTTTGCCAAGAGGCGCGCCAAAGCGTCTTATTTCTCAACCGCTTATGGCTCGAATTCGATTTTTGGCCATTTTCATCGGGTGGTTGCCGGCGATGTTGTTTGCAGCGGGCGAGGTTTATCGCCCCGTTGCCGTGACGCCGCCGCCACCGGCGCGCGAATTTCGCGGCGCGTGGCTCGTGACCGTGGCCAACAAGGACTGGCCGTCCAAGCCCGGCCTTAGCGTGGCGGAGCAAAAGGCCGAGTTGATTGCGCTGCTGGACCGCGCGGTGCAGTTGAAGTTGAACGCGATTATTTTTCAGGTGCGACCGTCGTCCGACGCGGTGTATGCCTCGGCCATCGAGCCGTGGTCGGAATATCTCACCGGCACGATGGGCCGGGCGCCGCAGCCGCTTTATGACCCGCTGGCCTTTGCCATCGAGGAGGCGCACCGGCGCGGACTCGAATTACACGCGTGGTTCAATCCGTTCCGCGCGCTGCATCCGCTGGGCAAATCGCCCGTGGCGCTGAATCACATTTCGCGGACGCATCCGGAAATCGTCCGCAAATACGGCGACCAGTTCTGGCTCGATCCCGGCGAACCGGCCGTGCGCCAATACGTTTTGCGCGTGGTCATGGACGTGGTGCAGCGCTACGACGTGGATGGCGTGCAGTTCGACGATTATTTTTATCCCTACCCGGAAAAAGACGCGGCGGGACGCGAACTGGAATTTCCCGATGGCGCGACCTGGAATAAATTCGGTCTGTCCAATGGTTTTGCCAACCGTGACGAGTGGCGGCGCGCGAACGTCAATCAATTCATCCAGAGCGTCTATCAGTCCATCAAGGCGCTGAAACCGTGGGTGAAGTTTGGCATCAGCCCGTTCGGCATCTGGCGGCCGATGAATCCGCCGCAGATCCGCGGCATGGACGCTTACGCGAAAATTTACGCCGACTCGCGCCTGTGGCTGGTCAACGGCTGGCTGGATTATTTCGCGCCGCAACTTTACTGGGCGGTTGAGCCGAAGGAGCAAAGTTTTCCCGCATTGCTCAACTGGTGGGGGCAACAGAATCCCAAGGGCCGGCATCTTTGGCCGGGACTCAGCGCCGCCAACGTCGGTGAAAAATGGGAACCGGACGAAATTGCCCGGCAACTCAAAGCGATGCGCAACCAACCCGCCGCGCGCGGCGAAATCTTTTATCATCTGCGAAATCTCACGGACAATCCGGCATTGGCCAACGTGGTTCGCGCCGCCTACCCGCAAACCGCGCTCGTGCCGGCATCGCCGTGGCTGGCTTCCCTGCCGCCGGTCAAACCGAAGCTCATCGTCGCCGAAAACAACCGGTCCAGTTTGAGCGTGCGCTGGGAAACGGCCGGCGAACCGGCGTGGCTGTGGATTTTGCAGTATCGCACCAACGAAGTTTGGGCGACGGAAATTTTGCCGGCCAATCAAACGACGCGGACGTTTGAAAATTCCAAACCGGACCTGGTTGCGGTCAGCGCGGTGGATCGCACCGGGAATTTGAGTTCACCCGCCGCGATCAAAAAGACCCAGCCGGTTCGCACCGGGAAAAGCACGATGATTTTGAATTAATCGGAGGGACGGGTTATACGAATCCCAACTTTCGGTTGGTTGGAGTGGGACTCGTGTAACTTGTCCCTCCGGATTTGGGAATGTGAATTGGTTTTGGAAGGGCTGTAAGCCGAATTCTGTCTTCACTCTTGCGAGCGGAGAGAATCATTTGTCTCAGCAGCCGATACCCGGAATCCGTTTCGCTTTCGCGAAACCTGGAGCGGGCCGCTCCGGGATTCCCTATTTGGCCTTGCACCCGATGGGGTTTTCCGTGCCTCGTTGCTTGCGCTTCGAGCGGTGCGCTCTTACCGCACCTTTTCACCCTTGCCAACTGTAGCGGCGGTCTGTGATCCCGCTTTGCGGGACGCGCACAGAGCGCCGCTACAATTTCGGCGGTTTAATTTTCTGTGGCACTGTCCGTCGAAAAGTCTTTCAACTTTCCGCCCGCGTGTATCCCAGCCAAACGAGCCCGGGTTACGCGGCATCGCGCCCTTTGGTGTTCGGACTTTCCTCTTCCGTCCCGCAGTGCGGCACGAAAGCGATTCTCCGCCCTTCCAAAACCAGTATCATCCTACGCCAAACGGAGTTGTTTAACAAGCGGCGATTGGAAAGCTGACAAAGGAGAAAAATTGCAGGAGCCCGTGTTGCGTATTGCGTGTTACGTCAAGCGGCAACGGGGTGACGAACCATGCTTGACGCAAAACGCAGCACGACCTACTCCGCCCCGGCCAGCGCCATGTCGCGCGTGTAATACAAAATCCGTCCGCAGTTCGAGCAGGCCATGATTTCCCTCTGCGCCTGGCAGGTAACAAGAATTTGTGCGGGCAATTTCATGTGGCAGCCGCCGCAAACGCCATGATGCACACCGACGACAACGTTTTCGCCCTTGCTCTTGAACAGCCGTTCGTAGCGATTGAGGACGGATTCGTCCACGGCCGCCGCCAGTTCCGCGCGGCCTTGCTGCAATTCGGCGAGCTCCTTCTTCAAATTTTCCTCGCGCTGGCCGAGTTGCGCGATCTGGCCTTCGGCTGTTTTTTTTATTTCGTCGGCTTCGCGCGAAAGGCGGCTGGCTTCCTTTTGCACCTGCTCGGCCTGTTCCATTAAAACGATTTCCTGGTCCTCAATCTGCGTGATGTCGGCCTGGCACGTTTCGATTTCGTGGGCGAGCGCGCGATACTCCTCGTTCTTGCGCGTCTGAAGCTGCTGGTTGGCGTATTTTTCGATTTGCTGTTTCTTCACCCCAACGTCGAGTTCGAGCCGTTTGCGGTCGGACTCGATTTGTTTGACGCGGGTCCTGGCGGTTTCGAGTTGCGCCTGGGTGGCCGTCGCTTTGGTGCGGAAGGTTTCGCGTTCCGGGCCGATGTAAGCAAGTTCTTGTTGAACGCGGTTAATTTTGCGGTCGCGGTCCTGTAAAACCAAAAGTTTCTCAATCATCTCCAGCATTGAATCAAAAAGACTAACGATTGATCGAGTTTAAGTCAATGCGCCGGAAAGGGCGTGTCGGAACTCGATGAGAATATCCCCTTTTGGGCGGAGTTGCGGTAGCAACTCCGGCCACAACACAGACAGGCTGCGGGGTGGCCCGTGCCGCTGCAAACGCTGCGGTCAGTTCTGGCGGCCACCAGGCCGGGATCTCCTTGCCGGCCTTGGAACTGGCCCACCGCAACGGGGATGGGGACGATCTCCGGGTGCTCAATTAAGAACGATGTAAAGTTGCACCCCAGCAACAGTTTCTTGATTTCCTTCAATCGCGTGCCGGCTTGTTTCTTTGCCAGTCGCGGGAACTTGCCGCCAAGCATGATGAAATCGCCGTGGCGCGTAAGCATCAGCTTGCCCTTTTACAACAGTCTCAGTCAGGGCGAGCAGGATCGGGTGATAGCGGCCGTCCGGCAATTCCAGCAATGAAAATGATTGAAAGACTTTCATGGCTTCTGAGATTTGACCTGGCCCGCCTGGTTCTGCGCCCCACCGAACACCTTGTCACTCCCGTCAAGCAATAGGTTGGGTCAGTCCGCATTGGACTTATAGCCCGAGAACCGCAGCACTGAAAGTTTCTCCAAACGGCTCACCGGTCCATTCACAGGTATTTCCAGAACCTGTTCTTGCCGGGCATGGTTCAGCAGATGCATCGTAAATTGCGCACTCCAGTAAACCAGGTACGGCTGCAGCCACCACCTGGTTGGCAGGCCCGGCGGTGGTGGTGGCGGCGGTGGCAACTGCTTTGGGTCCACGGCTGTCACATGTCTTACTATCCAGACACTATTACCGTTGCGCAAGGTATTGGTAATCTCACGCAGCACCGGAGCCATCGGATCCCGTTGGTTCAGTTTTTCCAAAACCAGGTCGTTGCGATGCACCTTGTGTGAATCAATCGGAGGCACAGTCACCCAATGGGCTTGGCCATGATAATAGCGATCGAACGTGACCCCCTCCCACGGGCCTTGCACCACGATGAGGTCCCCCGCTGAGGCCTTCTTGCCGAGAACGGCGGCAATCAGGTCCACATTGCTCCGTCGGGTGTGCGCTTCCTCCCACGCCGACTTTGCCCCCCAGGTCATCATCACCACCATGAATCCGATACGGAGCAGGCCCCAAGGCCGCAGCGTGGGCCAGTTTGCGCCCAAGATCCCATCGAGCGAAATTGCGCATAGGCTGAACATTTCGACGTAATACCACGTCTGCGTCAAATAATGTAACCTGAGCAGAAAAGCGAAATATCCCACCGTCCCGAAAAGCATGCTCACGACACAGAACAGAGCCAGGTCGGTGCGGGTCCGGACAGCGATTGCGGCAGCGGCCTCCCGGTTCGGCATCTGACGCTCGCGTGCCCGCTGCATC
>Ga0208034_1001445_pt1 | contig 14479 bp, 10 predicted proteins | sample June2015DPH_8_10_FD_184699 | JGI IMG/M metagenome (GOLD analysis project Ga0208034, IMG submission 184699) | Peatland microbial communities from SPRUCE experiment site at the Marcell Experimental Forest, Minnesota, USA - June2015DPH_8_100... | ecosystem: Environmental > Terrestrial > Soil >...
TATCTTCCAGCCTGTTCGTCTGGCGGCCCCCCGAACAGGCTTCTTGGCCGCCGTCGGGATAGAGGACCGCGTGGACACCCTCGCGCGATCCATGCAAGCCCTGGATGGCGCGGGCTCGACTCGGTCGACCTCGTCGTCCTCCCCCAGGCTGGCCCGACATCTTCGCGACGCGGCGGCGCCGTATGCGACGCTCACCGCGACGCTAGTCTGACCCACCAAGGAGGTCCGCACCCGCCGGGGCTGCTGACCGCAGGCGTCGCGTCATCCCCCTCCCGGCGGCCGATGCGGATGCGGTCGGGTAAGGGATGGAGTGCTTGTTTCCCCGATGCCGGCCCAGTCGCTTGCAGCATTGATCGCCAACGGTGAAGCTAATCACATCGTTGTGGACGCGCTTGCTCCATTCGAAGAGTTGGACTTGCCAAACGCTGCCGGACTCTCGCCCGACGAGGTGCTTTCGCGTTTGAGGAGTGGCCCGGATGGGCTCTCGTCCAACGATGTGGCCGAACGGTTACGACAGTTCGGGCCGAACGCGCTCGCTACCCATCGCGTGCGTGTCGCAGCCGTCCTCTTCCGCCAGGTTCGAAACCCGATCCTGGTCCTACTTCTCGCCGCGGCGCTGGTGTCGGGGCTGACAGGCGGTGGCACGAACGCAGTGATCATCGCGGTCATCGTCGCCCTAAGCGTCGGTCTGGGCTTCTTCAACGAGTTCCGAGCGGAGACGGCAATGGCCTCTCTCCGCAGCAAAATCCGACGCGAGGCCGATGTCCTGAGAGACGGACGGATGACCCGGGTTTCGGTGACCGACCTCGTGCCAGGCGACGTGGTATCGCTTCGCATTGGCGCTCTCGTGCCGGCCGACCTCCGCCTACTGAAGGTCGACGAGCTCGAGTGCGATGAAGGCACGCTGACAGGCGAGTCGCTGCCGGTAGCCAAGTCGGTGGCAGCCGTCACCGACCACCGGGCACTGGACCAGCCCGGATGCGCGTTCATGGGAACCATCGTCCACCAGGGGTCAGCCCTTGGCGTGGTGGTTCAGACCGGTGCCCACACGGCTTTCGGGAAGATCGCGGCGGGCCTGTCCGAAAGGCAGACTCAAACAGCCTTCGAGGTTGGCCTGTCGCACTTCTCGCGGTTCCTGTTCGGGGTGGCGGCCGTGCTGACGGTGTTCATATTCATCATGAATGTGGCGCTTGCACGGCCTCTCCTCGAGGCGCTGCTCTTCTCGCTTGCCATCGCGATCGGCATCGCCCCGGAGATGATGCCGGCCATCGTGACGGTAAGCCTCTCTGCGGGCTCAAAGGCCCTAGCGGCGAGGAAGGTGCTGGTAAAGCGCCTGGTGGCCGTCGAGGATCTGGGCAACATCGAGATTCTCTTCACCGACAAGACTGGCACCCTGACCGAAGGAGTGATCACCTTCGAGCGTGGGCTTGACTCCGACGGGGGGGAGGGCGATCGCGCGTTCCTGCTCGGGCTGGTGTGCAACGAGGCGACGGTCGCCGGGGAGGGACCGGTAGGAGGGAACGCGCTGGACCAGGCCCTGTGGTCGGCACCTGGGGCGGCTGCGGGAAAAAAGGCGGCCGCCACGGCCGCCAGCTACGAAAGACTGGGCGTCCTTCCCTTCGACCACGAGCGCCAGCTGGTCTCCGTGCTGGTCAAAGATCCCGCTGGCAAGCCACTGCTGATCACCAAGGGAGCTCCCGAGGTAGTGCTGGATCGGTGCACGAACCTCCCCGAGGGGGCTCGGCCGGCGCTGGAGACACTGTTCGACGAAGGGGCCCGGGTGGTGGCCGTGGCCACCCGCTCGGCCGAGGGCCTGGAGACGGTCAGCGCCGAGGACGAGCACGGGTTGACATTCGTCGGCTTTCTGACCTTCGCCGACCGCCCTAAGGCCGACGCCGGTTCCTCGATCGCCCAGCTCCAACGACTGGGCGTGGACGTGAAGATCATCACCGGAGACAACGGTCTAGTGGCAGCCAAAGTGTGCGCGGACATCGGGTTCCATTGCGCGGCAGTACTCACCGGCACCGAGGTCGAGTCGCTCGACGACGAACACCTCGCGGCGGCGATCCCGGCCACCACGGTGTTCGCCCGGATCAGCCCCGACCAGAAGTCGCGCATCATCAAGGTGGCCCGCGGCACCGGAAAGGACGTGGCGTTCCTCGGAGACGGGGTGAACGACGCAGTGGCACTGCACCACGCCGATGTCGGAATCTCGGTGGACTCAGGGACCGATGTAGCCAAGGACGCCGCCGACGTCGTGCTGCTCGACAAGGATCTCGGGGTGCTGGCCGAAGGGGTAATGGGGGGTCGTCGCATATTCGCCAACACCATGAAGTACGTACTGATGGCTACGTCCTCGAACTTCGGCAATATGTTCAGTGCGGCTGGTGCCTCGGTGTTCTTGACGTTCCTGCCGATGCTGCCAACACAAATACTCCTCAATAATCTCCTCTACAACGCCGGTCAGATGGTAATCCCGACGGACCGAGTGGACCCCGAGGCGTTGGCCCGACCGGCGGCATGGGACATCAAATTCATTAGGCGTTTCATGTCCATATTTGGACCGGTGAGCTCGATCTTCGACTTCCTTACCTTCTGGATCATGCTCGCCGTCCTGCACGCTGGCCACGTCGAGTTCAGGACCGGCTGGTTCGTCGAGTCGATCGCCACCCAGACATTGGTCATCTACGTGATCAGGACCCGTAGGGTCCCGTTCTTCACGAGCCGGCCCAGCATGTCGATGCTTCTCGTGCCGACCGGAATGGCCCTGGTCGGCGCGATCCTGCCGTGGACAGGGTTAGCGCACCTCTTGGGATTCACCCCTTTGCCGGCGAAATTCTTCCTCCTGCTGTTCGGGATGGTCGTCGTCTATCTATTGTTGGTGGAACTGGTGAAGACTCGCTTCTACCGGATCACCCCCGCCCCAACTCCCCGACCTGCCTCTACCCATGCTGAACGCTTGCAGCGAAGCCGGCGCCGCCGGGCGTCCCACTTCGTCCGCTTTCGTGCCCACGAGGAGGAAGGTCGAGGAGGGGACAAGACTTAGGCTCCTTGGCGTATCACCTGCCATCGGCAAACGATCGGAGAGAGACACGCCCGCCCAAGATCGAGAACAATGTCAGTGTGTTGTGACGGGAATCTTCTTCCCAACTTCCAGTTCGGGCTCCACGACGGGAATGCGAACCTCGAGGATCCCGTCCTTGTAGCTCGCCTTTATATCGTCTTGCGAGGTTCCTTTCGGCAACACTAACTCACGATGGTACGTCCCATAACGATGCTCCCTGCGGACGTAGTCGCGTCCCTCTTTCTTCTCTTCTTCGCGTCGTTGCGCATCAATGCGCAGCGTGTCGCCCACGACAGAGATTTCTAGGTCCTTGTCTGGATCGATGCCGGGGAGTTCAGCACGAACGACCTCTGCTCCATTCTCTCTGAACTCCTCAACTCGAATGGTGCCAATCACTCGCCCAGGCCAGAAAACAACCGGTCGAAACATGTCGGACCAGCCCTCGAAGAACTCATCGAAGAAGTCGTGATGCTTCGGCTCAACCTGATGCTTGGATTCGTCATGTTTGATTAGTGCCATTGCCATTTCCTTTCTCTTTGACACGTACACCGACTGCTTCGTGGTCAAGGCAGAACGGGGCGATGCCCATCGCAGCCCCGCTGGACGAGCTGGGAGTCAGGGCTGGATAAGGAGACGATCCTCGATCTCGCCAATTCCCTTTGCTTGCCACACGGCGTTCCTCGCGATGCGGTCCTCGGCGAGCGAGTGCACGTGACCTGTGAGCACTGCCTTGTTGCCCAACGTCGTGACATGGACCTGGCGAGCGTTGATCGCAGCATTACGGGTCAGAGCGCTTCTGATGTGCTTCTCAACCTCGGAGGCCGGGACACGTGGCTTTACGACGGTCCGGTTCGCCACCGACTTGACGCCGAGGACGTACTCCGTCGCGCGACTCGCTTCTTGACGCACGTAGTCCCAGTCCACCTCCCCCGTGAGGGTGACGTGACCGTTCGACACTGTTGCTTTGATCTGTTGGCCAGCAAGCACAGTGTTCCACGCAAGAATGTGCGCCAACGACTTGGCGATCTCTGAGTCCTCCTTCACGTGCGACGCGTGAAGGCGCACCTCTATCTCGTCTGCGACAGCGCTGACGCCGTAGACCTGTTCCGCGGTGGATACCGCACGCATCTTCTCGTAAAACGACGATACATACCCGGAGAGCGTTACTGCACCATGTTCGACTGCGACCACTATGTTGCGGGCATCGACCTCCGGACTCCACCTGAGCTCGAGTTCCACGTCACTCTTCAGCTGGTTATCAGTCATCAGAAAACAACCTCCTTATTCGGGGCCGATGGCCTGCACGGCTATGCGGCTTTGTCTGTCCATGTATATAGCCAAGCACGACAGGGGTGATTGCTCCTCAGTAGTCGCTACGGGATCCCGGAGTCAGCAACTACTACAAGACAATGACCTCTCGTCAGTCCACGAGCGTGGCGATCATTGCGGCTTTGATCGTGGGCATCCTGTTCTCTGCTTGTTCGAACACAATTGACGCGTCTGATTCGAATACCTCGTCTGTGACCTCGAGCCCGTTCAGGCCCCATTTCTCGAAAATCAGCTTCCCTATTTCGGTTTCCGGGTCGTGTAGGGCGGGAAGGCAGTGCAGGAACCTGACGGAGGGATTGCCGGTCGCCTTCAAGAGCTCTGTGGTCACCTGGTAGGGAAGCAGCTGTTCAATTCGCTGACCCCAGCCCTCCTCTGCCTCGCCCATCGAGAGCCAGACGTCGGTGTAGAGATAGTCCACGCCCCTAACGGCCTCGTGAACATCGGCTGTGATCGTCACTCGGGCACCTGATGTGGCGGCAAGTCGCTTGGCGATGTCGTGCACCTCAGTCGACGGCCACAGCTCCTCGGGGGCCGCCAAGCGGACGTCAGCTCCAAAGAGCGCCCCGGTGACGAGCAACGAGTTCGCCGTGTTGTTCCGGGCGTCACCCAGGTAGCAATAGGCGACCTCCTCGAATGGACGCTTCGAGTGATCCCGCATCGTCAGGACGTCGGCGAGCATCTGGGTCGGGTGCCACTTGTCGGTCAGCCCGTTCCAAACTGGGACGCCGGCAAAGCGAGCGAGGGTCTCTACGTTCTCCTGGGCGGAACCTCGGTACTCGATCCCGTCGAACATGCGTCCAAGCACGCGGGCTGTGTCCTTGATCGATTCTTTGTGACCGAGGTGGGATTCCCCTGGACCGAGATAGGTGACGTGGGCACCCTGTTCGTGTGCAGCTATCTCGAAGGCCGAGCGCGTACGCGTCGAGGGTTTTTCGAAGATAAGCGCAATGTTGCGACCAATGAGCTGCGGCACTTCGAATCCCAAACGCCTGTCGTCACGCAGCTGCTCCGCGAGGTCGATCAGGTAGGTGAGCTCCTCCTTGGAGAAGTCGACCTCCTTGAGCAAGCTCCGTCCGTGAAGATCCGTGGTCACGTCTACACTCCCTTCTTCTAGGCCGGGTCGCGCTCGATCGGGCAAACCATGCAGCGAGGGCCACCTCGCCCGCGACCGAGCTCGCCTCCTGGGACACTCACGACCTCGATCCCGTGCTTTCTGAGCATCGTGTTCGTCGCGACGTTGCGGTCGTAGCCGAAGACCAGGCCCGGGGCCACCGCGAGGTAGTTCGTCCCGTCGTCCCACTGTTCGCGCTCAGCAGCCCGCATGTCCTCGTCGGTGATCAGGACCGTGACCTGCGCGACACCGAACACCTCCGCAAGGGTTTCCCACAGGTTGTGGTTGTGCGAGACGTCCAACCGGCCATCCTCGCCCGGGGTGATCGTCCACGAGCGGAGGTGCCTGTCGAAGTATGGGTAGAGGACGAAGGTCGCGCGATCGACCATCGTCATCGCTGTGTCGAGGTGCATCATTGCATGCGACTTCGGTAGCTCTACGGCGAGGACGGTGTGCGCCTGACCGGAGGCGAACAGCTGTCCTGCGAGGATCTCGACTCCCATCGGGGAAGTACGTTCCCCCATCCCGATCATCACCGTGCCGTTTCCGATGACGTGCACGTCACCACCTTCGACTGACGCCGGAAGGTGGTTCAGGTCGTCATCACCGTAGTAGGTGACGAAATCCGCTTTGGCAAACAGCGGGTGGAAGCGGTATATCGCCCTGCTGTGCAGCGTCTCGCGCTGGCGGGCAGCCTTAGCCATGGGATTGATGGACACTCCGTTATAGATCCAACAGGAGTTGTCTCTTTGGAAAAGGTGGTTCGGCAGGGGCGCGAGAAGGAAGTCGTCGGCGCGCAGCGTCTCCCATTTGAGGCTGCTTCTCGAACCGATTGGGTGCATGTCGCCCTTCAACACCCCGCCGACGAGATACGTGGCGAGTCCCTCGCCGTCGAGATCCTCAAAGAGGTGCCGCAGTGGATCGACCAGCATCGGCCCGAGGATCTCCGGAGTGCACAGACGGTCGAGCACGAACGCTCGGCCCTCGCTCATCTCGAGCACCTGCGCGAGAAGCTCCGCGTAGTAATGCACTCGGACGCCCTTTTCCCGTAGCGCCTCGGCGAAGGCGTCGTGTTCCTCCTTTGCCTTCTTGGCCCACATCACATCGTCGAAGAGCAGTTCGCCGATGTTCTGTGGCGTGAGGCGAGACAGCTCCAGACCAGGACGATGGATGATGGCCTGGCGGAGCTGGCCCACCTCTGAATCGACACGAAATGTCATAGCAGTTCCTCCTGTCGGGTCTTTGTCGTCGTTTGTTGCCTGCATGTTCAGACCGACCTGGACGACGCGACTGCCGGTCCGGCCATGAGCTCGACCTCCGGTTGCTCGGGGGGGTTGTCCACGGGTTCGCCGATCTCACCGAGACGCTCCCGGCGGGCGTTCAAGAAGGCGTAAAGGACAAGCCCCACGAGCAGCACGACGAGTGCCTGGTACACGACCTGGTAGCCCGAGGCGAAGGTGACCCACATCGAGAACAGGACGCTCGTGCCAGCGACGGACAGGTCGCGGGCGAGCAGCCAGCCGTGAACACGCCGGCGACGTGACACGAGGTAGGTGAGCTGGGCGATAGCCGACATGAAATAGGGGATGGCCACGGTGACCACGGTGAGGTCGACTAGATAGGTGAACACTGTGAACCCCGAGGTGGTGGTGTAGCGCCACAGCATGAGCAACGAGGGCAGCGCGGCTCCGACGACGATGCCGAACCAGGCCGTGTCCTTGCTGTCCGCCCAGGCGAATGGCCGGGGGAACAGGTCGTCCTTGGCGATCGCCCGCGAGGTCTCCGTGACAATGAGAGTCCAGCCGTTCAGGGCGCCAATGCCCGACACGACCGCGAGCGCAGCGATGAACTTCCCGGGCCAGGTCCCGTGGGGGAACATGGCCTGGAAAGCGTTGACGAACGGCGAACCGTTGTTCAAGAGCACGTGGTGGGGTACGAGCCCCATGACGGCCGCCGACACGAGCACGTACAAAATGGCGCTAGCGGCAGTTCCAAGAACAGAAGCCCGACCGACGTTCTTACGCGGGTTCTTCACTCGCTTGGCCGTGATCGCCGCTGCCTCGACACCGATGAACGCGAAGAGCGCCACACCGGCCGCGATCCCGATGCCGCTGTAAAGGCTCCCACCAGAGGCGTTGAAGGCTCCGAAGTTGGCAGTGCGAACGAAGAACCACCCGGCTACGCCCACAAAGAGCAGGGGAAGGAACTTCAAGACGACTGTGAGGTTCTGGAACCATGCCATCTGTCGGACCCCGACCAGATTGACGACCGCAGGCACCCACAGGCCCAAAAGGGCGATGCCCCAGTTCTCCATGTCACTCGGGTGGTTGATGGAGAACAGGGCGTCGACGTAGAACACCCAGGACGCGACGATGGCCGCATTGCCGGCCCAGGCTTGGACCCAGTAGCACCAGCCAACGAGATAGCCCGCGAAGTCACCGAACTCGTGGCGAGAGTAGGCATAGACGCCCCCATCGCTGTTGGGGACGCGCTTTGTGAGTTGGCCGAACAGCACGCCCAGGAGCAGCGCACCTACAGCGATTACTCCCAGGACAACAAGCGACATCGTGCCGGCACCGGCCAACACGGCCGGCATCGTGAAGACGCCGGTCCCGACGATGCTGCCGATGACCAGCCCTGTCGCCGAGGTCAGTCCCAAAGTATGAGCTTTTCTCTCGTTACGAGACGACATCTGGTGATCGAGGTCAGCGGTTTGCTCAGGCACCGGTCGTGTGCTGAGGAGCGACATTGAGTCCCCCTTCGTGAGTTGAAAGTCCGTGATTGAAGTTGTCCTCCCCCTCCCCCGTTGAGGGCGGAGCGGAGGGGGAGGGACGAGTGGTGAGGAGACTGGAATGAAAGGGCATCTGTGATTCGTCCTCCACCTTGGCCCCGAGCACCAGCCGGGCAACGTCCATTTCAGCGGCGAGATCCGGTCGGGCATCAAGCCAACGTGCCCAGGCACGAAGGTCCCTTTGAGCGCCCGTGTGCAACTGCTCGGAGTACTCGACACCCTGAACGCAAGCGATGATCGAGATGGCCTTGTCGGCCAGATCGAGAAAATCAGCAATCCAGCGGAGCCGATCAGGAGCCGTGCAAGACAGAGGGTGAGTTGGCAGTATCGCTGTCACACCTACAGCGCACCACAGCGAAGGCGATCGGTCCTCAGTAGCCGCTACTGGAATTCCGAAACCGGTACTACTGATCTGGGCCGTTCACCGGTCTCGAGGGAGCCGGCACGCTCCACGCCGGCGGTCCCAGAAACGGTCGTGTCAGGAGCTTCTGCGAAACTCAGGGAGTCGATTGGTCACGAAGGGCTTCGGCCAACTCATGGCGTCCCGAGATCCCGAGCTTCTCGTAGACGCGCTGGAGGTGGCTTTCGACGGTTCGAACCGAGAGGAACATGTTGCTCGCGATCTCTTTGTTGGTGCGACCCGCTGCCGCCTGAAGCGCCGCATCGAGCTCGCCCGGTGTGAGGCGCGCACGCGCCGTGATCGTGCGGACCGGAGGCGTCGTTGCCCCTTCGCAGCGGGCAAGGAGTCGCGCCGCTTTCTGCTCGGCAGCGGCAGCCTTGCGAGCTTGGCTGTCTCGTCTGAGCATGACGGCGGCTTCTGCGCTCGCCTCGGCCGCGTAAAGGATCGTGCCCAAGTCCTCGAAATCCTGGCACACCTTCTCGAAGGCGTTGATGTCTCGGGCGGCGACGGCATTCGCGTAGGCGGCGCGGGCGGCCGCCAGGGGGCCGTCAACACGAGTGGCGAGATGAGCGAGACGGGCCGCCACCTGTCGGGCGTGGCCAAGACGGGCGAGGCTGTGCAAGGCGTTCGTGGCGCCGAGGAGGTCCCCAATCTCTTCGCCGAGGTCGGCCGCCGCTTCGAGCTGATGACGGGCTGCGGGGAGGTCGCCACCTGCTGCTGCCGTCCAGGCGCGGGCCCGGAGGAGGTCGGTCTCGTTGAGCAGAATCGTGGGGAGCTCAAGCGCGTCGTGTGCGGCGAGGGTCTCGGTGGCGCGATCGACCTGTCCGGTCATTGCGAGAGCCTGCGCTGCGGCAATATACGGCCATCGGGCGGCAGACGAGCGCCCGAGCTGGAGGAAAAGGGTGTAGGACTCGCTGGCCCGGCGAAAAGCGCTCAATGGGCGTCCCTGCTCGAGGTGTAGGAGGGCGAGCCCGTGGGCGACGTGCGCTCTCGCCTCGGCCGCCGGTTGATCGACGACCAGGTCGTAGGCGCGAACCAGGAGATCTTCTGCCTCGCCGAGGCGCCCCGCGTAGACGAGGGCGGCGACAAGGCTTTCGAGCATGCCCCATTGGTCCCACGACTCGTCGGTCGCTGGCAGCGCGCCGCTGTCCGCCAATGGCCTGAGCAGCTCTATGGCTTGTTCGAGGCGACCGACCCGGACCAGGCCGTAGGACGGCGCCACGAGAGCGACGCTGAGCCGTCCTGAGCTAGGACGCTGGAGCAGGTTCGATGCTGCCTCCACCGCGGCGCGCGGCTCGCCGCTGAAGCTCGTGGCGAAAAAGCGTCTGGACAAGAGCTCGTCCAGCCAGAACGGATCGGTGACGACATCGGCCGCGTCGTCGATGAGCCGGAAGTCGGCTCGACCGTGCAGGAGGTAGGAGTTCTCGAAACGGACGATGGCGACACGTGCCCGCTCGGCGTCGCTCGCTACTTGGGTGGCCAGGGCGGCCAGCTCGTGCTCGGCCTCGTCGGGCCGGCCCTGGAAATGGGCGGTCTCGGCGGCAAGGAACCGCGCCTCGAAGCCACCGCCTTCGCTCACGGCCGCCCGGGCCAGGCGTTCGGCGAGGGGGTAGTCGTGGCGGGCCTGGGCGGCGACAGCCCCGGCAAGGAGGAGCTCCGCGCTGCCGCCACCGCCGATGAGGCGCCACGACGCGAGCAGCAAGGTGTCCTCTCGGCGTCGGCCCCCGAGCGCCTCGACCACTTCGGCCCGAGACCTGGCATGGGCCCGTTGGCGAAGCGCTGTGATCCCGACCCGCACGACGTCTCCATAGATGGGGTGGCCCAGCCACACCTGGACCCGGCGGCCCTCGATGCGGCTGGAGATCAGCCCCTTTTTCTCGAGGGTCTCGACCGAGGCAGGATCGGTCAGTTGGGTCAGTGTCGCTTGGCCGAGCGGCTCGCCGAGAGTGAGCAGCTCCAGCACGGTCCGCTCGGGGACGGTGAGATCGCCCAGGCGTTGTGCCGCCAGCTCGCCCAGGCGCGCCGTCGGACGAAGCGCCCCTCTAAGGCGCCAGATGCCGCCGTCATCGATGAGCGTGCCGGACTCGAGCGCCCCGGTCACCAGCTCGCGAAGGAACATCGGGTTGCCGCGCGAGCGCCCGGTGAGCTGGCGCATCGCCGCCGCGTCCACCGGCCCCCCGAGCACGGTGGGCAGGAGCTCCTCGATCACCGCGTCCTGCAAGACACCCACCTCGACGCGTTCGGCCGGGCCGTCCTTCCAGAGATCGACGACCGCGTCGGGGGCGAGCTCGTCGGAGCGCACGGTGGCGAGCACCGTGGCCGCCTGGGTAAGGGCCAGTTGGTGGAACAGAGTGGCCGAGCCGTTGTCCAAGAGATGGGCGTCATCGACGAACACCACCAGCCGACGCCCTTTGGCCCCCTCGGCCAGGGCACGGGCGTAGCGTCTCAGCAACGCGCCGTGGTCCTCGTGCCTTGTGTCCTCACCGTCCGCGTCGGGGGGCAGCATCGGAGCGAAAGCCCCGAAGGGCAACCCCCGCGAGGCATGGGTGGCGGCCGTGCGGGCGAGCGACATCCCCCGGTCTTCTGCCAGCTGCAGGCACGCCACGGCGAGCGTCGTCTTGCCTACTCCGGCCGCGCCTGTGATCACCGCCCCGCGCTTTTCCAAAACGGCGGCGCTTAACTGAGACAGCTCTTTGCTCCGGCCCAGAATCGGCCAAGCATTCACATGCCAAGGGTAAACCCACGACTTGCCGAAGAGTAGGGACAGTTGTAAGCGCTCATGCCTGATCGGCACCTGGTCCACGGTTCCAGAACAACACGCCGAACCTGTCGTGAGAAGCCGGCACCTCCGCGGATGTTTGACGGCGTGGCGCTTTCGACAGCGCCGCTGGTGCCTGGACGGCTGGCGCGGCGGACTCGAAATCGTTCACTGTGGTGGCATGGCAGAAATTTCCAGTCCGAGCGCTGGCGACCGGGCGAGCCCAGAGCTGCGGGAGCGGGACGTCACTCGCAGCTTCGGGTGGTCGAACATGTTCGTTCGCCCCGAGGACGATCCTCGGGGCGAGGGTGGCTTCGACGATGAACGGGCGACGCTGGTCGGTTATCTGCACGACTACCGCCTGACCATCGAGTTGAAGTGCTCGGGCCTCGGTGCTGTCGACATGGCACGCCGCTCGGTCGAGCCCTCGAACTTGTCCCTGCTTGGCCTGGTTCGCCATCTCGCGGACGTCGAGCGTCACTGGTTCCGCCGTGTCCTCGACGGCCAGGATGTGCTGTCGCTTTACCAGCGCGACGACGATCGGGACGCCGCCTTCAACGGGGCCGTCGGCGACCCCGATGCGGTGGCGTCCGCTTGGGCCGCCTGGCGGGAGGAGGTGCGCTTCGCCGAGCGCTTCGTCGAGGAGGCGCCGAACCTCGAGGTGGCCGGGAGCTACGGCACGGGCGAGGTGATCAGACTGCGTGAGGTGCTGGTGCACATGATCGAGGAGTACGCCCGTCATGCCGGGCACGCTGACTTCCTGCGGGAACGCATCGACGGACGGGTGGGCCAGTAACCGTTCAGCCGTCCCCGTCAGGACGTTCTGCGCCTATCCAGCCTGGGCCATCCGAGGATCGCCGTGAACACTTAGCTGGCGGTCTGGGCCCGGGTTCGTCGCTTAGCCCACGCGCTGCGACCAGCGAATCACACCCATTTGCCGAACTCAGTCGAGCGAGATGGGCTCGTCGTCATCGGCCAGGCCTCCGGCTCCGATCGGCGTCTCAACTGCAAGAGCCGCCTTCTCCGCCACCAGGCTGCGAATCCGCTGGTGGAGCTCGATCATGAGCTCTGGACTCTCCCGTAGGAATTGCTTGGCATTCTCGCGGCCTTGACCAAGCTGCTCGCCCTCGTAGGTGTACCAAGCGCCCGACTTCTTCGCGATCCCCAGATCGACAGCCACGTCGAGCACGGAGCCCTCCCGACTGATCCCCCTGCCGTAAACGATGTCGAACTCGGCCATGCGGAAGGGCGGAGCGCACTTGTTCTTCACAACCTTGACCCGCGTGCGGTTGCCGATGACCTCGGTACCGTCCTTGATGGACTCCAGCCGGCGGATATCGAGCCGAACCGAGGCGTAGAACTTGAGAGCACGACCTCCGGGCGTGACCTCCGGTGATCCGTAGACCACGCCGATCTTCTCTCTCAACTGGTTGATGAACAACGCGATCGTCGACGACTTGCTCAAGGTGCCCGTGAGCTTGCGGAGCGCCTGAGACATCAGGCGGGCCTGCAGGCCGACATGAGTGTCGCCCATGTCGCCCTCGAGCTCGGCGCGTGGCGTGAGCGCCGCCACCGAGTCGATGACGATGACGTCCATCGCGCCGGAACGGATCAACATGTCCGCGATCTCGAGCGCCTGCTCGCCGGTGTCCGGCTGGGAGATCAACAACTCGTCGATGTCGACACCGATGGCTTTGGCATAGACGGGGTCGAGCGCGTGCTCTGCATCGATGTAGGCGCAGATCCCCCCGTTGCGCTGGGCTTCGGCTACCACGTGCAGCGCGAGGGTCGACTTACCGGAGGACTCGGGCCCGAACAGCTCGATTATCCGCCCTCTCGGGAGCCCACCGATTCCGAGCGCGAGGTCAAGGGCCATCGCGCCAGTCGAGATCACTTCGATCCCCATGCCGGTGTGCTCACCCATGCGCATGACTGAGCCCTTTCCGAACTGCTTCTCGATCTGGCTGAGTGCCGCCTCGAGTGCCTTGTCACGCTCCATCGTCGGGTCTCTCTCCTCTCGCGCTGCCTGTCGACGGTTCACTTCTGAGACTGGACCTCTCTGCTGTGGTGTTGCCTCATTCCGGCTCACCGCCGCCATGCCGGCGGGTCGCAACCTACGAAAGGGGTATGTCACTCCCGACACGGGTCCCTGCTGCGAGGTCATCACATCACTGTAGTTCCAAACATATGTTCGTTGGTGGACCTTCCAGTAGATCGCGCGTGGCAAGGCACTGCTACACAGAGGCCCTACTCAACATTGGCTCCTATGCTCCGCCGGCAGTTCCGCACAGCCTACGTCTCAACACGTTCAACGCCGAGATCGTCGCAAGCTGCCGGACACGCTCCCGATCGCCCGGCAGCCGCAGCTCGACGGCATCCGGGACAGTATCGGGCAGGGCGAGTCCCACGACAACGGTGCCGACGCGCCGGCCCTCCAGCTCGGTCGGACCCGCTACACCTGTCGTCGCGAGGCCGACGTGTGCACCGAGCAACCGCCGTGCGCCTTCAGCCATGGCCATGGCCGCCTCGCGCGTGACGACCCGCCCGTCCGCCACTCCGAGGACGGACCGTTTCACGTCGGCGTCATAGGCCACGACTGCTCCCCGGAACCACTCGCTCGCGCCCGGCACGCCCACGACCCGGGCCGCGACGAGACCACCGGTCAGTGATTCGGCCACCCCAAGGCTCCAGCCACGCTCGAAAAGGAGCCGGCCGACGGCGCCTTCCATCGTCTCCTCGTCAACTCCGAAGACCGATTCACCGACCAGAGCGCGGAGCTCGGCCTCTTCTGCGTCGAGCGCCTTGTTCGCTGTGTCGTCGTCCCTGGCCTTGACCGTGAGGCGCAGCTTGATCCCTTCGGCGCCGCTCGCGAGAAACGCGATGGTCGGCACGCCTGGTCCGCCAGCTTCGAGCGCCTCGACGCGGGCTGCGACTAGCTCGGCGAGCCCTGACTCGCTATAGCCCCATGTCTTGAGCGTCCTGCTCCGTATCACCGCTGCCCGGCCGGAGCGTCTCCGCAAGTCGGG
>Ga0208034_1001452_pt1 | contig 14443 bp, 17 predicted proteins | sample June2015DPH_8_10_FD_184699 | JGI IMG/M metagenome (GOLD analysis project Ga0208034, IMG submission 184699) | Peatland microbial communities from SPRUCE experiment site at the Marcell Experimental Forest, Minnesota, USA - June2015DPH_8_100... | ecosystem: Environmental > Terrestrial > Soil >...
CCTGTCCCTTGGATGGCCAGGACCGCCATACCGACGCCTTCTCCTGGGCGATCCCGATCAACACCACCTTGCCGTCGCCACCCTCGGCTGCGGCGGCATCGATCATGGGGCGGGCCTCGGCTTCCTTGCTCTCGCCCTTCTTGAAATACACGACCGGGATCTTGTTGACCTCGGCGAAGCGGTGGACGTCTTTCACATAGGCGTCACCGATCTTGCCGAACGCCGCGGAGGACGGGATAGGAAAGCGTCGCTGCCAGCGCAAGAACCGGCAGACCTGACCAACCGACTGCAGCTGTGGCACATAGCCCTGCAAGAAGAACCGGTCCACCGAACGGCACGTCAGTGTCGTGTGCTCCCGCAGTAGGGTCGCATAATCGGACATCGCAGCCTCCTGGTCTTAGCAACCTGGAAGTTACGACCGATGCAACGAGGGCGCCCTTCGGGCGCCCTCAGCGCGTAGCGCTATGTCTTCTTGGCGGTATGAGGCTCGCTCGCTACCTCTAGCTGTCGGCTGGCGCTACTCGGGCTCCGCCTTGCTCGGCCTGCTGTGATCCAAGCGTGCCTTGCTCGTTCTTCGCTTACGTTCGATCGCTGCTCGTCGAGCGAGCACCTGCTGGGCATGCTTGTTGTGTGGCCCGTGCGCTTTGCCACCTACCCCACCGAAGGCGGCGAAGTGTGTCGGCATCGTTCGCCTGCCTGCGGCGGTTGACATGGTGGCTACCTGCTTCTCTCCGGCGTGGCCCGAGTCGTTGGATACTGCCGTGTCTAACACCGGCGTGCCTACCGTTGAAAGTCGTCGTTCGATTGCCCGGCATTGTCACCAGTCGCTGCCGTGCCGTTGCCCTGAGCGCCACTGCGGGCGAAAGGTGTGGGTCGGCTGGCCAGACATGCCGCGGCGTGGCACCATTCGGTACATGGCAGTCGTTGGTGATCGCGTGCAGATCTCTTCGAGGAAAGTCGGCGAGGCTCCCCGCGATGGAGTCGTGACCGGCGTGACCGGGTCGCTCTTGCGGGTGAGGTGGTCGACAGGCGAAGAGTCCACTGTCGCGCCCTCGATGGGTTCGCTCGCGGTCGTCGGGAAGCGGTCGGGCGGTAGCGCCCGCAGACGGCAGACACCGAGTGCTTCTGCGGCGGAGGTGCGAGCCAGTCGGTGACGCGAGCCGAGAGCCGCGACGAGAATGTCGAGTGGTACCCGTACTTCCTGATTGAGCCCGACCCGCGTTGTCCCGAGTGCACCGCGATCATGGCCTGGCGGTCCGCCCACCGCTGGATCGCCATCACCAACGGGGCGGAGATAAAGCTCTCCCACTACGGGTGGGATAGTCGCCACCTTCACATGCGGGACGTGCGGGTCGCTCACTGCAAGAACCGCTTGCAGCACCCCAAGGACTGGGAGAGTGAAGATCGTTGCCCGGTCGTGCTCGTCGCGAGTCCGGCGCTCTCTTCCTCCAGTCGTCCGCTGACCGGGAACCAGTCGACGTACCGCAAGGCACGACGATGGCCGTCGGAGCTGCGCCGGTCGTACTCAAGATGAGGGCGAGCGTGATCAGCCCTGCCGAGCAGCTCGCCATCGTGAAGTACTCGGACGAGCACGGCGTGAAGGCGGCAGCCGACTACTTCGCTGTGTCCCAGGACCGTGTCTGCGACTGGCGATCGGAACGTCTCCGGCGGGAAGCCGTTACGTCAGAACGCTGAGCTCCAACCTGGATCTGCCTTGTCCGCCACACCACCGGGCTGGCCGGCCGCATCTCTGCCCTACCGGCTTGGCCTGGCTGGCTCCCGACCACGTCGTTCTGCCTGGCCGGCTCAGCGCTGACACTCTGGCCAGTTGGCTGGCTCCGCCCCTGTTCCCCCTGGTCCCCTTTCTACCGTCCCTCTCTCTTATCCCCGGTTTGCGTTCGTTGGGAGGTAGATAGGCAATGCCTTTGATACTGAATGTGTGGACCATTTGCTGCGCCGCCGCGAGTTTGACCGCTATGGAACGCTTTCGTTGCTCATCGGCATCGTCTTTGTCTGCGATGAACAGAAAGTCAGCCCAGACTTCCAGAAGCCCTCGCAGAACGAGCATGCAACCGTGAGCCGTTCGATAGTCCTCTAAAAGGACCACCGCGGACTCGAACTGGACTGAAGCCCAGTGCAGTCGCTTGAGCACAGTCAGGTCGGAAAATCGTCAACGTGGACCATCGACAGGTCCCGAGTGGCCGCGAACTCGTCCTCAAGGCGAGTGGGCAGGACTCGGGCAAAAGCTATAAGGCGACGAAACGCGCCCTCCACATCGATCATCACCCTGAGATCCTGCCACCGGGCATGCCGACCACATCCTTTCAACAAGAGTCCGCCGGAGCTGGATCAGCGACCGTGACCGATCACGAACTCCACCGCACATGGAACAGTCTTTCGGTGCCGGGTTCGAGCGCCCTCTCCCAGCTCGGGACATGCTGCAACTGCGTTTCATAGCAACGAACTGCATCTTGCTTCACACCGGGCCGAAGGGTGGGCCCAACAAACCTGCGCACACGCGCCGGAAAGTTGAGCAGTCGCTCGTCGAGTCGCGAAGGGAAATTGAAAGCGTACGGAAGTTCTGCGTACGCGATCGGATGACACCACCCGCGCGGGCGTAAGGCATGAACTGCCGCGTCACGTGCCAGCTCGTGATCTGAGGTACCAGTTCCCAAGCCCACGGGGAAGGCACAGACGCGCGGACGACGCTCGTCCAACAAGGCCGCAATCGAAGCGGCAAGTTGCGGGAGTAGCTCCTCATGGCCGACGAAGGGGCGATAGAGCTCGTCCACGAGTCCGAGTCCCACTTGTTCAGCCCCCAGGACTGCTAGCGCTCTTCGATCCTCCTCACCGCGCGACATGGCCGCAGCATGAGCGGTCTCGAATTCAGCCGCGTCCCACTCAGGGCTCGCCGGCACCCTCGGACCGGGACTCGCACTGCAGACGGTTGCGACCACAACACCCGAACAGCTCCCTATTAACTCGCCGCAGCTCATCACCGCGTCGTCAAAGTGCGGTGAAATGACGACCAGCCCCTTGGCATGCATAACCTTTCCCTCGCACCGCCTCTCACGTTTGCGTCAACAGGCCTGAATCGCTCCTATGTTCACGGTCGCGACTCGCCGGGCCCCCGATTCCGCTGGTCGAAAGCTCAGTCCTCGATCGACATCGGCTCGTCGTCGGAAGCGTTGGCGCCGAGGCGGACAGCCGCGGGAACCAACGCGAGTGTCCCTTGGCGGATCCGATGGTTGAGCTCGACGGCGAGTTCAGGGGTGTCGTGGAGGAACTGCTTCGCGTTCTCCCGTCCTTGGCCGAGCTGCTCGCCCTCGTAGGTGTACCAGGCACCGGACTTCTTCACGAAACCGAGCTCGACCGCGACGTCAAGGATCGAACCCTCTCGGGAGATCCCCATCCCGTACATGATGTCGAACTCGGCGGTGCGGAAGGGCGGGGCGCACTTGTTCTTCGCGACCTTTACCCGTGTGCGGTTGCCCGTCATCTCCGCGCCGTCCTTGATCTGCTCGACGCGTCGAATGTCGAGGCGGACGGACGCGTAGAACTTAAGCGCCCGGCCTCCGGGAGTGACCTCCGGACTGCCGTATATCACACCGATCTTTTCTCGCAGCTGGTTGATGAAGATCGCGATCGTCTGGGACTTGTCGATGGCGCCGGTCAGCTTGCGCAGCGCCTGGGACATGAGACGGGCCTGTAGGCCGACGTGACTGTCGCCCATCTCCCCCTCGATCTCCGCCCGTGGCGTGAGCGCCGCGACCGAATCGATCACGATGACGTCGAGCGCCCCCGAGCGGATCAAGACGTCGGCAATCTCCAGTGCCTGCTCACCGTTGTCGGGCTGGGAGATGAGCAGCTCCTCGACGTCCACGCCGATCTCCCGTGCGTACGCCGGGTCCAGCGCGTACTCCGCGTCGATGTAGGCGCAGATCCCGCCGTTGCGCTGGGCCTCGGCCACGACATGCAGCGCCAAGGTGGACTTTCCCGAAGACTCCGGGCCGTAGATCTCGACGATGCGGCCTCTCGGCAGTCCCCCGATGCCGAGGGCCATGTCGAGGGCCATCGCACCCGTGGAGATCACTTCGATCGACATGGTGGGGCTCTCCCCCATCTTCATGACCGAACCCTTCCCGAACCGCTTCTCGATCTGGCTCAGCGCCGCGTCAAGCGCCTTCTCGCGCTCCATCGCTTCCTCCCTTTCGGATTGCCTCGCCAGTTACCTCGTCGGCCGAGGGCTGAAGCTACGGCACGGGTGTATTGCTACCACGCCCCTCCGTTCCTACTTTCATGAGTGTAGTTCAACGAACATGTGTTCGTGCCGATGGGACGAGGCGAATCTCTCACCCCACGAGAGCCCAACCAGTTGGAGCGAACCGACGAAAGCGATGTAGAGGAAGGAGAAGTGCCACGCTCCCTCTTCGTCATCAGCGTCACGGCAACAAAAGTCCAGGTCGATGGGTCCGGATGACGTTTTCGGCATGCACACGAGAAAATAACCCTCACCTATCGCAGACAACATCCGAACGGGATATCAGCGGTTGGTCAGCTGACCCGACTCGACGGCGGGCGGCTTCTCGCCACGTACTCCGTGCAGGCTTTCCGCACCTGCGCAGCGAGTGTGGTGTGCTGGTCGAATGCTAGGCGACGTAACTCCTCGTACACCTCTTCGCTTACGGGAGCGGCGATTTGGAATCGACGTTCACCATCCCTTGTCCTGTACATCTCAGCCTTAGCCATAAGAAGGTCGCTTCTCCGATCGACGCCTGAGTTACCTTTTAAGTGTATAACTTCACAGTTGGCTAATCAATAACTTTCTCGGTAGTGAGACACTCCCGGGATACCGGAACACCCTGGCTGAGCGTGCCGGTATCCGCGGGAGCAAATCATGACTCGTGGCTCGCTACGCTGGCTGCGTAGTGCCTCGAACCAGGCTCACGATATCTCCGATGAATCCCCTGGTCTAGGCGATTGTAACTACGTTAGTAGCGGAATGAACCGACCCTAACTAATGGAGAGTCCTAGCCTTAATTGCGACATGACATCTCCTTTTAGAATGAGTAACCTTGAGCTAATGGCATAGCCATGGTCGGCAGACTTCCCCTGGTCAGGCCCATAACCAAGTGTCGAGGGGAGAGTCACCTATGTACCTCCTGCACCCCTGTGCAGATCCGGCACAGCTGATCTCACCGCTACAAAGGCAGGACAATATGGGCACAGCCTCAACAATTGGTCCGAACGAGCTCTCACGACAACGGCTTATGAGAGTGATCCGGCTCTCCAAGCGTCACACCGGCATCCAGCTCCCTCCGGCGTTTGTCCGAGCACCCCGGCTATCGCGAGGTGTCAGGCAACCAGGGCGGCAAGACGGAGGTTCTGAATTGCCGTCGACTCCGCTTGTTTCGATGCTCCGCGGTGGCCAAGGGGGTGAGATCCGCTTGAAGCTCTACCTTTGCGTGACGCTGTTGGCCTCCCATCCTCCCTTCGATATCGACCGGCCGATCGCCGGCCGAGTGTGGGCTGAGATGCTCGGTCTACCGGATCCAGAGATCAAGGGGGCACGTCGAGTCGCGGACGCCCTTGCGTGGCTGGACGAGCACAAGTACGTGGAACTTCAGCGCCGCGGTGGCATGCCCCCCAGGATTACTCTGCTTAACCCGATCGGAGACGGCACGCCTTACGCTCGACCGACCATGCCGTACATCCAAGTCCCCATCGATTTCTGGGAAGAGCAGTGGATCACGCAGCTGTCGGGCACTGCGACGGCTTTGCTCATCATTCTTCTCGACCTCGTTGGGGGCAAGAAGCGGGCGCCCACGCAGTCCCTGTCACCCGAGCAGCGACGCCAATACGCACTGTCGAGCGACTCCTGGACCCGAGCGACCGCCGAGCTTGCCGACGTCGGACTAATCAGAGTTGGGAGAGAAGCGAGCGGACCGGACCTCGAATGGCGTCGCGCACGCAACACGTACACGGTAGTGAAGCGAAGATTGAGCGAACCGGCAGAGAGACTCACCAATCTGGCGCGGCCCTGATCTCCTGCCTGTGGAGCAAGGGCTACCGAGCGCGACTCCTCTGCTTTACGACATTCTCATCGCGCGCTGGCCTTGGGCGAGCAGGTGATCGAACGTCATCACCTGGATCCCGTGAAGATGATCATTCATCCAACGGAATGCCTCCCACTCCGTCTCTCCCCAGTCATTACTCCGTCCGTGCACCACGAGACCACGCGGCTTCAGCGGCTTGATCCCGTGGGTGACATAAAAGTCGCTGTCAGAAACGCGTTTCTCAGCTTGCAAAATGTAGTGGCTAGTCTGAGCGATTGCGCCTTGCAGGCCATAATCAGGGATAAGGAAGCGGTCTCTGTAAAGAAAAGTCCCTGTTACGGATCGGCGTTGAGCCCAGAACGGAACGTCGGGCCGCTTGAGTTCAACGATATCCATAAAGCCGCCTTCGATTGCTATCGGCAGGTCCGCTATATCCTTGATATCTATACGACGTTCCGACACAAGCGCAACATTGCCTGATCCCAGAATCCACATATTGTTACCAATGAACTGCTGCCAATAAGTCTCATCTAGCGACCCCTCAATGGCGATCTCGAACTCTTCTATAGCCAACTGTCGTTCTTGCACTGCCAGGCTGACAGCCAATTTCTTTGCGAGATCGGGTTCAAGCTGAACAAGCAGTTCCCACACTTCATTGCCGTGGTTGGCCTCCAGCAGTTTTCTTATCAATCGAGCTCGAGACGAGTCAGTGCGAATGATCGCTTCCTCGTCGCGCAGCACCTCGATTGTTGCCTGCCCCGGCATGATGCCGCGCGGACCAATCTCGTACAAGTTTGCAAGATGCTCGAAGAGAAGCCTCGTCTCAGCTGTGTCCAGGGCAAGCTTTGACGGAATGTTGACCGTTGTGTTGGCTAACGTCGATTCGTTCAAGTCAGTCCACTGGCGTGCGACGCTACCTCGCCTTTGGTGCACGAGACATAGCTCGACACTGTTCCGCCTGATCTTGGGGTTGTCCACGAGCGTTGCCCGCAGCACTTTTCGACTCAAGCCCTTGCTGCTGACGGAGAGTTGTATATCTGAGACCGTTGAGGTCCGGTAGAAGTCACTTTCAACTGTGTATCGTTGATTACCCGTCAAATCAGACTCTGGTTCGCGGCTATCGCTCATGCCTTAGCTATCGTACGCCTCGCCTTCTCGCCCTCGTGACGAGAGTGAACGGCGTCTCAGAGGGCACCACCGGTTCACCGGGGAAGGCGATTCCGCACGCTCAGGCACGCTCGACTGCCGTCAAGGCGTGCGAGACCTCACGACACCTGCCTGTGACAACCCCTCCCGTATCATCGAACGCATGTTCGTAATAGGTCCCAACGAGGGTCAGTGGACGTAGCTGACGTAGGACCCCTTCCGACGGTGCTGCCACCGGTGCCCGGCGAGCACCTGACTGTGCGCGTTGACGGGTGGATCCCGGTCAAGACCTACGGACACTCGATGCGCAAAGAGAACTCAACCCAGCGTCGTTGGTTCCACTTTGGTACCACGGCTATTACTCGGTGTCATCCCTGGCAGCCTAGCCAAGAGGTTGACTTCGACCTGATAAGAGCCGGGCTTCTCTTCAGCGGAGAGCCGTCTCGATGTACGGCTGAACGGCGTCGTACACCTCGGCCGCGCCGGCGAGGATACCTCGGTCGAAGGCGCGCTCGCCGAGGCGGGTGAAACTCGCTGGCGCAGGATCCGCCTCCCAAAAGTGACCGGTAAGAAACACCGGCAACGAGTGCTCCTCATCTAACAGCACCGTGGCCGCTCCCGCCCGTACCATCTCTACAAGGTTCTCTAACTCGGCCAAAGTCGCATGGTCTCGCGCCCATCGAGCGCCGAGATCGAAGCCCTCTGCGAAGTCGCGCCTGTCCGGGTCGGCGCGAGTCCGTAGCAGTCGCTCGGCGATGCTGACGAGGTCAGCACGTGCATCCACCGCTGCCTGTCGTCGGCGAACCTCGATCTCGACAGCCCGTTGGCACACCGGGGAAAGGCTGATCTCGAATCTGCGGACGGCCTCGAACAGCTCGTCCGCGAAGTAGACCGTCGCCTTCGGCATCGCCCTCATCCTCTCGTTGGTTGTCATACCGCCTATGGAAGTATAATGACCCTCCTATGTACTCCCCGGGAGCGGTCCGGTGACTCTGCCGGCACCGGTCGGCCGACAGGTGGACGTCCTGTACCTGTCGCCGCAAGGCCACAACGTCGTGCTCGGGACGGCAGGCTCCGGCAAGACGACGATGGCCATCCACCGGGCCGTGCACCTCGGTGACCCTGCTGTCCCCGGTAGTGGTCGGACGTTGCTCCTAACCTTCAACAAGGCCTTGGTGGCATACCTGCGACATCTGAGCCCGAGCGTGATGCCGAATGTCACGATCGAGCACTACCACCAGTTCGCCCGCGGATATCTTGCCCACCGCGGCCTCATCGGTTGGAACCAGATCCTCAACGACCGGGCACCTCTTCTCACCGAAGCCATCGATCAAGTCAGACGCGGCGCCGGCGAGAATCCTGTCCTCGACCGACCAGTGACATTCTTCGCGGATGAGGTGCAGTGGATGGCAGGCAACGGCCTGTTTCAGCTGGCTGACTACCTCGACGCCGAGCGGCTTGGGCGAGCCGTGCCGTTGCAACCGTCGCAACGACGTCTCGTGTTCTTGGTTGCTGAAACCTACTGGACGCTGCGGGCGGCGGCGCACCGCCGCTATGACTGGGACGATCTCGCCGCGGCAGTTCATGCCGAGCTACAGGCCGACACCGATGCACGTCGATACCGGCACATCGTGATCGATGAAGGGCAGGATTTTTCTCCGGAAATGATCCGCTCCCTAGTGCTCGCTGCCGATTCCGACGGCTCGGTCACCTTCTTCGGCGACTTCGCGCAGCAGATCTACGGCCAACGGATGTCGTGGAAGTCGTTCGGACTGAAGGTGCGTGACGTGTTCGAGTTCAAGGAGAACTACCGCAACACGCTCGAGATCGCCCGACTGGCTCTCGCCATGTCGGAGATGCCGCACTTCCGTGACTCGCCCGACCTGGTCGAGCCGAACAATCCGACTGCTGCGGGTCCGAAGCCCGCCTTGGTGAGTTGTGCCAATCAGCAGACTGAGATCAAACTGGTCCTCGGGCAGGTTGCAAAGCTCCGATTAACAAACACCGTCGCAGTCCTGTTTCGAGATCGCGCCGACGAGCGTCTCATCTCTCGACACCTCACCGGCGCGACCCGCCTTCACCGGGATATTGGGACATGGGACGCGACTCCGGGCGTGTTCTACGGGACGTACCATGCGGCAAAAGGCATCGAGTTCGACTACGTGCTGATGCCCTTTTGCAGTGAGGACCGACTGCCCGATCCGGCTGTTATCGATGCCTTTGGCCTTGACGAGGCGCTCGCTCGCGAGAGCCGGCTCGTGTATGTGGGCGTCACCCGCGCGCGAGTGGGCCTGATCATCACCCATTCCGGCCCCCAAACGTCGCTACTGCCAACTAGGGCAGGCCTCTACGACAAGAGTGCGGCATGACGGGGAGCTGCGTCGCCGAGATCCTCAACGCTCATAAGGTCACGAGAGTTTGTCACTTCACGCCGTCGCGCAACCTTCCCCATATCCTCAGCGACAGCGAGCTGCGGGCCACGAAGGACCTGTCCGAGGACGTGCGAGCGGTCTACACACCGACAGATCTCGAACGCCTCGATGGGCACCGTGACATGGTGTGCTGCACGATCGAGTACCCCAACGCGTACTACTGGAACAAGGCAAAAGCTAAAGGACACGCACCGCTTTTCCCGACCTGGGTTGTGCTGTTGATCGAGCCGTCTGTCCTACTGCGCCCGGGCACCTTATTCTGCACGGGCAACGCGTCAAAGGACTACGGGGCAACTGCAACGGCGGGAGCCGCTGGACTCCTGGCGGCGTACCGACCAGGGGTCATCGGGAGTGGCGGCCGGACGTTTACACGGTCCGACACCCACCTCCTCCCCTGTCCCACTGACTTGCAAGCCGAGGCTCTCGTACCTGGTCCGATTTCGTTGAGCGAAGTCATAGCAATCGCGGTCGCCAGCGCCGACCAGGCCGCAACCGAACGGGCGATCCTCACTCGGCTGTCGCTGCCCGTCAGTAGCGTCATGTGGGTGGTTGCTCCTCTGATGTTCCAGCCTTACGAGCTTGCTGCCGCGGTCCATGCCGGTCGGCGGCCGCCGGAGACAGTTTGGAAACTGCCCAAGGAGAGTCCTTCACATGAATGACCTTTCTGAGCGCGGCATCGCGGCCATGATCGGTGCAGCCGTGGGCGACGCGCTCGGCTGGCCCCAGGAGAACCGGTCATCGATCGTCGACCGCAAGATTCCGCCGCCCACGATGGCGTTCCGAGCATGGCGACGGCGAGGCGGAGGGCGATTCAACTCGTACTTGGAATCGATCGGATCTGGCGAGTACAGCGACGACACGCAGATGATCTGTGCCTGTGCTCGTAGCCTGTCCAAGGGCAAAGCCGGCTGGTACGACTGGCTGATCGGAACCGAGCTTCCCTCGTTCCCGCTACACCAAAGGGGGGCCGGGCGCGCTCTTCTCGCGGCGTGCCGAGCGTGGACGGCCGGTGTCGCCCCTTGGCAGCCCGACAGGGACACGAATCCCAGCTCCTACTTCGGTGCAGGCGGAAACGGTGGGGCTATGAGGATCTTGCCCCACGCCCTAGCGGCAGCTGCAGCCGACGTCCCGATCAGCCGCAGAGACGTATTCTGCGACGCGGCTACGACCCATGGACACCCCCGTGCCGTGATCGGAGCGTTGGTGCACGCGGTCACACTCCGCAACGCTCTCACGATCGGTGGCACTCTCGGCTACGGAGACCTGATCGACGCCCTGCTCGACGACCAAGCCACTTGGAACGCGCTGCCCGACGTTGAGACGATGCCATCCGGATGGCTGCAGGCGTGGTCGGCTACCGGCTTGGACGACCTTGAACGTTCGTGGCAAGCGACGGTCGAGGAGATGACTGACCTTCTCGTCACGGCAAGAAGGGGTATGGACGCGGGCGCCCTTTCTAACGAAGATGAGACTCTCAACAACCTTGGCTGCACCGGGACAAGAACAGTCGGATCGGGCACGGTGAGCGCCGCGGGCGCTGTGTTCCTGGCGTCCCGATCGGCCGCCAACCCGCGTGCAGGCCTCCTGTCCGCCGCGTTCCTTACTAAGGCTGACACTGACACTCTTGCCTCTATGACGGCGAGCATCCTCGCGGCTATCGCCGGCATAGGGTGGCTTGCGCCGCTCGACACCGAGGTGCAAGACAGCACTTACCTCAAGAACCTCGCTCTCCAAGTGATGGCGGATGGACGGGCAAGTGGATCTGAGTCACTGTCGGTCCGGAAAGTTCATCTCGATCGGTTCACCAAACAACTCGACCAAGCCAGTCCTGGTGCACGCATCGAACTGGCCGATGGCCGAGATGCCGTAGTGGCTGATAGGGAGCCGCTCGAGTCAAGAACAGAATCGTCAGTGGCCGAACGCTTTCGACTTATGGTCGCAGATGGCCAGACTGTTCACGTTGTCCGGCTTCACCGAAGGCCGCGTGCATCTCGCAGCGACGACCAGCTGAACCTCCCCTTCGCGTCCGATGACCCGGATCGTGAGAGCTCCGTCGTGCGAATCGGCGTAAAGCTCACCGTTTCCGAACTCAATTCGATGCGGAGCTTTTACCAAAACGTATTCGGCATGTCCCCCACCCGATCCGGGGCATCCTTCACGACTTTCAACGACATCCTCGCACTGACCGCCGCTAAGCAGCCTGAGTCCGGGACGCCGACCCAGCTCTCCATCTACTTGGAGGTGCGCCATATCGATGTCCTCTGGCAAAAAGTGCAGGAATACGGGGTTCGGGTGGTCGATGCGCTGAACGTCGAGGCCGGCCGTCGACGCTTTCGTTGCCTTGACCCTGAAGGAAACCTGCTCGAGGTTCGTGACGCAGCGCACCATGAACCGAGCGTGCCGTTGGCTCCTCTTCCGGCCGGGGTTGCACGCCGCCGCGTCGGGGGCGTGCAACTTGGATTCATAGCGACACCCGATCCCACAGTCACAGTGAGTGACGACGAGTTTCGCGAAGCGATCGCGCCCACGGTCGAGGTCATCCGGAGCCTCGCAACAGCAGTCGCCGACGTCGGCGCGCGACACGGAAGACAGCCAGCGGCGGACTCGCGCGCGATGGCCGAGATCGCCGCTGAGGCCGCTAGTTACGCGAAACACACCACGTGGGACTACCCGGTGACCGATACACATTCGCTTGGCGGCATGACGCTCTTCGCCGCCTCGGACTATGCCCGGACGTTCGCCGAGACGGTGGCTGCAAGCCGTATGCCCGTTTACGGACACTTGATCGTGGCTCGATCTGCCTTGGAGGCGTCGGTGGTCTCCGCATGGCTCAACGAGCCGGGGATTGCGCCAGCCGAACGGGTCAAGCGAGGCCTCTGCGAACAAATCTATAACGCGTGGGAGCTGGCGCGCCTGAGGGTGGAAGAGGATGCCGACGAGCGCGTTGCCCGTTGGGAGGCTGTCGCGGCCAACTTCGGATGGGGCATCAAGAGGCACCGGGACAAACCGGCGGTGGACGATGTCAAGAGACCATCGATCCCCGACGGGATCGATGGTCTCTTGATGGACAACCGCGAGGGTGCGTGGCGCATCGGGCGAGTCCAGTGGAGCTACCTGTCGGCAGTTTCTCATGTCACTTGGTACGGGCTCCGTCAGGCAATAACCGAAGCGGGAGCCGAATCCGACCTCGGCCCTTCGCTCGTCAGCATCGGCATCACTTTGAACTCGGTTCGTGCCCAGGCCGTCTGCATCCTCAAGGCCCTCAGAACGGCAGCAACCGCGCGATTCACCTTGATGGGATGGGTGGATGAGGAGTGGCAGGTCGCGAGTCGTCGGTCGGCAGTTCACGAGCGGGAGTTAGTCGAGGCAAGCAGCTCCTCTGGGGAGGGGACTCCGTAAGTCGGTGCCATACGGAGGGATGCCGACAAGGGCAGCGGCGCTGACGAATACCGTGGCTGTAAGTACAATCGTGTAATGTTTAATGTTCCGCCGGTAGTCGCCGGCCGTATCCGGAGTGAGGCATGCCAGGCACCGGATCGCTAACCGGGAACCTTCTGCCGGTTGAGTTCAACTTCGATTCCTTCAGGGCATGGAGTCGTCCTGTCCGAGAGAGCGAGGATCTTCGCGCCATCCGCCAGGCCAACCGAGACCTCTGGCACGTCCAGTGGGACGAGGGTCGCCTGTACATGGTCCCCATCGCCGAGAAGGTGCCCGAGCCGGCCGACGCTCAACTCCTGGAGCTGAAGGTTCAAGAGTCGCTTCGCTTCCTGGCGCGACTCGTGACGGACTCGCTTGTCCGGCGCTTCCCGACCTACGAGCCCATTCGAAACAAGCCCTTTACCTTTCTCGGTCACAAGGTGGAGCTGATGCGCGATGCCGGAAGCGAGCTCGGGCTGAACCACCCGCTGCTCTCGGAGTTCCGGATTTGGCCGAAGTACTCGCTTGACGGACGGATCATCGAAGCGCGACGTGACTCACCATTTGTCGCCATCACAGTCGACCTGGCAACGCGATGGGAGATCACGGCTGATCTCACGGCATTGAACGAAGCTGGAGTCGACCTCCGTGGGCTCTACGTGGTGCGGCGCAATCCGGACCCAGACGAGCGCCGGCTCGTCGGTCGTATCGGTTCCCTCAGCGCCGGTCGCGTCGAGCTGGGCGAAAGCATGGACCACACCACCACGGTTGATACCACCGACGTCATGCTTGAGGGACGCCGAGATGCCTTCGCACGATGCCTTCGGGCGCTGCTCGGGTCCAGGAACGAGGAGCGCTACGACGCCTACAGGGACAAGCAAATGGGGGAACTACTTGGTGGTAGACCGCTACTCGAGGAAGTTCGCAGGGTTGCAAGGGTACTGGCAAGCGGACCTCTCGAGCTCGCTTCCGGTCTCTCGTGCTCGGTCGGGAAGCCGCTTCGCATGGCGAACACGGGCGATTACCAGAGTATCGTTATGGCCCGGCAGCTCGACTACTGCTTCGATCCCGCCCGCACAAAGCGTCATCGTTACGCATGGCCGGGGTTAGAGACCTACGGGCCGTTCAGCCGCGATACCTTCGCCCGGCCCTCACCGCGCATCCTTGTGATCTTCCCACCGTCGGCGAAGGGTGCCACAGAGAACTTCGTACGCCGTTTGAGCGACGGCATCCCCGGCCAGCGGGCGTTTCAAGCAGGGATGACGAAGACCTTCGGACTCCTGAACCCGAAGTTCGACTTCGTCGCCGCCGGCAGCGGTTCGGGCGGTACTTCTGCCGAGCGCTACCGGCGGGTGATCCTCGCAGCGCTCGCGCAAGGTGATCTACCTGACG
>Ga0208034_1001454_pt1 | contig 14432 bp, 7 predicted proteins | sample June2015DPH_8_10_FD_184699 | JGI IMG/M metagenome (GOLD analysis project Ga0208034, IMG submission 184699) | Peatland microbial communities from SPRUCE experiment site at the Marcell Experimental Forest, Minnesota, USA - June2015DPH_8_100... | ecosystem: Environmental > Terrestrial > Soil >...
TCGATGGGCGGCTGGTTCTACGGCATCACCACGGGGCTGAACGAGAAGAACGTATTTCTGCGGCGGAGCCAGTTCCGGCTGGCGGAACAGGAGTACTTTGCGCGAGCGATCGCGCGGCGGCTGGTGGCGGGAAAGATCCGGAACCAGAGGACGCTGCTGCAGCGGAACCATGTGGAACCGAAGCGGGCGACGCTGGCGGGACTCAAGGAGATGGCGGAGCGCGCGGAATCGGCGGAATCGCTGGGCGAGTTGCTGGGGATCGAGGGCAATGCCGCGCGGTTGTACTTTGGCGACTTTGGGGGAATGATCAAACCCGACGAAGTCCCAGGAGCGGCGGAGATGGACTTCGACTTCGCGGGCCGCAACCGGCGCCCGCCGAGGGACCCGGTGAATGCGCTGCTGTCGTTGGGCTACAGCCTGCTGGCGAAGGATCTCACGGTGGCCAGCTACGCGGTAGGGTTCGATCCGTACATCGGTTTCTACCATCAGCCGCGATTCGGGCGGCCGGCTTTGGCGCTGGACCTGATGGAGCCATTCCGGCCGCTGATTGCGGATTCGGCGGTACTGACAGCGATCAATACGGGGATGGTGACGGTGAGGGACTTCGTGCGGGTGGGCGGGTCGGTGGCGCTGAGCGCGCCGGGGCGGAAGGGGTTTTTCCGGGCGTACGAACTGCGAATGGATACGTTGGTGACGCACCCGCTGTTCGACTACCGGGTAAGTTACCGGCGGCTTCTGGAGATTCAGTCGCGATTGTTGGCGCGGGTTCTGGAGGGGGAGATCGGGGAATACCCAGTGTTCACGACGCGGTGACGGGAGGCGCGAGCGGTTGAGCGGCGCGGAAAAGGCGGGAGGCGCTCGCGGGGCGCCAGGATGGTGGAGAATGAGGAGTTAGCGTTGAAGATTCGGCGGGAGATGTCCGAGGTGCGAGGGCCTGAGTTGAGGCGATCGCGACCGGCACCCGAGGTCTTTGAAAACAGAATAGGATAGAGGAGAAGCTAATTCCGCGATCAATTGATCGCGGCCCCATTGAAGCCAAAGAGCCGAGCGGAGGCGACGAAGGGTGCCGTAGTAATTCCGCGATCAATTGATCGCGGCCCCATTGAAGCGCCCGCAAAGAAGTAACTGTTCGTATTGATTCCGTAATTCCGCGATCAATTGATCGCGGCCCCATTGAAGCGCCGCTTCGAGCCTGACCTTGTCCAGCAGCCGCGCAATTCCGCGATCAATTGATCGCGGCCCCATTGAAGCGTGGAGTGCTGGGACTGCAACAATCAGCGTTGCGAGAATTCCGCGATCAATTGATCGCGGCCCCATTGAAGCCTGGAGCTTCCGATTAAGACCTCGATCCCGCGTGAAATTCCGCGATCAATTGATCGCGGCCCCATTGAAGCTCATCGTATCCATAGCATCGGCGCGCTTTCCGCGAAAATTCCGCGATCAATTGATCGCGGCCCCATTGAAGCGGATCTTTTCATTTGGGCTCTATGACGAAAGCTTCTAATTCCGCGATCAATTGATCGCGGCCCCATTGAAGCCTCTCCTTCTGTAAGTGTCGATCTCGATGATCAACCGAATTCCGCGATCAATTGATCGCGGCCCCATTGAAGCTACTTAATGCTCGTTCGTACTAATACTGACTAAGTAATTCCGCGATCAATTGATCGCGGCCCCATTGAAGCGGGATGGCCGGCAGCGGGCCGGCCTGTCTCACGGGGAATTCCGCGATCAATTGATCGCGGCCCCATTGAAGCTGGAGGCTTTCCGCTGCCGTTGGTGCTACCATTGCCAATTCCGCGATCAATTGATCGCGGCCCCATTGAAGCATGAAAGACGGAATGACCGTTGAATCGTTCCGCGCAATTCCGCGATCAATTGATCGCGGCCCCATTGAAGCGCCTTGGCGGTGTTGATGTCGAATTCGGGCTGCTGGAATTCCGCGATCAATTGATCGCGGCCCCATTGAAGCACCGTCGCAATCGGCAGATTGGTGCTGAGCCCGGTCAATTCCGCGATCAATTGATCGCGGCCCCATTGAAGCAAAAATGGCGGCGGTGGGTCGTGGTTTCCTATATCTAATTCCGCGATCAATTGATCGCGGCCCCATTGAAGCTCTGATGCTCTCGGGAGGCGGCGAATCGGGCATCGTAATTCCGCGATCAATTGATCGCGGCCCCATTGAAGCAAAAAATAGATTTTACCGCCTGTCTTGGAGATCGCAATTCCGCGATCAATTGATCGCGGCCCCATTGAAGCATATCGAGTTGGGCGTGGCGGCGGCGCGGCGGCAGAATTCCGCGATCAATTGATCGCGGCCCCATTGAAGCGGGTAGAGGGGCAGCACGCGAACTCTGCCAGTCGGAATTCCGCGATCAATTGATCGCGGCCCCATTGAAGCCGCCTGTTGAGGCGTCATTCGGTTCTGGCATATACAATTCCGCGATCAATTGATCGCGGCCCCATTGAAGCGCAGGGTGTAGGTCTGGACCGCATCGAACGTCCACAATTCCGCGATCAATTGATCGCGGCCCCATTGAAGCCGGCATCGACACCCCGACATGCCTCGGGAAAAACAATAATTCCGCGATCAATTGATCGCGGCCCCATTGAAGCCCGTCGTTTCCACCTCAACTCCGAAATCAACCTCCCAATTCCGCGATCAATTGATCGCGGCCCCATTGAAGCTCGGCCGTCTGCAAGTGCGGAATCACCGGCATCGCGAATTCCGCGATCAATTGATCGCGGCCCCATTGAAGCCCGGCTCAGGAACGAACAGACTGGCCCTGCTGGGCAAAATTCCGCGATCAATTGATCGCGGCCCCATTGAAGCTTGTCGATGTCGCCGATCTCGTAAATTCCGGGCTCAATTCCGCGATCAATTGATCGCGGCCCCATTGAAGCTCTTACCACGCTCTTTGGTATCCCAGCCCTTGACCGAATTCCGCGATCAATTGATCGCGGCCCCATTGAAGCAAACAAGAGCCAGCGCGCCGTCATGAGGATGCCGCAATTCCGCGATCAATTGATCGCGGCCCCATTGAAGCGGAGGCTTCAGCCGGGGTGTGGCGGCGTCGAGCTCCAATTCCGCGATCAATTGATCGCGGCCCCATTGAAGCGCGGCTGTTCGCGGAAGCCGGCGAGCTGAGCGTGTAATTCCGCGATCAATTGATCGCGGCCCCATTGAAGCCGGTCCGGCTGTGCCTCGATGATCTCCCTGCACCGCAATTCCGCGATCAATTGATCGCGGCCCCATTGAAGCCACAAGCCCGTTTCGGTCTGTTCGCATCGGGGCTTTAATTCCGCGATCAATTGATCGCGGCCCCATTGAAGCATTGGGCCGCTCGTATATGCCGACACCCGGACCCAATTCCGCGATCAATTGATCGCGGCCCCATTGAAGCTACGAGCTGGCGAAGATGCTCGGGCTCGAATCGGGAATTCCGCGATCAATTGATCGCGGCCCCATTGAAGCAACCCCGAAAGGCGGCCCGGTGTTGCAGGTTGTGGCAATTCCGCGATCAATTGATCGCGGCCCCATTGAAGCTTGGAAACGTTGGCCGCTTCCTCGACCCATACCCCAATTCCGCGATCAATTGATCGCGGCCCCATTGAAGCACCAGGATTCCAGCGGGAGAGAGAGGACCAAATCATAATTCCGCGATCAATTGATCGCGGCCCCATTGAAGCTCTTTGGGAGCCCCGGTATCGGAACTTTCCAAGGTAATTCCGCGATCAATTGATCGCGGCCCCATTGAAGCAACGCCGCCTGGAGCTTAGGCACATCGAAGCCGGGGAATTCCGCGATCAATTGATCGCGGCCCCATTGAAGCAACCCCAGCCGAATCACCGCTGCGTTGGTCGAAAGAATTCCGCGATCAATTGATCGCGGCCCCATTGAAGCCAGGCACGGGCTATTCCGTTGCTTCGGGCTTGGCCAATTCCGCGATCAATTGATCGCGGCCCCATTGAAGCTGCGGGGTCCCAGCTTCCAGGTTGACGGTTCTGGAAATTCCGCGATCAATTGATCGCGGCCCCATTGAAGCCGGGTGCGTGGCGTCACCGAGGGATAGCAGACTCGAATTCCGCGATCAATTGATCGCGGCCCCATTGAAGCCAAGACGCGCCTTTCTCCCTGTCGGATGCCGATCTCAATTCCGCGATCAATTGATCGCGGCCCCATTGAAGCGTGGATAACAGCGTCTCCGCGCGCATCGCGGTGTTTGAATTCCGCGATCAATTGATCGCGGCCCCATTGAAGCGCAGCATTCCGTAGCGCGCCGACAGTGCGGCCTCCAATTCCGCGATCAATTGATCGCGGCCCCATTGAAGCTTGGCCGCCGTTACTGCCGCAGCCTCCGCTGTGGTAATTCCGCGATCAATTGATCGCGGCCCCATTGAAGCCGCACCAGCAACTGCCGGTTCGGCACCTTGCTGTTAATTCCGCGATCAATTGATCGCGGCCCCATTGAAGCTAAGCTGTATCCGTGGTCACAGCAATCCCGCTGCTAATTCCGCGATCAATTGATCGCGGCCCCATTGAAGCGAAGCGCCAATCGACGCGTACCTGGCGGAGCTGGACAATTCCGCGATCAATTGATCGCGGCCCCATTGAAGCAAATAATAGCCCCAACAGCGTGTCCGAAACCCCGCAATTCCGCGATCAATTGATCGCGGCCCCATTGAAGCATCGAGCCGAACTTCAACCGGGTGTCGAATTTCGACAATTCCGCGATCAATTGATCGCGGCCCCATTGAAGCCCGGGCGGTTTCAGGCACCAGTACCAGGGCGTCGATAATTCCGCGATCAATTGATCGCGGCCCCATTGAAGCCGAATGTACCGCGAGTAGTCGGGATCGACTAGCGAGAATTCCGCGATCAATTGATCGCGGCCCCATTGAAGCCAAATGCAGGACGGCCGTTTCGCGCTCCGACGCCATAATTCCGCGATCAATTGATCGCGGCCCCATTGAAGCGCGCTCACTTTTGCGGCGCCCGTGTCACCGGAGGCACCAATTCCGCGATCAATTGATCGCGGCCCCATTGAAGCATGGCTTCGCGCGCCGCCTCAGCCGCCAGATACAGCAATTCCGCGATCAATTGATCGCGGCCCCATTGAAGCGAGAGCACGGCCGGCGTGGTGAGCATCAATGGCTCAATTCCGCGATCAATTGATCGCGGCCCCATTGAAGCGTGGTACGAAGACCACCCGGCCGACCGGAGCGCCATCAATTCCGCGATCAATTGATCGCGGCCCCATTGAAGCCGGATCGTGACGATCGGGGTGAGCTATGCCAAGCAAAATTCCGCGATCAATTGATCGCGGCCCCATTGAAGCCACGCGCGGCCGGAACAAGGACGACATCGCCATCCAGAATTCCGCGATCAATTGATCGCGGCCCCATTGAAGCCGATGTCAACGACGTGTGGAGCGCGGGGGAGATAGAATTCCGCGATCAATTGATCGCGGCCCCATTGAAGCGACGCAATCTCTTTCCGGCGCTCGGCGCTCAGCACAATTCCGCGATCAATTGATCGCGGCCCCATTGAAGCTAGATATCCTCTTCGGCCTTCGCTGCCTCTTTCTGTAATTCCGCGATCAATTGATCGCGGCCCCATTGAAGCTGTTGCCCGGAGAGCCAGATGAAGGCGGTGGGAATCAATTCCGCGATCAATTGATCGCGGCCCCATTGAAGCTTTTGAAACTTGGTCATACGCTATGACCGCTTCCGGAATTCCGCGATCAATTGATCGCGGCCCCATTGAAGCGTGGTCGCGTCGTGGTCGCTCATGGTCGTCGTCCTAAATTCCGCGATCAATTGATCGCGGCCCCATTGAAGCCGAGGCGCGGAGAACATCAAACTGCTCTTCGACGAAATTCCGCGATCAATTGATCGCGGCCCCATTGAAGCGACGGCGCCTCTGAGCAGAGGAGCCGGAGGATTTGAATTCCGCGATCAATTGATCGCGGCCCCATTGAAGCCAGGTAGTCGACTGGTTGACGATGGAAGGGCTCAGGAATTCCGCGATCAATTGATCGCGGCCCCATTGAAGCGAAAGATTGCCAATGATCGAATGCAAGCACATTTCAATTCCGCGATCAATTGATCGCGGCCCCATTGAAGCCTCACGCTCCGAAGCCATCTTGACCAGCTCGCGGAAATTCCGCGATCAATTGATCGCGGCCCCATTGAAGCGTGCCCTTCCGGGGATTCGCGATGGAGAGCCGGCGCAATTCCGCGATCAATTGATCGCGGCCCCATTGAAGCTCGGACGGGTTCGTGCGCTATGATATCGCGGGATTAATTCCGCGATCAATTGATCGCGGCCCCATTGAAGCCGATGTCGATCTTGGGCCGTTGCAGGACTGCCTGCAATTCCGCGATCAATTGATCGCGGCCCCATTGAAGCGTGATATTTACTCTCCAAATCCGAAGCTTTCCCGGCAATTCCGCGATCAATTGATCGCGGCCCCATTGAAGCGGTGTTTCGGGCCTTACTACTCTCCTAGAAACCCTCAATTCCGCGATCAATTGATCGCGGCCCCATTGAAGCAAGTGAGTTCCCGCGAGACACGGTCACGACGAAGCACAATTCCGCGATCAATTGATCGCGGCCCCATTGAAGCATCCGTACCGTCAGGTCGGCGGAGATGGCCTTACGCAATTCCGCGATCAATTGATCGCGGCTCCATTGAAGCGTGTTCTTGAAAACTCTCCGTAATCCCACCACCGGCAATTCCGCGATCAATTGATCGCGGCCCCATTGAAGCTTTGCCGCGTGTGACCGAGGCACGCGGCGGAGATCAAATTCCGCGATCAATTGATCGCGGCCCCATTGAAGCACTACGGGACTGGTCGCCCCGGTGGGCAACGGGCACAATTCCGCGATCAATTGATCGCGGCCCCATTGAAGCTTTGTGTTCGGGTGCTCGGTGTTCGGGCAAGCAGCCAATTCCGCGATCAATTGATCGCGGCCCCATTGAAGCGGGACCGCCTTCTACCCCGTCTACGTAGATCGTCTGAATTCCGCGATCAATTGATCGCGGCCCCATTGAAGCTTCATCTTCTTGCGCTGGTAGTACTCACGCTTACGGGAATTCCGCGATCAATTGATCGCGGCCCCATTGAAGCATGCCGCATCTCCATTTATCTTCTCTTCTCGAAATAATTCCGCGATCAATTGATCGCGGCCCCATTGAAGCTGTGCTGACAGATCTTCTTCTTGCAATGTCTGCAGAATTCCGCGATCAATTGATCGCGGCCCCATTGAAGCCTCCACCCCGCTGTCGTCTACTCTTCACGCAAGGGTAATTCCGCGATCAATTGATCGCGGCCCCATTGAAGCGTTTTCAACCACTTGGCTCTCGGAACGCGACATGGGAATTCCGCGATCAATTGATCGCGGCCCCATTGAAGCTTGGAAGACGATGGCAAGTCGAGTGAGCCAGTACGGAATTCCGCGATCAATTGATCGCGGCCCCATTGAAGCGCTGTGCCACAGCGTTCTTCACGCGCTCTGCGTACAATTCCGCGATCAATTGATCGCGGCCACTTTGGCGCGCAACGGCTTGCGCTCTTGTGGGACAGGCGCTTTCGCCTGCCAACCGATTTTTTCACAGCTTCTCACGGTCGTGGCTCGCATCGGAGCCGTAAGCGTGAGTCAGCGATCTCTCACTGACATTTTTCGACGACCACGAAGGTGATGTCATCGGGTTGCGGCATGCCCTGAGTAAATTCCGCAATGTCATGCAAGAATTGCCGCTCGAGCGCGTGACTTCCCGAGGGGGCCTGTTGGCGAATGATTTTTAGGAGTCTTTCCTCTCCGAACATTTCTTGCCGCGGGTCTTGCGCATCCGTCAGGCCGTCGGAATACACCACCAGAATGTCTCCCTTGTCGAGACGGAACGCGCCGGATTCATAAGAGGCGGTATCGAACAGCCCCAGAACATTGGCGTTAGATTCCAACTCTTCGATTTTTCCCGTGGCGGCACGGAACAAGTAGGCTGGATTGTGTCCCGCGCTGATGAATTGTCCCATGCCATCCGGGCTGAGGAGAAAGAGAAAGAGCGTAACGAACTGGTAGGGAAGAGATTTCTCGCAAAGGAGCTGGTTCACGCGGTTCAAGACCTCCCGCGGCTGGGTCCGGTAGTGAAACTCCATGCTGAGAGCGCCAAGCACCATGGAACTTAACAAGGCCGCGGACATCCCCTTGCCGGAGACATCCGCCAGCACCCCCATCCATTCCCCTGAGCTGAGTTGCAGGAAATCGTAGAAATCCCCTCCCACATAACGCGTGGGATTGTTGAACGCATGGATGCGAAAATTCTCAAACTGGGGCAGGCAACGGGGCAGCAGGCTTTCCTGAGTTTCCTGCGCCAAGGCTAACTCCTGCTCGCTCTTCTTTCGCTCCTCCAGGGTCTTGAGACGAATCACCTCGCGGCTTCGCTCGAGTTCCCGGATGGTCTCCTCCAGCACTTTGCTGTAGTTCCTGGTTTCCAGGTGCAACAGGCGCACTTCCAGAATGTTGTGAACGCGCGCGCGCAGCTCGGCCAGATCAAACGGTTTGCTGACGAAATCCTTGGCGCCGGCTTCGAGAGCGCGCAGCTTGTGAGCCGGCTGCGCAGTGATCACGAGGACCGGAAGATAGCCGTCCTCTTCGATTTCCTTCAAGCCTTCCATCACCTGGAATCCGTCCATGCCGGGCATTTGGAGATCGAGCAGGATCAGGCTGTAGCGGCGCTGGCGGTGGAGCTCGCAGACCTCGTTCGGATTGGTGGTAGATTCGATGGAAGTGTAGCCGGCGATGCGCAGCATGCCCTCCAGCAGACGGACATTCGGTTCCTGATCGTCAACCACCAGGATTCTGGCGTTCAGAATGTCGGCTGGGCTGACCATGACCTTCGTCCCGATTTATTTGGCATGACCGGCCTCTTGCCGGGCGAATTCCAGCGCCACGTCCAGCGTCTGCATGAACTCATTGACCCGGATTGGTTTGGTGAGGTAGCGGAAGAATCCCGCCTGCAGGCCCTTCTCGACGTCGCGCGGCATGGCATTGGCACTGAGGGCCACCACGGGAATGCGCGCGGTGGCCGGGTCCGCGCGAAGGATTCTCAGGGCTTCGATACCACTGATGCCAGGCAGATTGATGTCCATCAGGATCACGTCCGGCTGGCGGGCGCGCGCGAGCTGGATACCGAGATTCCCGTCTATGGCAGTCAGCAGGCGCATATCCGGGCGGCGCGCGATGAGTTGCTCGATCAACATCAGGTTAGCCGGGTTGTCCTCCACATAGAGCAGCGTGCGCAGCGGCGCGCCAGGCTGAACCCGCGCGTGTGGATCTGCCGCGGGTTCGGCTTTGTCCACTGCCAGTTGCGGCGCAGCGGCCGAGTTCAGTTCGAACCAGAACACGCTACCCGCTCCGACAGCGCTCTCGACACCAATCTCGCCACCCATCAGTTCAACCAGCCGCTTGCTCATCACCAGGCCGATACCCGTGCCCTCCTCAGCAGTCGTCTCTCGTCCGAGACGGTTGAAAGGCTGAAAAAGCTGCACCAGCATGTCCGGAGGCAACCCCGCGCCGGTGTCCCTGACGGTAATGCGAGTGCGTTTCGGGGCGCTCGCGGGGCAGTCCACGCCGACGACGACCGTTCCGTTCGCCCGGTTGTACTTGATGGCGTTGGAAAGAAGGTTGATGAGAACCTGCTTCAAGCGGGTCCGATCGGCATCGACAAAGCAAGGGAGGCCGAACTGGGGAAAGGTCATTTTGATGCCGCGCTTTTGCCCCTGCGGCTCGATCATGGCCTGGCACTCCAACATCACTTCGGCCAGCGAGGTGGGCTCCGACGACAGCGCCAGCCTTCCGGACTCGATCTGCGCGAGATCGAGGATTTCGTTGATCAACTCCAGCAGATACCAGCCCGCGTGGAGAATCTGATCGATGCTGGCCGTCTGGGAGGGCGTGGGCGGCGGGGAATCGGAATTGATGAGTTGGGCGAAGCCCAGGATGGCATTGAGCGGCGAGCGAAGCTCATGGCTCATGCTGGAAAGGAACTCCGATTTGGCGAGGTTGGCTTTTTCCGCCGCGGCGCGGGCTCTCTTCAATTCGACGTTCTGCTCCTGGAGCGCCTGGTCGAGAAGTTTGCGCTCGGTGACGTCGCGGGCGGCGGCGAACACGCCTTGCAGCTTCCTGTCGCGGTCGTAGAAGGTGGTCGCGTTGTAGGACACCACGGTGGTCTTGCCGTCCCGGGAGCATAGGGTGAGCTCATAGTTGGTAAGCTTCTTTTCGCGCAGCACCAGCTTGATACCGGCCTCCGCCCGTCCCGGATCGGTGAAGTAGTTCTTGAACGGCGCGCCGATCAGTTCGTCGCGCGTGCAGGCGGTGAGCGCCTCGGTCTGCTTGTTGACGTCGGTGATAATGCCGGCCGGATCGGTGGTCATTATGGCGTCAATGTTGGATTCGATCAGAGACCGGGTGTAGAACTGCTGGTCCCGCAGGCGCTGATCGAGCTTCATCTGCTCCGCTTCGACCTGCTTGCGCGCGGAATTATCGGTGCCGATCAACAGGTAGCCGATGATGGCGCCCTGATCGTCGCGCAGCGCCGTGACCGACACGATGGCCGGAAAGCGGCTGCCGTCCTGGCGGATGTAGGTCAATTCATAGATGTCCTCGATCCCGCGCGAGGCCTTGAAGACCAAGGCCTGGAAGCCCGGCGTAATGGTGGTTTCAAGCTCGGCGCTCAATGCCACCGCGCGCGCTATCACTTCCTGCGGATCGGAGATATCGGCCGGGGTGATCTTGTTCACCACGTCGGCGGCCAGGTAGCCCAGCATGCGCTCGGCGCCGACATTGAATATTTGAATGACACCCTTCTCGTCGGTGGCGATGCTCGAGAAGTTGGCGCTGTTGAAAATCGCGGCCTGCAAGGCCCCCGCCTTCAGCAGAGCCTCTTCCGCCCGCTTGCGCGCGGTGTTATCGGTGCCGATCAACAAATAGCCGATGATGGCGCCGCGATCGTCGCGCAGCGCCGTGACCGACACGACCGCCGGAAAGCGGCTGCCGTCCTTGCGGATGTAGGTCAACTCGTAGATGTCCTCAATCCCGCGCGAGGCCTTGAACACCAGCGCTTCGAAGCCCGGAGCAATTCCGGTGCCCAGTTCGAGGCTCAACGCCCTGGCACGCGCGATGACTTCCTGCGGATCGGAAATGTCGGCTGGAGTAATCTTGTTCAACACTTCGGCGGCGGTGTAGCCCAGCATGCGCTCGGCGCCGACGTTGAACAATTGAATGACACCCTTCTCGTCGGTGGCGATGCTCGAGAAGTTGGCGCTGTTGAAAATCGCGGCCTGCAAGGCCCCCGCCTTCAGCAAAGCCTCTTCCGCCCGCTTGCGCGCGGTGTTATCGGTGCCGATTAACAAATAGCCGATGATGGCGCCACGATCGTCGCGCAGCGCCGTGACCGACACGACCGCCGGAAAGCGGCTGCCGTCCTGGCGGATGTAGGTCAACTCGTAGATGTCCTCGATCCCGCGCGAGGCCTTGAAGACCAAGGCCTGGAAGCCCGGCGTAATGGTGGTTTCAAGCTCGGCGCTCAATGCCACCGCGCGGGCTATCACTTCCTGCGGATCGGAGATATCGGCTGGGGTAATCTTGTTCACCACGTCGGCGGCCGCGTAGCCCAGCATGCGCTCGGCGCCGACATTGAATATTTGAATGACACCTTTCTCGTCGGTGGCGATGCTCGAGAAATTGGCGCTGTTGAAAATCGCGTTCTGCAAGGCCCCGGTTTTAAGCAGAGCCTCTTCGCGGCGGACCTCGGTGATGACATCCACCGTGCCTGCGCCATCCCCGGAAATAGGGGGATCGTCGGATTGCGCGGGCACGCAGCCCATGGCTCCGCCGTCACCTGCCGCAACGCGGGCCGCCGTCACCGATCTATTTGCCATGTGGTCTTCCTTTTGAATGCCGTCTTGCCGCACAGCTACCCGGAATACTCCGTGCACGCGTGATGCCAACACGCTGGTGCGGCACGCAAGAGAAATCCCGGCCAGACGGCTTCTGTTCAAAGCTTTGAAAACATTAACGGACAAGGCGCCGGAGTGGGGGAAGAAGGGTCCGATGCCAAAGAGACGGAACTGCCAGCGTTGCTCAAGACCGTGCGCTTTGTGCGGTCGCACCGAAAGAATCGGCGCGCCTGCGATATATGACCAAATACGGTCAGAATTGAATGGTGTCCTTTCCGAAAGGCGCTTGCCGTCGGGCTCGCGTTGGGCAACCGGAGTATGCTCTGAGTATGTGGACCGGGCTCCTGTTGGTTTGCGGGTTGGCATTCTCGCTCCAGGCTTGGATTCACGGTGGATCGCCGGCTTGAAGCGGCCGGCGCGCAGGGTGCGAAGCATCAGCCTCATCCGATCGCGATGGGTCCACCGGTACCATTACCAGCCGAAAGATACAGAAAAGAGATCTTGTTATCTGTTTTCCGGCTGAGTAATCTGGAATTCCAGCGAGGTGCGACATGCGACGTCTGTTGATGACCTTGGCGATTGTGGCTGCGTTGGCTCCGCAGAACGCCCATGCCACGATGCAGTTGGTGAAATACCTGATGACCAAGCCGGCGCCACCGGCTTGCGCCACGGCAGTAGCCAATTATCCGACCGCGTACACGACTTTCTCCACCACGGATCCCGCGGCCTACCTGTGGTTCTATGTGACCGGGGCCAATGCGGGGGACGTGTTTTCCACCGAATACTACACACCCGGCGGCCAGTACTACGTGGATGCCAGCGGACCGTTCACCCCGCTGAGTTCCGCCGGCAACTGGTGTTTCGTGGATCTGCCATTCGAAATTGCGGGATATATACCTGCCAGCATGCCTGGTATCTGGACCGTACTGGGCAAATACAACGGCACCACAATTTTCACGCTGCAGTTCACCATTGTGGCGGCTTCGTGCACGTATACACTGTCGCCTGCGACGGCATCGACGGCCGCCGGCGGCGGCAGCGGAACGGCCAGCGTGACGGCGGGCACGGGCTGCGCCTGGACGGCTTCCAGTTCGGTTACCTGGATGACCACATCCAGCTCCGGCTCAGGCAATGGAACGGTGAGCTATGCAGTGTCGGCCAACGCCGGCGCCACGGCACGCAGCGGCACCATCACGGTGGACGGGCAAACCCTTACGGTGACGCAGAGCGGCGCGTCCAGCAGCGGGCTGAACCTTACGATCAACCAAGTGATCGACACGGCCTGCCCCAGCGACAAGGTAATCGTGAGCGTGACCGATTCCACGGGTAAGCCTGTCACGGGGCTCACCACCAGCAACTTCACGCTGAAGGAATCCGGCACCATGCGCACCATCACGGTGGCGCCGGTGGGATCGGGTTCGACCACCGGAGGGGTTTCGCTGGTCATCCTGATCGATACCAGCAGCTCGCTTTCCAGCAGCGATCTGGCGAATGAGAAGAGTGCCGCCAAGCAACTGGTGGGGCAGTTGGGGAGTTCCGACCAGGCGGCGGTGTACGCCTTCGAAACCACCGTGGCGCTGGAGCAGGACTTCACCAGCGACAAGAACAAACTGAACACCGCCATCGACGCCATCACCGGCGGCAGCAACACGGCGCTGTACCAGGCCATCCAGACGGCTGCGCAGGCGCTGGGGACGCGCAGCGGACGGAAGGCCATCGTGCTGATGACCGACGGCGAAGATACCGCGGGCGGGGCTACCATCGACCAGGCGATCTCGGCGGCCAAGACGGCCGGCGCGCCGGTGTTTCCGGTGGGCTTCGGAAGCGCCAACCAGACCATCCTGACGCGCATCGCTACTGAGACTGGGGGCTTCTACACCGGCTCCGCCACCTCGACCAGCCTGCAGAGCATCCTGCAATCCATCGGGCAAGTGCTGAGCAGCCAGTACGAGATCTCCTACACGTCAGGCAACACCACTTCGGACAACCAGGTGGATATCACGGTGACCTACAACGGGCAGACTGCCACGGCGTCACGCACGGTGTCGAAGTGCGCCAACGGCAGCACCGGGAGTTGCACGTATTTCCTGCAGCCGCAGACGCTGACCGTGGCCGCGGCGGGGACCACCGGCAGCATCATCGTCAGCACGCAGTCCGGGTGTGCGGTGACGGCCAGCGCCAACGTGACGTGGATCCACATCATCGGCTCGAGCTCGGGCGCGGTCTCCTATCAGATCGATCCGAACACCTCTTCGAGCCAGCGCACCGGAACCATCACCATCGGCAATCGCACAGTGCCGGTGACGCAGGATGGCGGGGTTTCCTGCAGCTATTCGTTGACGCCGGCTACTAACTCGGTGGGGGCCCTCGGCGGCACCAGCAGCCTGCGCCTCACCACTCCCAACGGTTGCGCCTGGACGGCAACGGTGACTGCCACAGGCAACTGGTTCCACCTGACTTCGCCCTCCTCC
>Ga0208034_1001456_pt1 | contig 14420 bp, 10 predicted proteins | sample June2015DPH_8_10_FD_184699 | JGI IMG/M metagenome (GOLD analysis project Ga0208034, IMG submission 184699) | Peatland microbial communities from SPRUCE experiment site at the Marcell Experimental Forest, Minnesota, USA - June2015DPH_8_100... | ecosystem: Environmental > Terrestrial > Soil >...
CACCGGATGCGGGTCGAGGTGGAGAATGTAGAGTGCCGGCACGGTGAAGACGGCGCCGGCCACCACGCTGCCAGAGGCGCCGCCCATGCCGGTGATGATCATGTTCTCCAGCACGCTGGAGCGCCGCTGGTAGACCCGCGCCAAGCCGATGGCGAGGATGGAGATGGGAATCGCCGCCTCCATTCCTTGGCCGACCTTGAGGGCGGAATAGGCCGACGCCACGCTGAAGACGATACACAGCAACGTGCCCCACAGGACCGCGCGCCAGGTCACCTCGGGTGGCGCCATGCTGGTCGGCACCAGCGGCATATAGATTTCGCCGTCCTTCAACGGCTGGAACGCGTTTTCCGGAAGCGACGTGGTTTCGACATCGGCCATGGGTAAACGAGCCTCCTGACCGGGGCCAAGCGCTGGGCTGTCCATTATTGCCCCGCTGCGGTCCCCCCTCGAACAAAACGAGCAACCATTATCCCAATAGGGAGTCAAACATCGCTTGCGACAAAACAGCAGTGACGGAGGTCACACCGTAAAGGGACTTGGAGAAGATCCATCATCGCGGACTGAGCCACCACGCTATAACTCCCGGATTGTCGCTAGCCTTGATCGGAAATGCCTCGGCCCAAGCGAGTGACCTTTTGGGGCAGGCAGTATGCTGGCGGGCCGAGGCATTTTCGATAAGGAGACTAGAAGGAAGCCGCTGGCGTTCGCGGGGGACGCGTACCCTGTATCCTTATATATGGAGATTGAATGGCAGTTTCGCCGTTTGTTCGCTTCCGGGGAGTTTGGAACAATTGTGCGTGCCAAAAACTCCATCGCAGGGTGCAAACGATTTGAAGCGGGCGTCAACTCTTTGGCGTCCAGTTAATCTGGGATTGACCCACTCGACTTTTTTCGCTTTTGTTAGTCCAGAATCTTCCTGCACAGGGCCGGGCGAAGAGTTATGTCCTTCCACTTCACGAATTGCCGGAAGTTGAGGGCGCGGTTTACGACGAAAGGGTGAGTTTTTCAAGCCGCTCGGCGCTCGTAGCGATGATGAAGTCCGCTGACTTCGGGAACCTCTACCACTGGGCCGAGTTCAGGTGGTTGAATCACTCTCGGCTCGGGTGCATCCTTGTCCAGCGACAAATGGGTTCGCGAATATCCGTAATACCGGAAATACGACTTCAGGATGCGGCGCAGAGAGGATTCATTGAGCACAATGACGTGATCGAGGCATTCGCGGCGGATTGACCCGATTAGCCGCTCCGCATAAGCGTTTTGCCAAGGTGATCTCGGTGCCGTCAAAACTTCGTGAATTGCCATGCCTCGGATCCTTTGACGAAACAAGCCTGCATAGACCGAGTCGCGGTCATGCAATAGATACCGTGGGGCGCTGTCCCAGGGGAACGCCTCGGCAATTTGTTGGGCCGCCCATTCCGACGTGGGATTGGCTGTGACGTTGAAATGAATCACTCGGCGGCGATGATGAGCCAGAACCACAAGGACAAACAACACTCGAAAGCTTGCGGCAGTCACCACGAAAAGGTCAGTCGAGGCCCATTGCTCCGCATGGTTATGGAGGAAAGCGCGCCAATTCTGGGATGGTGGTTTGTGCTGGCGGGCCATGTACTTGGCTACGGTTGCCTGAGAGATTGAAATGCCCAGTTTGAGCAGCTCGCCATGAATCCGTGGTGCTCCCCAGAGCGGATTCGCCAAGCTCATTTTTCGAATCAGGGCACCAAGCTCCACTGAGACAGCAGGCCTACCGGCCTTGTGCCGACTCTTCCAGGCCCAGTACAAGCGAAAGCCCTTGCGATGCCATTTGATCACAGTCTGGGGTCTAAGGATCAACAGCGCAGACCTCCACCCGCTCCACAAGCGAGAAAGCCCAACCCAGAGGAGGCGATCAGCGAAGCTCAGCCGGAGACGCTTCCGGTTCGTTCGATTCAGAACGGCAAGCCGGTGCCGGAGGGCGAGGATCTCGGCATGCAGAGCCAGCCGACTTCGGAAGCAACAGCGAACAGTCGCGAGCAGAGGAAGGAATTGGGCGCGCATCGGTTCAGGAGGTTAGCGTCTAACGCTGGTCGTTTCAAGCCGGACCAAATTTTTGGTAGGCAGAGGCTTGGAGAACTTGCAGCCTGATGCCACTACGAATTCCTGACCCTCTTGCGTTTCGTTGCTGCTCAACTATCATACTCACACCCATTCTGCGTGCTGGGAAATAGTAAAGGAGGATGCCATGCTGGCACCAACACAGCTCGACAGGTTCAGTCGCGCCGGACTGAATCCGACCGGCCGATTGGGGTTCTTCTTTGCCTTGTTGTTCTGCGTCATTTGTAGCTCACCGGCTTGGGCGCAAAAAGATACCGGCAGCATCGCAGGGACGGTCAACCACACGACGGACGCGGTAATTCCCGGCGCCAAGGTCACCGTAACCGAGGTCGACAAGGGAACAAACTTCGTTACCACTACCGGTTCCTCGGGCGACTACGTCGCTACTCCACTTCCCATCGGCCGGTACAGAGTTGCGGTGGAGAAGGAAGGACTGAAAACCGCGGTAGCCTGTCCCGTCAGGACTGAGATGTTCAACTTCCCCAATCACGCGAACCTGCAACTGGCCAAGTCGGGACCGCAGAACTCCATCAACACGACGACTTTTGGCACACCGCAGTTCGGGTTCCTCACGGCGGCGCGGCCAGCGCGCCAGATCCAGTTCGCACTGAAGGTTTATTTCTGAACCAAACGCCCGATTACGAGTGGTGTGAGGATAACAATGAGAAAAGTCCAATACCGGTTGTCCGTTGCCTCTAGCAAGAGTGCGAGATTAGTCTCGTTTTTGGTTGTCCTGGCTGTTGGCGCTGTGGTGATTGGCTGCCGCGAGCAATCGCCGCCGCCCGTCCAACAGCCGCGATCCTCCGTTCAGGTGACAGCGAATCCGGGCGGTCCGGTGGTCATCAAGACCGCAACCGCTGAGTTCGATCTCCTGGCTTCGGGTTACCTGCAAGCATTTTTGGTCAAAGACGGAAGGCGCCTCACTTTGGACGAGCCAGGCACCGAAGGCGAAACGCTGGTGACGGGCGGCAACGAGATCCGTGATTTCGTGCTGGACTTCGAGCACGCCAGGGTTTCTGACGCGCGAGGCAAGCTGGGCACGCTGGGCAAAAGGATCGAGGTGGTCGGGCGCAGTGCGTCCGATATCGAGAAAACGCTGGCCGTCGAAGTGTATGACGATTTCCCGAATCTCGCTGTCGCGACTACGGCATACAAGAATGTTGGGCAGGCAGAGCTCACGCTCGATCAGGTTGTTGCTCAACCGCACCGCCTGAACGCATCCCTGTTGGACACTGAGGCACAGCCTTACGAGCTGTGGTCGTTTCAGGGATCGAGCTACGAGTGGGGCAAAGATGACGTCATGAAAATCTCTCAGCATTTCTTCCAGCCGAACGTCATGGGTGTGCCGACGGCCAGGGGAATTGGCGGCGGCATCCCGGTGGCAGCTTTCTGGACAGCATCGGCTGGAGAAGCCATCGGGCACCTTGAGACCGTGCCCCTCGTTCTGTCTTTGCCGGTGAAGACCGGCGGGGACGGGCGGATCAACACCTCAATTGTCATGGAGCCGAAGACGACGCTGAAGCCCGGTGAAGTGTTCTCCACACCCCGGAGCTTCGTCGCGGTTTACAAGGGGGACTTCTACGAACCTCTCCGCCTTTACTCCACAGCCCTACAGCGCGAGGGCTGGACGCTGCCCAGACCGACGAACGAAGATTACAACATCAGTTGGTGCGGCTGGGGGTACGAGTTCAACGTCACCCCGGCGCAGATGCTCGGCACTATCCCCAAACTAAAAGAATTTGGAATCAAATGGGCGACACTCGATGACCGCTGGTTCGAAAACTACGGGGACTGGCAACCGAGGCACGACACTTTTCCCGGCGACTCCATCAAGAAGATGGTAGACGGCTTCCACAAAAAGGGAATGCGGGTGCAAATCTGGTGGCTGCCCCTCGGCGTGGAGGATGGGCAGGCCGGGTATGAGTCGCACCGCTACGGAGTGGCCGAAGTGGTGAAGCAGCATCCGGACTGGCTGATTCTGGACAAGAACGGCAAGCACGCCCGCATTGTGCGTAACCTGGCAGCGCTTTGTCCGGCCTTGCCCGAGGTGCAGGAGTACTACAAGAGTCTGACGGAAAGGTTCATTCGCGACTGGGGATTTGACGGTCACAAACTCGATAACGTTTACAGCGTGCCGGCTTGTTACAACCCGAAGCATCACCACCAATCGCCCGATGACTCCATCAAAGCGATGGGTGAAGTCTACAAGGTCATTTTCGAGACCACGCGGGCGCTGAAACCCGAAAGCGTAACTCAGGCCTGTCCGTGCGGAACTCCTCCCAGCCTGGCTTGGCTTCCGTATCTGGATCAGGCCGTCACCGCCGACCCTGTAGGGTCAGTGCAGGTGCGCCGCCGCGTCAAGATGTACAAAGCGCTGCTGGGACCGCAAGCCGCTGTTTACGGCGACCACGTTGAGTTGACCGAGATTCGGAACGTCGGCGCGACCGAGCTCGACTTGGGAAAGGACTTCGCATCCTCCGTTGGCACCGGCGCCGTGGTAGGTACCAAGTTCGTGTGGCCCGATCCCGGTCCACATTTCAAGACCGTTCTTTTGACGCCCGAAAAGGAAGCAATCTGGAAGAAGTGGACGGAAATCTACAATTCCAAAATGCTTTCTCGCGGTACGTTCCAGAACCTTTATGTAATCGGCTACGACATCCCTGAGGGGTACGCGATCGAAAAGGACAGAAAGATGTATTATGCCTTCTTCGCGCCCGACGCGGCCAAGCCGTGGAAGGGTGAAATCGAGTTGCGCGGCTTGGCGGCAGGAAGATACCACGCTGTGGACTACGAGAACGGAAAAGACTTGGGCGTGGTTGATAGCCAAAGCCCAAGGCTGGCGACGCAGTTTACCCACCACTTGCTGCTGGAATTAAGCAAACAATAGCCCCTTGCGCGCCATGCTCTATTCCGCGATGATGCCCCGATTCGTCGTTTTCCAAGTGGTAGGTGGAACACACGGTGAGACTTCTCGCGCGCAGCCGATCCTTAGAATGCCAGCCTCTGATTTGAAACCTGGACTTCCTCCTCCGGCCCAAGCAACTGCACTCCGCAATGATTCTGTGCGCGGCGGAGCCAACATGAATCAACTTCCAACTTTGGCGCCCGCCTTCACTCTCCCATGACTTGGACGAAATAGGTTCTCTCCAACGGACCGTCGTACTCCATGAAGTAGATCGTCTGGCGAGAGCCCCTGACCAGCTTGCCGTTCTCGATGGGAAATGCGCACCCAATGCCGCCTATCACGCTTTTCAGGTGCGCGTCCGCATTGAAGCCAAGACGTCCGTCGTAGTCCAAATACCGACGGTGATGGTAATTCTCGTCTTCCGGAAAAAGGCGGGAGAAGTGTGTGAGGATATCTTCTTCAAGGCAGGGGATGCCCTCGGTCACCAACAGACCCGAGGAGGTGTGGCTCGTCAAGACGTTCACCAAACCGTTTTTGACGCCGGACTTCTCGACCACCTCTTCGACCTTCGCCGTGACGTCAATGGCTTCTTCCGATTTGCGGGTTTGAATTTTGATTCTTTCGAGTTTAATGATCATCTGTCAGTTGTCCGTTGCCGGTTGTCAGTTGCAGCGACGCAAGCAAGCTTTCCTCAATTCATAATTCATCGTTCATAATTCACAATTTCTTCAGGAGCCTCTCTGCGTTCTCTTTCAGAATTTTGTCGAGGCACCCTTCGGTCAGAGCCAGACTCTTCAGCGCATGAACCATGTTTTTGATCTCGACCCGCGGGTAGTTTGACCCGAACACCACCTTGTTCCGCAGGCTGCGTTCGATCACCGTAGTTGGGATTTGTTTGCTGAATTCAAATTGGAAGAATTCTTTCGGGCTGTCGTAGTACAGGCACGACGTATCTAGATAGACGTTCGGGTACTTGAACGCCAGCGCCGTCGCTTCCCACACCCACGGCCAGCCGAAATGAGCCAGAACAAAATTGAGCGTGGGCCAGCGGCGGATTGCGGGTTCAAGAAGCAGCGGCTGGCCCAACTCGAGCGGCGTTTCGGGAGCCCAACTCATTCCGGTGTGAATCACCAAGGGAATGCCCAGCGCGGCGGCCGCCTCATAAACTGCGAATGCTCGCCTATCGCCGACCTCGAAGTTCTGGAGGGAAGGATCGAGCTTCAGTCCTTTCAACTGCAGTTTCTCCACAGCACTTTCGAGTTCGCGAGCCGCACCCTTTCGCAAGGGGTCGACACTCGCAAACCCGATGAAGCGTGAATTCGTGCGGCACAGTTCCGCAATCTGATCATTGGAACTCACGCCGTCTTTCCGCGCGCGACGGCAATCGATGGGCAGAAGCACAGCCCGCTCGATCCCGGCAACGTCCATTTGGAGGAGGAAAGTTTCCAAGGGCTGGAAGTTGTTGCCGATGTTAAAAACCTGGCGTGCCGATCGCTCGTAGTTCGGGTATTTGCCGACGAATTCTTTGATCAGTACGGGGTGCGTGTGAAAATCAATCATCGTTTCGCCTTCGTGAGAGATTCGTGCATTTCAGTCCCTTCGGTCCTGGGTCGCGGCCAATGCGTCGCGAAGAAACTTCTGAAGTGCTCGCGATCCCGAAACGCCTCCGTCCCTCCCGAGCGCGTAGTGGAGAAAGCCCCTGCCAGATTGCCGTAGTCCAGACAAGTCTCGAGGTCAGCGCCGCGCACGTACTGATAGATGAAGCCCGCGTCAAAGCTGTCGCCGGCGCCCACCGGGTCGACGAATTCTACTTGAAAAGAAGGGCTTGTGAATCGTTGCTTGCCCTTTTGCGCGAACGCTCCGTCGGCGCCGAGCTTCACGGCGACCACGGGGACGGATGCGGCAAGCCTCTCAACCGCCGCGTCGAGATCCGCCAAACCTGTCACCCTGCAAGCTTCCCGCGCGTTGGGCAGAAAGACGTCGACGAGGGGCAAGACGTCCCAGAAATCAGAATCCCACTGGTCAGCGGGATCGTCGTTGGTGTCGAGAGAGATAGATAATCCGGCCTTACGCAAGATGGTGAAGAGTTCGACGATGCGTGGCAGAAGAGCACGGTGCAGGAAAAACGACGATAGGTGAAAATGCCGTGCTGAGGCAAGATAGTCGAGGTCAAGATCCTCGAAGCACATTTCAAACATCGTGCCCGGATAGGTCAGGATATTGCGGTGGCGGGTGTGAGGCAAAATCACCGTAAGCCCCGTGGACGTTGTGCCGCTGATCTTGCGCACTCGCGACACGTCGACCCCACCTTCAACCAGCCGCTGTGCGCTGATCTCGCCGAGGGGATCGGCTCCGATGCGGGAGATAAATCCCACCCGTCCGCCGAGCACGGAGAGGTTATGCGCGAAGATGGCGGACGAGCTGCCCAGCGTCAGCGCCAGCCGGTCCGCGAGCAGTTCGCGCTCCGGTGTAAGCTCTTCCGGCAGGCCATAGAGGATCAGGTCGAGGTTCAGCTCGCCGGCCACCGTGACATCAAAACGCCGCACGCTCTCCACGGGCGCTCCTAGTTGCCATTGTTCAGTACCACGACGCGGCTGAGATTGCGCGGCCGGTCGGGGTCAAATCCCTTCTTCACGCCGGTGAAAAGACCCAAAAGCTGGAAGGTCAAAAGATAAGTCGTCAGGCGCGCGTATTCGGGTACTTCCAGACCCAGCTCGACCAGGAAATCCGCGGCTTGGCGCGTCGCACCATCCGCTCGATTAGCAACCACAAGAGTCGTTCCTCCCAGGTCCTTCATCTCTTCCAATACCTCGCGCTCTGCCTCATAGCCGCTCTCCGAAAGCAGAAAGCCCAAGAGTACTTCGCGGCTGACTATGGATTTCGGCCCGTGACGGAATTCCAAAGTCCGGAAGCACTGTGCATAGGAGCACGACATTTCCTTGACCTTCAGCATCGCCTCGGAGGCCACGCCGTAGAACGGTCCCTGCCCCAAGAATGCATAGTCGGCGAAGTCATGCCCATCGACGAACTGCCGGATCCGTGAAGGCAATGGGTCCAGCACGGCTTGGGCAAGCGCAGGCAGCCTCTGCAACGACTCCAGGAACACGGTCTGCTTGCCGATGGTCGCCGCAAGAAACTGGAGCCCAAGCAACATGGAAGTAAACGAACGAGTCATCACCATGCTCTGCTCGTCAGCGGCGAGCAGATGGAGAGTGGCGGTCGAAACCTCCTCCAGTTGCTGGCCCGCGGCACAGGTGATGGCGAGAGTGCGAATGTTCTCTTTCGATTCCAAAAGCTCCGCTGCTTTCACGACTTCGGAGGTATGCCCCGAGCGCGAAATGAGGATGGGTTGCGAAGGCACGCCTGCAAGTGCAATATGAGGGAACAGAAGCAAGTCGGAGGCAGGGATGGCGCGGGCACGTTGGCCGGTGAGCGCAGTCCAGCTCGACGCAGCGGCCTGCGCTATGTAGAAGCTGGAGCCGCAGCCAATGAACAGCCAGTCCGAGCGGGGAGGTAGCAGTTGGAGGGCGGACTCGATCTCGCCAGATTCTTGAAGTGCCCGCAAGCACCCCGCCCAGCATTGGGGTTCAGAGAGAATCTCTGACAACGTGTGTCCGCCTGGAGTTCGCGTGTCTGTGCGCATAATCAGAAAGACTTCGCTCGTGCCTCCGTATCCTTGATCCGCCTACGCCCTCCGGCCGGTCAAACCAGAATAACCTCGACGCCCGCTTCTCGCAAAGCTCGCAAATCCGATTTTGAGATCTTCCGATCTGTGATGATTTGCTGAACTGCAGAGGGCGGCGCAATCAGCGAGAGACTCTGGCGGCCAAATTTGCTCGAGTCGCATACCGCCACCGTCCGCCGCGCGATCTCCATCATCACCCGATTCACTTTGGCTTCGAGCAAGTTGGGAGTGGTCAGGCCCCGATGGACGTCAAAACCGTCGACACCCAAAAACAAGAGATCGGCGCTCAACCGGTGCAGGGTCTCCTCCGCCAAGGGGCCCACCAGGGAAAACGAGTTCTCCCGAAGCGTTCCGCCCGTGAGGATCACTTCCACGTCGGTACCCGCCAGTTCGGCAGCAATGTTCACCGCGTTGGTGATGACGCTGAGTTGCCGGAAATGTCGGAGGGCGCGCGCCACCGCTGTCGTCGTGCTGCCCGAGTCCAGCACTACGGACTGGCCTTCCTTCACCAGTCGTGCCGCCGCAGCGGCGATTCTGTGTTTCTCCTTTCGATGTAGCCGCGCCTTCTCTTGCAGACTCGGATCGAGAAGGGCCGCGGTGCGGATGGGCAAGGCGCCACCGTGCGTCCGCTGAACCAGACCGCGGCCGTGCAACACCTCCAGGTCCTGTCGGATCGTGACCTCCGACGTGCCAAACCTCGCGGCCAGGTTCTTGACCACGGCGCGTCCGTCGTGATTGATCTGATCGAGAATCGCTCGGCGGCGCTCTTCGCTCAGCACTCGCACTCTCGCCGGCTGATGAGGAGCTTTGTCATCCGGTGTCGCTGTGCCTGTCATGGCTTCCGTTTCTTTTCACTACGTATTCTTTCGAAATGCGCGGTTACTTTGGCACAAAACCATCTGGACTGCAACAACTATTTGCACCCCTGTAGACCCTATCATAGGCCGTCGTTATGCGCTATCTGAGAACGGGACAAATCGGACAAAAAAGTCCTTGACATCGGAAATTTGGTTGTTTAGGATACGAACCGTGTTTCGTATGCTTTCGATAACTTACGAAATTCAGGTGAGAATCTTACACGAATGAACGGCTGCCCGCGGCCAGCAAATGAGGTTGGTCCCACAGTCAAACGGACCTCGTGGGACGGTTCGGCCAGGGTTTTATACAAGCGTCGGCGAGTTTTGAGGGTTGCGAGGAGGTACGCATGCGCAAGTTCTCCGTAACTATTCTGGTGGGTTGCACTCTGCTTATGATTTCAAGCCTGGCGTTTGGGCAAGGGTCTCTTGGCGCCCTTACGGGAACTGTTTATGATTCGAGCGGCGCCGCGGTTCCGGGGGCCGCTCTGACCATCACGAATGTTGCGACCAATGGGAATTGGACAGCCAAAACGAGTAGCGCCGGCTACTACCGAGTGCCTGTTCCTCCGGGGACGTATCGTCTTGAGGCCCAGCTCGAAGGCTTCAAGAAATCCGTTGCCGACAACATCGTGGTCCCGGTCGAGCAAGTGGTGACCATTGACTTGACGCTGCAGGTCGGCACCTCGGCGCAATCTGTGACCGTCACCACTGAAGCGCCTTTGCTCACGACCTCGTCCGCCGAAGTGGGCGCCAACATCACACCACAAGAATTCCAAACGCTGCCTATCGCCCTCGACGACGGCGGACGGCAGGCGCAGAGTTTCATCTTTGGAAGCCTTCCCGGGGCAGTGGGGGATCCCTACCAGGGCTCGATCAATGGGGGCCAGTATTTCAGCCACAATATTTTGATAGACGGAGTGACCGTCGGTCGTTACGACATGAATGGCGGAGCCATGGACGAGTACCATCCCGGGACCGACGCCATCGGCGAGTTTAAGGTGCAGATGACTAATTACTCTGCCGAGTACGGAGACACGGGGGGCGCGATCGTTAACTTCTCAATGAAGTCCGGGACCAACCAGTTCCATGGCACCGGCTTTGAGTATAATAAAAATCCGGTCTTTAACGCGGCAGGAGTGCTGGTCAACTCCAATCCCGGCAGCGTGAAAGACAATGAGAAAGAAAACAATTTTGGCGGCACCATCGGCGGGCCCATTCGCAAGGACAAGACGTTTTTCTTCTTCAGCTATGAGGGAGATCGATTCACCAACTTCTCCTATGGCAGCGCTACCACAATCCCCACCAAGGAGATGCGAGGAGGAGATTTCAGTTCCTTCCTTGGCGCGCAGGTCGGGACAGACGCGCTGGGGCGGCCGGTCTACACAAATGAGATCTACGATCCCACAACCACTCGCCAAGTCACAAAAGGGGCAGTGGATCCCGTAACAGGGTTGACGGCCACAAAGACCACCACAATTCGCGACCCGTTCCCGGGCAACGTCATCCCTCAGGGCGAATTCAGCAAGGCCAATTCTGTTCTTCTCCCACTGTTCCCTAATCCTACTTTGGACCAGGACGCAAGGAACATTCTCAGGATTGCGGCGTCAACGCCGGTCTTGGACCGGAACGCCTATAATGTGAAAGTCGATCAAGTTATTAACGACAAACAAAGAATCAGCGCGATGTTCGGCGATTACAGCCGGGTTCTGTGGAAACGAAACAAAGCTGATTCCGCCTATTTCCCCTTCCCTGGGCAACCCATCACGACTTACAAGAACCAAGACGTCGTCGGTCCCCAGGCACGGCTCCAGCACAGTTGGACGATTAATGACCACACGGTGAACCTGGCCACGCTGGCCTACAACCGGACCAACAATGCAAACAATCTGACCGACAATGCCAAGTACACTTCGCAATTGGGAATTCCAGGCATTCCCAACACCTGTTTCCCCGTCACCGCCTTCGGCACCAATAATAAGCACGTTCAGTTCATGTCGGCGCTGGGGGTGGGGTGCGCCAACATTGACCCGTCGGAAAGTTACATCGGGCAAGACACATACACAACAACACACGGAAGGCACAGCATAAAGATCGGCGGCGATTTCACCCGCTACCGTTATGACACTGACGAACCCGGTCCGCTTTCGGGCTCTTTCTCATACAGCAGCAACGAAACTGCTCTGTTCGGATTTACAAATTCGACGGGCCACCCCTTCGCGAGCTGGATGCTGGGGGCTACGGATGGGGCGACCCGGTCGGTGTATGCCACGGAGCCTGGGTATCGCGCCGGCGTCCTGGCTCTCTTCATCCAGGATGACTGGAAGACCACATCCAAACTGACCCTCAACCTCGGGCTCCGCTGGGAACTGCCTCTCCCGAAAAAGGAAGCCTTCGATCGCATGTCCGGATTTGATCCGACGCTGCCCAATCCTGGCGCAGATGGCATCCCCGGCGCGTTGGCGTTTATTGGGAACTGCTCCGGCTGCAACGGTCGCAGTTCTTTCCAGAATGAGTATTACAAGGAGTTCGGACCACGCCTGGGCCTCGCCTATGAAATCAGGAACAACCTGGTTTTACGTGCCGGGTACGGAATCTCTTACGGCCCCCCGATCGTGAATGGTTTCGGTAGCCAGGACATTTCCGGTTTCAATGTCCCAGATTTTAGGGTTCATCGTTCCGGCACGCCGAGCGGCATCGACCCGGTGACCTTCCTCTCTCCACTAGCGTCCACCGCCCTGCCCGCATGGGCAAAGGTTGGACTTCCCGCGTTCACCGGTACCCTTCCCAACCGTGACCCTGCATCCTTCAATGGGAGCACTCTCGACTTCCTCCCCAAAACTTCCCTGGCTCAACCTTATGTCCAAAGCTGGAGCGCCGGGCTCCAGTACCAGCTTCCTCATGAGGTCATGATTGAGGCTAACTACGTGGGATCGAAAGGGACGCGCTTGTTGGAAGGCGGGTTTATTGGCTCATTTGACACATATAGTGCCAAGTACATGGCCCTGGGCGATAACCTGGACATGGACTTCCAGGACGCGCTGAATGCCGGTATCCTTCAGCCCTACGGAATCACCAAGTTGCCTTATCCTGATTTCGAAAACAACAACTGGGACACCAGCGTCGCTACCGGCCTCTTGCCTTACCCACAGTACAGCGGCCTAACCAACAACTACCCCACCATGGGCAGCTCCACCTATAACGCCTTGCAAATCACGGCGCGCAAGAACTCGACGCACGGGCTGACATTCATTGCCGCCTATACTTTCTCCAAGACCCTGACCAACACCGACTCCGCCCTCTACTACTACGCCGGGAATGGACAGGACTTCTACAACCGCAAATTGGAAAAATCAATTGCCTCCTTTGACCATCCGCAAAGCCTGAAACTGACCTGGATCTATTCGCTGCCCATTGGGCGCGGGCAGAGATGGCTGAACTCAACCGGGATAGCCGATCGCTTGTTCTCTGGGTGGCAGATTACGGCCATCCAAAATTACCTTTCGGGGGACCCGCTTTCCATCAGTTCCTCTCTAAATACATACTCGGGTAACGGAAATCCCATCGCTACGGGCACTCTGCGTGCGGATGTAATCTCTGGAGTTCCCCAAACTGTTTCTCACAGCGGTTTGGATGTCATCAACGGAACACCATATTTGAATCCGGCTGCGTTTGCTGACCCGCCCGACTCTCATTGCACACCTGCCACCCCCGACTTGTGCGGCAGCGGCTATCCATTGCGGGTCGGAACTGCCCCGCGGTACCTGCCACAAACGCGAGGGCCGTTCCAATCGAATGAGGACTTTGGGATCATTAAGAACACACGAATCACCGAACGTTTCAACGCGGAGATCCGCTGCGACATGTTCAATGTCTTCAACCGCACCGGACTGGGCGACCCAGACACGAGCCTCGGGTCCCCTACGTTCGGACTGATCACGGGTCCGTTCAATGGAGCGAGGAGGGTCCAATTCGCTGTGAGAGTAAATTTCTAAATTAATTCTTTTTTTGCGGCCTTAGGGCGGCTCGAGGCTTGGCTTCGGGCCGCCCTTTTTGCTAGCCTAGAGACCGATGAATCGATCCCATTGCGTGCTTGCCGTATTGGCAGGGGTTGGTGTCGCGATAGGCGCGAGTTGCCATCGGCCGGCAACGAACAAGCCCGCTGAGCAGCCGCGCAATGCCAATGTCCTGCTAATCACCTTGGACACGACGCGGGCGGACCATTTGAGTTGCTATCGCTCTTCTGGCGTAGAGCCGGGCGGAACCCGTCCCGATGAAATCGGGAGCCCGGCAGCTTCTGCCGCCCTGAAGGGCGGCTCTACAGGAGCCAAGACGCCGCACCTGGATGCCCTGGCCGCGCGCGGCGTCCGCTTTGCTCACGCCACGGCACAAGTCCCGCTTACCCTCCCCTCGCATGCCTGCATGATGACGGGCGCCTACCCGACCGTTCACGGCCTGCGCGACATGGGCGGGTTCACCCTGGCGAAGAATCATCCCACCATCGCCTCGATTGCCCAGTCGTCCGGGTTTCAGACCGCCGCCTTCGTGGGCTCGCGGGTGCTGGCAAAACATTTTGGAATTTCAAACGGGTTCCAAACTTACGACGATGATATGACCCTCCAAAGCCAGGATGCGCTGCCCGGAGTTTTCCCGGAACGGCGCGCGGCGGTTGTGACCGATCACGCACTGGACTGGCTGGCGCACAACGGCGGCAAGCGATTTTTCCTCTGGGCGCATTATTACGACCCACATGCGCCCTACGACCCGCCCGAGCCCTTCAAGCACATCTATGCTCGTGACCTCTATTCCGGCGAAATCGCTTACATGGATGAGCAAGTCGGGCGATTGCTCGACGGGCTCAACAAACTGGGGCTTTCATCGCGAA
>Ga0208034_1001464_pt1:0-2500 | contig 14374 bp, 11 predicted proteins | sample June2015DPH_8_10_FD_184699 | JGI IMG/M metagenome (GOLD analysis project Ga0208034, IMG submission 184699) | Peatland microbial communities from SPRUCE experiment site at the Marcell Experimental Forest, Minnesota, USA - June2015DPH_8_100... | ecosystem: Environmental > Terrestrial > Soil...
AATCGCCTTCAACCATAATTATCAGCGCACCAATAGATTAATCCGGCTCTGCCAGTGTCCCTTGAAAAATCGGTTAACAGCCGGCCTAATACTTAGGCGAATGGTTGTCCGTGGAAATTCAGGCTAGCTATAGATTGTTCCGGGTCGAGAGCACGATCAAGCCGATCGCGCCTGACCAGACAAGTTCAAAGAAATGAAATTATCCCCCGGCGGGCGTGCTCGTGCCGGAAGGCGCGCAGGAGGTGCTTTCCGGCGAAGCGGCCGAAGCATCGGCGGCGTCAGGAGTTTCGGAGTTCGAGGTGTTCTATGAGAATTGCACTCTCGATTGTTTCATTAATTCCTTTCCATTCTGTTGCGTTTGCCGGAACGGAGGCCCACTCGGTCCAGGCGACGGAGACGGTAGCCGGCGCTTCCGCGCAACAATCGCAGCCCAGCCCGCAAATTTCCGGCATCCATATTGAAGTGCGACAGGTCTTAGTGCCCGTGGTCGTCATGGATTCCAAGGGGCACAGTGTGCTGGGACTCCGTTCGAGCAACTTCAAGGTCTTCGAGGATGGAGTCGAACAGACGGTGGCCTCCTTGACTTCGGAAGCCGATGGCGCCGCCAAGCTATTCGAGCCCCAGCCGGTCCTTCCCGCGCCGGGTATCGGGGCCATCAATCCTTCACCGCAAGAGATGGGGAAACCGGACGCGGCTTACCTGGTGGTCATCGACACCTTGAACTCCGAGCCCGGCAGCTTCGTGCAAATCCGTGGAGCCTTGAAGAAGCTCTTTGGCGAGGAGCGGCCCGGCTCAACACTCTATGCGCTTGTCGCCTTGTCGCAAAACACGAGCGTGGTTCAGCCGTTGACGACCGACCCCTCCGCTGTTTTACGCGCGCTCGAAGACAAGCAGCTAACCAAGTTCATTCTGGCCAGTGAGCAGTCTAGCCGCGCCCAGCAGGAAATCCAACTCCGGCGCATGCTGGAGGATTACTGCCAGACATGTCGGTGCGCCAGCGGCCAGTGTTCCACGGGGCCGACCTTCGAGAAAATCGAATCTTTTGCGACCTCGGCGGGCGAGGAACATGCCGACCAGTTGCGCAACTTTCTTCAGCAGCTTCGAAGCTTGGTGGATCAATTAGGAACGGTACCTGGCAAGCGGGCGATCGTTCTGATTTCCGATGGCTTCACGATTCAACCTGGCCGCGACCTTTTCGCATTGATCGCCGCTTACCTGAGGGACCCGAAGATCGCTCTCCAGGATCCCATGACACGTATGGACCCGGAAATGAGCGCCGTGCTGCGGCTCGCCGATGATCGCAATGTGGTCTTTTACACCCTCGACTCACGCGGTGTTTATGTGGTTCCCCCCGGAGGATACGACGTGACGGGACCGCCCATGTCGTCGAAGACAGCGCCGATCGTCATGCCGGAAATTCAAAGCCAGAAAACCCTGTCCGCCGTGGAGAAAGACGACGGGCTGCAGGAACTGGCAGAAGCCACGGGCGGCCTTTTCTTTGGCAACACCAACAACGCGCTCAATGGTATGCGCCAAGCCCTGGCGGACGGGCGCGCCTATTACGTGCTTGCCTACACTTCTTCGAACTCAGCCGCTGACGGCAAGTTCCGGAAGATTCAGGTGCTGGTGGATGAGAAAAACTTGCGCATACGAGCTAAGCAAGGTTATTGGGCGCCTGTCCAGTAAGGCCCTGACAGCGCCTGCGGAACGCGCCTGAAGTGGAGAGACGATGGTGTGGAGCAGCTTGCCTGAAACCAGGCGGTTCGGCGCGTCACACTTCCAGACCGATTGAGCGCATCAGATTGAGGGCGTTGCTGGTCTCGACGACGCCGGGTTGGAGCCGGTAATTAAAAATCAGTTTCCCACCTTCAAGGCGATCCTCAAAATGGGCGTTGGCGGCGCGCGGGCCGAGCCTTTCGGCGATTTGCGCGAGCGCTAGGTCGTGTGTCGTCACCAGTCCAATCGCCCCATGTTCTACCAGACTGCGTACCATCGCTTCGGAGCCCAGTCGCCGATCCTGGGAGTTCGTTCCTTGCAGGAACTCGTCGAGCAGAAACAGCACCGCGATCGGCCCCTGGGTAAGGTCGGTAATCAGTTTGAGGCGCCTGATTTCAGCATAAAACCTCGAGATGCCGCCCTGGAGCGAATCGAGCACGCAGATCGATGCGCCGACGGAGAGGGGGGAGAGGCGCAGACGCCGAGCGCGAACGGGAGCGCCACACTGCGCAAGAACCGCGTTGATCCCCACCGCTCGAACAAATGTGCTCTTGCCCGCCATGTTCGGCCCGCTGATGATCAGCACGCGCAAATCATTTCCAAAGCGCAAATCGTTCCGTACTGCGCCAGGGTCCGGCAGCAGGGGATGGGCAAGGCCTTCGGCTTCAAAACAGGGTGAAGCCTCGACGAATTCCGGGAAAACATCCGCGGGATGCTCGTACGCGTAGCTGCCCAGCGAGGAGAGCGCCTCAAACTCGCCCACCGTGGCGAGCCAACCGCGGAC
>Ga0208034_1001464_pt1:7500-14374 | contig 14374 bp, 11 predicted proteins | sample June2015DPH_8_10_FD_184699 | JGI IMG/M metagenome (GOLD analysis project Ga0208034, IMG submission 184699) | Peatland microbial communities from SPRUCE experiment site at the Marcell Experimental Forest, Minnesota, USA - June2015DPH_8_100... | ecosystem: Environmental > Terrestrial >...
GTGCATGCTCCCCCACTCCTACTTGTCCGGCCATGACGACAAAGTCGCCCACCTCCGCCCCGCCGGAAATTCCCGTTTGCGAAACAATGATGCAGTGGCGGCCGATCTTGACGTTATGGGCGATCTGCACCAAGTTGTCGATCTTCGTCCCCTGCCCGATCACCGTTGTCCCCAGCGAGCCGCGGTCCAGAGTCGTATTGCTACCGATCTCGACATCATCCTCAATCACAATCTTTCCCAACTGGGGAAACTTCACGTGCCGCCCTTCGGCAAAAACGTATCCGAAACCGTCCGACCCGATCACCACCCCCGCGTGGAGAATGACACGGTCCCCAATTTGCGCCCCGGGATAGACAGTGACGTGGGGATGCAACGTGCAATGCGCCCCTACACACACGCCCGCGCCAAGGAAGACTCCCGGGCAAAGGCGCGTTCCCACGCCAACCGCAACGCCGCATTCGATCACAACATTCGCGCCCACTGAGCAGTCAGGCGCCAGTTGTGCGTCCGGCGCCACTACTGCCGTAGGATGAATCCCGGGTGGCAGGGGTGATGCGGGATGCAATGCCTCGGCGGCACGAATCAGCGCCAGCTTTGGGTGGGGCACGGTAATGGTAGTGTGCTCCGGCAGGGACACGCCCTCCGGCACCAGCAGGCAGCCGGCGTACGAACCTACAGCCTGTTCGAGCGAACGCGGGCCTTCCACGTATGCCAATTCGGTGGACCCGGCGGTTTCGAGCGAGGCCACGCCATGAATCTCGCGCTCGGTATCGCCCGCAGGATTTGCTTGCAATAATTCGGCAATTTCAAAGACTTTCATGATTGGCCTCCCAGAAGCAGTGACGAGTGACCAGTGGCGAGTGACGCGCAAAAAGCTCTCAGCCGTCAGCTATCAGCCCGGGCCTTATCTGATTGCTGATAGCTGAAAGCTAAAAGGGATACAGCGGCGGCTCCCCGGGCGGCCGGGTCTTCCAACGCCGGTGCACCCAGAGCCATTGGTCCGGATAGCGGCGGACATATTCTTCGATCAGGCGGGTGAAGTTCGCCGTGTTGGCCAGGATCTCTTCTTCGGGGTCGTCGCGCTTGATCCATTCCACAGCGTCGAAGCGCAGGCGGTATTTCTTCAGCTTCGTGTCCCAGATCACCAAACCCAGGACGATGGGGACGCCGGTTTTCCGTGCCACGCGCGCGGGACCCGTAGTGGTGCAAGCTGGCACGCCGAAGAAGTCCACGAAGACACCTTCGTTCAGCATCATATTCTGATCGGTCAACACACCCACCGCGTGACCTTGCGCAAAAGCTCGCAGTACACCCCGCGCAAATTCGCTTTTACCGATAGACTTCCCGCCGCTCTGGCAGCGGTAGCGATTGACCAGCCGATCGATCAGGGGATTGTCCAATTCGCGGACTACGAAATGACAGGGGTAGCCGTAGAGCCCGTGGGCGAAGGACCCCAATTCCCAGTTGCCGAAGTGCGCCGTGAGGAAAAGAACGCCGCGGCCTTGGCTTTGGGCGCGCGCGTAGTTTTCAAAGCCATCGTAAATAATCAGCTTTTCAATGTTGTCGCGATTCCAGCGGGGAAAATGGGCGTAGTCGGCCAGCATGCGCCCGAAATTCTGGAAGAGACCAAAAACCACGCGGCGCCGCTGCCGCTCGGTCCATTCTGGAAACGCCAGCCGCAGATTGAACAGGCCCACTCTTCGCAGGCGGGGCCAAAGCCAGTAGCTCAAAGCCGCCAGGAGGGCGCACGCGCCACGCGCCAACCTGTGGGGAAGCCAGCCGATCGTCTTGAGCACCGCCAGCGCGGCCCAGTATTGCAGTCGCTGATTGAATGCCACGTGCGACTGGGTTGCGCCCTGCTCCGCCGTTGCGGATATTTGAGGATTGTTGTCCACCAATACTGGTTTCATTCACCTCTCAGAAGCAAAGGAACTGTTGTGAGTTCTTACCATCCGACCCGCCTACGCCCTTGCGTGCCGCTGCCGTGCCAGCTTTAGTCGGCGCGGAGAGAGAGACTCTTCAGGAAGAAATTGAGGATCTGATCCTCGTATTCCTTCTTTTCTGCCTCGACTGCCAACCCGGATTCCGAATGCTCCATCACCAGCAACTGCTTGGGTTGGGGCGCCTGTTCGTAGAGTGCTTCGGTCATCGCCGCCAAAGAAGGGTTGTCGCGCCCGGAAATAAATAGTTTGGGGACGCTTGCGAGCTTGGGGAGGTTGGCAGGCATCGCGTAAGAGTCCCCCCCCATCGAAGCGACGCGAAACTCCGCGTCGGTGATAACGTGGAAGAGTCCGCTGGAGCCTCCCAACAGACGTTCAATCTCCGAATCAAACATCCGCTCCGGGGTCGAGTAGGTCGTGTCCACCACCAGGGCCCTCACTTTGGGGTTCACTTCGCCGGCTACCAACGCGGCGTAACCGCCAACGGACATCCCGAACAATCCGACGCGGTTGGGATTAATGTCGGGTTGCTTGGTTAAGGTTTCGATCGCCGCCATCAAATCAGATGCCTGCCGGGGTCCCAAGTTCGAAGTGCGTTCCTTGGCTTTGGGCCCGTGAAAATTGAAGAGGTACACATTGAAATGGTTGTCACGCAATATGGTTCCCAGCGACAAGAGATCAGAGCGGTTCGAGTCGTAACCGTGACAGAGAATGATGACAGGCGCGCGCCGCAATCCGAGCAACAACCAACCCTCATGCTCACCTCCGTGGCGGTCAGTAAAATTAAGCGAAAAATAACTATTCAAAAGGTAACTTTGGGGATTGACCGCTTCCTGTGAGCTGTTGGCCGTAGTCACATAGTAGGTCAGAGCCGCTCCTACTCCTGCCAGACCAACAAGAACCACAACTAGAAAAATCAAAACTCCCAGGAATAATCTGATGACAAAGTCCCCTGAGATTCTGGATGGGCTGACAACCGCGAAAGGTATTCGACGCGCCATGCCTCTGGCTCTTCTCTGCTCGCTAAATCCGCCCTCAGGCAGTCAAGGGGGTGGCAAAATCGAAATGCTATCACAACCGGTTTTTCTGCCTACAAGAACTTTTCAAGTGGCGCAATGTTTTCGCAAACCGCGCGGCCGACACTTAAGGGAGATTCATCGACGAGCTTCCGCTTGTCGGCCCACTGGAGCCTTTCTGCCTTGCCCCGATTCTTACCGCGGGAAGACGTTCTCGGAGACTTGGCTTAGGGGCCGAGAGATGCCGGTGGCGGTCGCTTCATCCCAGACGCCGTCTCCACAGCAGGGGCGCAGCGAAGTGGGATGTGGTCCGTCAGCGCGCCCGTTGGCAGGGCGGAGCGGTCGCCGAGGGACATTTTGACGCTGACGGGGCACACCCCCTTTCGGTCAAAAATACCCTGCGGTGCGGCAGCCGGGTGGGCTGCGCCAATCGGAGGGTCGCGCTTGCTGGTCCCCCCCGCTGGCCCGTGTTTTACCCTCTTTTTTTGCGGCCCACATTCTTTTGGATTTCGCCTGCTCATGCTTCCCCCCTCGGGGAATTCCGAGTCTACGCCTGCCGATTCAAGTTCGCAGGCTAGGCCGCGCGTTTTATGGGAGCTATAAATTCAATGGATTTGACGGAACCGGGGGCCTTCCGCTAACATGAGTCTTGCGATGGGATACCCACTAGGCGATCAGAGCCGGCCCCCTCAGTCCGTTTTCCGTTGCCCGGGTGCAGTGTGGCAACGCTTCGCCGCCTGCACTATGCGCGGGATTATGGCATCGACCAGATAATCGTTCCGCCATCAAATCTTCATCGAATTTGAACATTGAATGTAGTCAAGGAACCCCAGACTACAAAAGGAGGAGAACATTTATGGCAGCCACTATTGCCTCGGTCAAGCAGCATCTGCTGGCCAGCGATTTCGATCAGACCTTAAGTTTCAACGATTCCGGCCTGGTCCTCAGCGAATTGGTTGGAATCCCGGCCAAGATTTTCGAAGCCAAAGTTGCCACGCTGGCGATCCAGAACCTGGTGCAGCAAGGCGGCGAATTAAGCTATCTCCTGCTCCATGACCCCGAGTATCGCTCCAGCGTCCGCAAAGAGCACTTGATGGAAGCGGGGAAAATTGTTCGTTTGAAGAAAAACATCCGGCAGCTTTCCGAGTTGCTTGCGAGCGCCATCCCGGGGTATCGCTTCGACTTCCACGTCATTTCCGCCGCCCCGCAGGAGGTAATTGAATCGGCGCTCGAAGACCTCATTCCCGCCGACCATATCCACGGCACGCAGTTGCAATACGACCGCTCCGGGCAGGTGGAATCCATCATCCGGGTGAACGCCGGGTACGGCAAGGTGGCGGTGCTGGATGATTTACAGAAGAGGTTTCAGGTCGGCCCGGAGCGCATCCTCTACGTCGGAGACGGCGGCTCCGACATTCACGTCATGCTGCATGTGAACCGCCGCGATGGTTTTACGATTGCCGTTTCGCAGGGGCGGCAAATTGCGCCTATTGCCAAGCGCACCGTCCTGAGCGACGACGCCTTAAGCATCATGGTTCCGATCCTGGAGGAAATCGCCGGCTGGGACACGCCGCGCATTCGCACTTTCTTTGAGGAGCAGGGCCTGTTCATTCAGGAGTGGGACCGCGTGCGCGCCGACTGGTTAACGATCACCCCGCAACCGTCGGTGGCAAGAGTCAGTCCGGAAGGATGAGGAGAGCGGTAGGCGGTAGACGGTAGGCGGTAAGCAGAAGGCAGTGGGCAGATGGGCAGTCGGCCATGGGCATGCTACGGCCCCAAAGGGGTGCCTCATCTAGCCCAGGGCAACGCCCCATTGGCACCAAGGTAAGAATTGACCCGCGTAGAATAGATTCACCGCAGATTCCCGTGAGCCTGCGGCTCGCCACGATGGATGAAAATGCGCGAAGCGCTTTGGCACAGTCATTTAGCAGAGGCACAGGGCGGCAGAGCCGCAACCAGAATCGTGCCATGGCCGTCCCGGCCATGCTCGAGCACGGGCGGGACGCCCGCGGCACAAAATCTTCGCGGCACGAAAACAAGTTCGGGAATAGTTGTATAGAGATCATGGAGAGAACTGCTTCAGTTTAGGGGAAAGAGGTTACGATCCATTAGATTGTCAACCTGCTGCCGCTGCTGCTGTTGTTCTTTGCCTCTTCTCTCCATGCACTCCGTGCCTCCGTGGTGAACTCCTTCAATATTCCTAACAGCTGCCGCTGCTGCTGTTGTTCATTGCCTCTTCTCTCCGTGCACTCCGTGCCTCCGTGGTGAACTCCTTCAATATACCTGGCAGCGTTCAGATCTGAGCCAAGCCGCCGTCCACAAACAGTTCGATACCGTTCAGGTAGCTGCTGTCGTCAGACGCCAGGAACAATACAGCTTTCGCGATCTCATCCGTGGTACCCGTGCGGCCCAGGGGTACGTTGGCAGACATGCTTTTAACAAATTGATCGACCTGCTCCTCGGTCATCCCCAGACCTGTGTTGTAGCCGGGCGTTGGTACAACTCCCGGACTAATGGCATTCACCCGAATCTTACGTTCTTTGAGGTCGACGGACCAGGTACGCGCAAACGAACGGACCGCCGCTTTCGTCGCGCTGTAGACGCTTAAAGCCGGATTTCCGGTGATCGAAACTATCGACGCGTTCAGCACGATGGACCCTCCGTCCTGCAACAGCGGAAGCGCCTTCTGGACAGTAAACAGGAGTCCCTTCACGTTCACGTCGAACTGCTTATCGAAATGTTCTTCCGTAATCTGGCCGATGGGGGCGATCCCGCCAGTTTCAACGTTGGCAAACACAATATCAAGCTTGCCTTTTTGCTCCTTGACCGGCGCCATGGGCATCAAGCCGGCAAGCCTCTATGCAGCGTTTGGAAACAAGCAGGCACTCTTCGAACGCGCCCTCGACCGTTATCTCGCTGGGCCCGTCGCGTTCATGCGTGCCGCGCTGGAGCAGCCGACAGCGTATGCCGTGGCCGCGCGGACCCTGCACCAAACCGCCGAGTTTCTAACCGACCGGCGTTCACGCTGGGGGTGCATGACGATTCAGGCAGGTCTGGTCGGCGGCAAGGAGTCGCGGCCGGTCCGGCGCAAACTCATCGCGCTGCGCGTGAAAGGATAGGATCTTCTTCGTCGGCGCTTTGAGCGGGCAAGGTCCGAAGGTGATTTGCCCAAAGATGCTGATGCCGCCGGTCTGGCGCGGTTCATCACAGCCGTTGGCCAGGGCATGACCGTGCAAGCCATCAACGGAGCAAGCCGAAACGACCTGCTCCGCCTTGCGGATATGGCCTTGCGCGCGTCGCCCAAGTAGCGCTCAGATACCAACGGACTGGCCGGGTCGCCGGTCCGTAATACTAAGTGCTACGGCGTTACACGGGGTCGATCTTGACTGCCAGCCATTCCCCAAACCGCCGCTCCGCTAATTCCTGAAATGACGACTTTCCAGAGCGTTCGAACCAGACATAACGACGGGCATTCTAAAGCGGGGCTGATTAGCTCACCTGCGTGTTGTAGTTCCTGTCTTATCTCATTGGCTTCCGCCATTGGGTCGTGGCGCAGTCTGAAATTTTATGCAACGAATTTGCCCTCTCCACCAAATTGACTTTGGAAAAAGGGGGGCAGCGTGGAGGTGCGGGCAGTTCGCGTTCCTCCGCGGTTCTTCCCAAATTCGAGCAGCGTTACGATGTTTCTCGTCGCGAACACGAAGTGAAAAACCGCACAGGAACGCAAAGTACGCGTACCTGTGCGCAACCCGCTGGTTTGGCCTGCTGGAGGTGGTGGAAGGCCCTTTCATCAACAATACGCCCATATTTGTGCCCGAGAACGACCCCGACGTGGTGAGATTCCGAGTGCAAACGGGGGTCTGGCTCGACATAACTCCACGTTTCACGCCGATGAAGCGTAGTACAATGTTCGCATTA
>Ga0208034_1001465_pt1 | contig 14373 bp, 11 predicted proteins | sample June2015DPH_8_10_FD_184699 | JGI IMG/M metagenome (GOLD analysis project Ga0208034, IMG submission 184699) | Peatland microbial communities from SPRUCE experiment site at the Marcell Experimental Forest, Minnesota, USA - June2015DPH_8_100... | ecosystem: Environmental > Terrestrial > Soil >...
GTTGCCGCAATGAAACTCGGGATGTTCAAAGAATGCAGTATGGTGTATGGGATTCCCCTGAAAGCCTCCGGGAGAAACATCTACTTTGCTGCCGCGATCGAGCATTAAACCCGATCTCACCGCTCAACGTCGTATTTTCGGAGTGATTCCGTGGTCGATCGCCGTTACTTTAGCACAATCGTAATACTTTGACTTCATTCGACCGATTCGCAGAAGTCAAAAAAGAGAAACGCTGAGGTGGTCATCGTCATTGCTCAAAATATGTAAAGTACGCTGAATCGTCCTCTCGCGCATCGTCGATCATATATTGTTGACCGAACTGCTGCGCTTGACGGCAACCTTTGTTGCAGGTGGGGGTTAATCTAAGACCACCTGTAACCTCGCCTTTCCCGGTGGAGCCTCTCCGGTACTAGGTCCCCAATGCAAGCAGTGGCCGCACAGATCACCGAATCCGCAGCGCCATAGTAGACGATCACTTCATCATCCGCATCGAGGATGCCCTTCTCCCCGTCTCTTGGAACAGCTCCACACGTGTACACGACGCGGGGAACCCACGCCCGCTCATTCTTGCCCAGCTCCCAGTCGTCTTCCGGCTCCAGAATGAAGTTAGGGGAACGATAGAGCAGTTTGGCGGGATTTTCCAGGTCCAATAGCATAACCCCCAGCCGATAGATATGCGCATAGTCGACTCCGTGGGTGATGAGCAACCAGCCGAACCTGGTTTTGATCGGCTGGGAGCCGCCACCGATCTTGCTCGCGTCCCACATCATCCCGGAGGTGGCTCCTGCCAGTATTTTATGCATCTTTCTGGGCCAGGGACAGCTCAGGTGGGGAGAGAAGGTCACCCACATATGCGGATCCACGCGATGAAGCATGGCGAACTTCTCGTTGAACTGCTCGGGAAACAAGGCGGCATCTTTGTTGGTGATTCCCGGGAAAACCGTGCCGTGTCTCTGCCAGGCTTTCCAGCGTCTATGCAGGAAAGCATCCACCGGAATTGACGCTAGGGCGACTTGGGCGATCATGCCATCGTAGGCGGTGTAGGTCATGTAAATACGATCCCTTATCCGCGTCAGACGAGGATCCTCGCACCCTCGCGCTTCCGCTTTTTCCTCCGGCTCGAAGATGGGATGATCGAGCCGGTGTTTGAATCTGAGTCCATCGTCGCTGACGGCAAGACCTAGCCGCGAGACTTTGTCTTCGCCGACTGCGCGGTAAACCAGATAGACTTTGCCATCCAATTTGATAGCGCCCGCATTGAGCACATATCTGGATTCCCAGGGGTGGTTTTTGACGGACTCAAGCGCCGGATTATGCGCATACCGCTTCAGCATTCCGGCCGGAGGCTGCCCTTCGATGGGACCTGCTGTTGCTTTGGGCATAATTTCGCTGGCTTCTTTTCCCGTTCCCAGCACCAGTTGAGCCAAATCTTCCCGTGCCCTTCCTTGCCCCATCAACTCGGTCACCTTCTCCCCCAAGTCTTCGATGTTCCCTCCGACAGCCTTGAAATATTCGAGGAGGAACTCCCGGGATGTCCAGTCCGTCTCAACGTGCGCTGAGAGGGGTGGTGGGGAAGTCCTGCCCCCTTTGAAGCTGTAGCTCGCCCACGACCATGCGGAGCACGTCACAAAGCCGCCATCGGGGAGGGACAATGCCAGATGATAGGAATCGGCTACCGATCTGAGATCATCGGCTAGCGTCAATCGATCCTTATTGCCCGGATTCTTCCTGGCGATGGCCTCAGCCATCTGGCGCAGGCGCGTAGCCACTGATCGGTGGATGGCGGCTTCGAATATACTGTACGCCGACAGAGGTTTTCTTCCCCAGTGGCCCTCTATCGACTCGATGACCTTCCGGCCAAAGTCCTTTCGCTCCGAAGCAAATCTCTGCCACACCTGACCGAACATTTCAGCCTCGACGATATTCTTGACAATGGTCGTCAGGTATCGCAGCCGGGGGAGTGCGCCGCCCACCCCCTTATGAAGGCTGGCCACCAAAATGCTGGAGCCCAGTTTATCCAGGGCGGAAGAATCCTTCATCTCCACCAGCGACGGGAAATCATCGCCATTGACCACGAGCGACTTGATATCGCAGGGGCCACAATGTTCCGGACGTATGGTCTCCCGAATGATGCCCCAGAGACCCTCGACGTAGTGTCGATCCTCACCCCAGCTAACCAAGGCCAGAACGTCCCGGGGATCGAATTTTTGCTGGAGTTCATCCAGAGTGTCAAAACCGAGTTTGATCGGCAGAACCGTCGGCGGCATCCGCGCCAATATCGCAGAGACCATTTCGGGAACAAGGGAGAAAGCCTCCTGAGGGGGGAGGTCGGCAAAAATGGCGTCCACCACCTGTTGGGTGCCTTCGATGGTCGAGAGATCGGCATCGGGGAAAAGGCGGTTCTCCACCGAGAGGAGGAATTGCTGGATAGCCAGAGACGTTTCCTGAGAGCTGGCTTCGCGCCGGACTCCTAGCCGCTCATAGACGAAATGCTCGAATTCTTGGCGGCGTCTGGCAAACACCGAATCATAAATACTGTTCGCCGTCACGATCCCGCCATCGGGGGCAGGCATCTGCGACGGAACCACCAGAGGCACGCCGGGAATGAACTCCCGATAGGTCACCTGCGGCACCGGGGGTTTGAGCGCTTCGGCCTGCTCCTGCCAAGCCGCCATGAATGTCGGCCTCTGCACGAGGAACTCATCCACCAGCGCTTCGATCCGCGACTCGGCTTCGATGGAAATCAGATGGTCGGCGTTCACGGGAGCGGTCGACTCCAGTTCGGTTCTCAGCGCTTCGATTTCGATCAAGTTGCTGCCGGTGAAACCGTCATACAAGGGAATGAGGGAATCGAACAGATCATCCTGGGTGAAGTCTCGATTGAAGGCATAAGCCAAAAGCAAATCATACAGGATGGTTGTCCATAGGCCGGCTGAGAATTTGAACTCCCTCGCTTGGACGTCAGCCATATTCTCCAGTTGCCGGCAAATCTCGGCCGGGAATATCTTATCGTACAGCCAATGGAATCGGTTGAAACCCCCCTGGTATTTGGCCATCAGCACATCCTGAGCCATCTCTGCCGCCACAGGCCGGTCCGATTTCCGAACGCCGACTGTTGGTAATCGTTTCAGAATGGGCGGCTCTTCAGTTATTTGAGTCGATTGCCACCAATCATGGTCTTTGAGAATTTGATCGAACAGCGATCGGGTCGCCTGCCGGAACACCAGTTCCCACTTCCCTCCTGGTTCTTTATCGATTTTCACTCCGAGATTGGCTTCGCCGATCCGGGCGTTGGTGACGATAGCGTTGGTGACAATCCAGGCGTCTATCCCATGTCCGCCGGTTGTTGCGTTCCAGTTGCGGCGCGCTTCGTCCCGATAAACCCGAAGCAGTCGGTGGGCGATGCCCCGGAGGCCGCCCACGAGGGAATAGACCGGAGAGTTGTATACCGAACTCAGCAGTGGATACGTCAGATTGGCGTGGGCGATGACATCAGGATAATGCAGATTGAACCGGGAGACCACCAGATCCATCTGACCACGCTTGACGGGGTCGAGCAAAGACCGAATCCACTCCGGGGCCATCCCCACCACTTCTTTTTTGCTTCTTCGGCTGGTCAGATCGGCCTCCAGCAGGACCAGATCGCCCCCCAGTTGATCCGCGATCTCCATGATCGCCCGGATGCTCCAGCCCTTCCCATCCAGTAGGTCGTCATCAAATTTGAAGGCGATCCGCTCCACAAGGGATTTCTTCCTCAGACGCGTGGAGTTGATGGCCTGGAGCGCTTTTCCGCCCGCTGGCGACCCGGCGGCTACGATCGCCGACTTCGCATCGGGATAGTATTGATCCAGTCCCTGGACGGCCGTCCTCAACACGTGACCAATCGAGTCCGCTTCATTGTAGAAGGGAATCCCCACAACGATATCCGCTGCGCCTATTTGCTGTGCCTGACCGAGAGGGTCGCTTATCGCCTGCCTAAAACGGTCCTGCAGTTGGTTGCGGCTGACGATTCCATTCAGGGGGATTGGCACCTTATTCTCCTTTGGGAATCTCGGGTCAAGGCCTGGTAACCCCCGCGGCCCGGTATGTAGAAGTTCAAGGGGTCTAACCACCTCCCATGTCTAAGCAACATCTCTCTTTCTGTCTCGACTGCTGTGTGGCAGACTATCACGAGTCCGCAGGGTTGTCAAACCCAGTCGCGCTCACTTATGATCGTAACCCTGGCCATTCGTTCATAGGTTTGACTAGCTCTTCTCCATGGCCGGACGCGAACAGCGTTCCATAACTCCAGTCATAAGCTCACTCGCAAAGTTAGAAACATAAGACTGAATATTAAGGTTTGGATGCTTCCTTCAATCTGTCAACTTGATATCTCGCCAGTCTTGCATGTAACTGTCGTAGACGTCTTCAGCAAGCGGATGTTTGTAATGCTCCCAGTCAACACCCGTCATACCATGCGCTAGGACATACTTGCGATTCGTGGAATCCCACCCGCTGGTGTCTTCAAACTGTTCAGCAAACTTGCGGAAGTCGCTTAGCCACATACGTGCCTTGCTTGGATCACGAACGCGCGTAAGCGGGATTTTCTGTCGTTCTATGCAGTTTTGAAACGAATTGGACATAAAGAAGAGCTTGGCATCGTCTTTTTCCTTAAAATCGTTGTCCAAAACCTCGCTGATTGCACCAACAACTGAGGGGTGCAAAGGCACGTAATGCTCGACCGTGTTTTTCTCTTGTTCCGCTAGAACGTGAAGCACTGGCTTCTCTTCGCTGAGCGCGGTTCGGAATTGTCCTACAGTGAGCTTAGACATGGTCGAATCAGTTCGCTTCTCGCACCGTTGGACGCCTATCATTCGAGGATTCGCGGGATGTAGCAGGCATTCGTCACCACAAAGCATGCTGCTTTTTAATAAACCCACGTATAACTATGCTGAGGTGAGAGTATGAATGCTGACAAGCAGACCGAGGCTGAGATAAAAGCACTCATCGAAGCGGCATGGGAGCGTTACGCACAAAAAGATCTTGAAGGGGTCCTTGATCTCTGGACCACCGACCCGGATCTTATAGTTGTAGGCGTGGGCGAGGGGCACCAAATATGCATCGGAAAGGATGAATGGCGCGATGCACTCCGGGATCAGTTCGAACGGTTAGAGGACGCGAAGGTAACCGTTGAGTGGCTTGGCATCTCCGCTGCAGGAAACGTTGCGTGGTCGACGGCGACCGTCACAATAGAGAACACGGTGAACGGCGAGCGAGTGGTTCTTCCCACCCGTCAGACCGCCAGCTGCGAAAAGCGTGCTGGAACGTGGCGTATCATACAGGCCCATTCCTCGCGGCTCGCAGGAGTCGCTGAGACAAAGTAACACGCTTGAAAAAATAATGTTCGCGCTCTGGCTGCAGCATTTTGGTCTCTATCCGTATACCCAAATCCACGCGTCAGGACATCTGAACTACGACGAGAGACGAGACGTGATCGAGACTGTATACAGCCGCGAATGCTGATTCCGGTGCATACCCAGCACCCTGAGGTGCTTCAGACCCTCCACGGCAATGTTATTCTTCCCGAAAAAGGGTCGCGGTTAAAATCTAAATGCTATGCCGGACGAATCCAATTAGTTTAAGGATGCTGCTCGCTGCGCAACAGTCCGTGGAGGCATAAAGCTATAATTCTAATCGGTGCTAGACATTCTGCGACCAGTCGAGGAAGCCTGCGATGAAGGTTAATCTACACGGCGTCGAAGCAACGCTGTTAGCTCCGCTTTGGGGGCGAGCAAAATTCAGCCGCGAGTATCCTTCAGTCTTCAACGATGCGAAAGCGATTGAGCTTGTCGAACAAATTGATTATGACTTTTCAGCTATCGATGAAGGCCTGCGTTTTGAAGGCACTCTCATGCTAGTTGCGCGAGCAATGCAGTTCGACGGGAAAGTACGCACATATATTGCAGAATCCCCCACAGCGTCGGTCATTAATCTCGGAGCGGGTCTTGACACCACGTTTTACCGCATTGACAACGGCTCTATCGAGTGGTATGAGCTTGACCTCCCCAACGTTATCAGCGTCCGCAGGCAATTGTTGTCCGAACCTGACCGGACAACGTACCTTGCAAAATCGTTGTTCGACGCGAGTTGGTGTAATGATATAGAACACACGGAAAACGGGGTATTCGTGATATGTGGTGGGGTGTTGGACTGGTTTGAAGATTCGCAGGTAAAACGGTTTCTCTCAGTGCTGGCCGACAACTTCTCAGACGCCGAAGTGGTGCTTAACGCGCAGTCGAGGTTAGGCAGATTCGTCGCCAACTTAGGATTGCGGCGTACAGGCGCGAAAAAAATGGCGACCAGATGGGCTTTGAAAGACGCACGCAAGATGACGAAGTGGGACGCATGCATTGAGGTGCTCGATCAATTCTCTGCCCTTAAGAACATTACGCGAGACCCCGCGTGGGGCACGCAAATTGAAAGATGGATGAACTTGATTGAAAAGAGTAGAATGTGGAATATCTTTCACTTGCGAGTTTAGGACTGCGAGTGTTGAACCCCATTTCCGATCGATATCGGCCCATTTTTTGACGATTTCCTCTGCTCACCGGCCTCCGAAGGTCGCCAAAATGAACACCATAAAAATAGTGCTGATGTGATGTAAAACTGACACGTAATATGGGACCCAGCGCATTTAGGTCGTCGATATAGTCCGATTACCAATTTTTTACACTCGGACCAGCGCAAGGCAACTGTGAACCCTTGCTGGGAAGGTGAGCCTGGTCCAGCCAGAATGGCATAGCGTGTTCCGTTTGCCCTCTCCTTATCTCATAGCTCGTTATTTCTTTTTTCGATTTCAAGCACTTGTAGGGCTCATTTTCTGACTCTAGACAAAAAGGTATGGAGTGACAAGATAGGAATAGTTAAGCCAACATTCGCTTCTTGCAAAGTATATCGATTCAAATCAATAGCAGCGATTGCCGATGGAAGAAAAGAAAATTTGCAAATACTGTGGAGCAATACTACCCATAAGTGCTAAATTTTGCCCGTGGTGCGGCAAGTTTCTGACGGGTCGGCATCTTAGTCAAACTACAAATCAGGACGAGTTGCCCTATCTGGAGGATGAACTCTTAGATATATTTCGTGGGTTATTCCTTCCGCTAACGGGAAAGAAGATTCTTCTTGCAGGCATAGCATTTTTCGTGCTAATCTATTTTGCAGGAATAGCTGGGGGGTGGTTTAGCCCTCAAAGTCAGACTGTCCAGCCAATTTCTGAGCCTTCTGCACCGCCAACTTCTAAGCAATCTACTATAACTCCTACTTCAACAACTAAGCCATCTGCATCTACAGGTGTTCGAGATGACAAAGCTGCAAAGCTTGAGGAGATCTTAACTAAACAGGGTAAGACGGTAGTGACGCCTTTCACAAAGACGGTTAACGAAAAAGGGAACGATGTTTACACAGGTACATTTAAAGACAGTAAGTATTTTTACCAAGCAACAATCGAGGTGTGCAAATCACCGGCTGAGTCGACAAGCAGGTTTGGCGAAAAGGTAACCCAGCTAAAAGGGAAGGGTTTCTTTACCTACGGCAATACGTCGAAGGAGTTATGGATTGGACAAAAAGCTAACTCTAATCAATCGGTAGAGGTCAAACAATTTACTGGTTCTGATAATACTCTCTACGTTTCAACAATGTTCGCAAGAAAATTATGAGGTGAGAGGTTGGTAAGGCAAACTAAAGCGAGAAAAATGCGGTTCATTTGTAGTGTTTTAGTTGTGATGATAGTTGTAGTAGGGCTAACGGGTATCAGCGGTTGTGTAGAGGAACAGGAGGTTAACAAATCAATCGGCGATGTGCAAGCGCCGTTGAAGAATCAAACGACTGCCAAGGCTACAGCAGTAAAGTCAGCTGGCAAGGTTGATGTCACCGCCAAATACCTAGGCACATACGTCTCTGACAATTCATATTTGCAGCCAAAAACTGGATACAAATTCGTCCAGTTCTACGTAACTGTGAAGAACGTCAATGATAATGATAAACCTGATCTAGGCAATCAATATTACTTTAAATTGTTTGACTCATACAACGAGGGACACACGCCAGCGACTGTCAGTTTCGGGGATGACGGGATCCAATCTTATCCGAATTCGCATCCAGGCGACAAGACTTCAGGTAAGGTAATATTTGAGATAAAAACGAGTGCAACGCCGAAACAGCTTATTTATGACGATTGGTATAACAAAATAACGATCAACATGTGAATACAGCATTAGCTCAAGCTGCACGGGAATTGCTGCAGCGTCACTGTTCTTTTAAAATAGACCGATTTTGCTATAGAAAAAAGCCTCCTACTGCTCGCTTTAATAAAAATCTTTTTTTAACCTGTTTCTTTATTTTCTCTTTGGTCAGCCAACAAACTCTTTTTTAAATCAATCATTTTCTTTTTCTTTTTTCGATTTCCTTTGATTGAAAGGCTATGTTCACGAGCGGAGGTAAAAACACGACAGAAAGCGGCGCCCGTGATTCCTGATAGCTGTCAGATGAGACTATTTTGAACACCTTTAGAACGATAACGATTGTGTAGGTCCGTCAAGTCTTCATCGGCGCCGAGATGATACATTTCATTTGCCTGTTTTGACATCACGTACAAGCCTTGAAATGTAACGGCAAGCGCAGCATTGATTTGTACATGTGTATCGCCCATCCCAAATATAGTCCAATGAATAATTCGAGAGAACGGGGGATATAAGTTGATGTACAGCTTTCGCGCGTCTTTTCGAGCATCTTCGTTGTTTATGCCTTTGATCAACTCGGCTATGCCCTTATGCGGATACCACCTTACGTCTCGGTTAGCTAATGTATCATCAAGCTGAAATTCTTGTATGGCCTCGTCAGTTACCGGGCCATATTTTGGAGCTACCGCTTTTCTCCAACCCTCTAACGTCGCGTCTTTAGCATAATTACCGGCGTTTATACAGTCTTCATAAATCGCGAACAGACGCCATCTCTTGGCTAGTCCGGTATTGTAAACGTAATATTGAAAGTAGAAGAGGCCTTCGAGGACAGTCCTCGCAATAATTGTGGCTTCGTGATAAAATCCCTTTCTTGTAAGCAGGCCAATGCTTTTCCCATACGTAACCGTTCTGCGCAAGAACATGCAAACAAACATGTCATCGTCAGTGATTTTTTTTCTTGCTTTCCTCAGCTTATTTTCGAGTTTTTCGCTCAACTTGAGCGAAATCCGCTCAGCAACTGTGGCCAGTTCTTCGATAAAACTTAACACTTCACGATCGTAGTCCTCTTTCCCCTGCTTGGCGCTATCGTTATTATCGTGAGCCATTTCAACACCTCCGGAAGCGATCTCAAAACGATTTCTTGCGCTCCGTCAATAATCACTGAGTCAACGTATCATAAACTCTTGTTTTCATCTGTTCTTTTTCATAGTATTTGATGAGAATCTCCAATACCCTCTTCTTTGACGGGAATCGATCTAATAAGGCGCTTTACGGCTAATAACCGACGTATATTTTTCGATTTCCTTTGATTCTGGCCCCTGTTTATGACCTAACGAGCAACGGCTAGGCAGACAATCCATGTTATCACTACCTCACTGTCACTGCCCTTTCTCCTTTGAGAGATTCTGACCACCGTCAAGTGCACCTAGACTGCCGAAAAACGCGTCTTTTCAAGTTCCAGCGTATAAACTCGCTTAGACACGGATTGAGACTTTAATGGGCGATTTCAATGTGAGAGTTCGACATCTCTCCAGCACTGCATATGTACATCATACACATTTTCAGGCAACGGATTTCGATAGTGGCGCCACGAAACGCCCGAAACTCCATGCGTTAAGATGTACGCTCTATTCGACGAATCCCACCCGATTACGTCTCCGTGCTGCTCCGTGAACTTTCGCAGATCTGAGGACAAGGTGGTTCGCTAAGAGAATGCGCTGCTTGAAGAACTTTTTCGCGGAGAGGATGTCCAACTTGAGCGTCTTGTTGTCCAAGTTCTTCTGATTAATCTATTTCCTTATCGTCAAGGCATCAGACTAACGAACGTCCCTGAATCAATGCCGGTGCCAGGGACTACTACACCGAAGTTTGCCGGCCATACAGAAACATACGGGAAAACAAGTTTGCTATTGCATTCTATCTGGACCTCATAGTAAAAACCTTCCGTGTATTCGTTGGCGTTATGGGTAATCACACCTGGATCAAGGGTTACCACGAGAGCACCCGGCGCTACCGGGGTTTTAATCGTTCTGACCGGACACTTGAATACCGTAACACGCGCCATTTGTTGGGTAGTGTCGTTGTTGAGAAGAGCCCAGTCCAAGGAACCCGAATTCTGCGGAAGGAGAAAAGGGCCAGTCGTGTAGCGATACGGGTACGCAAGGATCGGCTGTTCAAGGATCGCTCTTTCAGGAAGTGCATTAATATCAGTCAGTTCTGGCATTCCAGTTTCGAGTTTGGTGTTCGTTTTTTGTCCACTTTTGCTATTTGTCACCTTAATCATCTCTCTTAACAAAATATTAGCGACACTATGCGTTTAATTGTATAAAGGGTGGTGTGACGTCTATTTGTTACACCGGGCACTTGAAGCCGTCTAATTGATAAAACTAAGCAATATTGACAATAATTTTCAGATGTAACAAATTCGCGTCACGAGCCACTGGAATGCGACGAATATGTGAAGGTAACTCCTCGTGCTCCGACCGAGCGTAATTGTGCTTGCTGTTTAATACGTACAAATAGGCAGGCTGGCACGACTAAACATCGAACGCCACGCTACCCAACTTTTAATGTACGGTCAACGCTCATCCCTAGAGACATAATCGAATGCACGAAGACTCGTATGGGCGATAACAAGCATAAGAGAGACGACGTTTGGTGTAACGCCCCTCAAACGGTTGATTGATCTTTTTAAACCTGCTTTAAAGTCACGTCTTCCCAGTATCGCACGTAGACGTCGTACACGTGCTCAGGCAGCGGATGACGATTTTGGGAAACTCACGGCAAAATCGGCGCGATTGTAGAGGTGGTCGAAGCCAGAAAATATTAACATAAGCAGCATCAGAGGCAATCACCATGAATACATTGATTGTCTACGCTTCAGTTCACCACCAGAACACGGAAAAAGTAGCAAAGGTGATCGCAGAAGTGCTGGGGGCGGACCTTGTCCCTATTAGTCAGGCGCAACCCGACACCCTCACGGCGTATGACCTTATCGGATTTGGATCAGGGATTTATTTCACGAAGTTCCATAAGGCGCTCCTCCAGTTTGTGGAGGCGCTCCCGGCCGTCACGCGAAAACGGGCTTTTATCTTCTCTACGAGCGGTGAAGGGGGGATACAGAGGCATGCTACTCTGAAAGAGCGGCTGATGAATCGAGGATTCTCCATCGTGGGCGATTTCTCCTGCAAGGGATGGAATACATGGGGACCCCTGAAACTTGTCGGGGGGACTAATAAGGGAAGACCAAATGAGAAAGATCTGGAGGGAGCACGGGAATTTGCACGTGGATTGAAGGACAAATATACATGATCGCAGTGTCGTTACCCGTTCTGCGCATTCATCCAAATCATTGGTTGGTGCGGACATCTTCACACGCTAACCGCACGTCTTCCCAATATTGCATGTAAAGATCATACACGTTCTAAGGCAGCGGATGCCGGTAATGCACCCATTGCATACCGACCACAAACAAATATGGTGCCTACCTATTGACAAGCGATCTCAACCCGCAAGTTCGACATCGCCCCAGTATCGCATGTACGTTCTGTAAACGTTTTCGGACAAAGGATGCTTGTAGTGCTTCCAATCGACGCCCAATACGCCGTGCGTGAGTATATAGTTTTTATTGCTCTGATCCCACTGCATTAATCCCACAAAAGGGGAAATGAGGGTCACGGTTGACTGCCAAAACAAATCATATTTCAGGGATTTGCAGAAGTCCAGTACAAAATCCAGATTACCCCCATACCACTGGGTAGTAAAGAGAGCACTTATCGATGGATCGCCGCTCATAACCGCAGAGCTGACAGCAATAACGCATCCAAAACAGTGTTGCGAAACCGTCTGGTCAAAAATAGCGCGTAAGTCGCAGCCAAACGACAACACTTAAGCTGTTACGCCGCCGTTCTACGCTTTTGATTCATTTTTCCGTCAAGGCGGGCGAACATCGGAATGGACGAACAAAAGAAAAGAACTAACTACTGCCGGACTTGCGGCACTAAAATCCCCTGGTGGGCGAAGGAGACCATACCGCAGCGCAACGGCCAGTGCAGGACGTGCTGGAATGAGAGTCTCCCAGCAACTGGAGGAGAAGCCGAAAGTTTCATTTTTCCGTCAGAGAAGGCGGATAAACAAACGGACGAAAGTAAAAGAAATTGTGTAAATTGTGGCACCGAACTTATACCAAATTCTAATTATTGTCCTCGTTGTGGCACAGGTTTTAACAACACACTGTCACCAATCAGTGGAACACAAGCAGACCAACCGCAAGAACTCAAGCAGTCAGCTAAAGACGACGTAAAAGATGCTCCAATAGTGAGGTTCTCTAAGGCCTACCTTAACTTTTGGGGAAACGCACTAGCGCCCTTTCGGTTCTGGGAAAAAGCACCAGCACTAGCACCAGCACCGAGCGAATTAACACCTGCAGACTTGGCGTTAATATCAATGAATAAGAAAAATCCCGGTGCTGCTGCTGTGCTATCGTTCTTCTGGGCCGGTTTAGGACAGATATACAACGGACAGATAGCGAAAGGAATCGTTCTTATGATAGTTCAGGTGATCAACGTTCTTCTAATGTTCGTGCTAATCGGTTTCCTTACATATCCGCTTGTCTGGTTACTCGGCATCGTAGACGCATACGGGACCGCCCGGAAACATAATGAGTGGTTGTTAAGAGGCGAATTTCGTTAAGGGCTTCGGTCACTGAATTGTAGGCTAACAGTGATTTCGTTTCTTCGGCTGATTTCACTGCGAGAGTGCGACACCCCGCCAATACTTCATATAAACGTCATACACCGGGGTGGGCCGGGGACTTTTATAGAACCGCCAATCGACTCCAGAAACACCGTGAGTTAGAATGTAGTTCTTATTCGACTGATCCCACTGCAATATGTCGCCCTGCAGCTAACAAAGTTTCTGAGATCCTAGAAAATGACTCAGATCAAGTTTAGAACAGAGTTAGATTGTGAAGTCAACGTTTCCCCAGTACTTCATATAGATATCATAAACGTGCTCTGGTAACGGATTTCGATAATGGCGCCACGAAACCCCCGAAACTTCGTGTGTCAAGATATATGCTCGATTTGACTGATCCCACTGGATAATGTCGCCGTGCTGCTCGGCAAACTTCCGCAGATCCCCGAGCACGAACGGCTTTTGGAACCGCGACATTGGGATTTTCTGTCGCTTTATCCACTGCAAAAAGGAACTGTGCGTGAACATCAGTTCGTCGTCATCTCGCCCAACTAGCAACGGTTTAAGGGCTTCCACAACGCGAGGGTGCAGCGGTACGTAGTGGCTCATATGGACCTTGTCTTGTGACGAATCCACCAGAAGCACTGGCTTATCAGCCGCCATTGCCTCGCGGAGCTGTCCTACCGTCAGTTTCGCTATCGTGGCTTCGCTCCGTTGACCTGTGTACGCCCCAAACAAAATGAACGCCGAATATTGCGCTGATCGTTCAGGACTGACCTTGCCTTCTCGTTCTGCGCTCTCAATATATTGAAGGATGTTACAAATATCCTCCTTAACGACGATGCGAGAAGTGACGCTCTTCCGCTCTTTGACCGTCTTGGGAAGCTCTAAATAGGGAGCGAACGTCAGATAGCGCGGCTCGTCTTGTGTCGTAGCGAGGAATTTGAGGAAAGACTTGGCGAAGCTAAGCACCTTCGAATGAGACTCAGCAGACTCGTACTTCTCAAGGACGCTGTTTCGCAGTGCGTTTACGGTATCGTACGAGATTTCCCCGTGAGTACTGGCCCACAAAGCCTCAGAAGATCGGAAAATCCAGTCCCGCGATTTTTGAGCAATGCCCTTTGTCCGAAAAGTGACATATTGATCAAGCTCTTCTTTGGTGAAGCTGAGGTTACGTTCTGCCTGTTCAGCTTTGGCTAGTTCTTCTGCCTCTTCCTCGCGCTGTCGCTTCAAGGCTTTGCGTAACCTTGCTTCTGCCTTAAGCATATATGGATCGTTCGGGTCTTCCCAATCGATTTCGTTTGCCGCTTCGGGAACTGACTCTTCCCAAAGCATTTCAATTCGCTCATTGCCCTCCTCGTCCACGTACCGGTCCGTCATGATTCCCGCCAGCGACTCGTTATTGTCCGCAATATCAAAGTTGCGCAACTTTCTATTAGAGTTGTGCAACTCTTCATCCTCA